>Ga0194131_10010784_pt1 | contig 11084 bp, 11 predicted proteins | sample TA2KigO120mmetaG_FD_148631 | JGI IMG/M metagenome (GOLD analysis project Ga0194131, IMG submission 148631) | Freshwater microbial communities from Lake Tanganyika, Tanzania - TA2015053 Kigoma Offshore 120m | ecosystem: Environmental > Aquatic > Freshwater > Lake | place: Tanzania: Lake... | reverse complement strand
AACGCCAGTCTCGCTTACTCCCGGCCGTGACTGGTGGGGACGTCAGACGCTGGTGGCCATCAAATGACAGCGTCCAAGTTCTTTACAGATACGGTGTGCATTCGTACAAATAGTTTTGATGAAACCTTACCGATCATACGCTTATAGGTTAGGACTAGAAGTTGCTAATGCGTCTGGGACAAGGGCCTCGCCAATCAGCGCGGTACCGTACCACCCAACACAATCAAAACTTCGAGACAGACATGCCAAGCGTGTTCGTTGCATTTCTTGCGCGACTCCTGCTTGCGACCAGCGCCCTGCTCATGGCCGGCGCGTGGATCGTGCAGTACTTCCAAAATTAGCGGATTCCTGAATCCGAGGAATCCCGCTCACGTCACGACCTGAAAGCCACGTTGCCCCCAGACGTACATGGCGTTAGCCTGCAGCGCTTTCCAAGCACGCGAACTATCCATGCAGATTGACCTCGATGCCGCGCCCGCATTTGTCTATACCGGCAGCAAGAAAATCTCACCTCAGCAGCCGTGCGTGATGTTCATCCATGGCGCTGCCAATGACCATAGTGTTTGGACACTCCAAAGCCGCTACTTCGCCCATCATGGCTGGAACATCCTGGCCGTCGATCTCCCCGGGCATGGAAAGTCGCTCGCAGCACCATTGACCCACATCGGCGCCATGGCCGACTGGTGCGCCCGACTGCTCACCGCCGCCGGCATGGGTCGCGCAGCCGTAGTCGGGCATAGCATGGGCTCTTTGGTCGCCCTTGAATTCGCTGCACGATCCCCCGAACGGGTGACGCAACTGGCGCTGGTTGGCACCGCCTACCCCATGAAGGTGTCCGAGGCGCTGCTGGGGGCCGCCGAGTCAAATGATCACGCCGCGCTCGACATGATCAACGTTTGGGGACACAGCGGTGCCGGGCAGATGGGTGGCAATCGTGCGCCGGGGCACTGGATGATGGGCGGAGGAATACGCCTGCTGGAGCGCAATGCCAAACCCCTGCACACTGACTTCAGCGCCTGCAACAACTATAACGACGCAGAGGCCAGCGCCGCGCGGGTCACTTGTCCGGCCTTGGTTGTGGCCGGCAATCGCGATCTCATGACCCCGGCGAAATCAGCCCAGGGGCTGGCTGGCAAGCTGCCGGATGCTCAGATTCGCCTGCTCGACGGCGCCGGCCACGACATCATGTCCGAGCAGCCTGACGCGTTGCTCGATTGCCTGATTGGTTTCTTGAAGCCGGGGCTCTCGCCGGGCGCATGAACTACGCATTGATGGCCTGCGCCCCCGGAACGTAGCCGCGATTCCAGGTCGGGCTGATGATGATCTGATTCACACAGACGTGGGCGGGCATCTGCGCCACGAAGCGGATGGCCTCGCCCAGGTCCTCCATTTGCATCATGCGCCCGCGTTCCTCCGCGGTGGGCGGTACCGGCCGGCGGTCCATGATGGGCGTAGCCACTTCATTCGGGCAAATCACGCAGGCTCGCACGCCATTGATGCACTCCTCGACGTTGATGCTCTCGGTCAGCGCCACCACACCAAACTTGCTGCCGTTGTAGGCCGGTCCGGTGATAGCCGAGTGGTACACCCCGGCCCAGGACGAAATGTTGATGATGAGCCCATCCCGGCGGGCCCGCATGGCGGGCAGCACGGCGTGGCAGCAATAGAACGTGCCGTCTAGATTGATGCGGATGACTTCGTTCCACCCTGCCACGCTCTGATTCTTCCAGAAACGTTTGGCGACATTGAGCCCGGCACTGTTGACCAGAATATCGATCTGACCGTGGCGATTGAGAATGTCCTGCGCGACCTTGCCGACGGCGGCGGCATCGGTCACATCCAATACCGCGACCTCGGCCTTGAAACCCTTGGCGCGCAGGGCAGTCGCTTCCTGGTCTAGGACCTCGGCCCGGCGACCTGACATCACCACAGTCGCACTGGCTGCCGCCAAGGCCTGGGCACCGCCGAGACCAATTCCGGTGCCGGCGCCCGTGATCCAAACGATCTTGTTGTTCAGGCTCATAGGGCGTCCTGCCGGGCGAACCACGCCCGCAGATGGGAAGCCGACTCGGCCAGCGCTCGTTTCGCGCCGTCGACAGCGCCTCCCATCAAATAGAAGCCGTGAATCATGCCCTCGTAGTTGCTCAGCGTGACCCGGTTGCCCGCGTCGACCAGACGCTTGGCGTAGTCCACCCCCTCGTCACGCAGGGGATCAAAACCCGCCACCACGACAAGCGCCGGCGGAAGTTCACTCAGGTCGTCCGCCACCAGTGGCGCGAAGCGAAAGTCATAGAACTCCTTGGGCGAATGCGTGTACTGCTTGTAGAACCAGGTCATGGCGTTGCGCGTGAGCACGTAGCCTTCGGCGAACTTCTTGTGTGACGGCGTTTCCGGTTCGGGAGCGACACAGGGGTAGATCAACAATTGACCGCACAACTTAGGGTGGCCGTCGTTGCGCGCCAGCAGTGCCATCACGGCGGCGAGGTTGCCGCCGGCACTGTCGCCCCCAACGGCGATGCGTTGCGGATCGGCGTTGATTTCCACCGCGTGTAGTGCCAGCCAACGCAGCGCGGCATGGCAATCATCCACCGCCGCCGGAAACTTGCATTCCGGAGCCAGACGATAGTCCACCGCCACCACCACACAATCCGCCTGATTGGCCAACACCCGGCAAGCAGAATCATGGGTGTCGAGATCACCGATTACAAAGCCCCCGCCGTGGCACCACATCAGCACGGGAAACTTCTCACTGGGTTTGGCTTCGCGGGGCTGGTAGATGCGCACGCCGATCTCTTGTGCAGGGCCAGGAATGCGACGGTCGTGAACTTGGAAGATCGGCTCCTTCAGCGCCAGGCGGCTGACGCGCATCCGATACTGCTCACGCCCCTCCTCTGGACTCAGCTGCCAGATTTCCAGAAGTCCCGCCTGCTTGACCAAATCCAACACCCGCTGCACCTGCGAATCGATTGCCATGTCACTGTCCCTTCGGGTAGATCAATTTGAATGTGCCGTTGGCCTTGGCCAACAGAGTGCCAGAAAGATCGGTGACCTCCGCCTCGCAGTAGATCAGCGAGCGCCCAGCACGCAGCGCGGTGGCATCGGTGAACACGGGACCTTGCGCGGGGTTGATGAAGTTGGTCTTCATCTCCACCGTGCTGGCGCCAATACAGGAAGCATCTAGCGCACGCGCCGCCGTGCCCATGGTGACATCGAGCAGACTCATCAGCACGCCGCCGTGCACCGACTTCCAGCTATTGAAGTGCTCGGGCTTCGGATCGAAGGCCACGCGCGCTTTGCCGTCGGCCTGCGACAGCATGCGCATCCCCATGAACTGAACATAGGGAATCTCGATATCGAACTTGCCGTCCATGTCTGTTTCTCGTTACTTGCCGGATGAGCGATCGGGGAGGCGCTTACAGCGCGGTCATGCCACCATCGACCGCGATGATCTGGCCGGTGATATAGGCCGAAGCGTCAGAGGCCAGCAGCGCGGCGATACCTTTCAAGTCCTGATCGGTTCCAAGGCGCCGCAGCGGTGTGCGATCCAGCACGAAATCCTTGGCCCAGTCGATCATGCCCGCCGCCATCTTGGTCGGAAACACACCCGGCGCGATGGCATTGACGGTGATGCCGTAGGGTCCCCATTCACTGGCCAATGCGCGCGTGAAATTCACCAATCCACCCTTGCTGGTGTTGTACGCCAACGTACTCATGAAGCGCGGATCGGTACCGCGCAGTCCCGCCACGGATGCCACGTTGATGATGCGTCCCCGTTGCTTCGGGATCATGGCCAGCTTGCCCACCGCCTGGGTGAGGGCGAACACCGCCGTAAGGTTGAGATTGATGACCTTGTTCCAGCCCTCCATCGGATGATCTTCCGCTTTGGCGCCCCAGGTCGCGCCGGCGTTATTGACCAGAATGTCGATGCCACCGAACCGCTGCATCACCTGGCCTACCAGGGTCTCCGCAGCCGTAGGTTGTTGCAGGTCGACCGGGAAGACTTCGACTTCACAGCCTTGCGCCCGCAACCTAGACGCGGCGGCGTCAAGTTCATCACGCTTGCGGGCGGTCAAAGCGAGCTTGGCACCCATCTCGCCCAGTGCTTCCGCCATCTGCAGGCCCAGTCCGCGTGATCCGCCGGTGACGAGCGCGACACGGTCGCTGAGGTCGAGGAGTTTCTTGAGAGACATGATCGGAACAAGACTGCGCGGCAAGTGCGGACGCCCGGAGTTTATCTGACTAGTACCACCTGTCCTCCATCTCGAAGCAGGTTCTGTCCATGTCGTTGAGCAATTGGTTCTGATGCTTGGTGCGCGGCAATTCCCATCGAAAGAAATACGCACAAGCCTGCAGCTTGCCTTGATAGAAATCCCGTGATTCGCCTTGAGCCTGTGGTAACTTCTCCAGCGCCACCAGCGCTTGACGCAACCAGATCCAGGCGATGACGATGTGTCCGGTCATCTCAAGATAGACACTGGCGTTGGCCAGCGCCAGATCACGCTCCCCCCGGTCCGCTGCACAGAGCAGATTGCGGGTGGTCTCCAGCAAGAGGGTGACAGCGTCCGCCAACGCGCCGGCATTCGCCGCCAACTCCGGCGACGCGCAACGGCAGCCATCGCGAATGGTGCGATGCATCTCACGCATGAGTAGTTGCAACGCCGCCCCGTCCTGCATGCCGACCTTTCGGCCCAGCAGATCCAGCGCTTGGATGCCGTGTGTGCCCTCATGCAGGGGGTTGAGTCGGTTGTCCCGATAGGACTGCTCCACCGGATAGTCACGGGTAAAACCGTAGCCGCCGTAAATCTGAATGGCCTGACTGATGGACTCCTGCGACCAATGCGAGGGCCAGGACTTGGCGATAGGCGTCAGGACTTCCAACATCAAGTGCGCCTCCTCGCGATCCCGAGGATCCGGCGCGGTCTGGGTCTCATCCACCAGCCTTGCGCAGTGGAGGCAAAGCGCCAAGCCGCCCTCCACACACGCTTTCTGTGCCAGCAGCATGCGGCGCACGTCGGCGTGTTCGATAAGGGCGACGGGCACCTGTGTGGGATTTTTTGCGCTAGGCAAGCGCCCCTGCACGCGAGTGCGCGCATAGTCCAGAGACTGTAGATAGGCACCGTAGGCCAGCATCACCGCACTCATGCCCACACCCACTCGGGCCTCATTCATCATGTGGAACATGTAGCGCAAACCATGGTGTGGCTCTCCTACCAGGTAGCCCGCACAGTTGCCCTGCTCGCCGAAATTAAGCATTGTGGACGTGGTACCGCGCCAACCCATCTTGTGGATGAGTCCTCCCAGCGTAACGTCATTGTGCTCACCCAACGAGCCATCGGGATTCACCCGGTACTTGGGCACGATGAACAGCGATATGCCTTTCACACCGGCGGGCGCGCCCTGGATACGCGCCAACACCAAGTGGACGATATTCTCGGACAACGAATGCTCGCCGGCGGAGATGAAAATTTTATTGCCCTTGAGACGATAGCTGCCGTCGGACGCCAGGGTCGCCGTGCTGCGTAGGTCCGATAAGGACGAACCCGCCTGCGGCTCCGTCAAAGCCATGGTGCCGAAGTAGCGGCCTTCGAGCATGGGCTTGAGAAAGAGGTGCTGCTGCTCGGGGGTCCCAAAACTACGCAGCACGTTGGCGTGGGCCATCGAGAGCAACGGGTAGGATGATGTCGCAACGTTGGCCCCCTGGAACATGGCAAAGCACGCCTGCAACACGGTGAAGGGCAGTTGCATGCCACCCAGTTCGTAGTCGTGGGCCGCCGCGATGAATCCGGACGCCGCGAACGCCTCCAAGGCCGCGCGCACTTCGGGAATGATGTGGACCGTGGACCCGTCGAAGGTGGGCTCATGGTCGTCACCCTTGCGATTGTGGGGCGCAAAGTGCTCCTCAGCAAGTCGGTGGGCGGCCTCGATGGCGGCGTCAAAGGTCTCTTTGCTGTGCTCGGCGTAGCGGTCGCGCCCAATGAGTCCGCCCACACCGATAAACTCGTAAAGCAGGAATTCGAGGTCGCGCCGGTTGATGATCTTGGAAGTCATGGTGTTGTCGAATCGCGCCGGCACTGCGTCAGTTGTCGCTCAGAGTCGCAACATTACCACTGTGCCCTAGCGGTTGTTTTCCATGTAGATCTGCCACTTGTCGAGTCGGCGTTTCAGCACCAGCGTCTTGTTGGTGGTCTCAGACAAAACCGGGGAACGGTAGTCCTGCTGAAAACTGACCGTAGCTTCGTCACTGCCGTTCATTGCGATCTGGACGCCCCTGGCCTTTACCGAGATCCACCTGGGTTTTCGCAGACGATCACGTCGCATCTCGCTCCAAACCAAAAACGAGAACCCGGGATCACCCGTCGTGAACGCCGGACCGTAAAAGCTCAGGTAGCTTTCCACGTCGCGATTCGACCAGGCGTCCAACCAAGCAGCAATGGTGTCGGCCACGGCCTTTTCCGCGCCGCGTTCCGAAGTCATGGCACTCGCCACGGCAATTGGAGCAGATTTGGCGTCATTGAACAGGCCCTCGTGAGTGGACAGCAAAGACTGTTTGGCCGACTCGCGAGATTCCAGGATCGAATCCCTGACATGTGCAATCGGGTCCATTTCGCGACGAAACAGTTCGGGATGCAAGGGCCACGCTTCACCTTGGGCTTCCCCTTCACCAGTCTGCGCAGAACTCGAAGGCTCAAGCGAATCACAGCCTTGCGGGACAGCGCGATTCTCCGAGGGCCTTGCCGCCCTATTCTCAACATCGATACATCCGAACAGGGGGGCGGCCGGAGATACATCGTCAGGGTGTGCGACAGCAATCTGACAACTCACCAAGTGGGGTAGTCCCACGAACAGCCACGGCAGAACTCTCTTCAGCATGATTGGAATATTTGTTCAGTTACTTCTATTTCGGCGCGTCAACAAGAGACCGAAGGCATGCGCGGACAATTGCGCTATCAGCGCCAGCAGAAAGGCAACGAATGTTCCCATTGGAACCAAAGTCGTCGCCAGCACCGTGCAGAAAAGGCAAAACCCGGGCATGCCGGCCAGCATCCCACGATAGAAGACGATCACGGCATCCCCTCCTTGGCGGGCGTGGGCGAAGCCCGCCACCACGGTGGAAGCAATGGGAAACGCCGTCAGCAGTCCGCTCCAACGCGGTCCGAGCATATCCGCGAGATAAGTGAGCGCCAGAACCAGTGCCACCGCGGTCAGCAGCCGCAGCGGCAAATCCCATCGGGTGGCTGCGGGATGGTCATGATCACGGCGCAGCGCAGGCAAGAGAAATCGGGCAACTAGGAGACTCCCGACGGCGCTTGACAGCATGGGTAGGAGCAGCAAGTGCCACGCCCGCAGCAGATACATCGATCCGAAGAAAGCTGTCCACGCCCAGGCAAGGCACCAGCCCCAATGAAATCGACGCGCCATCCACGCGTACACCAAGCTGAACGCAGCTACGCCCATGATGCTAACCAGGGTGAAGGCCGCTGCCTCAGCGGCAAAGGCCTCGCCCTGTTCCAGCGCAAAGAACAATAGGATGGGCCCACCATTCACCGGCATGGAGGCGAGCCAGCCGCCGATGCCCATACCCCAACGGCGCGCGGCCAACGTCACGCCGCAGATGAACAGCGGCGACAACGTCAGTTTGAGGAGCAGCAGCGTCAAGATTTAACACATCAATCGAAGCGGCCGCCTTCCAATGCTCGCTGCTCCAGCAGTGAGGACGGCGCCCACCACTCACCAAGTTCGCGGTGAAATCGCGCCACCGTCTCGTGGACCTTGTCCAGCCCGATCGTATTTGCGTAGAACATCGGACCGCCACGATAGCGCGGAAAGCCGTACCCAAAGGCATAGGTGATGTCGATGTCGCTGGCCCGTTGTGCGATGCCTTCATCCAGCAGGCGCGCGCCTTCATTGACCAGCGCGTATAGGCAGCGATCGAGAACCTCCGTATCGGAAATCTCCCTTCTCGTGATGCCCGCCTCCGCCGATGCGGCTGCGATGATGGCCTGCACCTCGTCATCCACGATTGGGCTGCGACTGCCGGTTTCATAGCGATACCATCCGGCGCCCGTCTTCTGCCCGAATCGCCCGCGCTCGCATATGCGGTCGGCAATCCTGGAGTAGCGTTCATTCGCCGGCCGCGTGGCCGCGCGCCGCTGGCGGATGCGCCAACTGACATCGAGTCCCGCCAGATCGCCCACGCGAAACGGCCCCATGGCGAAGCCAAACTGCTCCAGTACGTTGTCGATCTGCCGCGGCGTGGCGCCCTCCTCCAGCAGAAAGTGCGTCTCGCGCGTGTACTTATGCAGCATGCGGTTGCCGATAAAGCCGTCGCAAACACCCGCCACCACGCCAACTTTGCCAAGAGTCTTCGCCAGCTTCATGCTGCTGGCCAGAGTCTGCTTGTCGGTCGCCGCGCCACGCACCACTTCTAGCAGCTTCATGACATGGGCGGGACTGAAAAAGTGCAGTCCAATCACCTTTCCAGGGCGAGTCGTGGCAGCAGCAATTTCGTTGATGTCCAGTGTGGAGGTGTTGGTGGCCAATACGGCGTCGCGTTTGCAGACGGCATCTAGCTTGCCGAAAACCGACTTCTTGAGCTCCATATCTTCGAACACCGCTTCGATGACGATGTCGACATCCGCGAGGGCTGAATCCTCTATCGTCGCGGTCAGCAAAGACAAGCGTTGATCCATGGCCGCCTGTGTCAGACGACCCTTGGCGACAGTGCCTGCGTAGTTCTTTCTGATGAGCGCAACGCCACGATCAAGGGCCTCCTGATTCATCTCCACCAAGGTGACAGGAATGCCGGCGTTGAGAAAATTCATGGCGATGCCACCGCCCATGGTGCCCGCGCCCAGCACGCCCGCGCGTTTGAGCGGCAATACCGGCGTATCGTCGGGAACATCCGCGATCTTGGCGGCCTCGCGCTCGGCGAAGAACAAGTGGCGCAAGGCCTTGGATTCAGTTGAATCCCGCAGACCATAAAACAACTCACGCTCCTTTGTCACGCCCTGGGCAAAGGGCAGATACACCGCGTTCTCCACACACTGCAGGCACGCCAGGGGCGCCGGGAAACCGCGATAGTCCTTGGCGATACGCGCGCGCGCCTGCTCGAAGAACACCGTGGCGGCCTGCTCCAGGCGTGGTTGCAGTGTGCTGATGCGGCGCAGCTCGCGAGCCTCCTTGACCAGTCCATTGGCGAAACTCACGGCAGCGCGCACCAGCTCACCGGGAGCCACCTCATCGACCAGCCCCAGCTTGCGGGCCGCCTCCGTATCTACGGTGTCACCCGTGATGATCATGTCAAGCGCGCGCTCGACGCCTATCAGTCGCGGCAGTCGCTGAGTACCGCCCGCGCCGGGCAATATGCCGAGCTTCACCTCCGGCAAGGCAAACCGGGCGCCTGGTGCAGCCACACGGTAGTGACAGGCAAGCGCCAGTTCGAGCCCCCCGCCCATGGCGAAGCCGTGGACGGCAGCGACCAACGGCTTAGTCACGGTGTCCATGTACGCCAGCAACGCCGGCAGCGTTACGGCGTCGGGCAGCCGCACTGTGCTGAACTCGGTGATGTCCGCCCCCGCCGAGAACGCCTTGCCCGCACCGGCAACGACAAAAGCGCGGACGTCCGGGTCGTGTTCACCCTCCTGGATGCAATCCATGATGCCCTGCACGACACCCTTGTTGACGGCCAGCGCGTTGACAGGGGGATTGTTCAAACTGATCACACCAACATGATTCTGGACGTGATAGGTGACGACATTGGTCATGCGCGCTTCCTGTGGGATATGTATCGGATTACGGATGCGAAGTGAGAGGCTCGGAGCCAAGCCCCAAAGGTCAGACTTCTAGCCACTCCCTGCGCACGCTGTCGTTGGCCTTGAGTTCGTTGGGCGTGCCCTCGAACACGATCTGGCCATGCCCCATGACGTAGAGCCGCTGCGAGATTTTCAGGGCGATGGTGAGTTTCTGCTCCACCAACAGGATCGATACGCCGCGATTCTTCATCTCATCGAATAGCCGTGCCACTTGCTCAACGATCTTTGGCGCGAGCCCTTCTGTAGGCTCATCGATCATCACCAGATCCGGATCTCCCATGAGGGTGCGGCAAAGGGTCAGCATCTGCTGCTCGCCGCCAGACATCACGCCAGCGGGCGCTTCGGCCCGTTCGCGCAACACCGGAAACAACGCGTACATATCATCCAACGACCAGCGGCCCTTCTGCTGGCGCTCCTTCTGTCCGAGCTGCAGATTCTGCTCGACGGTAAGCGTCGGAAATATTTCCCGGTTCTCGGGCACGTAGCCCAGGCCCTTGCGGGCGATGACGAATGCCTTCAGGCCGCCGACCTCCTCACCCTTGAATCTCACCGACCCGGAAAGATCGACCTGCCCCATGATGGCCTTGATGGTGGTGGATCGACCCACCCCATTGCGCCCCAGCAACGAGACAATCTCGCCCTGCTCGACCCTCAGATTGACGCCATGCAGAATATGGCTCTTGCCGTAATACGCGTGCAGGTTGGCGACTTCCAGCATTAGTGCTCCACCGCGCCGAGATAGGCTTCCTGTACGGCAGGGTTGGCGCGGATGGCCGCCGGCGTATCACTCGCCAGCAGTTTGCCGTAGACCAGCACCGAAATGCGGTCGGCCAACCCAAACACCACGCTCATGTCGTGTTCCACCATGACCAAGGTCCGGTCATGACTGATAGTGCGGATCAACTCTACCGCCTGGTCGGTTTCCGTATGACTCATACCGGCAGTGGGCTCATCCAGCAGGATGACGCGCGCGCCACCGGCAATGGTGACGCCGATCTCCAGCGCGCGCTGCTCGGCATAGGACAGCACCCCCGCCATGCGATCGCGACGGCGCGCCAGACCAATTTTGTGGACGATCTCGTCGGCCTTCTCACAGGCATCGCGCAGCGCACTCACCCGCTTCCAGAAGGCGTAGCGATGCCCCATCGACCACAATACGCCACAGCGCACGTTCTCGTAGACCGACATCTTGGGAAAGATATTGGTGATCTGAAAACTCCGACCCAGTCCGCGCCGGTTGATCTCCTGCGGCTCCAGCCCCGTGATGTTGCT
>Ga0194131_10010780_pt1 | contig 11086 bp, 10 predicted proteins | sample TA2KigO120mmetaG_FD_148631 | JGI IMG/M metagenome (GOLD analysis project Ga0194131, IMG submission 148631) | Freshwater microbial communities from Lake Tanganyika, Tanzania - TA2015053 Kigoma Offshore 120m | ecosystem: Environmental > Aquatic > Freshwater > Lake | place: Tanzania: Lake... | reverse complement strand
GACCGCCGGCGGCGGTCGCGGGCACGCAGCTCGTCGGCGCGTTTGCCGACGCGAGCCACGGCCCGCACCAGCCGAACGCGCGCGCGTGGGTCGAGAGCGGCGCGCCGCGCTGCGGCGCCGCGACCAGCCGCAGGCCATCCGCCAGTTCGATCGGCGCGTCCTGCTGCCAGCCGCGGCGCAACCATTCGCGCAGGCGCGCGCGTGGCCACGGCGCGATGACGCCGAAGGCGCGCAGGGCCGCAGGGGTCGACGCGAAGGCGACCAGCCGTTCGCCGTCGCCGCGCTGCTCGACGATGCACCACAGCGGCTTCTCGCCGAAGCGGTCCTGGCCGAAAACCAGTTCGCCGGTCGCCGCGTCGGCGACGGCGTAGGCGTGGTGGCCCCGCATCGTCGCCAGCGCGTCGGCGGCGCCGGTGGCGACGGCGAGCAGCGGCAGCCACGCATCGTTCGGTGGCGGCGTGCGCGCGCCGGCGCGCGGTCGCAGCCGCGGCCAGAGCCCGCGCGCGTCGGCGATCGTGCCGTTGAGCGCGCCGACGAAGCGGCGGCCGCGCCGCACGGCGGGCTGGCGGCTGCGCGGACCGGTGATCGCGAGCCGCGCGCAACCAAACCGCCACGGCCCGGCGACCGCCTGTCCGTCGCCGTCGGGCCCGCGCCAGCGCAGGGCGTCGAGCGCGTCCGCCAGCGCGCGCGCGGGGTCGAGCCCGCGCGCGACGAGCCACTCCGTCCGCGCGCCGACGATGCCGCACATGGCGTCGCTGCGCGTCAGCCGCGGCGGTCGCCGCGCGCGCGTTCGAGGTAGGCGACGAGCCGCTGCCACTGCCGGTGCAGGTCGTGCTCGTCGACGCCGATCGGCTGCTTGAAGAAGCTGGCGAGGTGGGTCATCGGGCCGTGCTCGCCGCGGCGCTGCGCCAGGTCGGCGAAGCGCACGAGGTCGAGCACCAGCGGGGCGGCGAGGATCGCGTCGCAACCCTGCCAGGTGAACTGCAGCGACATGCGGAAGCCAAGGAAGCCTTCGAAGTGCACGAAGTCCCACGCGGTCTTCAGGTCGTGCAGCGACGGCACGTAGTCGATGCCGACATGCGTGTGCAGCGGGTAGCCGAGGATCGACGGCAGCAGCGCGTCCTTGGTCGCGACCTTCGTCTGCTTGTTCTTGGCGTCGGCGAGCACGCGGCCGTCGCGGTCGCCGAGGATGTTGTAGCCCTGCCAGCTGAGCACGCGCAGGTTGCGGTAGGCGAACATCGGCGCGAGCGCCGACTTGACCAGCGTCTCGCCGGTCTTGCCATCGCGTCCCACCCACGGCGTCTTCGTCGCCGCGAATGCCTCGCGGATCGCCGGCAGCAGCGCTGACTCGCTCGGCGTGAAGTGCACAAACGGCAGACCGAGCTTGGCGGCGACGTATGCGTAGATCGCCGACGGCCGCACCGTCTTCTGGTCGTCCTTGGCGATTGCCTGCTCGAACGCGGCGAGCGTGCGATGCGCGGGCATCGCCTGCAGCCGCGGCTCCGTGGAGGTCAGGTTGACGCAGACCACGCGAGCGAGTCGGTGCTTGCGCTGGAACGCGCGCAGGTCACGCTCGATCACGGCGATCTGTTGGCGCAGCGTCGTGCGTTGCGCCGGTCGGTCAGCCAGGCTGGCGATCGTGCGGCCGGGGTTGGGCATCACGCCCTGCACGACGTTGCGGCTGGCGGCGGCAAGGTCCTTCTTGAGTTTGCCGACGAGTTCCGGCGGCAGCGAGCCGGTGACGCCGTGGATCTCGGCAGCCGACGTCGCGTAGTCGCCGCGCCGGATCTCGTGGCCGCCGAAGACGATGCCGTCGAGCGGTTGCCAGGGGATGCCGGCGGCGACGGGCAGCTCGGTGGCGAGGCCGGTCGGTTGCGCGAGGCCGCGCGCAAGCGCGCGTGTGCCGACGACGAGCGTGGTGGCGAGGCCGCCGTAGGCGCCGAACAGCCAGACGCCGAGGCGGCCGGTAGGTGGTTTGTGCTTTGGCTTCGGCAACGTGGGCGGCGGAGGATAGCGCAACGGCAGACGCGCGCCTCCGGTTCGTCCGCTTTCGACGCGCTTGCCACGGTGGACAGCCGCTGCGCGTGCCGCGACACTCGCGCCGTGCCCCTGCCCAAGGACGCTGGTCTGCCGCCCCGCCGTTGGTGGCTGGTCGCGCTTCTCCTCGCCGTCGCGATCGCCGGCGCGTGGTACTTCGGCGCGCGCGCGGCCACCGGCGACCGCGAACTGCCGGTCTACGTCGCCGGCGGCGAGCGCATGGCGGCGGGCGAGGAGATCTACCGTCGGGTCGCGCGCGACGGGCTCGCGGCGGACAAGAAGCCGTTCACCTATCCGCCGTTCGCCGCCGCGCCGTTCGTGCCGTTCGCCCGCTTGCCGACGGGCTGGCAGCCGTCGGCGTGGTTCCTGGTGAACTTCGTCATCGTGCTGGCGCTGGTCCGCTGGCTGCATCGCCACGCCGGTCGCGCGGACGGCGGATTGGGGCCGGCGCGGCCCGTCGCGTTCTGGCTGCTGTTCGGACTCGTCGGCGGCCGCCACATCGCGTCGGTGTTCACCAACCAGAGCCACGACCTGTTCACCGCCGGGCTGCTCGCGCTCGCGGCCGCCGCGTGGGCCAGGAATCGCGCCCTCGCGGGCGCGTGGGCCGGGATCGCCGCGGCCTTCAAGGCGACGCCGTTGCTGCTGCTCGGGCTCTTCGGGTTGCGGTTCCGCGTCGGCGCGGTCGCGTTGATGCTCGCCGCGGCGGTCGGCGCCACGCTGGTGCCCGACTGGCTGCATCCGCGCGCCGACGGCAAGGCCTGGGCCGTGGCGTGGTACGAACTCACGCTGCGCGGTCTCGACGCCGGCGCCGCCAAGGCGGAAGGAGCGTGGGGCAGCCACAGCATCCTCAACCAGGGCCTCGGCGGCACGCTGACGCGCTGGTTTCAACCGCTCGAGTCGCCGTCGAAGTTCACCGTCGGCGAACCTGGCACGGCGCTCGTCGCCACATTGTCGCCGGCCGCGTTCCGCCTCGTGCTACATGGCGCGCAGCTGACCGTGCTCGGCCTGCTTGCGCTGGTCGTCCGTCGCGCCGCCGCCGTCGTGCGCGGCGCGACCGACGCAGCCGCAGCGCAACGCGCCGTCGCGCTCGGCGAGGTCGGCGCGTTCGCTTGCGGCATGCTGCTGCTGTCGCCGATGAGCAGCAAGGCGCACTTCTGCGTCTGGCTGTTCCCAGTGGCGTTCCTAGTCGAGCGGTTGCTGCGCGGCCGGCGCGACGTCGTCGCCGCCGGGCTGTTCGTCGCCGGTGCGGTCGGCAGCCTGATGGCCAAGGACCTGCTCGGTCGCGAGCTCGGCAACGATGTGCTCGCGTACGGCAACGTGACCTGGGCGACCGCGCTGTTCCTGCTGGCGACGCTGCGGACCTTCGCCGTCATGGCGGGGGCGGGAGGTCGGCGATGAGGCCCGCCTCCTGGCTGGCGGTCGCCGCGCTCGCCGCTTGCGGCGCGGCACAGGGCGGCGGCCTCGTGGACGGCCGCATCGAACTGCCCAAGCAACTGCGCGAGTTGTCCGGTTGCGTCGCCACCGACGAGCGCACGCTCGTGTGCGTGCAGGACGAGAAGGGCGCGCTGTGGTTTGCCGACCTGCGCGGCGAGCGCAAGATCCGCAGCGAGTCGTTCGGTCCGGCCGGCGATTACGAAGGCCTCGCGCGCGCCGCCGACGCGTGGTGGGTCCTGCGCAGCGATGGCGTGCTGCTGCAACTGGCGCCACGCGATGGCGCCCACGCGATTGCGCGCGAAGTGGCGCTGCCCGGCGGCCATCCCGACTGGGAAGCTCTTTGCTTCGACGCCGATGGCAAGCGCTTGCTGGCGATGCCCAAGACCTGCGTTGGCGACGACAAGGAGGCGCGCGATCGCCGCCCGCTCTTCGCCGTCGATCCAGCGACCGGCGCGGTCGCCAAGGAGCCCGTGTTGACGCTCTCGCGCCGCGCGCTGCAGGCCGGGCTCGAGAAGCTGGGCACGCCGCTGCCGACGAAGGCGACGGACAAGGGCAATGTGAAGGTCGACTTCGAGCTCGCCGTCAGCGAGATCGCCATCGTGCCCGGCAAGCGCGAAATGCTCGTGCTCGCCGGCGGCGATCGCCTGCTGCTGCGCGTCGACTTTGCCGGTCAGCTGCTCGGCGCTCGCGCGCTCGTCGCCAAGGACCTGCCGCAGGCCGAGGGCCTCGCGTTCCTTCCCGATGGCAGGTTGTTGGTGGCGAGCGAAGCCGCCGGCATGGTGTCCATCGAGCCGCTGCAGAAGGCCTGCGCGCTCGTCGTGCCGCTGCCGTGAAGACGACGCGGCGGTTGCTTGCCCCAGCGCGGCGGTCCTTCGCAGCTGCCTGCATGCGGCCTTTCCTGCATGCGGCCTAGGCGCGCGAGACGAGGACGCGGCGCCACGGGAGTTCACGTTGCCCGGCGTTTGGCGCCGGACGCAGGCTCGCGTCCGCGCCACCGCGCGGCGTCAGCCCTGGCCGCCCGCGGCGCGCAGGATCGTGACGACGAGCGCGGTGTAGCCGATGCCGGAGACGAGCAGCGGGGCGTCGCGGAACAGCAGCCGGGCCGGGTCGCCGCCGTCGCTGCGGCGGTAGACCAAGAACAGGTAGCGGAACACGCCGTAGGTCACGAACGGCACCGTGAAGATCAGTTTGTCGGTGCCGTGCGTGTGCACGGTGTCCGGGCTGACCGTGTACAGCGCGTAGGTGAGGATGCTCAGCGCCGCCAGCGGGCCGATCATCATGTTGAGGAAGCTGATCGTGTAATCGGCCATCGTCGCGCGTGTCTGGCCGGCGGCCTCGGCCTGCCGGCCGAGCTCTTCGTAGCGTTTGCAGAACGCCAGGAAGAGCGCGAAGAAGAACGTGCACAGCAGCAGCCAGTTCGACGCCGCGACGTCGATGGCGGCGGCGCCGGCCTGCACGCGCAGCTGGAAGCCGAGCGCGATGCACATGCAGTCGACGATCACCAGCCGTTTGAGCCAGAACGAGTACAGCAGGTTGAGCAGCAGGTAGGCGGCCGGCCAGATCGCGAAGGGCACGCCGGCGTGGGCTGGCACCAGCGTCGCGGCGCCGCCGACGGCCGCGAGCAGCAGCAGCAGTTGGCCGCGCGCTGCGCCGACGCCCAGGCGCCCCGAAGCGATGGGGCGGTTGCGCTTCTGAGGGTGCCGCCCGTCCTCTTCGCGGTCGACGAGGTCGTTGACCAGGTAGATCGTGCTGGCGGCGAAGCAGAATGCGGCGAAGGCGAGCGCGGCCGACGACCACGCCTGGGCGTCGAGCGACAGGCCCTTAAGCGTGAAAGCGAGCGGCGCCAAGACCAGCAGGTTCTTGACCCACTGGTGCGGCCGCATGGCTTCGACGGCAGGCAACATGCGGGCGGCATCATCGTGCGCCGGCCCGTCAAGGCAAGCCGCGGCTGCGTTCCGTTCGCGCGGCGTCGCCGGTAACGTCTCCGTCCGGATGGCCAACGCGCGCACGCACGGACTCGACGGCGTCTTCCGCCAGCGCTCCGCCGTCGTCGGCGCCAGCCGCCAGCCGGGTTCGATCAGCCGGCAAGTTGTGGCGAACCTGGTCGCTGCCGGCTGCCATGTCCCGGTCTACCCGGTCAATCCGAAGGCCGTGGTCGTGCGCTCCGGGTCGGCGCTCCGCGCGCCGGCGGCCGACGTCGTTGCTACCGAGGCGGCCCTGCTGCGCCTGCAGCAACTCGTCGTCGACGTTCCGCGCATCGCAAAGGTCGAGGCCAGAGCGTTCATCCTGGCGCGCGTTGGCGGAGGCAGCGCCGCCGTCGACGCCCGCCTGCGCATGGGGGCGCTGTGATCCCGTTCGATCCCGAACCCCGCTTCTCGCTCGTCGTCCCGATCTACAACGAGGAGGACAACGTCCAGAACCTGCTGCAGGAGGTCGCCGACGTGTTGGCGGCGCACGGTCCGTTCGAGGCGCTGCTCGTCGATGACGGCAGCAAGGACGCCAGCCTGCAGCGCATGCGCGAGTGGAAGGCGGCGAAGGGCGCGTCGTGGCTGCGCATCGTCGTGCTCGAGGGCAACTGCGGCCAGAGCGCCGCAGTGATGGCCGGCGTCGAGCAGGCGCGCGGCGCTGTGGTGACGACGATGGATGGCGACATGCAGAACGACCCGCGCGACCTGCCGGCGATGGTCGCGCGCGTGCTCGCCGGCGAGTGCGACGCCGTTGTCGGCGTGCGCCGCAAGCGCCGCGACACCCTCATGCGCCGACTGTCGTCGAAGATCGGCAACGGCGTGCGCAACTGGCTGACCGGCGACCGCGTGACCGACGCCGCCTGCGGCATCAAGGCGATCCGGCGCGAGTTCTGGCTGCGCGCACCGAAGTTCGTCGGCATGCACCGATTCATGGCGACGCTGGTCAAGCACCTCGGCGGCACGGTCGTCGAGGTCGACGTCAACCACCGGCCGCGCGTCGCCGGCGTCGCCAAGTACGGCATCGGCAACCGCGCGTGGAAGGGCCTGCGCGACTGCCTCGTCATGCGCTGGTTGCACACCAGTGTCTTGACGCATCGGGTGAAGGAGGAACTTTGACGCCCGGCGGTCGCGCGAACGGTAGCGGCGTGTTCTTGCGCGCCGCCGTCCTAATGGCGCTGTCCGTTGCGGCCTGCTTGCCGGGCTGGGGCATTCCGGAACTCGACGGCACGGAAGGCCGCCGCGTGCGGATTGCGCTCGAGATGCTGCGCGCCGGCGACTGGCTGGTGCCGATGCTCGGCGGCGAGCCGACGTGGGCGAAGCCGCCGCTGCACTACTGGCTGCTCTGCCTGTGCATCGAGGCCTTCGGTCCATCGACTTGGTCGGTGCGCTTGCCTGCCGTGCTGGCGGCGGCGCTGATGTCGGCGCTCGCCGACGCGATCGTCCGCCCCCGCTTCGGCGGCCTCGCCGGGTGGGTCGCCGGCGTGGGCGTTGCCTGTGCGCCGCTGGTCGTGTTCCACTGGCCGACCGCCGAGATCGATCCGGTGTTCGCCGGCCTCGTCGCGGCATCGATCTGGACCCTAGCGTGCGGCGCCGCCGAGGCACGGCCGCGCTTGCTCGCCGCGTCCGGCGCGCTCGCCGGTCTCGCGCTGCTGCAGAAGGGGCCGCCGTACTTCCTGTTCGCCGCCGGCGCGTACGCCGTCTGGTGGCGGCACGCGCGCTTGCGCGGGCTCGCGTGGCACGTCGTCCCGATGCTCGCCGTCGCGTCGGCGTACTTTGTGCCGCTGTGGCTGTTGCGCGTCGATCCGGCCGCGATGTTGGCCGTCGCCAACGACGAGTCCGTCGGTCGACTGGCTTTGTTCGAGGGTTGGCGTCAGGTCGCCGAGACGCCGGAGTACTGGCTGCGCGCGGCGGGCATGACCTTGCCGTTCGCATTCTGGTTGCGCGCGCCGCGGCCGCGCTTTGGCGACGGCCGCGATGCGGCCCGCGACGTGATCGTCGCCACGTGCTGGCACGCGGCGGTCCTCGCCGCCTTGGCGTTGACGTTCTTCCCCGGCCGGCCGACGCGCTACCTGCTGCCGAACGTGCCGATCGTGGCTTTTGCGATGGCGCCCGCGATCGCGGCGTACGCCGGTTTGGCGGCGGCGTTGCCGGCCCGCCTGCGCATGGCGCTCAAGGCGTTCGCCGCGGCGGGCGTCGTCGTCGCCGTGGCTGCGCCATTCGTGCCAAAGGCCGGCCCGCTCGCACCGGCGCTCGGCGTCGTGATCGCGCTCGGCGCCGGTCTGGCGACCAGCCGCCGTCGCGTCGTCGCGTTCGCGCTGCTGCTCCCCATCGTGGCGGCGTGGACGATCGGATTGGATCGCGCGCGCAGCTGGCCGCAATCGTCGCGCACGCGCGCCGTCGCAGGCGCCGGCTTGCGCGGCGCACTCGACCGCCTCGGCGTCGACCGCGCCGACCTGTCCACCAGCGGTCACTTCGACTCGCCGTTGCTGCTCGCGGCGGGACTGCTGCCGCCGGGCGACGAGAGTGGCAAGAAGCCCTGGCGGACGCGATGGGTGTTGTGCGAGGCGCCCAAGCAGGAGCCGATGTGCCCGTCGGACTACGCCGTGCGCCATCGCCTAGACCTGCCGTTCAAGTCGTTCCTGCTGTGTGAGCACGTCGAGGTCGGCAAGTGACGACGGTCCTGCTGGTCCGGCTCTCGGCGATGGGCGATGTCGTGCAGGGCCTCGGCGCGGCGATGGCGCTGCGGGCGGCGCGACCGCCCTGGCGCTTGGTGTGGGTCACGCAGGAGCCGTTTGCGCCGCTGCTCGCAAACCACGACGCGGTCGACCGCGTCATCGCCTTCGATCGCCGCGGGGGGCTCGGCGCCGTGCTCGCGCTACGCGCGACACTGCGCGCCGAGCGCTGCGACGTCGCCCTCGACCTGCAAGGCAACTGGAAGAGCGCGCTGATGGCGCGATTGTCGGGCGCACGCGACGTCGTTGGCATGGCGGCGGCATGGCGCCAGGAATCGATGAGCCGGTGGTTGCTGCGGCGCACGGTCGCGTGCGCCGCGATGCCACATCCAGCGCGCGCGGCGTGGGAGTTGGCGAAGGCCGTCGCGCCCGATGCCCCGTATTGCTCGCCGTGCCTCGCGCCGCAACCCGACGAACTCGCGCGCGAAAGGGTCGCATTGGCGGCGATCGGTGTCGACGCGGGACGACCGTTCGACGTCGTCGTCGTGACCGATCCGGCCGACGCGCGGGCCTTGCGGCCGGGAGTCGTCGCGGCGCGGTGCGCCGCCGGCGGCCGGCCGGTGGTGCAGGTGCTTGGCCCGTCCGAGGCGGCGCTGGCGCCGAGCGCCGGCGCGCCGGCGTTGCGGCACGGCCGCGGCGAGGTGCGGCGGCTGATCGCGCTCGGCGCGCTGGTCGCGGGCGCTGGCGGTGAGGTGTGGGGACCGGATCAGGGCGCGTCCCACGTGCTTGCCGCGGCCGGGGCGAGTTGCCGCATCGCCTTCGGCGCGCAGGATCCGCGCCGCACCGCCCCGCCGGGCGCGATGGCGCTCGTGCACGCGGTTCCGCCGCCGTGCGCGCCGTGCCGACGCACGGTCTGCAAGCATCGGCTAGGACCCGTGTGCATGGAGTTCGCGGCCGGCGAAGGAGTGGAAGTCGACGTCGGCTTGCCGGCGTCCTGAGCGCGCGGCGGCGCCGTGTGGACCGTCTGGACCGTGCGCCTGGCGGCTTGTGCCGCTGCGCCGCGCGTGCTTCGCTGGTGCCATGCCGTTGCCGCAGCCAGCGCCGCACGATGCCGGCGTCCTCGACACGTTCCCCAACCCCTATCCGGGTCGCGACTACGAGATCCTCTTCGATTGCCCGGAGTTCACCTGCGTGTGCCCGAAGACGGGCCAGCCGGACTTCGCGACGATCACGATCCGCTACGTGCCCGACCAGCTGTGCGTCGAGCTCAAGAGCCTGAAGCTCTACCTGTGGAGCTTCCGCAACGTCGGCGCCTTCCACGAGAAGGTGACCAACGACATCGCCAGCGACCTGCTGAAGCTGATGAAGCCGCGCACGTTCGAGATCGTGGGCGAGTTCAAGGTGCGCGGCGGCATCACCACCAAAGTCACGGTGCGGGCGCCGTGAGCCGGCGCCGCTGGCTGCGTCGGGGGCTGTGGCTGGCTGCGTTTGGCTGTCTCTGGATCAACGTCTGTGACGATCCGCCGCTGCGCACCGACGCTTACGTCCTCGACGCGACCCCCAACGAGGCCGTGGTCGGCCTGATCACGGCGGCGCCGGCGACCAGCGAAATGACGGTTCGCGACGCAGCCGGCGCAGTGGTGGCAACCGCGCGCGAGGCGGCGCCGGTGCGGCGGCACCAACTGCGCGCCAAGGGCCTGCAGCCGGCCTCGGACTACGTGTACGAGGTCCGCAGTGGGGCCGATCGTCACGCAGGCGTCCTGCGGACACCGTCGGCAGCGCCCGATGCGGCGCTCCGCTTCGCCGTGCTTGGGGACTCCGGTGACCAGTCGAGGTGGGTCAAACTGCAGCGTACGCCACTGTGGCACTGGCCGGCGCGGCTGGGCTGGCTGCCGGACCACGGGACGGTGACCGCGGTCGGCGCGGAGTTGGCTAGTTGGCGCCCGGACTTCGTTCTTCATCTCGGCGACGTGATCTACCCCAACGGCCAGTACGCCCACTACATGAGCGGCTTCTTCCGGCCGTTCGCCGCGGTCCTGCGCGATGCGCCGGTGTACGCCGTGCTGGGCAACCACGACGTGATGGATGCCAGCGGGCGGCAACTGCTGGGTGCCCTGCGCACGCGCGAGGCGCTGGCGCGCGACGGTGGCCGCAACTTCGCCGTCGTGCGCGGTCCGGCGCGCATCCTGATCGTCGACTGTAACGACAGCTATGGCGGCCGTCGCTACGAGGCGGGCCATCCGACGCACGACTTCCTACAGGCGGAGTTGGCCGCGGCGTCCGAGCCGTGGCTCGTCGTCGCGAGCCACTTCCCGATGCGCAGCGCGTCGCGGCAGCGCGATCGCGCCGATCTGTTGCTGGCCTTGATGCCGCAACTCGTCGAACACGGCGTCGGCCTGTACCTGAGCGGCCACGACCACTGCTACCAGCGCTTTGGCGAGTCGGGCGGCGAGGAGCCGGTGCTCGTCGTCAGCGGCGGCGGCGGCAAGGATCTCTACGAAGTGCGCCCTGACGCGCGCGCGCAGGTGCTCGATCCAGCGTTCCACTGGTGTGCCGTCGAGATCGCACAGGGGCGCATGCGCGTCCAGGCAAGGGAGCTTGGCGGCCGGCAGATCGACGCATTTGAAGTGAAGTTGCCAGCCGGTCAGACCCTTGAGCGGATCGCCCGCCGGAACCCAACGCGGGCGCAGCGAATCGAGCGGTTGCGCTAGCCGCGCACCAAGCACATCGCGCAACTTTCGCTAGGCGGAAGTCATTATGGGACCTACCGTTACGAGAATCGGCAAAAAATCTCATCGGGAATCTTGTAGCGGCTTTTCGAGGTCGCTACCGTCTCCCGCCCCTCGCGTCAGCCGGAAGGGCTGTGACGAGGCGATCTTTGACATTCTGGGTGGCCTCGAAAGAAGAGCGTGTGAGCTTTTTGAGAACGCTTTCCGGTGCTTGGCGCCGGAGGAGCGTAGCCAGCTGAGCCGACCT
>Ga0194131_10010779_pt1 | contig 11087 bp, 8 predicted proteins | sample TA2KigO120mmetaG_FD_148631 | JGI IMG/M metagenome (GOLD analysis project Ga0194131, IMG submission 148631) | Freshwater microbial communities from Lake Tanganyika, Tanzania - TA2015053 Kigoma Offshore 120m | ecosystem: Environmental > Aquatic > Freshwater > Lake | place: Tanzania: Lake... | reverse complement strand
CGGTTACTTGGATCGTTTTATCGAGCAAACGAAGGCGGAACGCCGGAGCCGTCTGCACGACCGTTTTGCCCACGCCGGAGCAAGGGAAGAAGAACGCCACCGGTTTATACGAATCATGGGATTGACGGACTCCCGTACACCGCCCAACATGGAAATCGCCACACCGGCCGACCTGTCTTTTCTACCGCCCGGTTTTGTTCACGAAACCGCCGGATATACAATATACCCGGTCCGCTGGCAAGTATTCCCAACTGTGGAAGCCGAGGGTCTTTTGCTTGCTCCCCACACCGATCCGATTGCCGATGTGGTGGCGCTACCCGATTGCGACCGCTCTCCGGAAACCTTGGCCGGACTTGCCTCCGACGTTTCGGACGTCCCGGTCGCCCACCGGCTGGCGGCGTCGGGTTGTCGGGTGGTCGTGCCCGTGCTGATCGACCGGGCGGATACGTATTCGGGCATCCCCGGTATCCGAATGACCAATCAGCCGCATCGTGAATTTATCCACCGCGCGGCCTTCGAAGCCGGATGCTATATGACCGGTTTTGAGGTACAGACGGTGCTGGCTGTCGTGGATTGGTTTGTTTCAGGGAACGCAAAAAGACCTATCGGCGTTACAGGATATGGGGAAGGTGGGCTCGTTGCTTTTTATGCGGGCGCGGCGGATACCCGTATCGCCGTCACCGCCGTATCCGGGTATTTTCAGCCAAGAGAAACGCTTTACCAAGAACCGATCTATCGCAACGTATTCGGACTTCTGAAAACATTCGGAGATGCCGAGATCGCCTGTCTTGTCGCGCCCCGACGGCTGATCATCGAAGCGTGCCAGCATCCTGACGCACCGCCCCCCCCCTCTGTCCGCGAAAATCGTTCCGGGGCGGCACCCGGAGGCATTTTTACTCCCGCGCTCAACGAGGTACGGACCGAATTTGAACGCGCCTGCGAAACGGTGGCCGAAGCAAACCAACCGGCGCCGTTTACCCTCATCGTCAGCCAAGACGGGCATGGTCCGCCGTACTGCTCACCTACGCTGTCCGCTTTTCTGGATGCGCTCGCTCCGGGAGTGGTGTTGCAAAATCCTGTGTTGCCGGACACAGAAAAGTGGTCGGTCGATATCAAGACGCGTCACAGACGCCAATTCGAACGCTGGTTGGGGCACACCCAAGAGGCTATGCGCAACGCCGAATTTCGACGGGCCGGTTTTTGGGAAAATGCGGACCGATCCTCGCTCGAAGCGCATCGGGACAGTTGCCACGACTACCGCCGTTATCTGTGGGACGAGATATTGGGACGACTTCCTGAATCCGATCTGCCGCTCTGTCCGAAAACCAGCAAACTGTACGAAACCGATACCTTGACCGGCTATGAGGTGAGACTCGACGTATACGATACGGTGTTTGCCTATGGCATTCTCGTTGTGCCACGCGGCATTCCGTCCGGTGAACGAAGACCGGTCGTCGTTTGCCAGCACGGACTGGAAGGCCGACCGCAGGATGTCGCCCATCCAGAAGTCGATCATCCCGCCTACCACCGTTTTGCCTGTCGGCTGGCGGAAAAGGGGTATGTGACCTATGCACCCCAGAACCCTTATATCGGGGGCAACACGTTCAGACAACTGCTCCGCAAGGCGCATCCAGTTGGACAGACGCTTTACGGATTTATCGTACGTCAGCACGAACGGACGCTGCAATGGCTCTCCGGTCTTTCGTTTGTCGATCCACAGCGTATCGCGTTTTACGGACTCAGCTACGGCGGTAAAACGGCCATGCGCATCCCTGCCGTACTCGAAAATTACTGTCTGTCGATCTGTTCAGCGGACTACAACGAATGGATATGGAAAAATATGTCGGCGCGTCATGGGTACAGCTATATGATCACGGGCGAATACGACATGCCTGAGTACGATTTGGCCAATACATTCAACTATGCCGAGTTGAGCTGGCTTATTTGTCCTCGCCCTTTTATGGTGGAGCGCGGACACGACGACGGCGTAGCGCCGGACGAATGGGTAGCGTACGAATATGCAAAGACGCGGCTTTTATACGATAAACTCGGTATCGGAGATCGCACAACCATCGAAGTGTTTGACGGTCCGCACACCATAAATGGAGTCGGGACTTTCGAATTTCTCGAACGTCATCTGCCGATCTGAAGCGGGTTGATGCATGCTTTCTCAGGAAGAAAAAATAAATTTCTTACGTATGACGGAGTTTTTCAAGACGGTGGAGGAAGACCATCTGACTCAGTTTGTCCGGCTGATGGATGAGGTCCGGTATACACCGAACGATGTCGTCTTGCGCAAGGGCGAACAGGGAGACGCCATGTTTTTTATTGTCGCAGGGACGGTATCGGTACTCAAACAAGGCATTCGCGCACTCGATCTTGGCGCAGGAGATTGTATCGGCGAAATGGCACTGCTCGACAACGATCCCCGCAGCGCCACCATCGTCGCGGTCACACCGGTCGTAACATTGCGGCGTCGACGGGACGACTTCGACGAGCTGCTAAACAGCACCCCTGTCATGAAAGGCATGTACCGCATCCTTGTACAGAAAATCCGAACCGATTTGGAAACGTATGTAGAATCCGTACGCGCCCAAGAGCAGGTCAAGCAGGATTTGCGTCGGGCCCGTGAAATCCAGGAGGCCATGCTGCCTCAGTCGGACCTGTCGGTAGGGAGTATATATATCACCGGGGTATGTCGACCGGCGGACAGCATCGGCGGAGACTACTACGACCACATGGTACTCGACGAAAACCGGATCGGCGTTTTTATCGGAGACGCTGCCGGTCACGGATTTCACTCCGGGTTGATCGGCGCCATGATCAAAAGCGGGTTGTTTACCCAAATCGAGGTAAACGCCGATGTATTGGCGGTTATGAGTACCGTCAACCGCATCGTCCATCGTCATGGCCCGGATTGGAGTTTTTTCACGGCCTGTTTCATTATCTTTGATCTTTCGAAAATAACACTGCGCTACTCCAATGCCGGTCATCCACCACCGCTCCACTATCAGGCGCGCACCGGCAGGATCAAGTACCTTGAAACGACGTCCTATCCCGCGGGCTTTAGCCACGAAATCGAAAAAAGCGTGGGAACCCGCACATGGGAAAATGGGGATATCTTAGTCCTTTATTCGGACGGTGTGGTCGAGGCGCAGGACGGCGAACGTAACCAGTTCGGATTCGAGCGGCTGGAGCAGTGCGTGCTGTCGTCCGTTCACCTTTCTCCGAGCGACATCAAAAATCATATCCTGGCCCGCGTGGCCGACTATACCGGGGCCAAAGGCCAACAAGACGACATTACGGTAGTGGTCGCACGTCTGTAACGGCAACACAACATGATGAGCGCCCTTTACTTCCCCGTCTGAAATGGATATTTTCAAAAGAGATGGAACTCGTTTGCGCCCCCAAAAACTTTTATGGCAGGGCGTGGTGTTTTGCCTAAGCATGGCGGTCTGTACAATGGTATGGACGGACCGGGCGGCGGCGACCAAATATGCAGGCGAGTTTCTGTCCATAGGTGTCGGCCCAAGGGCACTGGCTATGGGCGGTGCCTTTACCGGTGTTGCAGACGATGTGACTGCAGGCTACTGGAACCCGGCCGGATTGGTCCGTATGCCCCACCGGATGGCGGCGTTTATGCATTCGGAACAATTGGAAGGCTTGGCCTACGACTATATGGCCTATGCCCATCCTCGTGGACCCAGAGAAAAAAGGACCGTTTTCGGGGTTTCTCTGATCCGTCTCGGTGTGGACGACATTCCGATCACACGGCTTCCGGATCCGTCCAAACCCATAGACGCCCTGCTTGACAACGGTCAACGCAACCGTCCATTTGTAGAGCGCTATGTAAGCGATGCGGAATATGCCTTGCTACTTTCAGCGGCAAGGGCGTCGGGCGACCGGTTTTCTTTTGGCGCCAATCTGAAGTTCGTCAGAAAAGGGACAGGAACGGCCAGCGCCTTTGGTGTGGGGGTGGACGCGGCGCTGTGGATGGAACCGCTATCCGGCCTGGCGCTGGGGCTTCAGATGATGAATGTAACCTCCACCATTCTGGTCTGGAATACCGGACGCAAAGAGTATATCACCCCCGTGTTGAAAACCGGTGCGGCCTTTCGACGGCAGATAACGCGGTTGCGTGGAGAGCTTATCGTCGCGGTGGATGTGGATGTGTTATTCGAAGGACGACACAATACCGCTTCGGCGTCGCTTGGACATGCCAGCGCAGCCGGTCATGTCGGTATGGAGTTTCAACTGAGTCGCTCCATAAAATTCCGCGCCGGTGTGGACGGATCGGGCCTGAGCGGGGGGTTGGGGCTTCGTATCCCTGGTATGAATTGGTTCGGCACTTCCGTAATCCCCGGTTTGGACTATGCTTTTGTAAACGATAAAGCGTTTGGTGCGCTGCATCGGATAGGGATATCGTTGGAATTTTGATCGCTATGACCAAAGAAGACCTCGTAAACCAAGTAGCGACACGGTCAAAGCTGCCCAAAATTCGTATCGCGGCAGCACTCGATCTGTTTTTATCGGAAGTTTCCGATGCGCTCGCGCGTCAGGAAAAAGTCGAGATCAGGCGATTTGGGGTTTTCGATGTTTCCGTGCGACAAGCGCACGTTGCGCGCAACCTCAACGCCAACGGGGAAATACGGCTTTCGGATCGCATCATGCCGCGATTTGTTCCGTTTACCGCTTTCAAAGACCGCGTACTAACGCCCGACATCCCTTCGGACAAGGGCAATACGAAAACCGCCGATAAAATTACCGTGCCTCCGGCATCCCCACCGAAAACGCCGGTCCCACGTATCGAAACACTGGAGCGGCAGGTGGCGTCCGAAAGAGAAAATGCGGACGCCCGACTTTTGCTGATCGACTTATATATCGAGAGCGACCGCTACGCCGAGGCGCTACCCCACTGTCGGGCGGGACTGGGAATCGATCTGCGCAGTCTGGAACTGCTCAACCGTCAGGGCCGAATTTCCGAACAAACGGGTATTTTCGATCAGGCGTTGCAGGCATACGATCAGGCGGTCAATTTTCATCCGTCGCATGTCGAATCGCTGCTAAACCGAGGTCGAATGCGCAGCCAGACAGGGCGCTATGCCGAGGCCGAACAAGATTTTCGCCGAGCGCTCGAAATCGATCCGTCAAAGACGCTAGCCGTCCTTCAGTGCGGTCTGCTCTATACCCGACGCGGGCTGTATCTGCGAGCGCTTCAGGAATTCGAACGGGCGTGGGAACTCGACCCTTCCTCGCCGGAAGCCTGTTTCAATCTCGGAAAAACCTACGACCACTTGGAACGTCACGACGAAGCAATCCGCCAATTCGAAACCCTTGTCGTCCTTCAACCCGATCATCCCCGTCCCTATTGGCATCTCGGTATGCTGTACAACAAGAAAAAAATGGGTGAAAAAGCATTAAAGATGTACCAGCAGTCCAATCGTCTTTCCACTCTTAAGAAGGGAAACGACCGCACATGATGGAGATGGATATCCCCGAAACGGGCCGGTCGCTATCGGAAAAACTACTGGGCGACCGGAGTGAGATCAGCTACCGCGAGATACAGCAGGCCGTTCTGCCTTCTTTTGTAAAGGCATGGTTTCATCTTGGGGTGGAAACCTGGTATGCCCCCGAATACCACCAGCGAACGTCGTCCATCCGGTTCGACTACAAAGACGAGACGGTACAGACGCTCTTGAAAACCTTCGACGATGCTGTCAAACAGACGGCTCTTTTCTCCGCCGAAGAGTGCCGCCAGATCATCGAGACGGCACTACGCCATGAAATCGCTTACGCCAACCATTCGATCGGCGCGTTTTCGGACCTTATGTTTCAGCGCTCGGCAGTGGTAGACGGTTTTCACGTCGTAGATCTGTTGGCCCATTTTCAGCGTGAGCACTTTTTTACCGAGGCGGTGAAATCGTATGTCGTCGAACACGACGACACCCGTATGGACCGCGACATTCTGGAGCATTTTTTGTCCGGCGCACAACAGGAAGCATACGCCAAAGAACCGATAGCGCCGCTACGGGACTCGGTCGCCGCGGTTTCGGAAATACTGGGGCTGGTCGATGGCAACGGCCACACAGGCGCTTTTCATCCGGCGACATGGGAAAAGTTTGTCGAAACACGCGCGCTGGAAGAAACCCTCCCCGTGCTGCCCCTTGCCATAGAACGGCAAAAGGCCATAGCCGACGTCTTTGATCTTGCCACGCTTGAGGCCGCCCTTTCGCTGGACGTCCCGGAGGAAGACACCGCAGAGGGAAGTACGGACGAGAAAACCGCCGAAGAGACGGACACGAAGATCATGGCGAAAACAAAGGAAAAAACGTTGTTTGGGGAAATTCCCCTCGTCTTTGCACCCGTAAGGGAAACGAGGTCCGAAGACAACGTCATCGACGAACCACCAGCCACCTTTTCCGTTCCCGATGTCGAACCGGTGGTAGAACCCTTCGGTGTGCCCGAATCGAAGCACACCCCTCCTCCGGACGAACCGTCACCGGCGACTTTTGCGGTTCCCGCCGACTACGACACCGTACCCAAACTGGTCGAACCCGCAGGCCAATCGAGCGATATGAGAGATTGGGATGAAGAAGAAGAATTCCTCAAAAAGACGGTAGCCAATACCACGACTTCGGCCAGCCAGAACTACACGCCGCCACCCGTCGAAATCAACGACAAACTTCAAAAAATGTTTGTCAAAAAAATGTTCAACAAAGATGAACCCGCCTATCAAAACACCGTAGAACAGTTGGAACCGGCCATGTCGTGGGAAGAGGCATTCAGTATTATCGAAGAAATCTGGCAGCAACGGGGACTTAACCTGTTCTCCAAAGAGTCGCAAGAGTTTACACGGGTTTATTATAAACGGTACTTCCCGCCCTCCTGATTCTTTCAAAATGGTCATAGAGTCGAAAACAGGCGCTAAGAGGCCATGAACATAAGGAACTAAATAATGAATGTTTTACGAAACCGCCTGTATACTGTGCAGACGCCCGGCCCGACAACCCCGGCGACCGGATCGGACCGGGAAGACGAACGACTTTTGATCGAGCAGGCCCAGGCTGGACACGGTGCAGCGTTTGACGAACTCAACCGCCGATATATCAACAAGGCATACTCGATCGCCTATCAGATGCTGTCCGATCCGGACAATGCCCGCGATTTGGTACAGGATGCCTTTATGGAGGTGTTTCGAACCCTTAACCGGTTCAATACACAATACCGGTTTTCGACATGGTTGTATCGGATACTGATCAACAAGTGTATCAATTTTCGAAAACGCGAAACGCGCCGTCGTCTGTTGTCGATTCCAGAATTCTGGTCAGGACGCGAGCAGGAAGGACATACGGTTCCTGCCTTCACGTTGGCGGCTACAACGGTAACGCCGCACGAAATCCTTGAACATAAGGAGTTGACCCGGGCCATCCGAGACGCCCTGAACAGCCTATCCGAGCGACACCGCACCGTCGTTGTGTTGTTTGACCTGGAAGGGTTGTCACACAAACAGATCGCGGAAATCCTTCAGTGTCCGGAAGGGACGGTCATGTCTCGGTTGCATCACGGCCGTCTTAAACTCAAACACATCTTGTCCAGAAGACTCAAAGGGTATTTTCCGCGATAAAGGACGATGATTTATATGAAATGCGCGTATGCAAAATCTCACATGACCGCCTATCTAGAGCGGATGTGCGCAAAAACTGAGGTCGCGGAAATCGCCCGTCATATCGAGTTGTGCCATACCTGCGCACAGGAGTTGCGCGACCATCAGCGACTCAGGTCACTGATGCATGGTCTCCGGGATATTCAACCCGATCCGGTGTTTCTGTCCGATCTGTCCACCTCGATCCGAGAACGAACGACCCATGCCCATCTGGTACCCGGCCTTCGGGTGTCTTCTTCTCGGTATGGCCGCCGAATGCATCTGCTGCTGGCGACTGCCGCCGTTTTGTTGGCAACGGCCGTGACCATCGGCTGGCACTCGTTGACCGTCTCTCCCCTATCCGCTACGCACGCGCCGTCTTCTCAAGACGATACGACGTTCATCCTCCAAGAACATGTCTTGCCGACCGGTAAAGGTGTCTTTTCCAACGGCGCAGTCGGCGCCGTCGTAGTAAACTATCCGAGAAAAAACAATCCATGATCTCCGGTCAAAAAATCCTGCTACGGGGTTGTATCCTGCTGGTCGGCCTGTTCGGGGTGCCGCACAGCAAAGCCACTGATCTGGACGATACGATCAAGATGATCATGGAAGCGTCCGAACGGGTCAGTTTCCAAGGAGTCATGACACAGATTCAGGTTAACTCCGTGGGCGACACGCTTAGGTTTTCTCAGCGGCTTACCCACCAGCGGCCTGCCCGCGACCGTATCGACGTACTCGAACCGGACTCCGAGCGCGGCGTCGTCATGATACGCATCGACGGCGAGATATACCGCCGAGAGTCTGTCGCAGATACCCTCGTCTATTCCCGACGAAGCCAGTTCGGCTTGGACATGCTGGATATGGGCATGGATTTTAGCAGTTTTGACTTGCTACGCACCAACTATACCCTTACACTTTCGGAAAGCGACTCGATGCTCGGTCGCGACACATTTTTGCTCACTCTGACTCCACGTCATCCCGGACGACTTACCAAAAAAGCATGGCTCGACACACAGACCGGTCTTGTCCTTCACACACAGTATTGCAACGAATCCGGCACGACGGTCGAAGAAGTGTACTTTACTTCGCTCCAGATCAATCCGCTCATCGACCCCGATCTGTTCGACACCCGAGAATGGAAGGGCAAATCGGTCGAGGTCAACAAAGTAATCGCCTGCGGCTCTTATGCCGAAGTGCAGGAAAAAGCAGGCTTTCCGCTTGCTGCTCCGGTCTATCTTCCGCCGGGATTTACGTTGGATCGACTCCGAGTGCTTCGTTATATGGGGCAACCGCTCGTCCACTTCATGTACACGGACGGTGTCGCCCGGCTGTCTCTCTTTGAGCGCGTCTCCCCGCCCGACAACGCTGCTCCGGTATGGCCGGACGGCCCCGCGGAACGGAAAGGAAACGTCTATATTTGGAAACGCCCACCCTATACCATACTGCGTCGCAACGAAAACGGAAGACTGTGCACCATTGTAAGCCCCATCGGATCGGCCGAGTCTATGAAAATGATCGAGTCGCTGTGTCTTATCCAAACCCCGGAAGACAAAATTCCATTTTCCGGAAGCCTGCCGTGGATGGCCGGCGGCGGCGCAGGCATCCTGCTGATCGCCGGATGGCTACTGTGGCGACGGCATTCGCTCGGATAATTCTCTCCCTTTTTTCCCCCTACCTGTTTCTTTCGATCTGCTCCGTGCAACTTTTTCGTCTCTTTTTCGATCTTACCCGTAAATTTCCTCCTCAATTTACGCTGGAAATCGACTATATACCGTGTCTAACGATCTGAATGATGATCGAACGTGGTTACAGGTCTGGCAAAGACCTGTAACTCTTCACCGCCAAGTAGAAGGAGTAGGTTATGACATTTCAAACTTGCCGTTCCCGGGCTGCAGGTCTTTGTCTGGCGCTTGCCTTTCTTGTGTCTCTGCCCGCCCCAAACCTCTTTGGCCAGCCCACCGCAGGTCAGAAATGGACGCTCGAACAGTGCATCGAGACGGCGCTCAAAAACAATATGCAACTGGTCATCGCCGCACGGCAGGTGGAAGTGGACGAAGCCCAGGTCTATGGGGCCTATACAGGCGTATTGCCTCGACTCAACGCCACCGTACTCTCCAGTAACCGGACCACGTCCGGGGACCGTCCTCTTTTTCAAGAAGGAACTTTTGTCAGAAACGTACCTGGCGGAACCACCACCAGCTATAGCAACGGTATCACCCTCAACCAGACGATCTATAACGGAAGCCAAAACTGGAATAACATCCGGCAGGAGAAGGAACAGGTCGAAACGTCCCGTTGGAACGTAAAATCTGCCGAATATACCGTGACCACCAATGTCAAAGAACAGTATTACGGTTTGCTCCGGGCCACGCGGCTAAAAGAGGTGGTTCTCGAACAGGTCAAACTTAGCGAAGAACAACTGCGGCGGTCCGAAAGCATGTTCGAAATCGGCTTGGTAGCCAAGGTGGACGTGCTTCAGGCGCGCGCCCAGTTGGGCCAGGTGCGGATCAATCTGCTCAATCAGGATCGAACCGTGTTTCAGGCACGTGCCGCGCTCAACAACGCCATGGGACTGGACGTCAACACTATGATCGATGTGGTCGATCCTATCGGTGACAATCCGATGCCGTTTGGCGCTACGATTTCGATGGAAGAGGCGACACGCATCGCTGATGCCAACAATCCGACCGTCCAGCGGGATGAAAGCAACATCCGAACCGCGCGTATCGCCTCCGCCATCGCCAAAGGCGTCCGGTGGCCTACCGTCTCCGGAACCGCCGGATATTCGCGTTCCGGTTCGAGATTTCAGGATGTATATGGAAACTTAGGCAAAAACTGGAACCTTTCCCTCGGTCTCAACGTCAGCGTTCCGGTATGGAACGGCACCCAGATTTCCGCCAATATCGAACAGGCCCAAGTAAACTTCATGCGGTCGGAAGAAAATCTCGAACAGACGCGCCGCATAACTCGACTGACGATCAAGACCGCCCTGCTCAACCTCGAAACCACCCGCCAGGTAATCGAATTGAGCAATGAAAACATCGTGGCCGGCGAAGAAGGGCTTCGGCTTGCCGAAGAACGCTACCGCGTCGGTTCGGGAACACTACTTGACGTGTTCAACGCCCAGGTAACGCTGGCCCAGGCAAAATCCAATCTGGTCGCCGCTCGCTACGATTATCTGATCGCACAGGCCAACCTCGACGAGGCTCTGGGGCGGCGATAACCTGACACCGGGCGGCAGCCGCCCCTTTGCAGATGGCTAACCATGTCCTTGGATTTTGATGCGCAATCCACCGGGTGGATCATCTTTTCGGCACTTGCCGCCGCCGCCCTGACCGTCCTCATCTACCGCCACACCACAAGACTCCTGCCCGGACGCGCCGGCTGGAGCCTCGTTTTGCTACGCCTCTGCTCTGTTTTTTTGCTCTTTTTCCTGCTCTGTGAA
>Ga0194131_10010778_pt1 | contig 11087 bp, 9 predicted proteins | sample TA2KigO120mmetaG_FD_148631 | JGI IMG/M metagenome (GOLD analysis project Ga0194131, IMG submission 148631) | Freshwater microbial communities from Lake Tanganyika, Tanzania - TA2015053 Kigoma Offshore 120m | ecosystem: Environmental > Aquatic > Freshwater > Lake | place: Tanzania: Lake... | reverse complement strand
AGTCGCGCTGAAAGCCGAGGCGGTTCTCGTAGAACGCAAGCGCTTCGCCGAGTTTGCTCACGAGAAACTGCGGGGCGGCCGTTGAGATCGACGCCATCACGAGACCTCCGATCGAAGCCGCCTAACAACTATTGGACCGCCGGTCGGTCGGGTTCCGCCGGAGATCACGGGTCTGTCTAAATCCGACGGGCCGGCCAGCCATGCGAGCGCAGGCCGCCGAATTCCCGAGAGTTTCAGCGGATCCGCCGCCGAGCCTCCGGATTAGGCAGACCGGGCTAACGCGTTCGCGCGCGCATGGGCTCGGGGTCGAAGAGTCCGGTGGTGTCACAGTGTCTCCCCGCCGCCGCCGAGGTTGTCGGCCGGGCTGCGGACGCCGGCCGGCCCGCGGTTGAGGACATGGGTGTAGACCATCGTCGTCGCGACGTCCTTGTGGCCGAGGAGCTCCTGCACGGTGCGGATGTCGCTGCCGTCCTCCAGGAGGTGCGTCGCGAACGAGTGGCGGAACGTGTGGCACGTCGCGCGCTTCGGGATGCCTGCGGCGAGCACCGCGCGACGAACCGCGCCTTGGAGGACGGTCTCGTGGAGATGATGCCGCCGACGCTGGCCCGTCTCGGCGTGCACGTAGAGTCGGGTCGCCGGGAACACCCATTGCCAAGGCCACTCCCGCCCTGCCGAAGGCAGCTTGCGGCCGAGCGCGGCAGGGAGCTCGACCCAGCCCGCGCCCGCAACGAGATCCCGCCGGTGCTGCGCCTGGACGTGCGCGAGGTGCGCTCGAAGATCGCCTTGCACGGACTGCGGCATCATCGTCGCGCGGTCGCGGTCTCCCTTGCCGCGCCGGACGACGATCTGGTTCCGCGCGAAGTCGACGTCCTTCACGCGGAGACGACAGCATTCGAGGAGCCGTAGTCCCGAGCCATAGAGGAGAGTCGCCATCAGCCGCGGCACGACGTCGAGCTTTGCCAGGACGGCGCGTACCTCGTCGCGCGTGAGGACGGTCGGCAAGCGACCGGGCGTCTTGGCGCGAACGAGGTCGTCGAGCCACGGGAGCTCCTGCCCGAGGACCTCGCGATACAGAAAGAGGAGCGCCGCGAGGGCCTGATTCTGCGTCGATGCGGAGACGCGGCGTTGCCCGGCGAGAAAATTCAAGAATGCCGTCACGTGCGCGGCGTCGAGCTCGGCGGGAGGACGACGCCCGTGAAACTCCCAGTAGCGCCGCATCCAGCCGACGTAGGCTTCCTCGGTCCGCGGGCTGAAGTGCCGGAGGCGCATCGCCGCGCGCGCTTCGTCGCCAAGGCGACGCACCCGATGCCGAACCGTCGAGCGCTCGCGCGGCAGAGGCGGCTCCGGCTCGTGCGCGCAGGACGCTTCGCCAAGCGGTCCCGACCGAAACGCCCTCCGCTCGGCCGAGACGAACCTCCAGCGGCCCGAGGAAGCCATGTACGCGGCGGGATCGGGCGAGGCCAGTGAGTCTTCGCGGTTCCGAAGCAAGGAGACCTTCCGACGGAGGCGTCGAGCTTAGACCCATGGACGATCGGGAATCAATGGACGGACGCTCATCGTTGGAATCGCTCGTTGATCGCCGGGGCATCTCGATGAAGATGAAGCGGAAGCTGGTTCGGGTTGGGACCCGTCTCCTACGGCGCTTCACTGCCGCGGCAAGCCCGCGAGCTGGCGGGCTTCACCGCGGAGAATCCGGTGACGCCGGCTCTGAGCGTCGCTCGCGGACGACTCGGAAGGAGCCGACGCGAGGCTGAAGCGCGCCGACGCGCCGCCCGGGCACGGACGAGGTCGGAGCTCCCCGGGGGCTTTGCACCTTGCCTCCCGCACCGTCGAGTCACAGAATGATCGCGTGCGAAACGAGCGCCCCGTGCCCGAGGACCTGGATGCGCGGCTCACCGCGCTCGCGGAGGCGTGGCGCTCGGACTCTGATCTCGGCGCGGTCTACCTCTTCGGGTCGCGCGCTCGCGGCGACGCCCAGCCGAGCTCCGACGTCGATCTCGCCGTCATCCTGCGCGCGGGTCTCGAGGGGGACGAGCGATGGCGGAAGCGCCTGGAGCTCATCGGGGCCGCGTCCGAGCTTCTCGGCACGGATGCCGTCGACGTCGTCGTCCTGGAGGACGCTCCGAGCGCCGTAGGCCATCGCGTCCTCCGCGACGGGCGACTGCTCTTCGAGCTCGACCCGCATCGCCGCACGGCCGTCGCCGAAGACATCATGCGGCGCTACCTCGACGAGGAGTATCTTCGGAGGGAGCTCGATCGAGGGCTCGCCGAGCGCGTGCGCGAGGGACGCTTTGCCCGTTGACCTCGCACTGCTGCGGCGCCGCCTGCCCAACCGTTGCTTCGACGCTGCCGCGAGACGGAGACCTCCTTTGCAGCAGTCAACGGCTCAGCGCTCGAGCCGGCGCTCCGTGATCGTCAAGATCGCCACCAGTCGCTCGAGCGCAGACGAGAAGTTGGGCCCGGGGTACGAATGCACGACGACCTCCTTCGCGAGAAGCGTCGTCAAGTAACGGAGCTTGCGCTTCGCGCTCGCCGAGGCGGCGCGGAAATCCGCATGGGCCGAGTTCACCTCCCAGCGTCCTTCGCTCATGCGCGAGCGCCAAGGCGCCGCCGGCGCCGCAACGAAGCTCGGCTCCGGGATTCCGGTCCGCGGAGACCGCGCCGAATCGCCCGCTTCCACGATCTCGACCGTGGCAGACGAGGTCCGTGTCTCGGCGTCCAGACTCGCCTCGACGTCGATCACGGCTCGGCCGAGCTCGCCTCCGGCGAGGTACTCGACGCGCGGGCCGTCCATCGGTGCGAGCTCACCCGGCCCCTCGCGAACCGTCCAGGCGAACCGCACGCCCTCACGGATCCTCCGTCTCTGCGCGTCGTATGCCAGCGCGCGGAATCGACGCCGGCCGCGCGGTTCGACCCGCGTCGCGTCGGGAAGAACCTGGACACTCGCGAGCGGACCGGGCGGGAAGAGCTCCGCTTCGCCGGAAGCGTCGGGCTCCGACTCGTCTTCGCGCTCTTCCGCAGCCGAGGTGTCCAGAGGCACTCCGCCCGCGCCGTCGCTCGCCTCGCCGATCTCGCTGCTCGATCCGCTTCCCGCCGGCCCGATGCGCGCGTCCGTCTCGCCGCGGACCGCGAAGAAGTCGTACTCGGGCGCGAGCCTCGGCACGTCGCGAAAGGCGCGCTCGAGCTGGCGCATCAAGTCCGCCTCGACGGCCGCGGCGGCGCGCTCCTCGGCCGCTTCGACGAGCGCGACGATCTCGGGCTCGAGCGTGCAGACCGCCTCGACGAAGGCGAGAGCGGCCGCGTCGGGAACGACGCCGCGCCGCGTGCCCGGAGGCACTTGGAAGTCGCCGAACTCGAGCAGCCCGGTGAGACGCTCGTGCGTCCACGGCGAGCGTGCGAAATCGGCGAGCTCGAGCTCGGCGAGGTCGTCGTAGACGAGCGTTCCACCCGAGGAGACGGCCACGGCGTGCTCGCGCGTCTCACCCGGCGGAAGCAGGTACAGCTCGACGCGGATCGGACCGAAGCCCGCGCATTCGAGCGACTCGCGGATGTCCAGTCGCTCGCCGGCGAAGCGCGTCGGCCGGACGACGATCACCTTCGCCGCACGTCCGCGCGCCACGCGATCGCGGATCACCAGGTCGACGTCACGCTCGAGGAGCTGGCCGCGGAGCTCCGCGGCCAGGAACTCCGCCATGCGCCGGCTGCCGAGGCTCACCGCGGCGCTTCGGTGCATGCCGCGCACGACGACTTCCGTGTATCGCTCGCCGAACGCGAGCCTGCTGCGGAACGGCTCGATCTCGTAGCGCGGCGAGTCCTCGTGCAGCCGCAGAAGGTGCGCGAGCCCTCCGGGGAGCTGGCTTCGGATCTCGAGCTCCGCTCCGATCGCCCAGAACCCGAGGAGGCCGATCCCGTACTTCCCCTGCAGCATCAGCTCGCGCCGTTCCTCGGGGGTGAGGTTGCGCTTGCGCGAGTGCCCGATGTGGGTCGCGAGATAGGTCAGCGCTTCGACGCGGCCGAGCTCCGGAATGACACCCGCACCGTCGTCGCGAACGTGCAGACCGAGGACGCCGCGCTCGCGCACGCGGCTGATCTCGATGTGCCGCGCGCCTGCGTCGAGAGAGTTCTGGACGAGCTCGGCGAGTGCCTTGCGCGGATCGGGCTGCGACCGTGCGAGCCAGCGGATCAGCTCGAACGGGTCCGCCGGCTTGAGGCGACCGACGATCGTGTCGGGCGAACGACGCGTGCGCCGTGTGCGCCGCGTCCGTCTACCGTCGCCGTCGGGACCCGCCGCGGGCGGAGTGGAAGGCATGTCATGCCGCGGCGCGACTCGGTCGGGAACCGCTCATCGGATCATCCGCCCCGCTCAGGCATCGACGACGCGGAAGTGCGCCGGCTCGTCCCCGTCCAGCACGTCCGCCGCGATCCGCTCCTCACACGTCCGCGCGTCCCACCACGAGATCTGCTGCGCCTTCGCGCGCCGGAAGTAGAGCTGGATGTCGTACTCCACCGTGAACCCCATCCCGCCGTGGATCTGCAGCGCCATCGCGGTCGTGTCGCGGAAGGTGTCGCAGGCGAAGAGCTTCGCCATCGGCGCGAGGCGCTTCACCGAGCGGCCGTTCGCGTGCGCCCAGGCCGCCTCGTAGACGAGGTGCTTGCCGCCGTCGACCGTCGTCGCGGAGTCGGCCATGTAGTGGGCGAGGGCCTGGAAGGCGCCGAGGGGCTTGTCGAACTGCTCGCGCTGCTTCGAGTAGGCGACCGTGATCTCGAGAGCGCGCTCGGCGCCGGCGATCGCCTGCGCCGCCAGCAGGATCACGCCGTCCTGCAGCACGCGGTCCCACGTCGCCCAGCCCGTGCCGGCCGCGCCGACCCGATCTGCAGCGCGGACGCGCGCGCCGTCGAAGGTCACCTCGTACTGCGTGTCGGACGAGACCGTGAAGCTCTGCTCCAGCGACACGCCCGGCGTGCTCGGATCCACCAGGAAAAGGTCGACGTCCGTCTCGCCCGGCCCCGTGCGCGCGAGCACCACGAGCGCCGAAGCCGAAGACGCGAACGCGACGTGACGCTTCGTGCCGCGGAGCTCGAACCCGTCGCCCGAAGCCTTCGCCTGGAGCTGCACGCCGCGCGGACGGAAGCCGCCGTCCGGCTCGAGCCACGCCGGTGCCAGGATCCGCTCGCCCGCCGCGATCTTCGGCAGCCACTCGCGCTTCTGCGCGTCGCTTCCCGCCGCGAGAAGCACGCCCGCGCCGATCACGGCGCTCCCGAAGTGCGGCGACGGCGCGAGCGCACGGCCGAGCTCCTCGTAGAGGATCACGCCCTCGAGCATCGACTGCCCGCCGCCGCCGTACTCCTCGGGCAGCAAGAGACCCGTCAAGCCGAGCGAGCCGAGCTGCTTCCAGAAGTCCTGCGGGAAGCCGGTCGGGTCGTCCTCCATCGCACGGACGACGGAGTACGGGACGTGACGCTCGCAAAGACCGCGAACGGTCTCGCGCAGCAGCTCCTGCTCTTCGGTGAACTCGAGATCCATCGTGACGTTCCTTCGTGTGAGTTTCTGGAAAGAAGAGAAGCTACGGCTTCCAGCGATCGCCCTTGCGCGCCCAGGGATTGTCGTCCGCACTCGACGGCAGCGCGACTCGCGCGCTGCACTCCGTGCAAACGCGGTCGCCGACCTTCAGCGCGATCGTCGCGCGCACGAACGCACAGCCCGTGTCGTCCGTCTCGACGCCGTCGACCTTGCCGTGGAACTCCATGCGCTCGCCGGGGAAGACCGAGTCGCGCATGCGGAACTTGAGGCGCGCGAGCCGGCCCTTCGGGCCCGTCCAGTCGGTCACATACTTCTCGAACCACGCGGCGAGGTTCGGCGTGTTCATGAAGATGTCGCGCGTGCCGTTCCGGTGGATCGCGAAGTCGCGGTCGTGATGCATCGGACGCCAGTCGCGGCTCGCGAGCGCGCCGAGGATCACCGTCGTCGCGCTCACGTCGTAGCCGTACGCCGGCATCGGATCGCCGGCCTTCACCTCGCCGGCCGTGAGATTGCGGACGGCACCCGAAGATCCGTTCGTCGCAGTCCCCATCTCAAGCCCCCCGCCGGTAGCCGAAGCCCGTGTACATCTCTTTGCCGACGATCTCGCCCTTCTGGTTCGAGTAGCGCACCTCGATCACCCAGAAGCGTCCGGCGCCGAGCTTCGTCGTCTTCGGCCCGCTCACCGAGTGCAGGATCTGCGAGGTCTTCAGACGATCGCCGGGACGAACCGGCTCGTAGAAGATGATCTCGTTGTCGGTCATCACCGCTTCGGGGAGACCGAGCGTCTCCTTCAGGTCGAAGTGGATCTGCAGCGGCTGCGCGACCTTCGTGCGGCCCGGCGCCCAGAAGTGCGGGCGGAACCACACCGACAGCATCGTCGGCGAGGCGATCGGGCCGCCGGTCAGCTCCCGCGCGACCGCGTCGTCCCAGAAGAGAGGATTGCCGTTCTCGACCGAAGCGCACGTCGTCCAGACGTAGCCGCGCTCGACGTCGAACTCGGTCTCCTCCTCGTAGCGGACCTTGCCGATCCAGGACTCGACCTCGGGCGGAAGCCCCTCCGACGAGGACGAGGACGAAGACGACTCGGACTGCGTCACCGACACGGCGCTAGCCTCCTGTTCCTTCTCGATCTGATTCTCATTCGACGATCCCGTCCGCGCGGAGCTGCTCGATCCGCGCACCGGAGAGCCCGGCCTCACCGAGGAGCGCCGAAGCGTCCGTCTCGTCGGCTTCGCGCACGCGATGCAGCAGCTGCGCGCGGTCGCCGCCCGCGAGGAGCGGGCTCACCTGGCGGAAGCGGCCGTGCTCGCGATGCTCCGCTTCCATGAAGACGCCGCGCGCGTTCAGGTGCGGGTCGTCGACGATCTCCGGGATCGTGTAGACGGGCGCCACGCACGTGTCGGCCGGGGCGAGCTCGCGGACCCAGTCGTCGCGGTCGCGCTCGGCAAAGCGGCTCGAAAACGCGGCGCGGATCTCGTCCTGGCGGGAGTCGTCCGTCTGCAGGCGCGCGTATTCGTCCAATCCGAGCAGGCGGCAGAGATTCGCCCAGAAGTGCGGCTCGATCGCGCCGACCGAGAGCCACTTGCCGTCGCGCGCCCGATAGACGTCGTAGCAGGCGTAGCGTCCCGTCAAGAGCGCCTTTCGCGGTCCCGCTTCGCCGTCGCCCGCGAGGAACTGATCGATCGAGAGCGACATCAGCGAGAGCACGCCCTCGGCCGCGGCGACGTCGAGGTAGGCACCCTCCCCGCTCGCTGCGCGACGCACCAGCGCCGCGAGGATCGCGATCACCGCGTGCATCCCGCCGCCCGCCGCGTCCGCGACCGTCGCTCCCGGGATCGGCGGGCCGCCGTCTTCCGCGGGCGTGCTGCACGCGAGGTAGCCGCCGAGCGCGAGGTAGTTGATGTCGTGCCCCGCCCACGCGGAGTACGGGCCGCTCTGCCCGTAGCCGCTCGTCGCGCAGTAGACGATGCGCGGATTCACGCGGCGGACGTCCTCGTAGCCGATGCCGAGCCTTGCGACGACGCCCGGCCGGTAGCTCTCGATCACGACGTCGGCCTTCGCGGCGAGAGCGAGGAACGCTTCGCGACCCGCCTCGGCCTTCAGGTCGATCTGCATCCGCTCGAGCCCGCGGCCCGCGCCGTAGGTGTGGAACGGCGGGCGGATCTGCACGGCTCCTTTTCGCGACGTCGGCGCGATCTTCACCACGCGCGCGCCGTAGTCCGCGAGCATGCGCGAAGCACGCGACGCGGGACCGACGCTCGAGAGGTCGAGGACGGTGATCCCGGCGAGAAGAGGTGAACCAGCCATGGAAGCGCGAACGATCAGGCGATCCGAAAGACGCTCAGAAGTTCTTCGGCAGCCCGAGCTTCCGCCGTGCGATGATGTTCTTCTGCACCTCCGACGTCCCGCCGCCGATCGTGTCGAGCACCGTGTAGCGGTACGTCGACTCGGCCCGCCCCTCCATCGGCGCGTCCTTCGTCTTCACGCGAAGCTGTGTCCCCGGCCCACCGATGTCCATCGAGGTGTTCGCGACGCGCTTCGAGAGCTCCGTCGCGAAGAGCTTGTACGAGGACGATTCCGCGGTCGGCGGAGCGCCGCCCTTCATCGACTTCGCGACGACGCGAAGCCCGAGGCAGCGCGCGACCTCGCCCTCCGTGATCAGGCGCGCGAGCTGCTGGCGGACGACCGGATCCTTCCGCAGCGGCTCGCCGTCTCGAGAAGCCTCGCGGACGTAGTTCGTCAGCACCTCGAGACGCTGCAGGATCGGCGACAGCGTGAACATCGTGAAGCGCTCGAGATCGAGCGCCTCGGAGATGTACTGGAAGCCGTGATTGAGCTGCCCGACGACGTAGTCGTCGCTGACGTACACGTTGTCGAAGAAGACCGAGTTCGTGATCTCGTCGCCGATCGTCGGGATGCCCTGCACCGTCAAGCCCGGATGGTCCATCGGGATCAGGAAGAGCGTGATGCCGTGATGCTTCGAGTCCGGATCGGTGCGCGCGCCGACCCAGTACCACTCCGCGAAGTGCGCCGACGTCGTCCAGATCTTCTGTCCGTTGAGACGCCAGCCGTCGCCCTCGCGCGTCGCCTTGAGCTGCATCGAGGCCGCGTCGGAGCCGGCGTTCGGCTCCGAGTAGCCGACCGCGAACTCGACGTCGTTGTTCAGGATCTTCGGCAGGAACTCGCGCTTCAGCTTCTCCGAGCCGTGGCGGATCAGCGTCTTGCCGATGATGCCGACGCCCTTCCCGATCTGCGGCGCGCCGCGTCGCGCGAGCGACTCGTTCAGGAGGTACTCGTAGACGCCCTCGCCGTCCGTGCCGCCGTACTCCTTCGGCCACGTCATCCCGAGCCAGCCGCGCTGGCCCATCTTGCGCATGAACGCGCGGCGCGGCGGCGTGTCGACGATCTGCGCCATGTTCTCGCGCGTCACGTCCATGACCTCGGGGTCCTGGTTCTCGTCGAGGAAACGCTCGACTTCGCGGACGAAGGCCTGCTCCTCCTCGGAAAACTCGAAGTTCACGACTGGCTTCCTCCTTGCGGAACCTGCTGGCTGAGAGACCGTCCGGAGGGCCTTGCGGCTCGAACGCGCCGTCCAGATGCGGCACTCGCGGACGCATGAGTAGAGCATATGAAAAACCCGGAGCAACGCTGCGCCGAAGCGGGGTCGCCTCACCGGTGGTCACACGGCGGCCGGGCTGGCGCCGCAAGCTGCTTCGCGCCATAGCTCGCGCGATGTTCGGGCGAGGCGGCCATTGAACGAGCGAGGCGGTGCATGGGGACCGGGATGGACCTTGGCGGCGTTCCTCCTCGTCGCGGCCGGTACGCTCGTCCTCGCCCTCCCCGCCGTCCTCACGGAGGTCGCGCTCACCGCGGACGCGCTCGGCTACGTCGCGACGGCGCACGACTGGCTCGCGGGGAAGGGCTTCGTCGACCCGATCGTCTACTCGTACTACCTCCCCGACCTCCGGCCGCCGGCGCCCGCGATCGCGATCCGGCCGCCGGTCGTCTCGCTCCTCTTCGCGATCCCGCTCTCGCTCGGCGCGGACGTCGCGGGGCTCGCCGTCGTGCACGCGGTCTGGGCGAGCCTCGTCGCGGGCTCCGCGGTGCTCGTCGCGCGGCGGAGTCTTTCCCTTCCCGCCTCGCTCGCGTTCGGCATCGCGATCGGGTGGTCGTTCGGGTGGATCTTCGTGTCGCAGCGCCTCCTCACGGAGGTGACGGCGTGCGCCGTCCTCCTGCTCGTGCTGGCGCTCGTGCGCGGCTTTCCGCGCTCGCACGCGCAGGCGTTCGTTCTCGCGGCCCTCGTCTGGATCGGCTGGCTGACGCGGCCGAATCTCGCGCTCCTCCTGCCGGCGCTGCTCCTCGGCGCGACGCTCGAGCTCGGCCTACGCGGCGCGTTTCGCACGGGTCCGCTGTGGACGCTGCTCGTCGGCTTCGTCGCCCTGCAGCAGATGACCTCGAGCGTCGTCGCAAACGTGACCGGCTTCGCGCCCTACGCGCACTACGGCGTCATGCTCGAGCTCCTCGACGTGCGCGACGTCGCCGCGTGGCGGAAGGAGTACGTCGGAGCCGGAGCGTTCGTCGCGGCGCACGCGCGCGAGATCGCGGCCATCCTCGGCGCGAGCCTGCGCGAGTCGTTCCGCTGGGCGTTTGCGAGCGGCGCGCTGCTGCACGTCGGCTGGCTCGCCTGCGCCGCGATTCCCTGGGCGCTCGTGCGACACGGCACGGGCGACCTCGAGCGTCGCGTCGCCGCGTTCGCGGCGCTCCTGCTCGTCGGCAGCGCGCTTCTCGTCTGGGGCGGGTTCGAGGCGGCTCGCTATCTCCTTCCTGGCGCGATCTGCGCGTGGCTCCTCGCGTGTGCGCTCCTCGACGACGTCGCGAAGCGCCTCGCGGTTCGACTGCGCGGCGCGGTGCCGGCGAGCAATCCCTCCGGCCGAAAGATCGTCTCGCGCACCGTCTCGCTTCTGCCGCTCGCCGTCGTGCTCCTCCTCTGGGCACCGACGGGATTCCCGTGGCTCGGCTCGGCGATCGGGCGGCTCCCCGAAGCTCTGCGTGCGGAGACCGTCGTCCGCGATGCGCAGGGCGACGACTTCGAAGCCGCCGTGCGACAGCTCTGCGGCTCGATGGATCGGAACGCGGTCGTCGCCTCGGTCGATCCGTGGGAGATCCACCTGTGGTGCGGGAACGCGGGGCTCGCGCTCCCGCTCGATCTCGGCTCGACGGAAGAGGTCGACCGCTATCTCGCGGCCCGCGGCCCCGGCTACGTCGTCGCGGACACGCGCGACGCGTTCCTCCCGCTCGCGGACTCGACGCGCTTGCAGGTCGTCGCGCGCGCGGAGCCGCTGACGCTCTACGAGGTGCGCGACGCGCCGCCGGAGAGCCGTCCCTGGGTGGCACCGCCGCCGCTCGGCCCACCGAGGTCGAGCACGACCGTGCGATCGTCGCGGTAGACGACCGTCTTCGTCTTCGCGAGATCGAGCAGCGCCCTGCGCGCATGGATCCCGTAGTCCGCGAGCTTCCGGTACAGCGGGAACGGTGATCGCCGGAGCGGCGCGATCTTCTTCGGCGT
>Ga0194131_10010777_pt1 | contig 11089 bp, 8 predicted proteins | sample TA2KigO120mmetaG_FD_148631 | JGI IMG/M metagenome (GOLD analysis project Ga0194131, IMG submission 148631) | Freshwater microbial communities from Lake Tanganyika, Tanzania - TA2015053 Kigoma Offshore 120m | ecosystem: Environmental > Aquatic > Freshwater > Lake | place: Tanzania: Lake... | reverse complement strand
AGCCATTATGAATAAGATTCAAAGTCGCGATTACACAACAAAAGAGAAGGGCACACTGAAACCCACAGAGCTTGGTAAAATCATTGCACAGATGCTTGAAACCAACTTCAAGATCATCATGGATATTGGATTCACAGCTGCTATGGAAGATGAACTTGAGAGCGTGGCAGAGGATAAAAAAAATTGGAAAGAACTCTTACAAGAGTTCTGGTCTGTTTTTGCCCCCCTTGTCACCTTTGCAGAAAAAGATGCTTTTGTTCCTAAAGTAGAGACGGATAAACTATGCCCCTCTTGCCAGAAACCATTGCAGAAGATCTGGGCCAAAGGACGTTATTTCTATGGTTGCTCTGACTATCCTACATGTAGTTACACAGCACCTTTAGAGGCTCTTGAATTTAAGAAAGAAGATTACGATCCCAATTTTTGCTGGGAGCAGCCTTGCCCTAAATGTGGAAAGTCGACGTCTTTACGTTTTGGTAAGTTTGGACCTTTTCTTGGATGTTCAGATTACCCCACTTGTAAGGGGATCATTAATATTCCGAAAAAAGGCGAAGCCCCTCCAGCTATTATGCCCTCTTGCCCTGCCATCTCCTGCACGGGGACTTTAGTGGCAAGAAGATCGCGCTTTGGAAAGACCTTCTATTCTTGTAGTGAATACCCCGAGTGCGATGTGATTGTGAATAACTTGGATCAGCTAGTAGAAAAGTATGCCCATCACCCTAAAACACCCTACGTAGCCAAAAAGAAGAGTTCAAAGCAAGGAAAGAGCCCGGCTAAAGAGAAAAAAACACCCACTAAAAAGACCCCGACTAAGAAAAAGACAAGAGTAGCCTCTACGTATACATTATCCCCAGAACTTGCAGCAATCGTAGGAGAAAAAACACTTCCAAGGGCAGAGGTCTTGAAAAAAATATGGGACTACATTAAAGCTCATGACTGCCAAGATCCGAGCAATAAGCGCCTTATCCGCCCAGATGCTCTTTTAGAAAAGCTCTTTGGCTCTAAAGAGCCTTTGAACATGATGAAACTTCCAGGCATCATTAGCAAGCATTTGCAATCGTGACAGCGCAAATACAGCAAGGAAACCTTGCTTATTATGATCAGCAATATCGAAATATCTTGCCTTTTACCTTTTTCTCTATTCTTCCCTATCTTCAAGAACCAGATATGCTATCGCTACTTGCCTCTTCTAAAACCAACAAGCACTTTTTCCAACACCATCAAGCGGCTACACACTTTGTCCGAAAAGAACTCATCGAACGAGCTCGTCATTATGGGTATGATGGAGAACTCTTTGCAAAAGCTAAACGCCATCTTCTTCGATTGTTTACCGATATCTATGACGCCATTCCCACGAGTATTCTCCCAAAGTATTGTAAAACGGGTACTCCCAACGATGTCGACATCTCTACGCATGCGCACCTCTTCTTGGACACCTCATTCCCTGAAGACCATTTTAGCTGGCCATCTCTGGCTCTTTCTCTGCAAGTCACAACTCTCCCTCACCGAGTATGGTTTACTAAGCTCGAGAGGTCTCTTCCTATCGGAACATCCCCCCTCTCGTTAAGTCCTGAGCAAAAAACCATTCTTTTCTACGCTCTTTGTGAAGGAAATCTCTCCGTTGTACGATTTCTTATGAATGCACTTCCCCAAGATGAGATTAATGATGGCAAGCTAAGAGGAACTTATACCACAGCTGTTACACCGGTCGCTCTAGCTATCAAACACGGTCATTTTTCCATTCTAAAGTACCTTGTAGAAGAAAAAAATGCTCTCATAGATTCTCCAAAAGCGCAACAAGAAGCCGATACTCCGGCTCTTGTGCTAGCTTTTTCAAGTACTACACAGAGCTTTGCAAGTGCTACATCCACAGCTCGCTATCTAAAAGAACATGGAGCTCTACTTAATGAAGTAGTGTTTTCTACTTGGCATAATTCTCCCGATACAACAACACCTTTCTTACGGGCCATGCAACACATTCATTTTTCAGGAGTTCTCTCTCTCCTGACCGAGTTTGGAGCTGATGCAAACACTGCATGCTCAAGAGGACAAGGCCCTCTCTATATTTTTTTAAACAGATTTTTTAGCTCATGCTGCAGTAAACAAGAAATACAAGAAGCCCTACCCGTTTTACGCGCCCTCTTACAAAAGGGAGCGAATATTCACGAGATCGATACAGAAGGAACATCAGTACTTTCTTTTTTAGTCGAGCAGTATGTACAGATGCAAAACCTACTTGCAGAGGCTCAGGAAGCCCCTTCACAAAAACCTCTTATAAAACTACAGCCAAGAGTAGACAGAGTTACAGTCCAAATATCTCTTGTTCTCAAAGAACTTCGAGCCGCTCATATCACTTTACATCAAGCAGGAGTCTTGGAACTCCTCATGCAATACCTCCAACAAGAAAACTTTCTAGGAATACGTGCTTTACTAAAATGGGGAACAGACCCCCTTCAGTCAAATGCTCAAGGGGAAACAGCCCTCACATGGATTCTCAATCAAGTAGAGCTAACTAACCATAATGATTTTCTACTCAAGTCCTTTCAAGCAATTATACAAGCCCTGGTGGCCCACGGTACTAACCTAGGACCCGTAACTTGGCATGGGAAGCCGCTTCTTGTAGCGTGTGCCATGCAAGGCAAAATCAAAGCTATGAAGTTTCTCCTTTCTTCGTACGCATTTTCTCAAGAAGAACTTATAACAGCAGAGTCTCTCCTTTGTGCAGAAAAAGAGACCCTCTCCAAAGAAAGCTTGAATCAAGCTCTTTGCTTACTAGAAGCTGTAGAAGAGCGTCTTAAGCGCAAACGTTCTTCCAATTCTAGTCATACCGGCTAGCACCTACATACTTAAGGAGAAGCTTCATTTTTTGCATAGACTTCTCTTATCAACCTAGGCAGCTGTTCTACCATGTAAAATGGGAGAGAAAGGATAGAAGACTCAAAAGAAAAAGCTTTTTCAGAGATCCTGACACCAATAGGAATATTTTTTTCTTTCAAAAATATTTTCAAAGACCTTAGGGAACCCAGGCTCGAAGCTTTGACTTCTATCGGAACTAGGAAAGACCCAACAGCAATAAGATAATCGATTTCCGCACTGCTATTCCTTTCTTCTCGAACCCAACTAAACAAAGTTTCTTCTTCTTGTTTACCTAAATAAGCAAGCAGCTCTTGCCCTACAAACTGTTCTGCTAAGGCTCCCTTATTTACCAGAAAAGGGTTCTCTTGGAAAAGAAGTTCAAGATCTAGATGACATGCCCTTTTAACAAGCCCGACGTCGAGAAAAAACATCTTACATTTCTTCTCATTCTTGTGCGTTACCAAAGGCAAGCCAGCAGCTGATGTTGCATGAACAAGCACTAAGAGTCCCGCGTCACAAAGTTTTTTAATTGCTGTTTTGAGAGTCGAGGGAGCTACATCAGGATCGATGGTGGTATACTTCAACCACTGTCCCACAAAACCTGGAGCCTTAGAGAACAGATTTTCTAAGTGATGATGAGGTGTTCGACCCGCATATTTTCCAAAATCTTTTCTATACGTAAGTAAAAGAGCAGATTGCCTTTCTTGTACTTGTAAAAGGCTTTTCGTCTCCAGGAAAAGAGAAATAGCGGCCGGCATGCCCCCCAAAGCAAAATACTGTCGAACTACGTTCAACAACTTATCGTGAACCACGTCTTGTATCTCATCCCCAATACGGATCGTTTGTAAATGTTTTCGTAAGGAAGCATGTCCACAAGCTTCCAGATATTCCCCAAAAGAAAGAGGTCTTATGTATAAAAACTGCACTCTTCCTACAGGCATTCGAAAATCTACATCATGCAAAGCAAACTCAAGTAAGGACCCTGCCCCCACTACATGAAGTTCGGACATCTCCTCTTTAAAATAACGAAGTGCTACAATAGCCTTCGGGCATTCTTGAATCTCGTCAAGAAATAGCAGCGTTTTACCAGGTATAATCAGATGACCCGTCACAAGCTCAATGGCTTCCACAATTTTTTTTGGATCTAAGTGCACAAAACATTGTTTGAGCTCAGGAGAGAGCTCAAAATTTATTTTAACATACTGTTCAAACTCCCTCTGCCCGAACTGCTCTATTACATAAGTTTTACCAACCTGCCTTGCTCCTCGCACGAGCAAAGGGAGTCGCTGTTTTTGATTCTTCCATCGTAAAAGATCTTCTTCCACATCTCTACGCACTAGCATACCACCTTTTTACCTTCAAAAATAACCAATAAATATAATTTATCCAAGGCTTATTTTAGCATTAGATGCAATTTATCCAAGGCTTTTTTTTAAGAAAAAAGATATATCTGGTTGACAATCAACAAGATAAACATTGCAACTTGGAATTAATCAAGTTTTGACAAAAACCTCATAGAGCGCTTACGAGTAAAGCGCTCTATGAGTTCTCTTTTAGGAAGTATAAGCTGTACCGATCAAACCCGCAATGTACTGCCCAATTTGGATCAGTGTACTCGATAAAGAGACGAGGTTCGACAAGTTTGTGCCATCTTGTGATACCTGTGTTTGTTCTGCTTGCACAGCTGTATTCGCATTACTCTCTCCTGTTTGAGCAACAGAAGAGTCATTTTGATACTCTTGGTTGGCTTGTGTTAGAGCATCCGTATCTTCCGTACTAGTTCCCGTGATGCTTTGCACGTTTTCTGTGTCTTTCGTCAATACAGCCGTAGCATCATTGTATTCTGTTTCTAACAAATCATTGGCCAAAATACTTGACTGCGCATCGGATGTCTGTTTATTGCCAAGTGTTGTCTGGCTGCGTATCGTTGCATCCAAAAGAGCAAATTGAAAGTTCGACATAGAGTCCTCCTCCTACGTATAGGTAGATTGCAAAAGGTTCGACATAAAGTTCCCAATCTGCATCAAGACATTCGATAGGGAAAGAAAGTTGGAGAGGTTCGTCCCGTCTTGAGAAACCTGCGATTGGTCCACATTGACAGAAGTTGTTGCATTCGCCTGCCCTGTCTGACACACCGTGCTATCATTTTGATAGACCTGATTGCTCTGGTTGTAAGCATTGGTATCTGCTGTTGTCCATCCCTGCTGATTACCCGTTGTAGCTACGCTTTGGATATTGTCCGTATCTTGCGCAAGCACTGCTTCGGAGTCTTGCAACTCCACTTGTAACAAGTTGGAAGCAATGGTACCACTTGTTGCATCTGCGACTTGCTTATTCGTCAAGACGTTCTGCATAATATACGTCGCGTTGACGAGAGCTATTTGGTACGATATCTGTGCCATGATTACCCCTATCCATTCCCTTGTTTCTTCACAATAGCCGCGCACTGCTGCTCTTGGCTTTGTTGAATACTGTTGATGATTCCATAAAATTGGTCGATCTCTTGAATTTGGAAGTTCTCCACTGTCTGTGTGGAAGTTGCAATCGTCTGTACAGATTCCGCTGCTTGGTTAATATTTTCCTGCACAGTGTTCGACTGTGTATAGACTAGGGGAGCATCTCCGGATGTTGGTTGTTCTCCCACATTACTGTCTGCTGAAGACGCAATAGGTTGATAAGAAGTAGCTCCATAGGGAGTCTGCCACCAGTAGGCCTCATAGTTTAACCCAGTAAAATTGGCATTGACCCATGCATTGGTCTCAGCTTGTACAACAGGTTGGTCGGTACCCGCTTGTTTTGCTTGAGTGGTTCCTGCGTTAAACGCAGCAATCACACTGTCCATAGCAGAAGAAATCTGCCCGCTCACCGTTGAGCTAATAGGGGTGATGTCTCCCCAGATGTTCGTATCTGTAAGAAAACTTAAGACACTTTGTTCATTCTTACTATCAGGGATCAGTTCTTCCGCTGTGGCATCAAATACTAGATAATTGACCACAAAGGAGAAGTCATAGGTGATAGGATCTGGCGTGCCCACCTCTCCTTGTGTAGCCGCATCATTTCCGACGAGCCCCATCACACCGTCAAAGAGAAAGGCCGCATTCGTATAAGCATCGGATCCAGGCTCTATTGTTGTCGCAGTATAGAGTGTCTGAGCATCAGTACAAAGCGAGTTAAAACCGTTTTGCGCGTCAAGAAGGAACGCAGAGATGTCGGAAGCAATGTTTTCTGTTGCGGCTTGCTCAGCAATTTGATCTCCTAAAAAGTCTGATACAACAGGAAGATACTGCGCCGTAATGATAATCATAATACGCCCGTAGATCAAAGACTTTGTCCCCGCGCTAACTCCCCCGATATTGGCATCATCTACAAGCGTAGCGATTTCATTAGAAAGAAGATTCCAACGTTCCTGGTCCAGAGAAGCTAAATATCTAGAAAGAAGAGCATTGTTCGTGTCGGTTTCTAGTTGGTTATATAGACCACTCGTAAAAACAGGATTCGTTCCCGTGTTATTAGTGGTACTGCAGCCAGAACAACAACCACTTGCACAAGAGCAACCACTTGCACCATTTGTACAAGTACAAATGCTAGAGTCCTCTGGATAACAGAAGGAGATGAATGTGGGAGCTGACATACTTTTCCTCTCGCAATATTTAAAAACAAACACTAAAACTATAATATACAAAATTATTTATATTTTTTCTTTAAATAAAAAACTAAACAAAATAAGTAAATTCAATAAATAAGGAAACAACAAGGAGTTATCGAAGCAACTTTATTTTTAGACAGCGAGAAGGGGAAGCGCTGCTCTTCGGGAGAGAAAAGCCGCTACAAGGAAAAAAGGGAGAACCCAAAAAGGGTAAAACAGAATATTATTGAACTGACTTGCAAAGAGTACAATGACCAGAGCATAGTAGAAAAACCAGCCGTAAAAATATGGAGCTTTGGGTTCTTTCTCTTTCCAAAGTCTTCTCAAACGGAAAAATGAAAATATTTTTGTCGCGCAATAGGTAAGACATCCAAGAAAAGGAAGCCCTCCCACTTGCACAAGAAAAGAGAGCATAGAAGAATCCAGGCTCCCAAGTCCAAATTCTTCTCTAGTATAAAGAGGTAAGAAATTGATCCCTATTCCAAATAGTGGGTGTTCTCGCCACAGAGATAGGCCAAAATCCCATGTCCTGATACGACAGGCAGCAGATTCTTCTTCGAAGATATTCCATAGACGCCCTAGAAAGATTCCCATCTCTTCTTGATATCCTATAGCAAGAAGAGAGAAACAAAAAAGAAAGAGAAAAACCTTGTTCCTATTCCCTTTATGAGGATAGAAGAAAAGGAGGAAAAAAGCAGCGATTCCACTTCTAGACCAGGTAAGGAGCGTAGAGAAAAGAAAAAGATATGCGTAGAAGCTATATCTTCTTTTCTCTGTCACAACACGAAGATAGGAAACAAGAAGGAAAGCAAGGGCAGCTATGCAAGCATAGTAGTTGGGATCGAAATAGATAGAAACGAACCTCCCCTGATGAGGGTCTCCTTGAAAACTAATATGATAATCTTGTAAGGCAATCCATAAGTGCTTAGAAAGAGGGAAAAAGATATATAATCCAAACCCTAAAATAAGAGCTAAGAGATAAGCCTTTGAGAGGAAAGAAAAAAACCGTACTAGGTCACCTTGAAATAAAAACCAAGAAACTTCGTGCAAAACAAGACAAGCAACGAGCAAGCAAATCAAACGCATAGCATAAAGACAAGCGGGGATATCCATCCCCTGTATGTACATTCCATAGACACAAGAAACAGCAATAAGGAAAGTAAGCAATAAAACAACAAAAGCAACGCGTGAAGTGAATGGATAAAAGATCAGACAAAGAAAAGAAAGAAGGTAGAGGATCCCCTCAGAAAGCAACAAGTGGTCAGAGAACTGCGAACTTTCAACAAGACGAAAAAGGTTACCAAAAGCCAGAAATATAAACAGTCCTCCCATGCTAATATAGCCGAGGGATCGTTTTATGGTGTTATACATGTGATCCTAGCGTAGTCATCTTCTAACCTAATGATGTCCTCTTCTGACAAAATCTCTCCAGACTGCACTTCTAACACCTCCAACGGCTCGAGTGTTCGATTAGAAAGACGGTGGCGTGCACGAAGAGGGATGATGATGGACTCTTCTTTTGTAAGAGTATATTGCTCTTCTTCTAATTCTACAAACGCCTCTCCTTGTAAAATCATCCAATGCTCTTTACGGTGCTCGTGCATTTGTAGACTTAAGCGAGATCCGGGAAGGACATAGATCTTCTTGATCTTCATGCCAGGCTGTTCATGCAGCACCGTATAAGATCCCCAGGGCCTTGTGACAAACGTTGCAGTCAAAACATCTTGATCTAATCCAGGGACTCTTTGTAGTTCTCTCACTAACTGAGATTTTCCTCGTTTTCCAACATAAAGAAGATCTTCTGTTTCTACAACACAAAGGTCCTCCACCTGGTGAGCCACAATCTTCCTTGAACTTGCAAAGAGCATACACCGCTTTGTTTCCACTGCATGTGCTTTTCCAAGCGTGACATTGTTATTTGCATCTTTGGCATAAAGATCATAAATACTATCCCAAGACCCTACATCCGACCATGTAAGGTCCATAGGATAGGCAATAAGACGAGAACTTTTTTCTAAAAGAGCATGGTCGATTGAAATCTCGGGCCATGACGAAAAACTTTCTAAAACCTCTTGACAAGTCATAGATCTTGCTTTTGCAAGTGATGAGCTGTGTTGCTCTATTTCCTGCCAAAGCACTTTGCTACTTGCCAAAAGGTGTCCTGTATTCCAAAGAACATGAGTCTCCATGTACAGTTCTTCAGCGAGAACTATGGGAGGCTTTTCTATAAATTGACGAACATGGAATAAACCCAAATCCTCTTTGCCAAGTAGCAGGTAGCCAAAGCCAGTATCCGCTCTTGTAGGAGAGACTCCCAAAAGAACAATATGGTTTTGTGCATATACCCTTCCCTCATCAACAGCAGCAACCCACCGATCTAGGGGGGAAATAAAACTATCTGAGGGCATGAAGAGAATCTCCTCTTCTTCAGAGACTCCTTTATCTTGAAAAAAACAAAGAGAAGCAAGGAGGGAAGGTGCTGTATTTCTCCCCTCCCCCTCGATAAGAAGCATCGCTTCTTCTTGATATCCAAGCTCTCGTATTTGATGACTCACCAAAGAAGCATAAGCTCTATTTGTTACAATGAGAAGGTTCTGCAATGGGCAAAACATCAAAGCTCTTTTCACAGTACTCTGAAATAGAGAAAGACTTTCGCCAAAACACAAAAATTGCTTGGGAAAAGATTCTCTAGACAGGGGCCAAAGACGACTTCCCTTCCCTCCTGCTAAAATCACAACACGCATTGTGAGACATCCCTCTAGTATGGTTGAGTTCTCATAAGAAGATCCGAGAAATCAAGAATATAGTCAAAGAGTTCTAACTCGCAAACAGAATCTTGCACACCATTGCAATGGATCAGTACGGGGCGCACAGACATCCCTCTAGCAAGAGAAAGGTTTTTCAGAGCCTTTTGAAAAGAAGAGACCTCTGTTACATTAATTTTTTCGACATAAAACTTCACCTCACAAGGATAGAGGCAACCATATCGAGTTTGAATTAATAAATCTATTTGGCACCCACTTTGTCTCTTTGTAGGGTTCTGAAAAAATGGGCCAACTTGTAGAACATCATTGGGGTCTATGTGCAAAAGTTCAATCACCCGTAGATAGTTACTTAGGACGAGATTCTCGAATTGCAAGCCCATGATACTGTTCCAACCAGGTAAACTAGAGAGCGTTTTCACATGAAACAACCCTTTTTCAATTTGATCTCGATATGGACTCACATACTTTAGGTAGAATCGTAAGTAATTATCAGAGAGTTTGTACTTTTTTAAGGAGGAGATCTTTTTCGTTTTTAAATTCCAGGTCTCTTGAACAGATACAAAACCTACAAGAGCGAGCTCTCGCAAATATCGCGAAATATTACCTCCTTTTTCCTTCTGCAATGGAGAACAAATAGCATCTAACTCTCGAGCTCCTTCTGCAAGTTGCTGTACAATCTGCTTAAAAATCGAAGTCTTTTTGAAGAACAGATCGGAAAAGATCTGATCAAATTCTCTAAATAAAAGCCCATCTGGTTGAAAACAGAGCCTCCTGATGTTCTCCTCTGCTGAAAGCTTCGGATTAACCTCTTCGAGATATTTAGGGACCCCACCTGTCACGGCTAAAACCTTAAATATCTCGTACGAGCTAACATTCTTGCCCCAAAATAACGCACAGTCCTTCAAAGGAAGTTCGTGGAGCACTAAAGAAAGAGAGACTCTTCCTAAAAAACCCGTGCTACTCAAGATGTTTTCCTCGATCCAAAGAGAAACTGATCCACAGAAAATGCAAATCACCTGAGGAATGAGGGAAAATTTATAATCCCAAAGATTTTTTAACTTACCAAGAAAATCTGGATCTTTAGATCCGATCCAAGAAATTTCATCTAATACAACAAGAATCTTCTCCCGACTTTTAGAATGCCTCTGTAGATACTCTCCTAGGTGCCAAAACAAGTCATTCCAACTTGGATTATTTAAAACAGGCATTTTGAGTTGCAATGCCATTTGTTCAGCAAATTCTTTTCTTTGACTCTCGTCCGTTGTTTTTTCAGTAGGAGGGATGCCGGAGAAAGAAAAAAACTTCTTGCCTTGAGAAAATTCTTGTATCAATCGACTTTTTCCCACCCTTCTCCTTCCACGAATTACTACAAGGCTTGCAGTATCTTTATCGAGTAAATTCGTGAGCTTCCGGAGTTCTTGCTCTCGACCAACAAAACGCGCCATCTTTCTCTCCTTTTCTGTTTGATGATAAGACAATGATCGATTAAAAACATATCATAAAAACGACAAATGTCATTTTTATGACAAGAAAACCAAAAGAAAAACCAGTCATGAAAATGACATTTGTCGTTTTTATGACTAAGTTTTCCACTCCTAGTGATTTGTGAAAAAGTATAGTGGTCCCTTAAACTCGACTTTGCAAGTTTTGCTATAAATCAGGCAGCTTGAACAAAACACCGCACCAGGGAGTCCGTCCACTCCTCTGCTTCTTGAGAAGAATTTCCTCCGGAAGGGCAAAAAGTGCCCTTCCGTGAAATTAAATTATCCTTCCACAAAATCAGCCTCACAGTTTTCAGTATATCGGAAAAAGTCGGACAATC
>Ga0194131_10010776_pt1 | contig 11089 bp, 14 predicted proteins | sample TA2KigO120mmetaG_FD_148631 | JGI IMG/M metagenome (GOLD analysis project Ga0194131, IMG submission 148631) | Freshwater microbial communities from Lake Tanganyika, Tanzania - TA2015053 Kigoma Offshore 120m | ecosystem: Environmental > Aquatic > Freshwater > Lake | place: Tanzania: Lake... | reverse complement strand
GATAACGTATGATTTCCAAGATGGCGCTGGACCAGTGCCGGCTCATCAGCACTCTAACGGCAGCGGCTGGGTAGCTGATAGCGCCCGTGTAGCAGCCAGGGCCTTCGTCGGCCCGGATGCTGTGGTCTTCGGCAACGCTGAGGTCTATGATAACGCTGAGGTCTATGGCAACGCTAAGGTCTTTGACAACGCCAGGGTCTCTGGCAACGCTTCGGTCTATGGCAACGCTGTGGTCCACGACACCGCTGTGGTCCACGACAACGCTTGGGTCTATGGCAACGCTAAGGTCTTTGACAGCGCCGGGGTCTCTGGCAACGCTTCGGTCTATGGCAACGCTGTGGTCCACGACACCGCTGTGGTCCACGACAACGCTTGGGTCTATGGCAACGCTAAGGTCTTTGACAACGCCAGGGTCTCTGGCAACGCTGCGGTCTATGACAACGCTGTGGTCTTTGACAACGCCAGGGTCTCTGGCAACACTGTGGTCTCTGGCAACGCTTTGGTCTCTGGCAACGCTTTGGTCTCTGGCAACGCTGCGGTCTATGACAACGCTGTGGTCTATGACAACGCTAGAGTCTCTGGCAACACTGTGGTCTCTGGCAACACTGTGGTCTCTGGCAACCAACGCCGTTAACGGAAAGATAACACAATGATAACGTATGATTTCCAAGATGGCGCTGGACCAGTGCCGGCTCATCAGCACTCTAACGGCAGCGGCTGGGTAGCTGATAGCGCCCGTGTAGCAGCCAGGGCCTTCGTCGGCCCGGATGCTGTGGTCTTCGGCAACGCTGAGGTCTATGGCAACGCTAAGGTCTTTGACAACGCCAGGGTCTCTGGCACCGCTTTGATCTCTGGCAACGCCGTGATCTATGGTAACGCTAGAGTCTCTGACAAAGCTAGAGTCTATGGCAACGCTGAGGTCAATGACGCCGCTTGGGTTTTTGGTAACGCTAGAGTCTCTGACAAAGCTAGAGTCTATGGCAACGCTGAGGTCAATGACGCCGCTTGGGTTTTTGGCAACGCTAGAGTCTCTGGCAACGCTAGAGTCTCTGGCAACGCTAGAGTCTCTGACAACTCTGTGGTCTCTGGCAACGCTGAGGTCTTTGACGGCGCTAGAGTCTTTGGCAACGCTTTGGTCCATGACAATGCTAAGGTCTCTGGCAACGCTTGGGTTTCTGACAACGCTGCGGTCTATGACAATGCTGTGGTCTATAACAACGCCTTGATCTCTGACAACGCTAGGGTCTATGACGACGCTGAGGTCCATGGCAACGCCGTGATCTATGGTAACGCTAGAGTCTCTGACAAAGCTAGAGTCTCTGGCAACGCTTGGATTTCTAACGGCAGCGGCTAGGATACGCCAGCAATATTATTGCTCACAACACCTCAACAAAGCAATAAAATTACCGTCGATTTTGGTAGACAAATGTCCTAAGCTATGTTAGGATGATAATATGATGACTAACATGGAGAACGCAAGAGTCATGGCACATCTCAGGATCGTGAAACGGGCGTATGGCCAGTACGAAGATTTCTGTGGCTTCGCCGGCGGTGAGCTTGCGGCTATCGAATTCGCCGACACGCTGGAACGCGACAACCGCGACGGCGAATATATCGTTCGCCACCTCGACCAGCCAAACTGGGAGCCCAGTTCCTCCTATCAATCCGGCTTTGACTGGCTCTGAGGGATGATGCGGTTTGACGCATTACCCGCCATGGTGCATGAAGCGGTGGCGCAGGCTCGCAAGCATTAATTCAGGAGATCGCCCTGCATGCGAAGGAGGGGCGGTAAAGGTCGAAACGGGGCACCCGCCCCGTCGCGCCGTGACGCGACGTCTGACGAGACCAGGAAGGAGAACCAAGATGTGCGATGATGTTGCCAAGCTGCGCAGCTTGGCATGCCAAGCTGCGACCTGGTGACCAGCTTATGAGTGTAAAATCCTAATCATAATGATGATCTATGATTTTCCTTTTCTGAAAGGAAAATGATCATTATGTAATGTGGAGAATTTGATATGACTAAAGCACAAAAGAAAATCGAAATGAAGAACCAAAATCCTATAATCGAGTCAAAAACCGAAACTCTGTCGGTTGAAAAACTTTGTCAAATGATGCTTCGCGAAGAACTAAATTGTAATCCCGTTGGTCAAAGACCGCCCGTCAAAGCTAATCCGGATAATGACAAAAATAAAGGAATTATTCAATGTTTATACAATGGTATTGGTATTGGGCTAATTACTGTTCGAGATATTAGAAATTGTGAAGAAGAAGAGATAAAAAGGATTTATCCAAATAATTATTATCTGGTTATCGATGGTGGTCATCGTTGCCGTGGTATTAGAGATTTTATGAATAATAAATTTAGTTGCACTATCAATGGAGAAAAGAAAAATTGGAACAAAATGACTCCGAATGAAAAAGATCATTTGATGTCGAGAAAAATAAATATGGAAAAAAAAATTTGTACTTCTATGCAAGCTATTGAAATTTTCAAGGGACTCAATAGCACAACTAAAGTCAATGCTTACGAAATGATTATGTCTGATGATCAGTCCAAAATTTGTAGAAAAATTCGTGAGTTGTCGAGATCATATCCAGAATATGGTGATAACGATTGTCATGAAATTTTTACGTTGACTGATGATGATACGGCTAAACATTTTACTAATGTCAATGAAAGAGCAATTTGGCACACTTATAATTTCGTCGCATTACATAAGAGTATGAACATGTCCAATTGTGATGCTGGTGAAAATGATACAAAAGAATTATTGAAAATGGAAAAAAATGGTGATTTTGAGGTTCCGCAAAAAGCTTGGGATCATGTGGATGCATTTTGGAATTTTTGTTTGACGTATAGAAAGAAGATTGGCAAAAAAATTAGTCAGGACATGTTTGCAGCTTTACATGCAATTTGGTTCAAATTACAAGAGGAGTATAAAGAAAATTTCAAATTAGATATGGATACTTTCAAGGACGAATTTGAGGACATTCGTGTGAAGTTGACAGGAAAAACGAAAAATGAATATTCAACTAAAACTGCCCTCAATCTAGAGGATGAAGAAACCAATATCAAAGAATTGGTACGAAACTACTCAAAGTCTTATTCTGACGGAGAAAAGACTACCCGTGCAGCCAATATTATGTGGGATGAATTATTAAAGGCAAATAACGGAAATCCTGAGGAATGTGGCATCACAGTTTTAGATAGCAAAAGGAGTGTTCCGCGGAATATTAGATATCAAAAGTTTATTGAAGCTAAGCGTCGCTGTTATATCGATTTGCATACAGAAAGCTGTCGTTATGGTGGAAATAAAATGGAATCGGTAGATGATTGTGTTTTAGCACACGATAAACCACATGCTTATGGTGGAAAAACAGAAGATGGTGTTATTATGTGTAAACATTGTCATGATAAACAGGGAATGATGGATCTAGAAGAATTTATTGAACATCTACAATCTAAAGAAAAAAAGAATCGGAAGAAACGCAACGCAAAGAGGCGCTAAAAAATGACTAGTTCTGGATGGAATACGCGCCGGGTATATCTATTCGAGGCCCAATACTTTCGCGGGCATCCTCTGAGTAGAAATATGCCGATGGCTAAGCTACGTCGCATAGCCATGAAAATATGGCACGATTTATTTTCCACATCTGGTCGAGATTACTATCCACTGCCTAACAAAATTTAGGTATTGATAGAATGCCGGATTAGCACAGTGGTAGTGCAGTGGTTTTGTAAACCACAGGTCGGGAGTTCGAATCTCTCATCCGGCACCACTAAGCGGTTGACATTGCAATTATCATGATATATAATGAAATAACAAATGATTGACATGATGACATGACCGCAACACAGGCTAAAAGCACACTCAATCTAATGACTCAGTTTAGAGCTATGGGTCGTCCATGGCGCATGGACGAATGGGACTATATCATAACTGGGCGGTCGTTTCTTAATTATGATGATGCGATTGATTATCTCAACCGGGTTATTGCCATGAACAGCAATTATGATGAGGATATTATATATGACGTATGATAAAATTGGACTGCTTGAGGCAGCCCTCAATAATGTGATTACCGTTCGATTTATCAAGGTGAATGGCGAAGAACGTACTATGAAATGTACGCTACTCAGGGAATATCTTCCTCCTCAGAAAGATGTCGAGGAAATAATCACGAAAGAAAATCCGAATGTTCTCGCGGTATGGGATATCGAGGCCATGGGTTGGCGAAGCTTCCGCGTCGATTCGGTATTGGATGTAACTTTGCCCGCGGCCTATATCCCGTCGAAAGAAATTTAGTAATGACAAAACTTAATATTACTGGACTCAAAAGTGAGTCAAAGAACATCGATCCGAATAGCGACGGCACGTATTCGCATATCGGCGCGCGTGGCGGTACCGAAATGATAGCCGAGCAGATTCGTAATCGAGTACCTTCAGAACTTCTTGCTAAGTTCAATCTTATTCATTCGCGTGTGCGGAAAGAAAATATCTCTAAGGATAAGAGTAATATTCTTGTTCTACATGACACATGGGATGATCCCGAAAGTCAGCACCTTAAAGATGAGAAGAGTTTAAATCGGTTTTCCAAATTAATTTTTGTGTCGCACTATCAGCAGGCCACCTTCAATATCGGACTGGGCGTTCCCTTCAATAAGGGAGTGGTCATTCAAAATGCAATTGAACCGATTACGCTTACTCCCGACGATAAGAAGTCCTCGATTATTCGATTCATCTATCATACCACACCACACCGAGGGCTGGAGCTTCTTGTTCCTGTCTTTGAAAAACTGGCTGAGAGCGTGCCCAATATTCATCTGGACGTATATTCGTCGTTCAAGATTTATGGATGGAATGCTCGCGATGACCAGTACAAGAATACCTTCCAGCGAATTATAGATCATCCCAATATGACGTATCACGGGTATCAACCCAATGAAGTCGTGCGCGAGGCACTAAAAAAAGCTCATGTTTATGCATACCCCAACATCTGGCCAGAGACCTCATGCATCTCCGTGATCGAAGCCATGAGTGCTGGATGTAATGTAATATGTCCAAATTTTGCGGCTCTACCCGAAACCTGCGCCAACTTTGCTACGATGTATGGGTTCAATGAAGATTACAATGCACATGCTAATATGTTTGCGGCTATTGCTCACATGATGATCCGTGAATATTGGCAGGAGAACAATCAGAATAAGCTAAAGTTTCAGAAAATGTACTTTGATAATTTCTACAACTGGAATATACGGGCACAACAATGGAATGCTTTGTTAAGCTCTATGGTGAATTGATATGAGCGATATTAAAATTGCCGCCGACTTATTTAAATTTATCGGTGCGGAACCTAGCTGGGCTAACTTCGATCCAACTAAGGTTGATGATAATGAGCGCCGTATTGCGGATGCGTATAATTGGTATAATTATGCAGTGGCCGATAAAGATAAGAGTAAGCTCGTAACGGACTATATTAGTAAAAATGCGGCCACACGCGATGATATTCGTGCTATCAATGCGCTAGATTGTTGGCAAATTCCCAATTGGTTCCTATCCCAATGTCGAATGCAATTACGCGGACTAATTTTGTCGGATGACCGTAAGAAGGCATTCGATACCAGGCTACAAGATATGATCCGTCTTGGAATGGAGACACTTGAAAAAAATAAGATAAAGACACAGACAACGGCCGTCGGTTCAGTACACGACAATATTCGTTTGTCTGCACATAATAAGTCCGCCTATATCGATGATCAAGTCGATAAGATGTTCTCAGATCCGAAGCATACATTCAATTGCTATCAATGGCTATTGGCCGAGAATGTTGGGCCCATGGTTGCAATACGGCTGGGCGATATGTATCGTGATGATCTAGACGAAATTGAACTTGCGCTAAGTAAGGGCGATATACAGGTCGTTGAAGGTTATTCGTCGTATAGTAAAAAGCATCTAATCGCTGTTCGGGATTTCTTTCGAGCTATAATTGCAGACTGTGAAACTTGGGCGCGAAATCAGAAGAAGAAGCCCAGGGTGAGAAGGAAGACTATCAAAAGTGCGGATCAACATGTTCGCAAGCTTAAGTATATGAAGGAATTCCCAGAATTAAAGCTGGTTAGTATCGATCCATCCAAGATCGTCGGCGCAAATGAGTTGTGGGTATTCAACACTAAATACAGAAAGCTACAGCATTATGTGGCGCGTGATCGTGGTGGACTGCAAGTCAAGGGAACTTCCTTGCATAATTTTCACGATATTAATTCTGTCGCCAAGACGCTAAGAAAGCCCACGGAGGTATTGCCCAATATCATGACTGGTGGAACTAAAGTGGTTAGTCGAGTATTTGACGCCGTACGATCTGTGGCCACCAAGTGCAATGGGCGTATGGGAGAATCATCTATCATTCTTCGCGTCATTTAAATGCGCGATACATCAAATGTAGTTCATTCTTTTCCTGTCAATAGGATAGTGCGCCGATCATTACCCCCACAGAATTATTCGGAGCAATTTAAGAAGCATCACCTAAATCAGCTTCTGGATGACAAAGCAACGATTCTAGCTGTGCAATTACTACTCGAAGGCATCGATATTGATGATGTTGAATTCACAAAGGGGCTCGCGCTAGCTATAGAATTTCTTCGTGCAGCACTATATAAGACGCATGGTATTGATCATCCTCTACAACCAATCGCGACTGACATAATTGATCATATAACGAAGAAACCGAAACAGTAAATTCGTCCTTAACTTTTATAACATGAAATAACAATATTATGATTCTTCTAGACCTCTCACAAGTTATGATTGCCCATATCATGATATATCTGACTCGCTACAATAGTGCATCCCAAATTGTAGATGAGAATACAATACGTTATATGGTATTGAATAGCATTAGGTTACTTCGCAATAAATTCAAAGAATCCTATGGCGAGATTATAATCTGCTGCGATTCCAATGATGTATGGCGAAAAGATATTTTTCCACACTATAAAGCCAATCGTAAGAAGATGAGGGAAACTTCTACCTTCGATTGGACTTCGTTATTTAATGTTTTGGGAACAATACGCGATGAGCTTGGTGAACATATGCCGTATAAGATTTTGCAAATTCCTAGGGCCGAAGCTGACGATATTATAGCTTCACTGTGTCATGAATACGGTAAGACCATGCGAAACGTCGGAGAAAATATTATGATTGTGTCGGGCGATAAGGACTTTGCCCAGCTTCAGAAATATGCCAACGTGTATCAATATGCGCCGGCACAGAAAAAGAATATCACCGTAGATAATCCCGAAAGATTTTTACGCGAGCATATCATGCTTGGCGACCGCGGCGATGGCGTACCTAATTTTCTATCTGACGATGATACTTTCGTTTCTGATAAACGTCAGAAGCCCGTAATGCGTAAGAAACTGGACGAATGGTCTATTCTCGATCCTACTATCTTTTGTGATGATGAAATGCTACGCAACTATAGGAGAAATGAGGAACTAATCAATCTTGATAAGATTCCGAAAGCTATTCAACAAGAGGTGATCACTCAGTTTACTACGCAGACATCATCACCTCGATCAAAGATATTAAATTATTTTATTCGCTATCGGCTAAGCAATCTAACTGAACATATTGGAGAATTTTAATGATTAAATCACTATCTAGTATTATTCTCGAAATAGAAAAGCAGACTACCGACGAAGCTCAGGCCGACGTTATGAGAAAGAATAGCAGTGCTGCACTAAAGACTATTATTGGCTACGCGCTTGATCCTGGCGTCACGTGGATGATTCCGTCCGGTGCACCGCCCTATAAGCCGCTACATGATGCTGCGGATCAAGAGGGTAAACTATATTCGGAATGCGTTCGTATGTTCATATATTTTGTCGATAGTCCAGAGAATCGAAATATTACACAGGTTAAACGCGAGCAGCTATTCATTCAGCTACTTGAATCTGTTGATCGCGATGATGCTAAACTGATATTGCGGGTGAAGGATAAGGCTCTTAATATTTCTCGTAAGGCCGCAGCATTGGCTTTCCCTAATATGACTAAAAATTGGCCGAAATGATTGCGTTTGTAATTGGCAATGGAACAAGCCGATTAGGGTTTAATCTTCGCCAACTCATTGGTCTAGGCCAAATATACGGATGTAATGCGCTATATCGAGAATATGCGCCAAATTATGATCTGCCGGATTATCTAATTGCCATAGATGACGGAATGATAGAGGAGATTCAAAATAGTGATTTTCCCAAGAATAGATTCATTATTCCACCACTTAGCGAACGATGGGAACCAAAAGAATGTAATCCAAATCAGCCTCGTAGTAATGCGGGTATCAATGCAATGATTGAAGCTATTCGGCACGGAGCGACTATCGTAATTGGGCTGGGGTTTGATTTCATGCTGAATGATGTGGGACAATCTGTTAGTAATGCATTTGACGGAACTATCAATTATGATCCAAAAAATCGTGCGCGTTATGAAGATAATTCGGGCCGCGTGCGATATCTGAATTGGCTAGTGTCTAATAATCCCACTGTCGATTTTTTACTATGCTATGAGTATCAAGCCGATAATATGCTACGTCGTATGCCCTCATTCAATAGTAATATTTCCACGATTACGTATAAGCAGCTATTGAATAATATTAGCGAATAACATTAGGATTCTCGTCTATTGTGAATGAGGTAAATCAATGAATACTATTCGTCTTCATATTCGCGGGCAGATGGGAGTCCAGATTCTTCAAGCCGCGACCGCAATTTCGATTATCAATAGCGACGAAGAACCAATTCTCTGCGTAAATACGGGCGGTAACTTATCATACGATTCGACAAACAAGCTACAGAATGTTTTTGATGCAAACTGTCGAATAGTTGAAATTGACACGACTCGCAAGACACCGTATTGGGTAGAAGGATCTGCTAGGTATATATTCAAAAATAGAGACAAAATTTTTCGCTGGCTCACGCCTAAGACTCACATCTCATCTAATCCCGATACTATTGGTCGTCTTGGTGTTCATATTCGTGGTAAGGATAAACACGTTGCGTCAGTTGAGTCATATAAGCATCTCCTGACTATAGCCCACGCCGATAGCGTCATTCATGCGAATGGACCCGAGTCACTAGTCATTTATTCGGACGACTCCGATCTAACATCAGAAACATATCCTGATTATGCGATATCAAATCAATCAAGTATCGCCGATTGGATTGATCTATATAATTCCGATATTGTATATGCTGCACCAAGCGCTTTCATAATGAGTATGTTGATTTTCAATCCTAATAAGCGCATTGTATTTTTGGGAGATAAATATTGCGACGGACCTTATATTGATTATCGACATGATATGTTGTTTCTCCGCGAATGCCAAACGTATTGTAAGAATGTGACAATATTAGATGTTTGATAATGTCCTAGAATTCTGTGATGCCTCGAACGACATCCGCGCGCGACTGGAAGATATCATATTCAATGCGAAAAGTAGTCGCACTAGAAATGAGGTGCACGCTTACGCTCGGCAAGCATTTGAACTTCTAGCTCCAAACGCAAGTGCCGATGTTCTACTGAGTTCAACAAAGGATTTTACTCGTCTCAATTGTGACACTCATAGTTGTCGAGCGGGAATACATGTGGTAAGATCGTATTTCGCTCATCTCATTAGAAATATGCATAGGGCTGAAACCAAATATCGCACTGAATATTCGAAAGAGTACGATGAGCATGGTATTGTGGTCGTTCATGATTTCCTGGAAGATACATTACGTAATGAAGTGATTGCTGAAATTCAAAAAATGCCAGAAGCTGTAATGAAGATTCCTTCTAACATTATATCATTCAATACGGAGTCAATCGCACTCAATATCATGCTCAATGAAAGCTATATGAGACCAATAATATTTGATTGCCTGGCTTATACGCGCCCAGAAGTATATGATTTGTATGCGAAGAATACATTTGTTCAGCGATTGAAAATTGTGCCCAAAGATGGTGATGTGCAGAAGATTTTACATTCTGATACGTTCTTTCCCTGCATCAAGTGGTGGTATTTTCCCGACGAGGTAAAACTGGAGAATGGGCCTTTTGTATATGCGCCTGGGTCACACGTATTCACGCGCGGTCGCGCGAAGTTTATATATGAACAATCTATTGCAGTAGCAACCTATAAATTGGAGGCGACAAGAACCTATGGGCATGCCGAGGGGTCGCTTCGAGTGTTCGAGAATGAGCTAAGCGAGATGGGTTTTGCTGAAAAGCCGTATATGGTTCCCGCAAATTCATTGATTGTCGCAAATGTTTATGGATTTCATCGGCGCAGTGAAGTAGTATCCGTGAGTCATAGGGATTCCGTGCATGGCTCAATTCGCGTGGATACGCCTTTTGTCTGAATATTGATGATTACATCAGACAAAATCCCATAAATATAAGACCCCGCATGTCTCAGTGACGACAAGAAAGAAGCCAAATGCACCACAACGAAGATCATACGGCTCGGTTTATCATCATTAACACGATGCTACTGACTTTTATGGGCGTAGCATTTTGGGCCAACTTTCTTACGGGCTTTCTCATGTTAAGTGCCATGGAATATTTCATGATAGGATTTCTGTCTGTTTATTTCATTTTTGGAGTATTCAAAGCTTGGCGTGAAGACTGGGTTGTTGTGCGGCATATTGCGAACGGGCTGCCTATGTGGGCTCTGACGTTCACGGGAATTGGTATCATCATTGCAGCGATTGGATTGACGGATACAGACACAACAACACTCTTAACGGTATTTAAGAATCTCGCATTGGCCATTTCACCCAATGTAGTTGGTGTGTTTTTTATGGTGTGGTTACGCGAAATTGCCATATGGTGTGGGCATGAGGAAACCTAGTGTTGGTTTTGAGTGGTCATATAGGGATCTACTATTCACTCTTCTGATTGCCTTTATGGCCATGTCTATTTTGGCACTGATTGCGGTTAAAAAAGAAGAAACCGCAAATTCTATCAATCAGGGCAATATCATGGTAGAATTGATGTGGGAGAAAAATGTCGATGCTGATATTGACTTGTGGGTGCAAGCTCCCAACGAA
>Ga0194131_10010775_pt1 | contig 11089 bp, 8 predicted proteins | sample TA2KigO120mmetaG_FD_148631 | JGI IMG/M metagenome (GOLD analysis project Ga0194131, IMG submission 148631) | Freshwater microbial communities from Lake Tanganyika, Tanzania - TA2015053 Kigoma Offshore 120m | ecosystem: Environmental > Aquatic > Freshwater > Lake | place: Tanzania: Lake... | reverse complement strand
AAATCCGCTGCACTATGAGCACGTCGGCGTGCACCTGGGCCTCGACCCGGGCGAGGCTACCGTTGGGAATGGCCTCGAGGCCGGCCGCCCGGCCGCCCACGAGCACGTTGGCAGACGGCGTGAGCACCGCCACGTAGCGCTTGCCTTCGCTCACTAAGGAGAAGCTGCGCGTGGCGACCGTCGCGTCGGTGACGAGGCCCTCCAGGAGCCGCGTGGTGTCGATGGGCGCGGCGAAGCGCGCCGGAGGCTGTGGCGGCGGGTTGGGCTGGACGCGTTCGCCCTCGATGCCGCAGCCGGGCAATGCGGCGAGCAGGAGCACGGCGAAGGTCATGACTGCCCCAGCACGGTTCGGAGTTCTTCCCACTCGCGCTTCGATAGCCCGGTGCTCTCGCGATCCACTACCTCGCCGGTCACCATGCGTCGCACCGCTGCGATCATCTGCCGCGACAAGTTGAAGGAATCAAGCCGGTAGTCCTCGAAGGCCTCCCAGGCCACGGGCACCCAGTCGCGCACCAGCGAGGCCACGGCTTCGGCGTACACCCGGATCTCGTACTGCGCGTGCGGGTCCAGGCGGAGGGCCAGGAAGTGCAGCAGGTTGTGAAGGTCGATCTTCCAGTACCACTCGGTGTAGTAGCTCACGGGGAGCGTCATCCGGGCCAACTCGCGGGCGAGGTCGGGCCCGGAGAGCAGCGACTGGTAGAGGGCGTAGGAATCTGCCGAGTGTCGCGACAGATCCGACTGCACCCGCGTGGCCTCGTCGCCCTCGAGGAGCGCGCCGCGGCCTTGCTTGTTGTCGCTCGACTGTCGCGCGAGGTTTTCGGTGGCCGGGGTGTAGTACTCGTCGGTGAAGACGGAGTATCGACCACTGATCTCGTTGACGTTGGCGGTGCGATGGCGGATCCACTGCCGCGCCACGAAGATGGGCAGTTTCACGTGAAACTTGATCTCGCACATCTCGAAGGGGGTGGTGTGACGGTGGCGCATCAAGTAGCGAATCAACTGGCGATCTTCGCTCACTTTCCGGGTGCCCTTGCCGTACGACACGCGCGCTGCCTGGACGATCGCCGCGTCGTCGCCGAAGTAGTCGATGGCGCGCACGAAGCCGTGGTCGAGGCAGGGCACGGGCAGTCCGAGGCGTGCGTCGAGGGCAGGCGCCACCGGGCGGCGGCTGGGCTCCGCCTCGCGCTGTGGGTCGTTGTCGTCGTTGTCGGCCATCGCGGGCTCCTAACCGTTGAGCCGCACGGCGAGGGCGGGCTAGACTGCCGAGGGAGCATCGATGTTCGACAAGGATCCCCAGTTGCTGGCGGAGACCGCCCTGCGCAAGTTCACCGAGGGCGACCCGCGCGAGGCGCGCAAGCTCTTGATGGAGGCGCTGGAGGTGGCGCCCGAGCGACCCGACCTGATCCACGCCCTCGGCGTGGTGCACCTGCAACTGGGCGAGGCGGAGCTGGCGCTGCCGATCATCCACGAGGCGGTTTCGCGATGCGAGCAGATGCTCGCCGCGCGCCCGGCCGAGTCCGACCAGATCGGGGCGATGCGCGACGGCTTCCGGCTGTCGCTGGCGGCTGCCCACGAGGACCTCGACCAGCCGGCCGAGGCCGAGGCGGCCTACCGCCGCGTCCTTGCCGACACCCCGGGACAGCCGCGCGCGCGGCAGGCCCTCGCGCACCTGCTCTTCGCCAGGGGCGACCTCGACGAGGCGAACCGGCAGCTCGACCTCTACATCGGCGAGGACCGCGACGAGAACACCTTTCTCGACGGCGCCCAGGCCTACCGCGACGACCTCGAGCGATTCTTCAAGAACGACATCGACCCCCGCGAGTTGCTCGTCGCTCACCGCGACGCCTACTGTGAGATGTTCGACCACTACGCCCGGGAGCAAGAGGCCCAGGGTTGGGTTGCCGAGGCGGCCCGGATGAAACGCGACGACCAGGGTCGCGTGGTGCCAAACATCCCCGAGGGCGCCCGACCCTACGCGGCGGTGCGCGTCGATCTCGTCGACCCGCGCAGCAGCCAGGTCGGCCAAGTGGGCGACCAGCCCTACGTGGTGGCGCTTGCCGACTACCAGGCGCTCGCCCGCGCCCCCGCCCTTCTCCCCTGGAGGAAGTTCGAGTTCGACGTGCGGGTGAGCACGCAGGCGCCCTGGGACCAACTGCCCATCTCGGTGCTCTTCGAGCGCGAGAGCGGGGGACCAGAGGCGCTCGACGCCGTGATCGGCGACTGGTACACCGACGGCTACAACGGCAAGTTCGGAACGCGGGATGGCCACCGTTTCCACTACGTGAGCGATCCCGAGCCCAAGCGCGGTGGCCGCGGCGTCACCTACAACGTCGACCTCGGGCGCGCGCGCACCGAGTCCATCGACGACCTGCTCCGTCGTCTCGGCGTGCTGCACGGGAGCCACCCCATCCGGCGGGTGCACGTGGGGCGAGGTTTCTTGCCCTGATCGCCGCCCGGGCGACCCTAGAGATCGATCTCCGCCACGTTCCACGTGATCGTGTCCTTCTGGATCGGCCCGATCACTTCCTTGTCGAACCCCTGCGTCCCGGCGTTGTAGCGGTACACGCGGAGCTCCTTCTGGTCGTCGCTGGCCACGTAGAGTTCGAGCTTTCCGTCCTTGTCGAAGTCGGCGCCCACGCTGGTGTGCTCGAAACCGCTGCTATCGGCGGCGATGTTCTTCATGTCCCAGCCGCCGCCGGCCTTCTGGGTGAGCAGGTACAGGCCGGTCTTCATCGCGGCGGCCACCAGGTCGAGCTTGCCGTCCTGGTCGAAGTCGCCGGGCACGAGGAAGCGGGTCTGCCGGTCGTCGACGGTGGCGATCACGGTGTGACTCACCTTCTTGCCCTTCCAGGCGTACTGGCGGATCTCGACGGGCTTCTTCACCTTCGGCTTGCCGTCGAAGAGCTCGGTCTCGGCCTCGATCACCGAGAAGAACTCGCTCGGGCCCTGGCCATCGACGTTGGCGCAGAGGATCTCCTTGGCGTGGCTGCCCACGAAGTCGTCGAGCACCGTCTCCTGGAAGGTGGTGCCGTCCCAGCTCATCATGATCACCTGGCCGGGCTGGCTCTCGCCGGAAGACTGGTTGCGGGCCGAGGGGGTGGCAAAGAACTCGTTCTTGCCGTCGCCATCGACGTCGCAGATCTCGACCTCGTGCACGAATGTGTCGGCCTGCTTGCGATACTCGGTGACGACGAGCTTGCCGTCGTCGCCCCAGGTGCCCACCCCGAGCACCCCGGCGTCGTGGGTGGCCATCACCAGGTCGTCCTTGCCGTCGCCGGTGACGTCGCCCGCCTCCAGGTCGCGGATGCGGTTGAACTTGCCCTCCCACTTCGGGTTCCAGAGCGACTCGCCCTTCCAGGCGCCGTCGACCCGCGTCCACTTCTTGAGCTGCGCGCCCTCGGCGCCGATGGTGTAAAAACCGCCGTCGCCCGCCGCAAGGACCTTGTGGAAGACGTTGCTGTCCGGGTCTTCCAGGGTGCTGCTCGCCCAGCCCTGCTCGCCCTTCTGCCAGAAGGTGAGGAGCGCCGGGCCGGGCCTGGGCTTGTTGTCGACGTCGCGGACGAACTGCGCCTCGGCGAGGATCAGCGTGGGACCGCCCTGCGCCGGGCCGGCGGCGGGCTTGGGCTCGGCCTTCACCTCGGGCTTGGGTTCCACCTTGGCCTCGGTCGTGGGCTTCTTGGTCTCGCCCGCGCAGGCGGGGGCGAGGGTGAGGAGTCCGAGAATCCCGGTGGTGGCGGCGAAGTACTTCACGAGGCGAGTCATCTGTGCTCCGAGGAGGCGGGGGTCTAACGTGCTACCGTGAGGGAGCATGCCGTGGGCGGCGCTGATCCTCGCCTGGAGCCTGCGCGTGTACGCTGCAGACGAGGTGCAGGGCCCCGCGTGGGTGGAGGCGCCCTCGTTCGCGTGGCCCGAGGGTGTCGACCCGGCGCTGGGGCCTGAGCGCGTGGAACTGGAGCTGCTCCTCGACGAGCATGGCGGGATCGAGTCGATCCGCGTGGTGTCGGGGCCGCCGGCGCTCGCCGAGCACATCGTCCGGTCGCTCGATGGGCGGCGCTTCAGGCCCGCGACGGAGGGGGGCATTCCGGTGGCGGTACTGGTGCCGCTCGTGGTGGATCTGGTGCCCCCGCTGCCGGTCGTCGAGAGCCCGCCGCCGACGGACGAGGGGATCACCGCCACCTACACCGTCCCGCGCGGCGAGGTGTCGCGACAGAGCCTCTCGGCGGAGGAACTGCGGAGCACGCCGGGAACCCTCGGCGACCCGCTCCGCGCCGTGGCGAACTTGCCGGGGACGGTTCGCACCCCGCTCGACATGGGCTGGCTGCTGGTCCGCGGCGGCAACCCGGAGCACACCGCCGTGTACATCGATGGCGTGCGCGTGCCGCTGGTCTACCACCTCGGCGGTTTCTCCTCGGTGGTGCACCCGGCCTACGTGGAGCGGGTGGACTTCCTCGCGGGGGGCGGCCCGGCCCGCTACGGGCGAGCGCTGGCCGGCACCGTCGACCTGGTCACCCGTGGGCAGCTCCCGGCCGCCGAGGCCCGCCTGGGCGCGAACCTCGTGTTCGCCGGTGCCTTCGCCAGCGCGCCGGTCGGCCCGGTCACCGTCAGCGGCTCGGTGCGCCGGAGCTATATCGACGCGGTGGCGGCGCCGTTCCTGGAGGGCGACGCGGCCGGTGCCCTGCCCCGCTTCTGGGACTGGCAAGCCCGCGCCGACCTGCCCGGCAACGGCAACCTCTTCGCCTTTGGCTACGTCGACGAGATCGACGTGCCCGAGGCCGACGACACCCAGATTACCCTCCGCGTGCTCACCCAGCGCTTGCACGGCCGGGCCCGGGTGCCGCTGGGCGCGCGAGGGCTGGTGCTAACGCCCGCCCTGGCCTACGAGAAACTCGCGCTGGAAGACGCGGACGTCGGCGTGGTGCAGGCGCGGGAGTCCATCACGCTCGACGCGCGAGCGGAAACCCCCGATCCGCTCGACGGCGCCCTGGGGTGGGCGGCGGGAATCGACGCCCAGTCTACCTACACCCGCGTGGCGATCGCCGGTCTCGACCACGCCATTCCGGTCGCGACACCAGACCTGTATGCAGACCTCCGCTGGGGAGCTGCCCGCGGGCCGCACCTCGTGGGCGGCCTTCGTGTCGATAGCCTCTTCGCCCAGGACCAGCCTGCGCGCCTGGCGTTCTCGCCGCGGCTGTCGGGCCGCTGGCCCACGAGCCCTCGGAGCGCGCTCGAGGTGGAGCTGGGCGTGTACCACCAGCCGCCGTCGGCCGAGGTGCTGGTGGGCGAGACTGAGGGGGCGTCGCTGGAGCTTGACGAGGCCCTTGGCGCCGGCCTCGGTGGGCGTATCGGCCTCGGTCCCGTCGAGGCCACGCTCGACATCTGGGGTCGCGACTACACCCGGCTCTCGGTGCCCGAGCTGGACTACAGCACCGACAGCACCCACGGGCTCGCCTACGGTCTGGACCTCGGGGCGCGCCTGCGATGGCGTCGCCTGCAGGCGATGCTCCGGTACAGCTACGCCCGCAGCCTCCGCCGCGACGACCCCGACGAGGCCTGGGCACCCTCGCCCTACGACCAGCCGCACACGCTCGGGCTGGTGGGCGCCTATAATATCGGTCGTGACTGGTCCATCTCCACCCGCTTCCGCTACGCCAGCGGCTTCTGGGTGGGCTTCGACGGCGCGGAGCTGGCCGACCTGCTCACCCTGGAGACGGAGTTCCTCGACCCGGAGTCGGGACGGGTGGAGGCTTACCACGCCCTCGACCTGAAGATCGCGAAGAACTTCCACTTCCGGCGCTGGTCGCTGGATGCCTACCTCGACGTGGAAAACGTCTACAACCACCGGGTGCCCGAGCCGGTGATCACCGGGATCTCCTCGGTTCGAGTGGGCGTGCTCGGTCGAGGTCTGCCGGTGCTGCCGATCCTCGGGGTCGAGGCAAAGTTCCCTGGCCGCCGCGATCAGTAGATCAGGCAGTTTGCGCGCGCCTTGTCCCACTCCGGGCGCGTGGCGGTCCAGCGGTCGACGAGGTCGCGGAGGGACAGTCGCGACTCGAGCGCCACGCGGCCCTCCGCCGAGCCGAGCAGCAGGTCGATGGCGATGGGCTCGTCGACGAACTCGTATGTTTCCGTGCGCCACCGGAACTGGTGCGGATCGGCCCGGATCGCCGCCTCCAGGGTGACTAGCCCGAGCAGGAGCGCATTGAGACGGAGGCGGTCGGTGACGAAGATCTCCGTGCCATGGCAGGGCTGCCCGGCGAACTTCTGGAAGCGCGGCTCGAAGCTCGCGGCGCGGAAGGCCACGCCATCGAGCCCGGCGTCGGCGGCGCCGAGGCGGCAGAGGCGGGTGAACTCGTTGCCGTCGAGCCAGGGGGCGCCGAGGAGATGGAAGGGGCGGGTGGTTCCCCGGCCCTCGCTGAGGTTGGTGCCCTCCACGAGGCACATCCCCGGGTAAATCGTCGCGGTGTCGAGGGTGGGCATGTTGGGCGAGGGGTAAACCCAGGGCAAGCCGCACTCGTCGTACCACTGCTCGCGCGACCAGCCGTCCATCGGCACCACGTCGATCTCGCAGGCGATGCCCACGACGTCGCGGAAATAGTAGGCCAGTTCGCCCATCGTCATGCCGTGGCGCACGGCGAGAGGGTAGGCCGACACGAAGCTCTCGTAGCCGGGCTCGACGACATTGCCCTCGACGCTGACGCCGTCGATGGGATTCGGGCGGTCCAGGACCACGATCCGCGTGCCCGTGGTGGCAGCCACCTCCATCATGTAGCCGAGGGTGGCCTGGTACGTGTAGTAACGACTGCCGATGTCCTGAATGTCGAAGAGCACGACGTCGAGGTCGGCCAGCAGCGTGGCCGATGGGCGCAGCGTGTCGACCGTCTTGCCGTAGAGCGACACGATCGCGTTGTCGGCGACTCCGCCTTCCACAGCGATCATGTCTTGCGCGGTGGCGTGAAGCCCGTGCTCTGGCGTGAACACGCGCCGGACGGCAACGCCCGCGGCGCGCAGCAACTCGAGCAGGTGGTCGAGGTCGCGATTGACGGCGGTCTGGTTGACCGCCACCCCCACGCGCTTGCCGCGAAGGGAATCCAGGTTGTCGAGAAGGCGTTCGAGCCCGGTGCGCATGCGTCCTCCGGGGGCTGCGGATATCCTCGCCTCCATGTTCCTGCTCGCCCTGCTCGCGTGCGCTCCGGTCGGCAACGGCAAGGCCGCGCTCGCGTTTGACGGCCCACCCGACTGCGCCACCATCGACAACCCGGGCGACGCTCCGACTTCGTTCACCCTGGAGATGTGGCTGCGCGGCGACCCCGACGCCGGGCCGCAGCTCCGGCCCCTGGCCATCTGGAGCGGCGTGTTCGAGCTGGCGGAGCGCGAGGACGGCGTGGTGAGCTTCGCGGTGGGCGACGACGGCGCCGCCGCCACCTACGCGTTCTCTCTCTTCGACGGCGTGGTGCACCACGTGGCCGGCACCTACGACGGCGCCGACGGCAGCGTGCGCCTCTTCGTCGACGGCAAGCTGGCGGGCGCCAACGAGGCCTTCCCGGGCGAGGCCGACGACCGCGTGCAGGTGGGCTGCGCGAAGGCCGCGACCGAGGCCTGGTACGGCGTGATCGACGAGATCCGCCTGTCCTCGGCGGTGCGCTACACCGGCGACTTCACCCGTCCCGATTCGGCGTTCAAGGACGATAACGACACCATGATGCTGTTCCACCTCGACGAGGGCGAGGGCGAGAGCGCCGCGAGCGCCTCGGGCAACGCCGAGATGTTCATCACCGACGCGGGCTGGGTGGAGTTCAACGCCTTCTCCGGTTCCGGCGAGTGATCCTTCCCTTCCTGGCCTGTGCCACCCCCGCCGTCGTGGCTGATCCCGCGCCGCCTGAAGCGCCGGTCGCGACTATAGAAAGCTCCGTGACGGTCCCGACCCTGCTGGGCGAGGTCCCCGGGGTGAGCTTTCTCGGCGACTGGACCAGCGGGCCCTGCCAGGGCCGCAGCTACGCGCGCAACGTGCGCTTCGAGGAAGACTACAGCTACGCGGTGATCGACCTGGTGTCGCCGTGCCCCGTGGGCACGACGTGCATGTGGAGCGGCATCGCCACGTTTGCAGGCGAGTGGCGCCAGGACGGCACGCAGCTCAAGCTCCGGGAGCTGGGCATCGCCTCGGGGGCCGGGCCCGGCGGGCCGCACCCGGTCTTGTTCGAGTCCAACGCCGAGGGTAAGCTCGTGGAGAACGGCTGCATCTACGACAGGGGCCTGACCGTTCCCACCGGCTACGCCGAGGACAAGGTGAGGCCGAGGGTTCCCGGGAAGTAGCCATGGCGCGTCACGGCGTGTCAGCGCTGCTTGTCCCGGCGGGCGCGTGTGCCTATTCTCTGGGGCATGTGGAATAACCTCAAGACCACGCTCCTCCTGGCCACGCTCACGGGCCTCCTCGTCTTCATCGGCCGCGCGCTCGGCGGCCCGAGCGGCATGCTCATCGCGCTCGGCGTGGCCGCGCTGATGAACCTCGGCTCGTGGTGGTTCTCCGACAAGCTGATCCTCGCGATGTACCGGGCGCAAGCGGTGGGGCCGGCCGACGCGCCCCAGCTCTACGGCATGGTGCAGGAGCTCGCGGCGCGCGCGCAGATGCCGATGCCGAGGGTGTACGTCATTCCCGAGGCGCAGCCCAACGCCTTCGCCACCGGCCGCGACCCGGAGCACGGCGCCGTGGCGGTGACCGAGGGCATCCTGCGGCTGGTGCCCCCCGACGAGCTGCGTGGTGTGCTCGCCCACGAGCTCGCCCACATCCGGAACCGCGACACGCTCATCTCAGCCGTGGCCGCCGTGATCGGCGGCGCCGTCTCCATGCTTGCCAGCTGGGCCCAGTGGGCCTTGCTGATGGGCGCGGGTCGCCGCGACGAGGAAGGCGAGGGCGCGGGCATCGGCGGGCTCGTCAGCATCCTCGTGGCGCCGATCGCCGCCACGCTCATCCAGCTCGCCATCAGTCGCTCGCGCGAGTACCAGGCCGACGCGTGGGCGGCGCGCCTCATCGGCGACGGGCGCCCGCTGGCCCGCGCGCTGCAACGCCTGGAGCACGGCGCGGCGCACATCCCGGCCCACGCCGACCCGGCGACGGCCCACCTGTTCATCGTGAGCCCCTTCTCCGGTGGCGGTGTCTTCGCGCTGTTCCGCACCCACCCCCGCACCGAAGATCGCGTGGCGCGCCTGCTCGAGGTCACCGCCGAGCTGCGCCAGGGCACGCTGGCGGGGTGAGAATCGGCAAGGCAGTTGCCGGAAAACGATGGTTTTCGGCAACAGCGATGCCGAATCTGCTGCCCTCAGCCCCCGCACCAGCTCCGCACCGCATCGAGTAGCGGCTCGCCGAACTTGCGGAACCGCTCGGGACCCATCCCGTGCACCGCCAGCATCGCCGTGCGCGTAACGGGTCGCGACGCAGCAATGGCCTGGAGCGTGCGATCGGGCGCCACCACGTAGGCCGGCACGTCGGCCGCCTTGGCGAGGCGCACCCGCACGTCGCGAAGGTGCTGGTAGAGGTCGGTGGAGCCAACCGGGGCGGCGGTGATCGAGGGCGGCGCCTTCGCGGCGGCGCCCAGCGGAAAGCACATGCGGAAGTCGTCGGCCTTGCCAAGCATCACCTGCTTGCCGAGGTCGCTGAGCGCGAGCACGGTGTACATCGTGTCGCGACCACCAATCTGGCGCCGCATCGGCTGTCGCGACAGCGCCCCGGCGCGGGCGAGCTCGGACAACACCGCCTCCACCTCGCGCTGGGAACATTGCGAGAGGATGCCGAAGGTGGAGAGGCGGTCGAAGCCGAAGCTGGCCACGGCGCCGTCGCGGTGGCCCACCAGCACTCGGGCGATCATCCCCGCCGCGTGGGGGTCTTTCAGGCGCGCCACGCAGGCCAGCGCCTTGCGGACGATGATGTCCTCGTCGGCGTCGAGGGGGCGGGGGGCCGATCCCTTGCTGCCGGAGCGGCAGGCGTCGCAGTTCCCGCAGCGCTCGTAGGGGGCCGTCTCGCCGAAGTACTCAAGGATGAACCTGCGACGGCATGCGGCTCGACCGTAGTCCACCATGGCCTGGAGCTTCTTGAGCTCGCGCGCCACGCGGGCGCGGACCTCGGCCTCGGTGAGCCGCAGCTCCGCCCCGGGCCGCAGGATCTCGTAGCCGTCGGCGCGGGAGGGCTCCACCCAGTCGATGTGTCCCCGCGCGCGTAAGGTTGCGAGCGTGGCCACCACCTGTTCCGGGGTGAGGTCGAGCTCGTCGGCGATGCGCTCGGGCACCGCGCCGCTCTGGCCGTCATGAGCGTGGTCGACAAGCCAACCAAACACCCGCCCGCGCAGCCCCTCCTCGCGGCAGGGCGACAACAGCCGCGCGTACCCGGGACGGTCGGCCCCACCCAGTCGCCGCACCAGCCCCTCTCGCACCAGCGTGTACACGCAACTCTGGCCGGCGCGCTCCTCGGCATCGGCGGGGAGCGCCGCCGCCAGCTCTCCCGGCGCCAGGAACACCGGGTTCTCGCCCTTGCCGTCGATGTACTTCCACGCGGCATGCACCCACGCGGCCGGGGGGTGCGATCCGTGGATGAAGAATTCGTGGATGCGACGGTCTTCCTCGCGAAAGAGAAGCGTCACCCGGGAGGCCTTGCCGTCGCGACCGGCCCGGCCGATCTCCTGGTAGTAGGCCTCGATGCTGCCGGGCATGTCGTAGTGCACCACTGCGCGCACGTCGTCCTTGTCGATGCCCATGCCGAAGGCGTTGGTCGCGGCCACCACGGCGAGCTTTCCTCGCATGAAGGCTTCCTGGACGGCTTTTCGCTCGGTGAGTTCGAGGCCCGCGTGGTAGGCGCGGGCCCCGGGAACCGCTTGTGCAGCCCGATCCACGTTTTTCCGCGTGGCGCAGTACACCAGCGCTGGCCCTGCGCCGGCCAGGGCGGCCACGAGCGTGTCTTTCTCCCGCGGGCCCTTCACCTCGATCACGTCGATGCGCAGGTTGTGGCGGTCGAAGCCGCGCACGAACTTCCGCGCGCCAGGGAGGCCCAGCACCCGCAGGATGTCCTCTTGCACCTCGGGCGTGGCGGTGGCGGTGAGCGCGACGG
>Ga0194131_10010773_pt1 | contig 11093 bp, 4 predicted proteins | sample TA2KigO120mmetaG_FD_148631 | JGI IMG/M metagenome (GOLD analysis project Ga0194131, IMG submission 148631) | Freshwater microbial communities from Lake Tanganyika, Tanzania - TA2015053 Kigoma Offshore 120m | ecosystem: Environmental > Aquatic > Freshwater > Lake | place: Tanzania: Lake... | reverse complement strand
GCTCTCGTCGTGGCGGATGCGCTGCACGATCGCATCGGCACCCTCACGCGGCGGATGCGCGCGGGTGCAGACGATGACCAGCGCCACGTTTGGGCCCGCGCGCTTCGCCGCCATGGCCCTGGCGAATACGTTCGTGCAGGCAGTCACGTAGTCGGTGACGCTGTCCACCCGATAGAGCAGCTTGTCCGCGCCAATGGCCCCGCTCACCTCGCGCCAGGAAGCCACGCCCAGCATGAACGCCTGATCTCGGCGCACCTTCAATTGCTGCTCGCAATAAGCGCGCTCGGCATCGTTGTCCATCGAGTATTGCAGGATGGGCAGCGCGCTCTTGCTCAAGCCCCCGCTGCCGCGGAGCGCTTGCAGGCGGTCGACGGCCGCCTCCTCCAACAAATCGGAATTCAGCGTGGGCCAGATGCACAGCAGGCCGGCCGGCTGTGGTTTCTGGGCGGGCGCGGCCACCGCCAGGGCGGCGACCAGCACGAGCGCGAAAATCAAGATGCGCATGCTCTAAAACTCCGGACGACTGTCATTATCGCGCAGGCCCACGCCGAGATTGCGCATGATCCGCGTAAAAATCGGCTTCGCCTGCGCGGGCGGAAGATCGATTTTACACACGAGGAGCCTCCCCTGCCCGACCGGCACGGAAACCATCGCCACGCCCGACCCCATCGCCTCCCGCTCGGAGCGCAGCACGCTGGCCGTCTTCACGAACTCGGGCTGCCCGTTCCAGCGCCGCCAGTCGGTCTCCGGGGCCTTCAGGAGGACCGTGCCGGCCGCCACGAGCGGCCCGCTCAAGCCGCCGTCCAGCACGACGTGCGGGTTGGACTCCGAGAAGTAGAGGGCGGACGGCGTCAAGCCGGCCACCAGCGGCTCGTTGGGCGTGGGCAGCAGCGAGGAGGCCTTGCGGTCGGACAATTCCAGCGCCATTGGCAGCACCGCGTTGAGGGCCTTGAGAGTGCCGCGCGAGACGCCCCAGACGAGCACCGTCCCGCCCCTGTCGAGCACGGCTTTCACGGCCGGTCCCGCCGCGGGAGGATTCGCGCCGTCCACCAGGAGCACCGACGACGCGCGGCCCTCCTCAACGGGCGCGCCCCAGGCCTTGAATTCCGCCGCGCCCCGGCTCCCGAGGAAATCAACCGCGGCAACGGTCGCCGGCCGCACGCCGGGCAGCGGCGCCTTCGACGGCGCCTTTGCCCATTTCGAAGCCGCGTTCCCGGTGAAGGCGTCGCGGATGGCCTCAAACATCGGCCACGCGCGATACAGCGGCAGCCGGGCATCGTAGCCGGGATTGATGGTCGTGCTGTACGGCCCCAACCGCTCGGGCTGGACGCCCGGCCGACCTTCCACATATTCCGCGAAAAACACGCCGTCAGTCTCCCGAGGGGCGCGCGTGGTATCCGACAGTCCAATTTCCAGCGGCTGCAAGCCGTACCATGCCACGTTGAAGATGCTGCCGTACGCGACGCCCAGCGCGAGCTGATTTTTCAGGTGATCGTACGCCTCGATGGCGAGCCCTTCCATGCGTCCTTCCATCGACTCGTACGCGCGCTCGCCGTTGAAGCGGGACACCTCGCGCGGCGTGCCGTTGTAGCCCAGGCCGGCCTCGCCCACCGCCCAGGGCTTCTTGCCGGCGGCCCATTTTTTCATCACGTCTTTCCCCGGGTAGTGCAGGACGACGACCGGCAGGCGGCCCTCAGCGTCCCCCTCGCCGTCGCCGGAGATCCACGGGCGGGTGGGATCGAGCACGGCGCACTCGCGGGCCCATGCGGAAAACTGCTCAAGCGCCCGGTCCTGGATGGCTCTTGGCGCGCGATACACCCCCTCGATCACGCCCAGCAATTCATTCGCCACGCTCCACCCGATAATGGACGGATGGTTGCGATCCCGCCGCACGAGATTCTGGACGTGCCCGAGACAGCGCTTCCAGAGCGCCTCGCTGTCCACTTTCAAGGCGCCGTCGCTGGCCCAGATGGCGGTCTCGTCGATGACCATGATGCCCGCCTCGTCGGCGGCGTCCAGATAATATTCCGGGTACGGCTGCGCGTGCAGGCGCACCGCGTTGGCGCCGGCCTCCTTGAGGATTTTGTACCACGCGAAGGCGTAGCGGCGGGTCATCTGGGGAATTCCCATGAAATGCCACGCCTCGCCTTTCAAGGTGACGGGTTTCCCGTTGAGCAACAACTGCTTGCCGGAAAACCCGACCTGCCGCCAGCCGAAGCGCGCGTAGCGGACGTCGTCGCCTGCTTTCACCACGGCGCCGTAGAGCGTCGGGCTTTCCGGCGACCATTGCTTCAGTGTGCCGGCGGGCTTCGCGCGCAACGTCACCGTCGAGGACTGGCCGGCCGGAACGCTGCCGCTCTCCGGAGCCAAGGACAGCACCGGCCCGCCCAGCGTGCCCCAGAAAATCAGCGGATCGCTCGCCGCCGTCCACGGCGAAACCGACGCCGACACGCTGACCGTGGCGGGCGCCGCGGTTTCGTTGCGCACGGTGACGTCCACTTCGATTACGTCCTTGTCGAGGTACGGCTTCACGAACACGTCGGTCACATACACCGGCGGCACCGCCACCAGCGAGACGTCCTGCCAGATTCCGGCAATGTGCGGTCCCCAGAACGAGCCGGCCGGATACGGCCGATATCCGTTTTTCGTGAGGTGGTCGTTGAACACCGCCGGCGCGCGCACGCCCACCAGAATCTCGTTGGCTTTTCCAGCCACGATCGCGGCGCTCGCATCCACCTCAAACGGCAGGAACAGGTCGAAGTGGCGGCCGACCTCCTTGCCGTTCACCAGCACCACGGCGTCCCCGGCCACCGCGTCGAAGCGCAGCAGCACGCGCTTGCCGGCCCACCCCGCGGGGACGTCCACGGGGCGCCGCATCCAGGCCATCTGCACGCTCTCCCAGGCCTTCGGGTACGACGGAAAGTTGCGGTAGTCGCCGCCTTCCCCGGAAGACCCGCGAGCAAACGAGTTCACGTTCCACGGCGAGGGGATCTTGATGGGCACGGCCTCCCACCCGTCCGGGCGCGCGGCGGGCAGGGCGGGCGGGGGATCGAGGCCGTAGCGCCATCCCGCGGGGAGTGGGGCCGGCTGGAACTGCCAGCGGCCGTTCAGGGAAATCTCATCGCGGGCCGGACGCTCGACCGTGGCCACCTTCCCGGCCTGGGGGGCGAACACGCCCTCGAAGCGGGTCTGGGCGGGGCACGCCTGCCCGAGGACCAGGAACAGCACCAGGGTAAGAAGGCCGGACCGCACTGCGCTTGGAATCCTTTCGTCGATGCGGGGCGTCATTCGACGGCGGGCCCGGGGGGCCTGTGCAATATGGACGCTCGCTCGAGCTACCAGTTCCGGCACCTTCCTGAGGAGAAACGCATGCGCAGGACCCTGTCCTTCAGATTCATCATCGGAGTGCTGGCCACGCTGGGAATGGCGGCGCTGGTGGGATTCTACGCGGCGGTGGCGGCCCCGGCCCCCGGCAAGTGGGCGCTGCTGGTGGGGGTGGACGCCTACGACAATCCCCAGATCACTCCGCTGCGCTGCGCCGGCGACGACGCCCGCGCGCTGGGCGATACTCTGGTGAAGGTCGCCGGCTTTCCCTCCAGCCACGTGGTGGTGATGACCAGCGCCGGTAAGGGCATGGACCGGCCCACCTCGGCAAACGTTTTGAGCAAGTTGATGGGCTTCAGCCAGGCGGTGAAGCCCGGGGACGAGTTCGTCTTCTTTTTCTCCGGACACGGCATCGAGTCCGAAGGCCGGAGCTACCTGCTCACCTGCGACGCCAATCCGGCGGGAACGGTCCTGCTGAACAAGACCACTCTGGCGGTGGCCGAAGTGCAGAAGACCCTCCACGAGATCAAGGCGTCCCGCATCCTGCAATTTGTCGACGCCTGCCGCAATGATCCCCGCAGCGGAAAAGGGGCCGCCGACAACCTGATGGGCCCGAAGTTTTCCCGCGACCTGAAGGTCATCGCCGACGAGGCGAAATCCGGCGGCGAAGTGGACGCCATCGCAACCGTTCTCTCCTGCGACGTGGGACAGCGTTCTTATGAGGGCTACAAAGGCCACGGATACTTCACCTATTTTCTGCTGGAAGGCCTGAACGGAGCGGCCGCGTCCAACGGAAAGGTCACCCTGCCCGGCCTCGTCGAGTACCTGCGCCAATCCGTGCCGGACGCGGTGCGCCTCAACGAGTCTCGCGAGCAGACGCCCTCCTTTGAAGGCAAAGGCGCCGCGGTGATGTCCTGGGTACTGTCCACGCCCGGCGGCGGGGGCTCTACGGCAACCCGCCCGCTCGGAGGCGGAGAGCCGCCCCGGCCGCCCGCGGGCAAGCCGCCCCGGGTGGCCATCGCGGTGCCGCCGGCGGTCTACACGACGGCCAAGGACCGGCAGGCCGTGGCCGCCACCATCACCTCCGACGAGCCGCTGGGGGATGTCACCGTGGCGGTGAACGGCCAGCCCGTGCCGCTCTCCGCGGGCAGCCTCAAGAAGAGCGGACAGGCGGCCACGGTCAACGTTGCCGTGCCGCTCGACGTCGGTGACAATTTCCTGGTGGTCAGCGCAATGACCCGCTCCGGACAGCCCGGGCAGGCCAGCGCCAAAGTGGAGCGCACCGCCGCGATGAAAAACACCACGGTGGCCGCCGCGAAATTGCCGGCGCCCATCGTGGCGGCCACCGTCCGCGCGCCCGGGGAGCCGCCGCCGCCGGTCGGCGTGGTGAACGCGCCGCCCGGCATGAAATACGTGGGGACAAATCCTAAAAACTACCACGAGTACACCAACGACCGTGACGGCTCCGAGCTGATCATGGTGCCCGCCGGAAAATTCCAGATGGGCTCCACCGCGACGCGCGACGAGCGGCCGGTTTCCAGCGTGGCGCTGAAGCCGTTTTTTATCGCGAAGACCCCGGTCACCAACGAGCAATTCCGCGCTTTTGTCAAGGCGACCGGCTACCAGGCCTCCGCCAACTGGGAGGAAATGGCCCGCAAGTGGGGCGATCGCGCGCCAGTCGTAAACGTATCGTGGAACGACGCGAACGCGTACTGCAAGTGGGCCGGCCTGCGGCTGCCCACCGAGGCGGAGTGGGAATTCGCCGCCAAGGGCCCGCAGGATCTGGAATTTCCCTGGGGCAACAAGTGGGACGCCGAGATGCTGGTCTGGCGCGCCAACAGCGACGGCGGCGCGCAGCCGGTGGGGAGCCGGCCGTTCGGGATGTCGTGGTGCGGCGCGCACGACATGGCCGGCGACGTGTGGCAGTGGTGCAGCACGCAGTATCGCGCGTATCCCTACAAAGCCACCGACGGCCGCGAGGCGCCCGGCGGGGACGCCCCCCGCGTGCTGCGCGGCGGGTCCTGGAGCCTCGCCGATCAGGGCGCGTTCCGCACCTCCTACCGCAACCGCGGCGAGCCGACGCGCAGCACCCTGTGGTGGGGCTTCCGCTGCGCTCGGGGACAATGATGCCCAGGCTCCTTCTCATCGCGCTCCTCTTCGTCATGTGCACGGTTCCCGCGCGCGCCGAGGAGAGCAAGATCCGCGCGCTGCTCATCGGCATCAACAATTATCTCTATCCTGGCTGGCCAAGACTGGGCGGGTGCCAGCGCGACGTGCAGGAGATGCAGCGCGTGCTGACCACCCGCTTTGGCGCCCCGCCAGACCGCGTGCGCGTGCTCGACGAGCGGCTGGCCACGCGCAGCGGCATTGAGGGCGCGCTGGAGAAACTCCTGGTCGATGCCCGGCCCGGCGACACGGTGATTTTTGCGTACTCCGGGCACGGCGCGTCGGTCGCCGACCGCGATCCCAGAGGAAAATACGAGCGCCGCGACGAGACCAACGGCCTCGATGAGTGCCTCATCCCCATCGACGCCCCGAATTACAAGGACGCGCGCTTCCCGGACGCCGTCGTGCGCGACGACTTCATCGAGGACATGCTGGCGGCGCTCGTGCAAAAAGTGCGGGCCGGCGGCGCGCCGGGCAGCGTCGTGTTTATTTTTGACTCCTGCCACTCCGGCGGCATGAGCCGGGCCGCGTTGATCGCCGGACAGTCCGTGCGCACGGTGCCGGAAGCCAACGAATATTTCAGCAAGAATGCCGCGGGAGCCAGTGCCGGCGTGCTCGCGCAGGGCCACCGGGCGGGCCGCGAAGGCTGGGTCGTGCTGGCCGCCTGCCGCTCCGACCAGCAGGCGCGCGACTCCAAAGAAGGCGGCGTGTTCACCCAGACGCTGCTCGCCGCACTGCAAGACAAGCGGCTCACTGAGCGATGGAATTACACCGACTTGATGCAGCTGGTGACCGGCGCGCCCGGGCTGCAACAGTCCCCGCAGTCCGACGGGGATCGGGCCCTGCGGATTTTCGGCGGCACCGCGCAGCCACGCAAGCCGGGCATCGCGGTGCTGTCGGGCGACGGCGCCCGGGTGACGCTCGACCAGGGGACGCTGGTGGGCGTGACACCCGGCTCGCGCATCGCAATTTATCGCCACGGCACCCATTCCCCGGACGAGAAGGCGCAGTTGATTGCCGAAGCGGTGGTGGAGTCGGAGGGCACCTCCCTGTACGGCGCGTCGGCAAAGCTGACCTCCCCGGCCTCCGCGGCCGACCTGAGAAGCGCGGTCGCCTGGATCGCGCAGCAAAGCTTCGGGGACAGCCAGGTGCGCGCGTATTTCGTGCAGGACGTTCCCGCCGTCCGCAAGTTGATGACCGAGGACATGAAAACCCTGGTCGAGGTCGTCAAAGACCCGAAGCAAGCCGACCTCCTGATTTTCGCCAGCGGCCCCAATGGAGAAAAGAACGTGGTCAGCGTCGAGCGGCCGGGCCAGGATCGCGCCCCGCTGATTGTCGTGCCGGCCGCCAGCGCCACCCTTGCGATGCAGGTCCGCGAGGCGGTGGAGGCCCAGGCGCGCAAGATCGTCCTGACGCGGATGATCAACGCGCCGGACACGCTGCAGGCGGCGCTGGTGCCCGGCGAGTTCAAGGACAAGTCGAGTATCGGCTCCTTCGTGCCCGACCCCGGGGCGCGGCGCGGCGCGGACGGGCTTCCGGTCGTGCGGGCCGGCTCGGAAGCGGTCATCGAGGTCACCAATACCGGGACCTCGCCGCTCTACGTATCGATCCTCGATATTCTCTCCGGTGGGCAGCTGGACGTCCTGTACCCCGCGCCGGTCGAACAGGCGGCCTGGAAGCCGCTGGCGCCGGGCGCGAAAGTGCAGGTCGACCTGGGATTTGAGTGGCCGCGCGAAGCGGGCGCCGCGAAATCCGTGACGGAGGGCTTCAAGATTCTGGGCACCGCCGAGAAAATCGACCTGCAATTCTTGTGCTCGCGCGGCACGCGCAGCGCCACGGCCGCGCCCCAGGAGTCGCTCAATGGCCCCTTCGGGCAATTGATGTCGCTGGTGGTCAGCGGCACCCGCGCCGGTCGCGTCTTGCAGGCGGAGCCGAAATCGTACGTGGGGTTGCCGGTGCTCTGGGTGCGGGTCGAGCCTCGGTGAAGCGTTTTCTCGTTGTTCTACTGTTGCTGCTGACGGCGTTACCCTGCATTGCCGATCCGGTCAGTCCACCGCCCCACGAGCAGGACGCCTTGAAAAAAGACCTGCTCGCCTACGCCGAGGTTCTCCTGGCCTACGGCGATGCCTCTCGGCTCGTCCACGGGCGAAAATACGCGGAAGGCATGGCCGCGCTGCTTGAAGTGCGAAAAAAGGCGATGGCGCTGGCCCGCTATCCCCGGGCCGCGGCCGGCACCTGGCAGTACGAGCGCGACCGCGAGTCGCGCCTGATGGCCTGGAAAGTCAACTACGACGTCATGCTGTGCCTGGAATACGAAGGCAAGTTCGAGGAGTCCCTGAAGACCGCGCCCATGCTCCTCGGACCGAACGAGCGCGACGTGGACCGCTTCGACCTGGCCCGGGTCCACCATCACATGGCATACGCGTACGAGGGCCTGGGGCAATTGGAGAAGTCGCTGCGCGAGATGAAAATTGTCCGCGAAACGGTCGACGCCGCCGCGGAAGAATTGCTACGCGGCGCCGGCACCTGGGGCGACGACGCGGCCGGCGCGCGCAAGGCCGGATATTTCCTGACGGCCGTCTGGGAAGTGCGCAACATGTATTACGAGATCGCCGACTCCCTCGCGCAGATCGGGCGCTACGAAGAAGTCATCGCGCTGCTCTCCGGCGCCACCTACGTGAAATTGTGCGAAACGTCGCGGACGCCCCAGACCATGGCCCTGTGGAAGAAAGTGCAGGGAGAAGAGGTGGCCATGGCCGCGGGCGTGCTCGCCCGGCAACAGGACATTCTCGCCACCGCCAAAATCGGCTCCGCGTGGCTCCAGATCGGCCGCGACAACGCTGACCGGGCCGCGTACGAGAAAGCGCTGCACGACTTCGAGGCCGCGCTCGCCATGACGCCGGACAACGCCGGCTGGCTGCACATCGCAGCGGACATGCGGCTCCGCATGGCGGACGTGCTGCAAGCGTCCCGCCGCTGGGACGAAGCCGAAAAGCAGCTGGCCCTCGTGGAGGCCGCCATCCCCAACATGGCCGAGGACTGGCGTGACCACCTCCGCGGCTCGCTGGGATGGCGGCGGGCCGTGCTCCTCCTCGACCGCCCCACCCCGGACCCGGCCGCGGCGCGCGCCCTTCTTGAGGACGCCGTGGCCCGCAAGGCAAGCCCCGTCCGGCTGCTGCAAGGGCTGCTGCAAGGAAATTTAGGCCGTGCGCATGAGGCGCTCGGCGACCTCAAAAAAGCCGCCGAATGTTATCGTGAAGCGATACACGCCGTGGAAACCCAACGCGCCGGACTCGCGGCCGCCGAACTGAAGGAGACGTTCTTCCGCCGCAACCAGCACCTCTACGAAGATCTCGCCCGTGCCCTGCACAAAGCGGGCCGTGACGGGGAAGCGGTGGCGGTGATGGAGCAGGTGCGCGCGCGCAGTCTCGCCGACCTGTTGAGCCAGGTTCCCCTGCGCAAAGGGTTGAGCGCGCGGACGCAGGCGGCCCTGGCCGAGGTGCGGCGAACGCAGCGGATGGCCACTGCCGCGCGGGTCCCAGGACGCGCGCGAAGCGGGGCTCCCGAGGTGGTCACGGCGCGCCGCACTTTCATGGACGCGCTGCGCGACGCCCCGGAATTAAGCCACGGGGCCACCGCCGAAACCGTGCGGCCGGAAGCGGTCAGCGCGCTCCTCGACAGGGACACCGTGCTCCTGGAATATCTGATCGGCGAGCGCTTCGCCGCGGTGGCCGTCATTGCGCCCGGCCAGCCTCCGCAAATCGTCGAGCTCACCGCCCCGGTCGAGGAAATGCGCGCGGAAATCAGCGCGCTGCGGCGCGCAGTCGACGGATCCACCGGAATTCCAGCGCGCGGGCGACGCGTCGTGGCCAGCGGCCAGCAACCGCTCGACTGGCGGCAGAGCGCGGCGCGCCTGTACGACATGCTGCTCGCGCCGGTGGAAGCACACCTGCGCGGAAAAAAGCGCGTGGTCGTCGTGCCTTTTGACGAGCTGAACTACCTGCCCTGGGCGGTCCTGGGACGGGAGAAAATGCTCATCGACCGGATGAGCGTGTGCGTGCTCCCGTCCGCCACCGTCCTCAAGTTCTGCCGGGCAAAAAAACGCGCGGCCGGCAGCGAGGTCGTGGCGTTCGGCCTGGGCAACGTGGCGCGCAACGGATTTTCCGCACTGCCCAACACGCTGTACGAGCTGAAGGCCATCTCCGGGCTTCGTCCCGGCACGCGGGCTTTCGCCGAGGAGCGCTTCCGCCGCAACGTCGTGCAGCGCGAGGCGCCCGGTCGACGCTTCGTGCACTTCGCCACGCACGGCTTTCTGGACGGCAACGAGCCCTCCGGGTCCGGCATCGTCACGGCGGACGGCGTGCTCACCGTGCGCGACATCTTCAACCTGGATCTGAGCGCCGACCTGGTGGTGCTGAGCGCTTGCCAGACCGGGCTGGGCAAGGTGTACCGCGGCGACGAGGTGGTGGGACTGGTCCGCGCCTTCATGTACGCGGGCACGCCGTCGGTGCTGGCCACCCTGTGGAGCGTCGCGGACGACTCGACGGCGCGCTTCATGGAACAGTACTACCAGCGGCTCGGAAAAATGGACAAGGCCCAGGCGCTGCGCCAAGCCCAGGTCGCGCTCCGCAAGCAGTACGCGCACCCCTATTACTGGGCCCCTTTCGTGCTGATCGGCGACTGGAAGTGACCGATCTCGTGAGGAACCGCGTGGAACCATTGCGCGCGCTGTTGACTGCCGGTATGGCGCGGTTCAGGCTTCCGCCAGGATCTTCGTGCCCTCCGCACCCTTTTGGACCCGCAGGCGGGCCGGCAGGCGCTGGCTCAATTCCGAAATGTGCGTGATGATCCCCACCATGCGTCCGCCCACGGTGAGCGACTCCAGGACGCCCGCCACGGTGTCGAGCGTTTCCGCGTCGAGCGTGCCAAAACCCTCGTCAATGAACAGGCTGTCGAGGCGCACCGCGCCCGCGTTGGCCTGGACCTGCTCGGACAATTCCAGGGCCAGCGCCAGCGAGGTGAGAAAGGTCTCGCCGCCACTCAGCGTGTGCGCGATGCGACGCTCGCCGGCATTGTCGTTGTCGATCACGTAGAAATCGTCGTTGTGCATTTCCAGCGCGTAGCGGTTGGTGAGCCCTGCCAGGCGCTCCGAGGCGCCGCGCACGATGCTGTGCAGGATCTCCTCGAGGACCCACGCCTGGAAACGATCGTTTCTCAAGTCGTCGGCGAGCTGGCGCTGGATGTTCCAGCGATCCCTGGCCTCCTTTAATTGCGCGCGAATTTCCGCAACGTGCGCCACGTCCTCCTTGAGGCGCTCCAGCTCCTTTTCCCCGGCCGCGTGCCGGCTCAGCGCATCGTGGTGCGCGGCCTGCCGCTCGGACGCGACGCCTTCCAGATGGTCCAGCGTTTCCGCGGTCACCCGCTTGCCATCCAGCTCGCGGGTGAGCTCGGAGACGTCCCGAGAAACCTGCGCGAATTCTTTGTCGTGCGCGTCCACCGCCTGCGCCAGGCGCTTGATTTCCGGCGCGGAAAGCAGGGCGGCCGTCGCGCTCGCCTCATCCGGAAATTCCGCCTCGGCCAGCGCGCCGCGCAGCGCCCCGCGG
>Ga0194131_10010771_pt1 | contig 11094 bp, 10 predicted proteins | sample TA2KigO120mmetaG_FD_148631 | JGI IMG/M metagenome (GOLD analysis project Ga0194131, IMG submission 148631) | Freshwater microbial communities from Lake Tanganyika, Tanzania - TA2015053 Kigoma Offshore 120m | ecosystem: Environmental > Aquatic > Freshwater > Lake | place: Tanzania: Lake... | reverse complement strand
CATCAGGAATCCGGATCTGATTGACCAATGCATCGAGCGATTTCTCGAAGCCGGGGTCGATTCGCTGGCCACCGGCTTTATCTGCAAGTATGTGGAATACGGCAAGAATGACTTGCGGAGGCAGGACGTTCCCGGATTCTTCTACGATGACGGCAACGTTTACGTCATGCGGGCCGACTTCGTCAGCAAGGGAGATCGGTACGGGACGAAGATCGAACGGATGGTGCTTGACCGCGAACAGAACCTCGAAATTGACGACGCATTCGACTTCTGGCTAGCGGAGCAAGTTCTAAGAAAAAGGAATAGGCGGCCATAGATCTGGCAACGATGAAGCCGTTCTACATTCATGTTGGTTATGGAAAGACGGCCACGACCTGGCTCCAAGACCGGCTTTATGTGTCGAGTAGTCAATGTTCGTATTTTGGAAAAACCAGTGACAACTATCCCGGTTGGCTCATCAGACTTCACTACTTGGATGATTATGCCTTTCTTAACGAAAGGGAAAAACTGAAAACACTCATTTTGCAGCGGCACATCGAGGACCCCCAAAAGGCTTCTCTGGTCTCTTCGGAAGCTTTTACTAATTTCACAACGATCATTCCTCAGGCCAATAGAATCAAAGATGTGTTTCCGTTCCCGCGAATCATTTTAACCATCCGTAACCCTATCTCATTGCTTGAGTCCTATTATAAACAGAACGTGAAAGGAGGATATTGGTTTCTAGACCTTGAACAATACCTCGATCGAACGAGGACGCCATTCGCTATCCAGAAAAGACCTCCCATATACCTGCCAGATCTATTTTATGACGAGGTGATTGAATATTACGGGAATGTGTTCGGTCGAGAAAACGTCTGTGTCCTTCGCTATGAGGATTTTGTAAAAGCGCCGAATGATTTCGTGGCTCAGCTTGGATCTTTCATGGGCGTGGACTTCGGCGACGTGACCGAACTGGCGAAGGAAAAAGTGCTGGAAGGGTTGGCTGAGGATCTGGTTCCGGCGCGCCGGCTCGAAAATCTTCGGAACTACCTTTCGACCAGCTTCCCGGATTTGGCCAAGCACATCGAGTCTTATGTCAGTCTGGCCGACTTGGAGGCCAGGCCGATCATCAGTCAGGAACTCGAGCGCCGGCTGACGGAGTATTTCAAGCCCAAATGCTCGATGTATTTTCAGGAAAAGCGCGTGGGAGACATCGCGTGACGCCGGCGAAGGGTGAACTGAAAAAGAAAGGATTTACGATCTGGCTGACGGGCCTTCCCGGTTCCGGTAAGAGCACCTTGGCCGGCTTACTCCGGACGGCGTTGGCTAGGCGTGGAGTCCAGAACATCGAAGTTTTGGACGGGGACGTCGTACGGACTCATCTATCCAAGGGGCTCGGATATACGAAGGAAGACCGGGACACGAACATTCGCCGAATCGGGTGGGTGTGCCAGTTGCTGGCGAAGCACAGCGTCCCGACGATCGTCGCCGCCATTGCACCGTATCGCGATATCCGGGAGGAGGTGCGCCGGTTAGTGCAGGCCGTGGGAGGAAAGGGGAGCTTCGTCGAAGTCTACGTGCAGTGTCCCGTGGAGATCTGCGAGCAGCGGGACCTCAAAGGACTGTACCGGAGGGCTAGGCTCGGAGAGATCAAGAACTTTACGGGCGTCTCCGATCCCTACGAGCCGCCGATTGCGCCGGAGATCGTCGTGGACACGGCCAAGGAAGAGCCGGCGGAAAGCGCCAAGAAAATTCTCGCCACGATCGAGGTACTCGGGATTTTGTGATGTTTCTGGCCACGACCGCACTCAGTGAGTTCTGGGAGAAGGACCGGGAAATTCTTTTTTTGGGCTCGTGGTGTCTTCGCCAGGACCACCGTTCAGAGTGGGAGCGGCTGGCGTTTCAGGTGATGCCGAGTCCCTGGAATGACCGCAGCCGGCATCACGAGACGGCTCGATACCTGGACGAATATGGAGAGCGGGTTTTGACCTGGCTGACCGATTACCTCAACGGTGTGCACGACGTCGGTCTTCCTCCCCGCTACTGGCGTATTTTGGTCGGCCCCTGGCTTATCTCGATGCTCCATGCAACCTATGACCGGTACGTGCATCTGGCCGAAGCGTTCCGCCATTATCCGAATCTTGGGACGATCGCTCTTGCGCCAAGCTCCTTCAGGGCTCCCCAAGATTCCGTCGAAGTCATGGAGTGGATCTGCAACGATCCCTATAACCTCCAACTCATTTCCCAGTTGCTCCAGGGGATGGGCTATTCCTTTCCGGCGCGGGAGCTTCCGGGTTGGAGTACGGTCAAGAGGCCTGCAGCAATCGCCTGCCCCGGCCGTTGGTCGGGACTGCTGAACCAGGCGATTCGCCAGGGGCTGAACCTCATCGAAGAAGCAATCGGTAAGCTGAGGAGGTCTGATTGGCAAGTCGCGCTCTGCGAACTGGAATTGCCCAGATCCCTCATGTGGAAATTTATGCGACAATCCGGGTTTCGATCTCTCCCGCTCAGAATCAGTCGCGGCTGGTCGTTTTCAGTCCCGAAGACCGTCATGGATGGGCGGCGAGAAGGACTGGCATCCCTCCCGTCCACCAGTGAATTTGAATCTATCTTCTCTAAATTGCTGCCGCAGAATTTTCCTCCGCTCTACCTGGAAGGATATGAACGGGCCAAAGCCGAAATTTCGCGACGTCACACGAAGATTCCACCTGTGCTTGTGTCTGCGACCGGTTGGTCTGCGAACGAGCCTTTCAAGTTTCTGGCTGCCGAGTCCTTGGCGAAGGGCAAACGCCTTATCTCCGTGCAGCATGGAGGCGGTTACGGGATTTACCGCTACGCACCCTATGAATTGCACGAGTCGCGAATTGGAGATCGGTTCCTGGTCTGGGGCTGGGGATGTAACAATGGGGACACGTACAGGAATGTTCCAGTCCCCAAACTGTCCGAGTTTGCAATGCGCAAGGAGAAGAATCGTCGTGTCCGCTCGTCGCGCGGGGTTGTGCTGTTCCTGGCGACCGGCCATCGAACCTACTTGCTGCGATTCCATTCGGCTCCGCTCGGTAGTCAATGGCAAGACTATTATCAATGGGAGGTCCGCTTCCTGGCAGCGGTATCCGATCGCGTCCGCCGCGCCATATTGTTTCGTGCCTCGCTCAATCCTGCCCATGCCAATCTCCAGGCGCTCGCCGAACGTTTTCCCAAGATGCAATTAGACGAAGGATGTCCCTTTTATGAAAGACTCAAGCAGGCTCATCTGATCGTCGTTGACAATTGCCAGACGGCATTCCTGGAAGCACTGGCGGCCAATATCCCCACGGTTATTTTCCGGGATCCCCACCGTTGGGAAGTTCGGGAGGAAGCGGCACCCTATTTTGAAGCTCTCCGCGAGGCCGGCATCCTCTGGGATTCACCCGAATCCGCAGCGGCCAAGGTATCCGACGTCTATGACGATCCCTTGGCATGGTGGAGCAGCCAGCCTGTGCAGGAGGCCAGGGGCCGTTTCGTCAACCGCTATGCCTTCGTGCGTGAAGACTGGCCGGCCTGCTGGACGCAGGTGCTCAGAGAAGAGGCGCGCGTTGCCGCCACCTCCGGCCAAACCCAACCTGCCTGATGGTTCGCTTAGCAACCCTGCGCTGGGCCGGCATTAAAGACATGGGGCAAAAGACAATGATCCCCACGCGCTGCGCCGAAGGGTGGCGCCTTGCCCGGAACTTCTCCGGCTTGCTGAAGTCCCGACGCTGGCACGTCGCAGCCATTGTCGGACTGATCCTCGTCGTCTCCTTGCTCGAAGGGATCAGCCTCAGCCTCCTCGTGCCGCTGACCCAGGCGTTTACCTCGGGGGGAGAAGGCCGCGACACGACCAACCTTGTTTCCCTTCCCTATCAAGACTGGCTCGTCGGGTATGAGGTGGCGGACCGCTTGGCCGTCCTGGGTGTCGCGTTGATGATGCTGTTTGGTTTGAAAAACGCCGCGCAGTATCTGCGTGAGGCTCTCCAGACTCGTCTGTGGCTGGGGATCGGCGCTGATACCAGGATGCGCTCGTTGGCCGCCGTGCTTCAGCGTCCCTATCGGTATTTCCTGGACCGCAAGCAAGGCGCGCTGGTCCAGCATCTCTATCACGAGCCCTATCATGTCGCCTTCTTCGTTTGTACGGGCGTCGACCTGATCGCGAACGTGCTCGCAGTTACCGCGCTGCTTGGTCTGCTGTTTCTTGTGTCATGGCCTGTCACGATTTTCATGCTGACACTGGGCGCGCTGTTCGGCGGTCTGGTCTGGCGCTTTTCCCACGTAGTGCAGACCGGGGGCGAAGAGCGACAACAGGTCGAAGCCGATGCGGTCTCGCTACTCACTGAGTCCATTGGGGGAGTTCGTCAAATCAAGGTCTTTTCAGCCGAGGATCGGATCCAGACGGTATACAGAAGCTTGATCGAGCGCTTTCGAGACCTTCACGTGAGGCACTGGCTGGCCATCCTGCTCCCTCACCGCATGACCGAGTTGTTTTGGGTTGGGGTGCTCGGTCTGCTCCTCTGCTTGCCGGCTCTTGGCATCGTCGGCGAAGCCCAAACCGTCTTGCCGGTGGTGGCGGTCTTCACGGCGGTGGCCTTTCGTATCGGACCCTACTTATCGCGCATCAGCCAGGGGTGGCTACACATGAAGTTTCTCTCTCCCGCGCTCCGCATCGTGGGAGATCTCTTGGAAAAGCCTGCGTTGCCTCTCACGCGGGGCCCCGGACTCTGGTTTCGCGTTCTGTCTAGGGGAGTCCAACTTGAGAATGTGAGCTTTTCGTACGGGGGGGACAAGCTGGCACTGGACCGTATCAGCGTCGTATTCAACTGCGGCGAAACCACTGCCATCGTCGGCCCTTCCGGAGCCGGCAAGTCCACACTTGTAGACCTTCTGGTCAGGCTCTACGAGCCGTCGAGCGGCAGCATCACAGTGGATGGCGTAGATCTACGTGACTATGATCGGGATTCCTGGTTGGCCGCGATCGGGTTCGTGAGCCAAGACACGTTCGTGTTTCACGGCACAGTCCGGGACAACATCGCCTTTGCTCTGCCGGGGTGTTCGATGGAGCGAATCGAGGAGGTTGCGCGGCAGGCGAACGCGGACGCCTTCATCCAGCGGTTGCCGAATGGTTACGAGACCGTCATCGGAGATCGGGGGCTCAAGTTATCGGGCGGGGAGAGGCAGCGCATCGCCATCGCCAGAGCGCTGCTCCGAAACCCCCAGGTGTTGATCTTCGATGAAGCCACCAGCGCGCTTGATAACCAAGCCGAAGCGATGATCCAGGACGCCATTGCGACGATCGCGAAAGACCGCACCGTCATACTGATCGCCCATAGGCTCTCGACGGTGATCCGCGCCGACAAGATCATCGTGCTGGAACATGGAAAGATCGTGGAAGAAGGGACTCATGCCGCGCTGCTGAAAGAGGACGGGATGTACGCGGCGCTTTATAGCAAGGAGTCGACCTAGTGGGACGGGAAGTTGCCGCCCTCGTGTGTGGACGACTCGACGATAACCGGTTCCACGGACGGAACACGTTTCCGCTGATAGGCCGGCCGATGATGGTCTATCCGATCCCGGCCGTCAGATTGGGGCGCAGCCGCAAGGCTGTTTTGCGTTGGTCAGGGTTAGGTCACGTGGGTTAGGAATGCCCGGCATACCTCCGCTCAAGCAGTCTCTGCGGTCAGGAAGAGTCACGATTGGGTCCTGGATCACCCTGGCCCATCCGGCCATAGCGGAGATCATGGCCAAATCCGGCTTCGACTGGCTGGCCGTAGATCTGGAACACAGCGTGATCACGATCCGGGAGGCAGAGGAACTGATCCGGATCATCGGGCTATGCGGGGTGACGCCGTTGGTCAGGCTATCGGCCAACAACCCGGTTCAGATCAAGCGGGTGATGGACGCAGGGGCCTGTGGTGTCCTCGTGCCGATGGTCAAGTCCGAGGCCGAGGCTGAACAGGCTGTGTCCGCGGTATATTACCCGACTACAGGCAAGCGGGGGGTCGGTTTAGCAAGGGCCCAAGGCTACGGAGCGCGGTTCAAGGAATACAAAGAGTGGCTGAGCCAGCAGGCCGTGGTCATCGTCCTGGTGGAGCATATCGACGCCGTGAAGAATCTGAAGGCTATTCTTTCAGTGAAAGGTGTGGATGGGTACATGGTCGGACCCTATGATCTGTCCGCCTCCATGGGCATGCCCGGAGAGCCGGATCATCCGGAGGTACTGGCATCCCTGAAACATGTTCGGGAGGTGGCCAAGGCGCTCGGCGTACCGGGCGGAGTTCATGTCATCCGGCCTGATCCCGCGGCGATCCACCGTAAGATCGACGAAGGATTTACTTTTCTGGCGTACAGTTTGGACATTCTCATGTTGGGCGAAACCTGTCGGCAGGGGCTTGCTGCCATTAAAGCAAGCAGGTCAATGGAAGGCAAACATTCATGAAAGAGCATGAGATCCGCCCGCCCGACCTGTTCGAGCGCTATCTTGAACTGAGCCGGCAGGATGCAGAGGTGTTCTTTTCTGATCCGACTGAGTTTGAGAGCCTGCCTTGCCCGGGGTGTGGAGGAGAACAGGTCGAACATGCGTTTACAAAGGCGGCCTTTCACTATGTCGAGTGCGTCGGATGCGGCAGTCTCTTTGTATCCCCTCGGCCCTCACGAGAAGCGCTTGGTGCATTCTATGCCGATAGTCTTTCCGCGACCTACTGGGCTGAATCGTTTTGGCCCACGGTGGTCGAGGCCCGACGGGAGAAGGTTTTTGTTCCGCGCGTCGAGTATATCGCTGCGCTGTGCAACCGACGGTCGTTCCAGCCTCGTTGTGTCATTGATGTCGGCGCGGGGTATGGGATCTTTCTGGAGGAGGTCAAGAAACGCTTTCCTTCGGCAACCGTGCGAGCGGTAGAGCCAGGGCGGAAACTAGCCGAGGTGTGCCGTCGGAGAGGCCTCGAGACGATGGAAGCTCCTGTAGAGGAGGCTGCTGCATGGAACGGGACCGCGGACTTGGTCACCTGCTTTGAAGTGATCGAGCATGTCCATACACCGGCTGACTTCATCCGCGCCATGTTTGCCTTGGCTAAACCAGGTGGATATGTATTGGTAACGGCTCTGGGGGTAGAGGGATTTGATATCCAGGTTCTGTGGGAGCGCTCCAAGAGCGTTGCTCCGCCGCATCACCTCAATTTCCTGAGTGTCGCGGGATTTGAACGCTTATTCAGCCGGTTGGGGTTTGTCGAAATTGAGGTCATGACCCCAGGAAAGCTTGATCTTGACATCGTCCGCAACGAATGGTTTGCAGACCCGTCCGTGTTGAATGGTGACCGATTTGTTCGACTACTGTTGCGGAAACGCGATCCCGCCGTGCACGAGGAGTTTCAGAAATTCTTGGCTAAAAACCACCTCAGTTCCCATGTGCGGGTGCTCGGTCGGAAACCGGTCGAGTCAGTTTAAATGCCGAGTCGAATTGCAGCCTTAATTTGTGGTCGTCTGGAGGATGACCGGTTTCCTGGACGGAATACGTTTCCGTTGATAGGCCGACCCATGATGGTCTATCCGATCCTGGCTGCCCAACACGCCCAGTATGTGGACCGAGTCTATGTGACAACCGATTCTCCGGCGATCGCCCGGGTGGCGCGTCACTCGGGGATAAATGTCGTGGAGCGGCCGTCGGAGCTGACCGGTCCCTCGGTTACTCTTGAGCCGATCTTGGTTCACGGTTACGACGCTGTTACCAAAGATCTCGGGTTGGAACCGGAGGCCCTCGTGGTCCTCCTGTGCAATGCGCCGACCGTCACCGGCGGCCTCATCGACAAGGGGATTGAAGTCCTGCTGAAGAACGACAACCTGGATGCGGTCATGTCGGTCTCTCGACACAACGAATACCATCCCCGCTACGTCCTCCGGCTGAACCGGGACGGGTTGCTCGCCTCACCGGTGGATGACGCCGCGCGGTTGTCGCCGCAAGAGGACGCCTATTTCCCCGACTCCCTGTTCTGGGTTCTACGACCGCAACGCGTGTTTGACGGAACGTTCAAGACCGTGCAGCCCAACTGCATCGTCAACTGCTCGACGCAGCGGGTCTTTCCACTGATCCACGAAGGCTACGGAGACGTGGATTATCTCTGGCAAATCCCGGCGATCGAAGACTGGCTCCGGCGGCAGGGTTTCTCGGAAGACCAGACGCCCTATGAACCTCAGGCCACCCGCCCTGTCGTGACTTCCGAGCCGACTTCTGAGCGGAAACAGGCCAGCGGCTGCCGGGTCTTGATCACCACGATCCCGTTCGGCGAAGTGAATCGCCGCCCGCTCGAGCTTCTGGAAGCGGCCGGCGTGGATTATGCCATCAATCCCATCGGGCGGAAATTGCGGGAAGAGGAGCTGGCGGAGCTCATCGGCGACTTCGACGTGCTGATCGCGGGCACCGAGCCGATCACCGCCAAGGTTCTCGATCGAGCGCCCCGCCTGAAACTGATCTCGCGGGTCGGCATTGGGCTGGACAGTGTGGATCTTCAGGCGGCGCGCCGGCGGGGCGTTCTGGTCTCCTACACGCCGGAGGCGCCGGCGCCCGCCGTGGCGGAGCTGACCATCGGCCTGATGCTGTCGGCGCTGCGGTCCATCCCCCACGCCGACCGGGGGGTACGCAACGGCGTCTGGCACCGGTACCTCGGTGCGCGGCTCGCCGGCAAGACGGTCGGTGTGATTGGGGTCGGACGAGTGGGGGGCCGGGTCATCCAGCACCTCGCCGGGTTCGAGGCCCGCATTCTGGCCAACGACCTGAAACCGACGCTCGGGGCGCACACCGCCCCCTACGTGCAGTGGACGGACAAGACCACGATCTATAAAGAGGCCGATCTCATCACCCTGCACCTCCCGTTAACGTCCCAGACCCGGAATCTCGTTACCGCCCGTGAGCTGTCTCTGATGCAGGCGCACGCCATCCTGATCAACACCTCACGCGGCGGCATCGTCAACGAACAGGCTCTTGCGGAGGCCCTGCGGGCTAGCCGGCTGGGTGGAGCAGCCCTCGACGTATTCCAGCAGGAGCCCTATGCGGGGCCCCTGGCCAATACGGAGAATTGCATTCTCACCTGCCACATGGGGTCCATGACGAAGGACTGCCGCGCTCGGATGGAGATGGAAGCGACCGAGGAGGTCCTCCGGTTCCTGCGCCATGCGCCTCTCCGGCAGCCGGTGCCGGACGAGGAATACCTGTCGGGCTAGTTCAGGGGATGGTATCCATGGAGGCCACCACGGCCGGTCCCTTTGATTTTCACGGCGCCACCGCCCTCGTGGCCGGCGGCGCCTCGGGGCTGGGCCTCGCGATGGCGGAGGGCCTGCTGACCCACGGCGCCCGCGTCGGCATCGTGTCTCGTTCCGAGAACAAGGTGCAAGACCGCGCCGCGGAGATGGCCGAACGTTTTGCAGGCCGCTGCTTCGGCCTCTGTGCGGACATCGCGGACGAGCGGTCGATCGCACGCCTCATCGAGCATGTTGGGGAACGGTTCGCCGGGGCGTTAAACATTGCCGTGAATTCAGCCGGCATCAATATCCGGAATCCGATCGAGAAGGTCTCTCTCGATGAATGGGAGTCCGTCCAGCGAACCAACAGCACGGGCGGCTTCCTGTTTGCCAAGGGCGTCTTCCCGCTCCTGCGGAGAGCGCGCTGGGGGCGATTGATCAACGTCACCAGCATTTTCGCCTCGCGATCGTTTCCGCATCGTGCGAGTTATGCTGCAAGCAAGGGCGCGTTGCTGCAGTTGACCAAGACGCTGTCCATCGAGTGGGCGCCCTATGGCATTACCGTCAATGCCATTTCGCCGGGGCCGTTTCTCACCGAGATCAACCGGCCGGTGCTGGCCGACTCCGAGAATTACAAGAAATTCTGCGACCTGATTCCGTTGGGTCGGTTCGGCGAGCCGAACGAAATCGTCACGGCCTGCCTGTTCCTCGCCTCGCCTGCGTCTTCCTACGTTACGGGATCTGATCTGACCGTGGACGGCGGGTGGAAAGCGAGATGAATGAGAGGGCAAGCAGAGGCAGTTCCGCAGGAGGCCCGCGCCTCTGCGCCATTCTGTTCGGCCGCGAAGGCAGCGTGGCGCTGCCGGGAAAGAACGTCCAGCACATTCTCGGCCGTCCCAGCCTGCACTATCCTCTCATGGCGGCCCGTGCATCCCAGATCGTGGATGACGTGTATGTCTCGACGGACAGCCGAGAGATACTGAATCTGGCCAGGCCCTTCGGTGTCAAGGAGATTCACCGGCCGGCGCACCTGGCCACCAACGACGCGCTGCTGGAAGACGCAGTCGTGCACGCGCTCCGGACGATCGAGCAGACGGCTGCGTCGCGGGCCGACTGGTATTTGATCCTGCTCTGCAACGCAGTCACGGTGCTGCCCGACTGCATCCGTCAGGCTGCGGACATGCTGCGCTGCGATCCAACGGCGGATTCTGTTACGACCGGATCCAAATTGAACATGTTTTCACCGGTCCGCGCGCGTCGGCTCGATCCGGCAACGGGCTTGCTTGTGAACTATGTGCCCAGCGAGGTGCTGGGTCGGTTTGTGACAATCAGTTGCGACCGCGACAGGTCCGAGGATTGCTACTTCTGCGACAACTCTTTTACGCTCGTCCGGCGGGAGGCGCTGGCGAGGATTCACGAAAATCAAGGTCCCTTCAAATGGATGGGGAACAGGATCCGGTTCATCGAGCAGGTGCCGGGCGGCGGCGACGTGGACGTGGCCTGGCAGGTTCCGGTCGTCGAATGGTGGCTTCAGCAGCACGGGTTTACGGAGACGAAGGTTCCCTATTGAACGGGTCCGGCGGAGCGCGTCGGCGAGCTGAAACCAGGGGGGAATACGGCATGATCCTGCCCAAAGAACCGTTGAGAGATATCGAGCGGATCGCGCACCCCGTCAAGTCGCGGGCAGGGAAAGTGACGCTGGAGCGCAACGAGCGCACCGTGGATTTCCCTCCCGAAGTCATCGAGGATCTGAAAGCACTGGTCACGGGATTCGTCCTGCGCGCCTATCCGGAGATGGACGAATTTTATGCCGCGCTCTCCGAATGGAGCGGCTTTTCGATGGACCATCTGCTGGCCACCGACGGGGCCGACGGC
>Ga0194131_10010770_pt1 | contig 11095 bp, 11 predicted proteins | sample TA2KigO120mmetaG_FD_148631 | JGI IMG/M metagenome (GOLD analysis project Ga0194131, IMG submission 148631) | Freshwater microbial communities from Lake Tanganyika, Tanzania - TA2015053 Kigoma Offshore 120m | ecosystem: Environmental > Aquatic > Freshwater > Lake | place: Tanzania: Lake... | reverse complement strand
AGGGCCGCTGGAAGCTTGCTATCAAGCACCTTGAGCACGCAGTGGAGCTCGCGCCTAACTCCGCCACCGCGTTCCACCACCTGGGCTGGGTATACGAGAACCTGGGAAACGTGACCCTGGCGGAAGAGGCATTCAAGGCCGCTATCGGACGCAACCCGGAGAGCTCGGAAGCCTTCAGCAGCCTGGCCTGGCTCTACCTGGATCAGGCGCGCCGCGACGAGGCGCTGGTGCTTTTTGAGAAGGCTGTGGAGTTGAGTCCCGGAGACATCGGCCTGATCAACAACCTGGGTTGGCTATACTCGGACCTGGGCAAGTTCGAAGATGCGCTCGTCTACTATAACAAGGGCCTTCTGGTGGAGCCAAACTCTCCGCTGCTGCGCACCAACGTGGGCACACTGTACTTCCACATGGGCCGCGTCGAGGACGCTGAACGTGAGCTAAAGCACGCCCTGTTCCTCGAGCGGGATGCCCAGGCGACCGCCAACGCGCACTATTACATGGCGTTGATCGCCCGCTCTAGAGATCAGGTCACCCAGGCCATCGAGCACCTGGAGCAGGCGCTGGAGACGGACCCGCATATGGCGGCCGCTTATTTTCGGTTGGGCGAGATGTGGCTGCAACGCGGCGTCAAGACGAAGTCGCGGCAGGCATTCGAGCGCTATCTGGACATGGAGCCGAGCGGCGAGTTTGCCGGGCAAGCGCGGCAGATCATCGCCGATCGCCTGGCCCGGGTGGCGGCACCCCGCGGAACTTCTCGTAGTCGCCAGGACGTCATCTCGGAGGGCTCACGCAAGCCCCGGAAACCACCCGTTCCCAAGCCCCGGACTCGGAGCGGATCGACCGTGCGGGGACGCCGCTAAAATGCTAAAGTCACATTTCTAGCGCCCGCTTGCGGCGGAAAACCAACGTTGTATTTTCGGAGAGTTGAAGCTCGTCATCAGGCTCCAGTGGACGCTCCTTGCCCACATTGAGTGAGACACCGTTGACAAACGTGGGGTTGGTTTCACTTTTGTGTTCGAGCACGAAGCCGCCGCGGCGAAAGGAAATTTCCGCGTGCAGCCGCGAGACCTTGGGATCCTCGATGCGGATTTCCGCGGTTTTTGAGCGTCCCACGTTCATGGTCTCCTGGTTTAAAGTATAGACACGGGATTTGTCCGTGCGTCCGTTTTCCTCGATCACTTCAAGCTGGAACTGGTACTGGCGCTCGATCGCCTGGCGATCGATGAAGAGCAGCACGTGCTTTCCAATCTCGATCTCGTCGCCGTTCTTGAGCTGCATGCTTTCTCCGGCTTCCAATGGCGCCTCGTTGATGGCTACCTTCATGCCGCCCGCTTCATTGGTGAATGTAAAGCGTCCGCCACGGAAATAAATACAGGCTTGTTGATTAGACATTTCGTCGCCGGGAAGCTCGATGTCGTTGGCGCGCTTGCCCCTGGCGCCAATCCCCACCGGACGGTCCTCGCGCATGGCCGAAGAGCGCAGCGCGACGCTTTTCCCCGCCTCCGGGCCGCCAATGACTTCGAGCACATAGTCTGGTTTTACAAACCAGTTCGAGGTCGCCTCGAAAGGCCGCTCCGGCAGCGCGGCCGGTGTGGCGGCGGGGACGGGCGGACGCGATTCGCCCTTGACGCGCACCACCGGTTCCATTTTCTCCGCTTCGCGTGCCTTGGGAATGATTTCCAGGATTTTTCGTCCGGTCGTAAAGTCGAACGCGCTCTTGCGCGCGGGCCTCTTTTCCTCGGCCGGGGGCGGCGGCGTTTCCTTCTCGGCTGGCGTGCCGCGCAGCGCGCGTCCGGTTTCCATGAAACGTTCGTGTTTCATCACCATGAGGACGGTTTCGCCGAGTATTATCACGTCGTCGGCGTGCAGCAGGTTGCGCGCCTCGTCCTTGCCGTCGGTTTTTGGCGCGGTGAGCACCCGGGAGATCTGGGTGGGCACCGGCGAGGTTCCGGCGTGGAAAATCCCGTAGCGCTTGTCCGTGTCGTACCACACGAGAAACGCCTGTTCGCGGGGCAGCGCGGGGTCGTCGAGCGCGATCCAGTTTGCTCCCGCGGTGGCATTTCCCGCGGTCGGCCCGCCCAGGTGAATGACCTTGTGCTCGAGTACGTACTGGCGGCCCACTTCGCGGCCCTTCACGACCGACAGTTTGAATCCGGAATAGATCAGCCCGCGATCCGGCACCTGCGGATGCTGCTCGTCGGGGGCCGTCCCCGCGCGCCTCACCCGGATCTGGAAGCTCAAATCGCCGAGCCGCACCATATCGTCGGGATACAGAATCGCCTGCTGCACAAGCCTCCCGTTGATGAGCGTGGGATTGGTGCGCGACTGATGATCGAGACGATAACGCCGCGGGCCCGGCCGCCACTCCAGGACCGCGTGCATGCGCGATACCGTGGGGTCGTTGAACAGCACCCAGCCGGTTTTCTTTTCTTCCGGCGTCATGCGGCGTCCGAGCACTATTTCCCACGTCTCCAGGGGGATGGTCTTGCCGGCGTCCTCACCCTCAAGCACGTGAATCTCAAGCCCGGAAGGAATGGGCGTGGTGCGTGGATCGACGGCTGGCTGCATGTCCGCCTGTCCCCCGGACCCGCCTTCCTCGGGCAAGCCGGCGCCCGTCTGGCTGCCGGTTTGCCCGAGCCCCTTCCAGCGTCGTCCGGCCCAGGTTCCCTTGGATGGTCGATCAGTTGCCATGCTGGCTAATACCGCCTTGAGGATTCCTGAAAGCACTTCGCCCAGAGGAAGGCTCGTTCCTATGGAACGGCGTGGTGTCCACTTTCACGTGAAGGTGAGGCACCCCTCCCGAAGGGCGCTGACCGCCTCGGAATGTTGCAGGTGGGTGGCTTTTCCAGCGCGACGCGGATGATCTCGCCCTCGCGCGGCGCAGAGTGGGTTTGCCGCATGCCAGGGGATTACCGTGTAGACGTCGCGCACTCGAATCGGCGGCCAGAATGTCGGCACGCGTGGCCGTGCTGTTGCGCGCCACCACGTCGGCGCGGCTGCTGGTCGCAGGGCGTCGGCAACCAGATCGTCGAGCGCGGACTCGCCCTTGTGATTGTGCGCATCAGGGCGCGCGAAGCCGCTCCCACCGGAGACTACGGCATTCAGGCGGCCTGCGCGATGACCACCTACCCCTCGCCGGCTGAAACTACTCTGACGCGCCCTTGCGCGGCCGGGTGGCCTCCAGCACGTCGTTGTAGATGCGGATGGCGTCGTCCACCTGGGTCACGTTAGCGTTGCGAATCAGCGCGGACGCGATGACGAGCGCCACTTCCTTGTCCCCCCCGCTCTGCACGCGCTCTTTGGTGGGTTTGCGCCGGTCCCCGTACGTCGCCATGGGTGCCCTCCTCGCGATAAGGTTCCGCAGTGTTCGCAACCGGAGGGCGCCGTCCTGCCGGCGGAAAGACCGCCGGTGCCGACATGTTTACATCCCGTCCACCCCCGCTCGGACGCGGCTTGCTACACTCGTGTAAAGACTGCCAGAAGGACCATCAGAGAGATGAACGCACTCGGCTCCGCCCTGTTCCGGCCCACCTTCAATGGCCCCGGGCCGCAGCCGGCGCCCGCGCCGACTGCCCCCTCGGGCACCCAGCCGCCCGAAGAGGCTCCACCGCCGCCCGCGACGGGCGGTGGCCCACCGCCGCTCCAGCCCGGCGAAGTGGCCGGCCCTGACAGGCCGTCCAATCCGAAGGCTGGCAACATCACTTTCCTGCCGCCGATGACAACCACCATCACGCGGAGCTTCGAGCGCCCGGTGTTGCGGCCCGAGAACCTGGGCCGCATCCCCTCCGACTACTACCAGCCCGCGTTCGGCATGTGGCCCATCTTCGGCTCCAGCATCTACTACCCAATCGGCGGCACTTTCGGTATGGGCAGCGTGGATGTCTATCGCGACGTGCCCGAATACAATGCGGACGGGACGGCCAAGAAGCGCCAGACCACCGAGACCCTGACGGAAACGACATACGATCAGAAGAAGCGCACCATAGGCTTCGGCCTCGCCGCCGCGGCCGCGGGTGGCGCCGCCGCCGCCCTGGTTGGCGCGCTGAAGGGTGCCGCCATGGGCCCCGCGGGGATCATCGTGTGCGGTCTGCTGGGAGGCGCCGCGGGCGCTGCCATCGGCTATAAGAGCGCCATCGGCGACAAGATTTACGAGCAGTGGATGACTGACACCATTGACCATCCCACGCTCATCGGCTACAGCCAGTGGATGACCGCCGACTACCGCACCGAGTACGATCGCCGCTGGGTTCCCGACGGGAAGGGTGGCATGAGGGAGGAGGTCACCACGCGCCAGGTGCTGCAGGGCTGGTGGGTGCGCCACAATCCTGAGATCCGCTGGCGCACGGTCGGCTCGTACGACTATCCGACGCTCCAGCACACCGCCAAGGTCGGCCCGGTGGGCGGCACGTTCATGACCATCGGCGCCGGCGCGCTGGCGGGTGCGGCGGCCGGGCTGGCGATCGGCCTGCTCTAGAAAAAATCCGCCCGCAGGCCGATTTTTTTTTCCGTGCGGCGGTAGACCGACCGCGCGGCGCCGAATACTACGGTCATGCTTATGCGGGCGCGGCACGTCGCCATTGCGTTTCTCATCCTGCTGGCGCTGGAGGGTCTCGTGCGGGCTGCCGCCAGTGCGGCGCTCTTCCGCGAGGAGATGATCAAGTACCGCTTTGATTATTTTCTCTGCTGGTCTTCGGTGCAGGCGCTCAATCGCGGGATGCCGGACATCTACGGCGGGGAGAAGGCCCAATTCGATCACGCGCTGAGCGGCGGCAAGTGGTCGTTTCCGGACAACCACCCGCCGCCCTACTACCTGTTGTTTCTACCTCAATCGGCATTTTCGTTCGAGGCCGGCTTCTGGGTTCACAACACGCTCACCACGCTGCTGTATTTTTGCGGTCTGTGGATGCTGGGCCGCCTGCTGCTCGGAAGTGACGCGCGCTGGGCGGTCCCGTTGCTCGTCCTGGGCACGTTGCTGGCCGGCATCGGGATGGACAACCTCTTTTACGGTCAGGTCGATTTTGCTGCGTTTTTTCTCTTGAGTTGCGTGCTGATTGCCGCGTTGCGCGGTCACGAATTCGCGGCTGGCGCATGCCTGGGCGTGGCAATTCTGATGAAGGGATTTCCCTGGTATCTGCTGGTCTATTTCGCGCTGGAGCGCCGCTGGCGCGTCTTCATCGGCGTTGCGGCCGCCGCCGCTGTGTTCACGCTGGCCGCGCTGACCCTCTGGGGATTGCCGAATTTTCACGCCTACCTGCAGCACAGCAAGGGCGCCAGCTATTACGTGTTGCTGCTCAACCAGTCGCTCATGGGCTGGTTTGTCATGCACATTCACGGCGCGCTCACGCTTGCTCAGGTGAAAATCGTGCACGCCGCGCTCACGGCCGGCCTGCTCGGCTTCCTGGCGGTGCTGCACGCCCGCGTGCCGGCCCGCGACCCGCAGGAGGTCACGCTGGAATTCGCGTGCTTCGTGCTGGCCGCCATGTTGGGTGCGGCGTTCTCCTGGGGCCACCACAAGGTAATGATGCTGTTTCTCGTGATCCCGGCCCTGTCGCGCGCGTTGGGTGACCGCATGTGTCCGGGGGCCGCCCTGGTGATTTTCGGGATATTCCTGGTGCACTGGTCGCTGGAGGGCGAGGCCGCCGCCGAAGCGTCGCGCCTCGGCCTCTGGTACTACCGCGCGTACGGGCCGCTGCTCATGCTGGCGGCCAATTTCGCCATCGCCGTCGGGCTGCGCGTCAGGCGCGCTTGAGCGGACCGGTAACACTTTGGCAACCTTCGCCGCCTGTCGAACTGTTAAGATGGACACGCTAAAGGAGAGTGCTCTCATGTCCATCACGCCCGCAGCCCCGCAGACCCAGCGCAAGTGGACGATTCTCGTCTACAGCGCCGGCGACAACAACCTGCACGATTTCCTGGTCACCAACTTAGACGACGCGGAAAAGGTCGGCTCCACCGACAGCGTGGCCGTGGTTTCGCAGTTGGATCACGGTGGCAGCGCGGGCGCCGAGCGCCTGTTCATCCAGAAGGACAATCAGCCCGGCCTGCACTCGCAGCAGGTCGAGCAACTCGGGGACGTTGACATGGCCTCACCGGACACGCTTTCCGAATTCGTGCAGTGGGGGATGAAGAATTACCCGGCCGAGCACACCATGGTCATCATCTCCGATCACGGAAATGGCTGGCGCGGCGCCGTGGAGGACGCCGGCCACGGCACCTGGATGAAGCTTGAGGACATCGAGGAAGGCCTGAAGAAGGCGCGCACCGCCACCGGAAAACCGCTCGACGTGCTGGGTTTCGATGCCTGCTTGATGGCCTCCGCGGAAGTGGCCCACCAGCTGAAGGACGAGGCGAAATATCTCGTGGTGTCCCAGGAGGTCGAAGGCGGGGAGGGATGGCCTTACACCCGCGTCCTCTCGGAAAACCTGCTCTCCGGATTGCAGGCGCAGCTGGCCACCCGCAACAACCTGGACGCCCGCGAGTTCGCGATTTACTGCGTGAATGCCGCGGCGAGCACGCCGAAGGTCATCCCCACGATTTCCGCCATCGACAGCGCGCAGGTGCCCGCGCTGACCACCGCGGTCAAGGGATTTGCCGATGCCATCGTCGCCACGCCGGCGCGCACCGGCCAGATGCGCAAGGCAGCCCGCGGCACTCAGTCGTTTTACGACTACAAGGATCTCACCGATTTCGCGCAGCGCGTGGCCAACAATCCCAAAATTGCCGACGCGAATCTCAAGCAGGCGGCCAACAGCGTGACCGCGGCGGTGTCCAATGCGGTCATCGCGGAGCGCCACTCGCCGAGTTACCCTGGCGCGCACGGCCTGACCATCGAGCTGGGGAATTATTTCTTCAGCCCCAACCGCGAGTATCGCGACCTCGGGTTCAGCCAGCAGAGCGGCTGGGACAAGGCGCTCGATCGGCTCGGCACCTATTGGTTCTGGCCGACCCCGCTGACCGAATCAGCAGAGGCCCATCACTAGGGGGAAGAATGCCCCGGTGCGCTGGCGGTAGGCCACGTACTCCAGACCGTGTGGGCTTCGTAACAGCCTGACTTCCTCCAGGCGCGCCGCCTCCGCGTACAGAGCGTACATGTACGCCGCGTGGATCAGCAGCCAGAATTGCCCGCTGGCAGCGGCGCCGGCGAGCCACGCCAGCATGTAGGATGCGTAGATTGGGTGGCGCACCCAGCGGTAAGGGCCGGCCACCCTGGGGAACGGCGCTCGGGCCACGGCGGCCAGGAGCAGCAGCAACGCCGACCCGCACGGGCCAAGCGCGGTTTTCTCCGCCCACAGCGGAAAAGTGCAAATGCACGAGAGATGGGCGAGTGCGCCCACGATTCCCCACCACATGATGCCACGATTATTCATTTCACGAATATTCATGCCCATTGGCCAGGGGCGCGGACAGGCGGCCGCGTGCGCAATATCACATCGGCAGGCAAATCCGCCCGCGCCGTCCAACAGGCAACAAATGTTCACACGCCCGGCCACGCCAGAGGACAGCCTTGCCGCCGCGGAAGTCGTCCGTCTGGTCTACGAGGAATTCGGATTCACCTGGGATCCGGACGATTATCACGCCGACCTGCACGATCTTGCGGGAAGTTACCTTGATGCCGGTCACGGATTCTGGGTGGCGGAGATCCCCGGCCGCGGGGTCATCGGCACTGCGGCGCTGGAAATCTTCCCCCCGATTGCGGGCGCGCCCGGACTCCCTACGGAGCACGGTGGAATCACCCGCATCGGCGGCACCGACTGCTCGTTGGAGCGTCTCTACGTGATCCCCGACGCGCGTGGCGGGGCAGGAACGGCGCTCATGCGGGAAGTCGTCGACGAGGCCCGCCGCCGCGGCCGCAAGCGCATGGAGATCTGGAGCGACAAGCGCTTCGAGGCCGCCCATCGGTTGTACGGCCGTTTCGGCGCCCGCCCAGTGGGCGAGCGCGTGTGCTCGGATCCGGACCAGAGTCCCGAGTGGGGGCTGGTAATCGACCTCTAAGGCGTCCGTAACCTGGAAACTCTTGTACAGCGTGGCCAGTGTCACGCGCATTTCCAGCAGCGCCAGCGGGCGCCTCGGGCGCTATTTCGGCTGAGTCAGCCTCTCGATAAGCCACGACATCCCCTCGGAAATTGCCCGCGGCGTCGGACTGTGCCCCATCCCGGGATACCTGCGCAATTCGAGATTCTTCTTCCCGCGCGCCTGGAACGCATCCAGCATGCACTGCGCGCTGTCCACCGGCGTCTGGCGATCCGCCTCCCCGTGTAGCACGAGAATCGGCGCGGAGGTTTCCAGGAGCGGCCGCACGGCGGCCACCGGCAGCGCGTCGGCCCACCACAGATAGGTGTTGCGGGCCAGTTTTCCATCCGACATCCACTCTTTGTCGGGGACCGGATTATCCCGCATGACGATATACTGTGCGCGCATTTCGTCGAGGCGCTTGCGAATCGCCTCCGCGGGTGCGCCGGCCGCCCGCATCTCCGCTTCCACCAGCAGCAGCAATTCCTCGCCGAAGGTCATGCCACCGGCGCTGGAAATCAGCAGCACCGCCCCCGTCTCGGGGATGAGCGGCGCGGCCGCCGCCGCGACGAGCCCGCCCTCGGATCCGCCGGCAATCCCCAGGACGCCGTTCCACCCGTCGGGCGCGCGGCGCAGGGTGGCCACCACCGCCATCACGTCGAGGACACGCCGTTCCAGCGTGTTGGTGCGCAGATATTCCTCAGGACACTCCCCGATCGGCGTGTCCGCCGACAGCCCGGGTTTCTCGATGCGCAGCACGCCAATTCCCGCCGCGTTGAGTTGCGCGATCATGGACGCGTATTTATCAGCCACGCGCAGGCACTCCGACCCCTGCAAGATCATCGCCAGGGGATAGTTTGCCCGGGCGGGCCGATCCAGGTAATACACGATCCCCGTTCCGTCCGCGCGTGTCAGCCCGGACGACCCGATGGCCAGCAACAAGAGCAGGAGCAAGTACTTCATCGGCGCCCGCTTCGAGGGCCGCGCGCCGATCTACTACCGGAGGCGGATCTCGATCTGTGACCAGCATCACGGATCCGCCTGACTCCGGGGCCCCATAATGAAGGCAACGAGGTTGGTCGGCGGGGCTCTTGGCAATCCACGGAATGCCAGGTACGCGAATGGAACTGATCGGCAAAACGGCGCCCCTGCCGCCCGTCGCCGCCCCTCTGCGCGTCGCCGCCCCGCGCCGTCCCTGGCTTCCCAGGATCCCGGCCCACCCCATCGTGCTCTTGATCATTTTTCTCACCGCCGGCCTCGCCGCCGCGCCCGGCGTCCGCGCCTGGATCGTCAAGCGGGTTTCGCTCGCGCTCCACAGGCCGGCCCCGAAGCACGCCGTGCTGAGCCAGCGCAAGGCCCCCACCGTGGCGCTTCTTTATGAAGAGGAGCCTGATTCGCTGCGCACCCTGCCCGCGGTGAAGCTAAGCGGTCCCCGCGCCGCCCAGGAGAAGGCCCGCGCCTGCGCCCGCAACCTTGCGATGCTGAAAATCGCGCTGCACAATTATTATCGCGCGCACGACCACGCCTATCCGAAATCACTCAACTTGCTGGTGAAGTCAAAATCCATGGCGCGCCTTCCGGTGTGTCCCTCGGCAAAGGGGGATAGCTATGCGTACCGGGTGGACGTCGAGCGTGAGACCTACGTGATCTGCTGCGGCGGATCGTGGCACGAGGCCTCCGGAATTCCCCGCGACCATCCGCGCTGGAGTTGGCCGGGCCGCCTCAGCATGCGCTAACGAAGGGTCATCATGAATTTGGTGATCGCCTTGAGTTGCGCGTTGGACATATCCGTCTCGCTGATGGCGGCCATCCCTGGCTCGAAGCCGGGCACCAGGTACGCGCTGGGATCCCGCACCGACTGCTCGAGGTATTCGCCGGCCGACATCCCGCTGATCCGCGTGGACGCGGTGCGCGCGATGCCGTCGTGGGTCGGGCCACCAACTCCGCGCGCCCAGTCGAATTTGGTGATTGCGTGGCAGGAGGCGCATCCATATTCCCGATAGAGCCGCATTCCTTCGTCTTCAAGATTCGGGCAGCGCAGCCCGACGAGGGACTCGGTGCGGCCGATCGGCGAGGTCACGGTGAGGGTGATTTTTTTCATGTCGGTCTTGTACGGCTCGACGGTCGCTTTCCAGGAAAATTTCTCGTCGGCTCCGGAAAACGTCCCGCTGGCGCTGGCCAGGCGCTTGAAATCGGTGCCCATGAGGATGTCCATGCGCGATTGCGCGAGCGTGTTCATTCGGGACACGTCCTGGGCGCGGGCGTGGGTATGGCTGCCGCCGAGGAACATCCCCATCACGTAGGTGACGGCCAGCAGGACAATGAACACGGCGCACACCATCTCGATCAAGGACAGTCCGCGCGGCCTCACAGGCCGAGCACCGAAGCTTCCACCGTGAGCAGCGAGTCCATCCCCGCCATGGTGGCGCGCACGCGCAGCATGTTCACGTCATTGGTGCTGGTCGGATCCAGTTTCTCCAGCACCACGGCGGTCACCATGCGCAGCATCACGCGGCCGGCCGCCGGGTCGCCGCCCTGCAGTTTGTACGTCGAGGGCTTGCCGTACTCGTAGGTCATCTGGTAGCGCACCCGATATAGTTTTTGCGGCTCCTCCTCGAACCACCACATGGCCACGGTGCTTACTCCGGCGTCGTTGTAGCGGAAAATCAGCGGCTTCGCGCGGTTCGGCGTGATGACCACGCCCGGATTCAGGGTGGCCGGATTGGGCGAATAAACCGTCGTGCAGGCGCGCAGTTCGCGCCCCAGGGCGTCGAGCGCGGTGACGGCCAGCCGGTAGTTGCTCACGCTCTGCGTGGACTTGTTGGTGGCCCGGTAAGCGGCCGCCATGCAGTCGCCCAGCATGATCAGAAACAGCATGAGGAGCCCGATGGTGATGCACACCTCGAGCAGCGTGAATCCGCGGAGCGCCCTATGGAATCTGGGACACATTTCGGTTGAAGCGCGGCCGATTCACGCGATCGTGCCTCTGCGAGGCGGTGTCGGTAAGCTGCACGGGCGGCTCGTAAATCCGCTGTAAATCCCCCACCGGCACGATCAGCGCGCGCCGCGCGAGCTCGTAGTCATA
>Ga0194131_10010764_pt1 | contig 11098 bp, 7 predicted proteins | sample TA2KigO120mmetaG_FD_148631 | JGI IMG/M metagenome (GOLD analysis project Ga0194131, IMG submission 148631) | Freshwater microbial communities from Lake Tanganyika, Tanzania - TA2015053 Kigoma Offshore 120m | ecosystem: Environmental > Aquatic > Freshwater > Lake | place: Tanzania: Lake... | reverse complement strand
ATTTCTGCCGCACCAAACAGCAGTATTGCGAACAATAAAATATAAGGGAAAAGCAGTATAAACCATGCGACATTCGTGTAGCCGCGCGAGCAAATTGCGTTCAAAAACCATGTCCAGAAAACGAGGAAGATGATTTCGACGATGAAAATCGTGGATGTATTGGCGACATTACAGCTCACGTTGCCGAAGCAATATTGATGCGTGTTTTCGATATTATCGAACAGCATAACCAACAACGAAATCACCGAAAGAACGAAAAAAATAAACGCGGGGGTGCATAAGGATTGGATCTTAGAAAGGACGCCGTCCATCGTGGTGTGTAGGTGTAGGTGTAGGTGTAAGTGTAGGTGTAGGTGTATATATATTAGTATTCAAATAAAATAAATATACACCTAAATTACTTCAACTGAACCGGTTGTGCGATGGGTTGAACTGTGGGATTCGAAGTTACAAACGCAATAGAATCGCCCTGTAATGCGTTGGCGATGCTTGCGGGGGTTTCGGTAATCCCGCGTAATGATGTATTGGCGGTCTCTGGCAAATATTCGGCCATACCGCCATATTGTTCGCCAATATATTTGCGATGACGACGACCGCGACCGTGACGCAGACTACGACCGCCGCCACCTAACATCCCCTTTTCAACGAGATGATTGCTGCTTTGTGGAGGTGCCATCGTCGTGGTATTGAGTGGGTAGTGATTGCCGTTGATGGATTGAGGAACTGGCGACGCACCGCCAACACCGCCACCACCGCCGGTATGTTGAACATCGCTTGCCCCCCATGGCCAACCACCCGTCATGCTTCCACCGCCGGATTGGCAGCCTTTTTGATGCCATTTGCGCGTGCCGTTCTTTTTCTTGTCCTTGCCGGAACGACGACGAGACTTGCCACCAGCACAGGAAGAAGAAGAGCGGCGCTTGTTGCGTCTGTTTTTAGTTGTGCGCTTATGATATTTTTTCGATGATGCCATTATATACTGTAATATAAATAGAAAATAATAAGATACTTCATTATTTACATGTTTATATAATATCCACATGGGTAAGCATATGACGGCGACAGCACATCTTCGTAAGTCCAAGAGAATCCATGACTTCGCCTTCCGGAGTCTTGTCGATATATTCCGCGGTGAGGTAAATGACTTTATCGACGTCGAGATCGCGGGAAAGCTTGATTTTACGCACTTCGGCTAAATAGTATCGGTATTTGTCGGCGAGAACCTTGCCGCAGGTGAAGCATTTAACGGGGATGATCATACGAAGTGTAACGGAGTAGCGAAGTGTAACGGAGTAACGAAGCGAAGCGTAGTATTGATATATGATAACATATTGTTTTTATATATCAATTTATTATTGAATCAAATATTATTTACGCTCGAACCGCCCCCTTCTTCATACATCCACGTCCGCCTACGCATTCTCCTAAATAATAGTAATATGCGACATCTCGGTCGTTGTTATTGGCGTCTTTAATATCATAAGGTCGTTTCGCATCCCCCGCAACACATTTACCAGGAGCAACGGCTTCATCCGACCTTCCACTTGGATCAGCCACATTTGCTTGGGCAGTATTCATGGTTACCACCGGGTCATTATCACCTTCAAACCCGGTATACTTCGTCCATCCACAGCAGCATTTCGTTCCGCACATCTTTTTCGTGGTGATCGAATTACATGCTCGTTCTAACTCCGCAGGCGATTTATTATGCATCACGCAAAATGAGTCAGAGCACGTAGTATGTATTTTCTCTAACTGAGATTCGGTATAAGGTGTGCCGAATGCTTCTTTTATTTCATTACGCATACTTATCAATGGTGCGGTCCATGCGACATCGGTCGGTAAAATAGGTTCGACGTCTCTCATCGGCATGCCCGAGTTTGGTTCGATGAACACCTTTTTTTCGATTAATTCTTTATCACTCGACGCTCCTCTGCCTTCCGCCGCCGCCGCTAAATCAATATACAATATTCCGCCCAGTAAAATAAACACGACAACCATAATCGCGCCGATGTTTTTGAAAAAGGACTCGCCTAAACTGGTTCCTTTGAACGCTGTTACTCCGCTCTCGGCGGTAGATGATAAAAACCCGCCCACGGTGCTCACACCAGATGCCCCGGCTTCTTTGATTGCGGTAAGCGCGTTTGATGCTCGGTCCATTTCCGTCCGTCCGTCTGTTAGTGTATTTTATAATATTCGATGTATCGATGACAAGCTTACATTATAGATAGATAATTATCGAGTATTTTCGCGAACCCAATTTGCGGCTTGATTTTTGGCGGTTTCACTATAATAATATTCCAAACGTTGGCGTAAGTCTTTATCTGTCATATCTTCAGCCAATTTTTCATCGGATAAGTCCTGATTTCTACCCGTATAACTTTCCCAAGCATCTCTAAATTTACGAAGACTATTTATCATTTCTCTGCGTGACATCTCGTGTAATGGTTTCACCGCAGGTTTCCACATACCTTTATAATCTGTTATCGGTGTTTCGATTTGGTTGGCGATCATTTTCATTGCCTCTGTTTTTTGCTTACTTGGAAGTAAATGATGAATATCTTGTAGTTCGCGGGTGGCTAAAGCATTCCCGCGAATATTGAATAATAATTTTGCGATTTGGGCTTTAGACTTTCCGGCGGTTGAAACCGTATTTTTGTTACCGATTTGTTTAAGTCTGGCAAGCGATACAATACCTTCTTTTGGGGTAATCGTCTTACTTGTAATTTTAACAGTATGATTATGATTATGATTATGATACGACGGATGTCGTATGTCCGTCATTTTAGACCATCTATGAACTCCAGAATTTGTTACAATAATCTTCCATTTATTTCCATCATTTCCTTTTTTTATTGTTCCAACAGAAAACTGAGTGGCGCTTTCTGCTGGCCCTTTACGAGACTTTTGTGTTTTTGACATTCGCATATATAATAATGGATAATATAAAAATATGTTAAGCAGTCGAGTTCTTAGCACATGATACACTTGCCTTCGCCACTATTCGCACCCCCTTCCCCGTCTTCACCTTGACGTGTTCCACCCCCGTCGTATGAATCTCTCGATGACAGTCCTCACACACCGTCGCCAGATTGGCTGGATGGTTCTTATGAATATGACCGATGAAGTCATTTGAATCGGCGCTCTCTTGATGTTGAAGATGATGAACCTCCGTCCCTTTTTTCTCTCGACACAATTCGCATAAACGCCGCAATTTGGCCGCATTATACCGTGATGGCGTGGCATCATCCAATATACTCGCCGTCGGTGTTTTCGTGCTTACCCCGCGATACTTCACACGAATCGTATTCGCATTTTCCAAGAAATCGTCGGGGAGATGAAGTGATTTACATACCTCTAGTCCATACATACTCTCTCCTGCGCCTTCTTGAAGCTTCCGGTCATACACCAGCGTGTCGCGTGACTTATCGTAGAATACGCGCATATGTGCCAAACGCAGCCGCGGAGCCATCTCTCGAATTTCGCTGTAGGACGCGATTTCATGAAGGTGGGTCGCAAAAATGAAAGAAGCGCCGGTGCGGTAAAGGTGCTGTAAGCCGGCGACAAAGATACTAATCGCTGAATCCATTTCGGTTCCAGAGCATAATTCATCGCCGAGAACGAGCGTGTTTCGGTCGGCCATTCGCAAAATCACGCGAAGCTCCGACATTTCAACGACGAATGTCGAGAGACCTTTGAATAAATTATCGTTGCCTAGGATGCGTGTCATGATTGCGCGGTAAGGGCGATAGACGAACCTGCTGGCCGGGACGTAAAAACCGGCTTGTGCCATAATGACGGCGACGCCGATTGCGCGGATGAGACTGGTTTTCCCGACCGCGTTGGTTCCATAGAGAAGCATTCCATCTCCGCCGAGAGATACGTCGTTGGTGACATAGCATTCATCTTCGTTGATTCTCTCGATAAGACAGTGACGAAGCCCGGTTGCGCGGACGAATGATGACGATGACAACGACGCACCAGCCGCCCCCGCCTCCGCCTCCGCAATCACCGGCCGGCAATAATTGTATTTCCGTGCGACGTAGCACCGGTTCTGTATCATATCCACCGCACTCACAAACGCTATCATATTCTCGAAATCATGGTAATATTCATGAAGAGACCCAATAAATTGCTGATACAAAACCGCGACCATATCCGATATTTTCACCCGTAATGATACCACTGCCGCGCATAATTCATAGATTTGCGGGCTATGAATCGTATTGTTGCTTCCGGATGCTGCGGGGCATGTAATACTCGATGTATCAAACAACAAGGTTCGAATCGAGTCTTTATCAAGAACAATCGTAATCACTTTTCCGCCGACGGGAAGTTTCTTAATGCGGTCTTCCAGGATTTTCGTGCGTCGTTTGGTTGCTTGAAGAGAGATGCCCATCTTATCGGTTTCGTGGATTTTCACGTAATCGGCCGCAGCCGCCCCCGCGCCCGCGCTCGCACCCGCCCCCGCCGCCGCGGATTTCTGTTCGCCAGCCAGAATCATCTCATTTAAAACCCTTTGAACCTCGTCGAGAGATTTCTGAGTGTATCGGTATTCATCCGTGAGTTTATCCAATTCCGCGGATATTCCGCGTTGAATGATATTCGTATCAAACTGAGTATCGGTGATATCGCGACACAAATCGATATTCAACGTCTTTTCAAACATTTCCAATAAAAGGGTGCTTTTTCCGACAACGTCGTCGCGGATCCCCCATCTCTCGGAAAGGTGTTGTAGAATCGTAGAATCTCTCAGACACATCGAATACAATTCACGAATATGGCGCAGATTATGGAAAAGATGAAACGTATGAAATGGCGCAATCTTGCGTAAAATAATATGACGATGAAGTTTCTCGATATCCTTCATGAACGCTAATTTCTCTCTGAATACCGTATGAGAAAGGCCGCTGCCCCCGCCTCCGCCCGTAAGCGTCAGAATGTATTCGGTGATTGCGTAATCTTGTTCCAATCGTGTTTCATCAAATACAGGATGAAGAAGAGCATACTTGTAAGCACGCGACCCCATCGGAGTGACTGTATGATTGAGTAGCGAGAGAATAGAGCTAAGCCGAGAGCTTACACCGCCACCGCCACCACCACCGCCCGCATTCCCATCATCGATGATATTCAATTGACGGAGAGAATGATTTGCGAGAACCAATCTCTCGGATATGTTTTCGAAAACAGGCTCTTGAATCTTAGAAACCAGACTTGGATTATGTTCGTATATGAAGTTCAGCAGATAAACAAGAGATTGGGTGGCGATTGTATAATTCATAAATGATTGTTCGAGAGATTTTGCTTGTCCGTCAGGATAAAATGTATTTAATACTTCCATTTGGTATATTTGTTTCGTGCATCTCTCGGCTTTCACCGCACCCACCGCTGCGCCCGCCGTCGATACCCGATGAATCACCTTCGCCTGTATATTCGTATAATGAATGATGTCTTCGACTTCTCTCGTCGAGAGATTGGAGATAAGAATCACCTCAGACGGCATATAGGATGAAACAAATCTCTCGACTTCATCATATGTGGTCGGGTTATGCGAGTCCTTATTCTCCGTCTCGAATATCGTAGCACGTCCCGTATAAATATCAATATTTGTCATTCCCATAATGACTATCCGAGAGATTTTTTCGATCCAGATACATGCGATGTTATTTGATAAGGCGCCGGAGCCGCCACCACCACTACCGCACCCTTGCGCGACATCCGTCGAAAAATACGTCCCAGGCGAATAAATACCTTGGAGCGACCGAACCGGCGGGTTTTTTATTCCATCCTGAACATACACCACCGCAGTATATCCAGCGTCTTGTAATTTCTTCAAATACTTATCAAGTCCATAATCACGGAATCCGGCCATCACGAACCCAGGTGTTTTATTCGCCTTCGCCAATTCGCAAATCAAGCAGAAATCGTCGATACGGCTTCCAGAACACGACGTCACGGTGCCCGTGTCGGCATCGGCCGCGGCCGGAGTAATTATTTGTCCATAGACCTCGAAGAATGCGCCGACTTGAAGAAGAACCACCGTTCGTTCGCCATATTCCGCGGTATATTTTTGAGTGAGCGTAAAATATTCTTTAATAAGTGCCATCGCGCAGAAAGAAATGATTATGAATGATTATGAATTATTAAAGAATGAATGAATCGTTATATATCTCTCGCATTATGCCTTTATTATACATTCATGACCCGCGTAATCTCCGCACGACATATCGGGCACTCATTTTTCGACATCTTCGAATAACACTCGGAACAGCACACTTTATGCTCGCAGGGGGAGAAACGCGCATTTACGCGATAGCGAACGCATAATATACACCTTTGGTCCGTGTCAGTGTCCGCGTCTGCGTCTGCGATTTCTTCCAAGGGTGATAAATGTGCCACCGAGAGAAGGTTCGGCGATGCCGACGGAATGGATGGAAGCTCAGGCGGATAAATTACAATCATACCTGGATTCATCGTGACACGCGTATAATATCCAAGATAACCGATTCGCGCAAATTGACTATCACATATACGGATGCGTCTTCGCATGGTGTCGTTTCTCTCGTAATACACACTATTGTTATCATTTCGAGAGATATTGAACACGATGTTGGGTGGAACGTTGGCAACATCGATTGTCACCATTTGATTCGCGAGCATATGAATATCATCTTCATAGACAAATCGATATGTGCCTCGTGTCATATATGACTTTTTCACCATTCGATTGCGGTCATACACATAATCGCGATACGCCCATATTTGGTACGACCGCGCAGCAACCCAATTCGGGTCGTTTGGAGGATGGTCAGTTAGAAAGACATAAATGTCGTTGATGTCGATGATGGGAATGCTCACATGATTATTTTCCATGATTTCATGGACTTCTGATGTGATGTGTTGAAGATTGATGTTCAGCCCTGGAAAACGTTCCACACACGCATCACTTCGTCGCACAATATAGGTTGGTGAATAAGGGTCGTTATCTTGACGATATACAATCCATTCATCCGAGACATACGGCTTTTCTCGAAAATTAAGATGTTCTGGGTCTTCTTTATAATTGACATATGCATCACGCATGCTGGGCGTGAGAAACTGAGGGGATGCGCTCCATGTATCGGTTCCAGGGAGTCGGATGGTTATGTTCATGTTATAATGCTTACTGATAACTGATTACTGAAACTTATTACTTCTTGCTTCTATTATGTATCATTATCGGTTTATATTTGTTAGACACATAACAGCTTAAATATATATGATGAATATATAACCAGAACAAGAATCAGAACAACAAATGTCAGGAGGTAGTGCCGCCGCTTCCGCAAAAAATGCTCGAAACAGCATGATTACACTTGATGTCCGTATCTCGTGTGATACATTCTGGGAATATTCATTCAATATCCCGATTCGTATTGATGACTATTATCATCCGAATGTTCGTAACATAAATAACATAAATAAATACAATAGTGATGATAGAAAAAGTGGATCGTGTGAAATTGGTAATATTGGACGAAGCGACTCCCGTTTTATTCATTTGGAGGAATACTTGGTCGATTATGTGATTCAACATATTTATGATGACTTGAACCGAACAAACCGAGCACGTGATATTCCGATACTATTGAAGAAGGCGAGAAAGTTTCATATACATGGCCGAACGATAGAAGATTTATTATTTCCGGCGAATAGCACAAACGACCATATGACAGAAAATATTGTTTATATATGCACACACTGCTAATGGAGATAGGAATGGGATGGAATGAAATGAATTCGCCAGCGGCAGCGTGTCATTCATTACTACCCCCCGACATAAAATTATGTAACATTACACCGTCGTTCGTATTTTTAACATCACCTGTCAATATTGCGTCTTCATACATACGGCGAAGAACATCTGGCGGAGCATTCGAACCAATTTTTAATAGATGATGGTCGTATAAGTATTTTCGGATTTCACCTATGGTTTTCTGCCGTAGTGTTAAATGCTGACTTTGAATATGTCGTTGTGTCTGTTTATTTTTTAATAACACACCGACTACATCATCATGCTTACCGATACGGTAACGTTTTTTATGCGTTTTGCGGATTTTTACACGCATGCCAGCGATTTGTGAAGGGTCGATACCGCCACTCGCACCACTACTCACCTCGTCACTTGCGCCGCCACTCCCTCCGCTCATCGCACCGCCACTCCCTCCGCTCATCGCACCGCCACTCGCACCGCTCATCGCACCGCCACTCGCACCGCTCATCGCACCGCCGTCGTTGGGGGGCGGAACCCCCGGCGGACTCCCCACTCCAAGAATTTTACTCGCCCATTCTCGAAATGTCGGTTTTTTCCCATTTTTTAAACAACCATGAGGGGGTTCATCTTTTATAAAAATAGAAGGCAAAAAGTCTTCTGGTTTTTGTGGAATATGAAACCGAGCATCGGAAGCGGTAGAAACACTAGAAGAATCAGGTTCAGGCGCAGAAGCAGAAGCAACCGTATTATTATACATCTCGGCTAATTCTGTTATTTTCGGCGTAAGAGCAGGAGCAGGAGCAGGAGCAGACACAGGCTGATTTTCTGGTAAAGGTTGAAAAGACGACATTGATACTTCAGGCACAAACGGCATCGGCATCGGCATCGTCCCGACCGAAATACTCGGCGTCGGCACAGATGAATGCTGCTGCTGCTCTGGAACAAGCATCGGAACTACCGGTAATCCAAGCAATCCAGTATTTGTTACAATCTCACCATGATGTAATGTTTCAGCAACTTTATTCAAGATTTGAGATTCTGGTGTAGTATTCGCATTCGAACTCGCTGCTGACGATGGTCTGTGTTTTTGCGTCATCTGACGTCGTTTCATCGCCAATTTACGAAGAAAATCGATTGATTGTGAAAAGTTATCGGAACCGCCACCACCGCTCATAGACTCGGCCTGTGTCGCCGGCGCCGGCGCGGACTCGGACGCGGACTCGGATTCTTCCCTCGAACGTTCGCGCGTGCGTTGATGTTGTTTAATTCTCTCGAGCAACGTTCGTTTAAGGGTGCTCGGTTGAACAATCGAGCTTGGTCGTATTTTATGTCGTGTGTTGCCATCACCGTTGGAACGTCGTGCCGATTTTCGTTTTGAAGCACCTCCGCTTCCACCTCCCCCCAATAACGAATTCGAATCTATCGTTATACTTTTTTTTTCACTCATCTCGTGTGTGTGTGTGCGCTTCGTCTTATATATATCTTATAAGATACTACTAACTTATAACATATTACGAGTATATATTTACAAATATAACGTTTTCATATACAATCCGCCACCATTTTTCTCTTTTCTTTCACTTACTTCCGGATTTTCAATAAATAATTTGAATCCATTCTCTAAATCCGCGAATGTCACTATTTTTTTCTCGCACATCGGCAGACAGAACACGCGACGACTATGCGCGATTTTCGTTTTTGTGAATAATGTTTCCATATCTCGACCATATGTTGTGAAATAATCCATCTTTGAAGCAAACCATGACTCGGAAAGAATGTCGCATTCACCGCCACCGCCACCGCCACTGCCACCGCCACCGCCACTGCCGTCGGCCGGTTTCGCGATCGTCCAGCCATAATCACGAACTTGCTTTTCATAAATCGCCTTTAATTCGCATGGTTTGTATGCGTCTAATTTGAACCGCCATGTAAATCGCGAATTCAGTCCTTCATTTAAACTGAAAAAACAATCGTTGAGCTCTTTCTCATAACCAGCAATAATCACCATCCAATTATGCTTATGCTCACTCAACGCCTCACACAGCGTATCCACGCATTCTTTCGCAAAACTGTCGCGTTTTTCGGAATTGCCGAGAGAATATGCTTCATCGATGAACAATACTCCGCCCAGTGACGCCTTAATCATATCTTTGGTTTTTATCGCGGTTTGTCCTAAATATCCAGCAACAAGGTCATTACGGCTCACCTTTTTGAAGATTTTCTTGTTCAATATACCGAGATTACTGAAAATCCGGCCAATAATTTTCGCCACCTCTGTTTTACCTGAACCGGGCGGACCATATATGACTGTATGCATGAAATCGCCCTTGGTTGGTAAGGCGAAATCATCGATTCCAATAGCACTAGAATTTGCCCATGGATTCTTTTTAAGATTCATCGGAAATATAGACGCGGCACCAGTTCCTGTGCCAGGAAAAGGAAACGGAAATGCCGATGCCGATGCCGGAACAAACGGATTAGCAAACGGATTCAATTGTTTTGGTTCTTCTGAAACTTTTTCCTCGTTAGCAGCCTCTTTCTTTTCTGTCTTCTTAACATCTGGAATATGAAGCTCCTGTAAATAATAGAGAATCTGATCTACAATCGTTCGTTTAATCGTCAGCATTCCAACCATATTTGATAAATCACTTAACGGCTCACGTATCGCGTGGATTGCCGACATGTTAATATTGTATTTTTTGTCATCCGCTAATGGATATTTATCACATAACGCGATCAGGTCATCAATATGCTCTATTTTTTCACGTATCTCGATGAATACCGGTTCTTTTGTAGCCACGGGGGGAGGAGGAGGAACCGCAGTGACGGGCGGATCTTTTGTTTCCGCGTTTGAATCTACGATTTTGATAGGAAATAATAATGTTGGTATTACGGATGCGTTTGAAAAAAGTGATGCTGCTGGATTGGACGGGACAAATGGATTAAATGTCATATTCATAATTGGATTCGTGGATGAATTCGAACGAACTGGTTCTTTTCCATTTTCTGTGGCATCGTTAGTGTCGGTTCCACGAACTTTTTCTTGTGTCGGTGTAAAGTTGTATATACCTTTGTCGTCAATATAGGAATAAGGTGTTTGGGTTTTATGAAAAAACTCGTGTAGTTGTTGTTCCATCTTACTAACTTGTTTTTCATTTTCTTCTCGTTCTTTTTCGTATTGGTTTAATAGCTCTTGGCGTATATCGTGTGGAACCGAAGGTGGAACCGAAGGCGGAACCGAAGGCGGAACCGAAGGTGGAACCGAAGGCGGAACCGAAGGCGGAACCGAAGGCGGAACCGAAGGCGTTTTTGAATGATTCGGTTTTTTATTTGGGTTAGAATAAT
>Ga0194131_10010763_pt1 | contig 11099 bp, 8 predicted proteins | sample TA2KigO120mmetaG_FD_148631 | JGI IMG/M metagenome (GOLD analysis project Ga0194131, IMG submission 148631) | Freshwater microbial communities from Lake Tanganyika, Tanzania - TA2015053 Kigoma Offshore 120m | ecosystem: Environmental > Aquatic > Freshwater > Lake | place: Tanzania: Lake... | reverse complement strand
GAGCCGGCCGCAAGCCGGTGTCTCGAAGGGTGGGCAACAGGGAAGCCGATCAAACCCGCTCGATGATGGTCGCGGTGCCCATGCCGCCGCCGACGCAGAGCGTGGCGAGGCCGGTCGAGAGGTTGCACCGCTCCAGCTCGTCGAGCAGCGTGCCCAGGATCATCGCCCCGGTGGCACCGAGCGGATGGCCCATGGCGATGGCGCCGCCATTCACGTTGATCTTGTCGTGCGGCATCTTGAGGATCTGCAGGTAGCGCAGGACGACGGCGGCGAACGCCTCGTTCAGCTCCCAGAGATCGATGTCCTTGACCGACATGCCGGCCCGCTTCAGCGCCTTCTCCGACGCAGGCGCCGGGCCGGTCAACATGATCGCCGGCTCCGAGCCGATCGAGGCGAAGGAGCGGATGCGCGCCCTGGGCTTCAGCCCGGCCTTCGCGCCGAACTCCTTGGTGCCGATCAGGATGGCCGCCGCCCCGTCGACGATGCCTGACGAATTGCCGGCATGGTGAACGTGCGTCACCTTCTCGACCTCGGGATAGCGCTGCAGCGCCACCGCGTTGAAGCCCGGCATCATCTCGCCCTGCATCTTGAAGGACGGTTCGAGCGCAGCCAGGGTCTGCATGGTGGTGGTCGGCCGCATCAGCTCGTCGTGCGCCAAAAGCTCGACGCCGTTCTGGTCCCTCACCGGCACGATCGACTTCTTGAAGTAGCCGCTGTCCCAGGCGTGCTTGGCGCGCTTCTGGGATTCCACGGCGTAGGCGTCGACGTCGTCTCGGCTCATGCCGTACTTGGTGGCGATCAGGTCGGCCGACACGCCCTGCGGCACGAAGTACATCGGGATGGCGACCGCGGGATCGGTCGGCCAGGCGCCGCCGTCGGAACCCATCGGCACACGCGACATCGATTCGACGCCGCCGCCGATCGCGGCCTGGCTCTGGCCCGACATCACCTGAGCCGCCGCCATGTTGGTGGCCTCCAGGCCCGAGGCGCAGAAGCGGTTGATCTGCACGCCCGACACCGTCTCGGCATAGCCCGCCATCACCGCCGCGGTACGCGCGATGTCCGCCCCCTGCTCGCCGATCGGCATGACGCAGCCCAGCACCACGTCGTCGACCAGATGGGTGTCGAGCTTGTTGCGGTCGCGGATCGCCTGCAGGGCGGTCACGGCGAGCCGCACCGGCGTCACCTCGTGCAGCGAGCCGTCCTTGCGGCCCTTGCCGCGCGGCGTGCGGACGGCGTCGTAGATGAATGCGTCGGTCATGGTGTGTCTCCTGTTAAGTCTGCGGACCGCGGGCCTCCAGGCCCGCATTCATGAGCGGGCCTGGAGGCCCGCGGTCCATCAAAGCGTACGTCCAATCAGTTCCTTCATGATCTCGTTGGTGCCGCCGTAGATCTTCTGCACGCGGGCGTCGGCGTAGAGGCGGGCGATCGGGTATTCCCACATGTAGCCATAGCCGCCGAAGAACTGCAGGCACTGGTCGACCACCTCGCATTGCAGGTCGGTGGCCCAGTACTTGGCCATGGCGGCGGTGGCGACGTCGAGCTCGCCCTTGAGATGCCGCGCCACGCAGTCGTCGACGAACACGCGCGCGATATGGGCCTTGGTCTTGAGTTCGGCAAGCTTGAAGCGGGTGTTCTGGAAATCGATGATCGGCTTGCCGAACGCCTTGCGCTCCTTGACGTAGGCGACGGTGTGTTCCATCGCCGCCTCGATCGCGGCAACGGCCTGGACCGCGATCACCAGCCGCTCCTGCGGCAATTGCTGCATCAGTTGAATGAAGCCCATGCCGGGGCCGCCCAGCAGATGGTCGGCCGGCACGCGCACATTGTCGAAGAACAGCTCCGAGGTGTCCTGCGCCTTCATGCCGATCTTCTCGAGATTGCGGCCACGCTTGAAGCCCGGCGTGTCGGTCTCGACGCAGATCAGCGACGTGCCCTTGGCGCCGAGCTTGGGGTCGGTCTTGGCGACCACGATCACGAGGTCGGCGAGCTGGCCGTTGCTGATGAAGGTCTTCGAGCCGTTGATCACCCAATGATTGCCGTCCATCACCGCATTGGTCTTGACCGACTGCAGGTCCGAGCCGGTGCCCGGCTCGGTCATGGCGATGGCGGTCACCAGCTCGCCCGAGCAGGCCTTGGGGATCCACTTCTTCTTCTGCTCCTCGGTGCCGTAATGCAGCAGGTAGGGCACGACGATGTCGTTGTGCAGCGAGAAGGCCGGGCCCGAGGCAAGGGCGCGGCCCTGCTCCTCGATCAGGATGGCGCTATAGAGAAAATCGGCGCCCGTGCCACCATAGGCCTCGGGCATGGTCATGCCCAAAAGCCCCTGCTCGCCCGCCTTGCGCCACAGCGCGCGCGGCACGATGCCCTCCTCTTCCCATTTCATATGGAAGGGCGCGACTTCCTTTTCGAAGAACCGCCGGCAGGTCTCGCGGAACATCTGGTGTTCGGGCGTGTAGTGGGCGGCCAACGCGGTCACTGCTGTCCTCCGGAGGGTCGAGTTCCGTCTTCTTGGGAGGACTTTGGGCCGTTGCCGTGGGGTCCGCCAGCACCGGCGGTTTAGTTTACCTTTACGTAAACGTCAACGCGGATCGGTAGGCCACAGCGAGGGGCTCATGGTCAGCGTTTGCGGCGACAGGAAACCAGCATGTCGACGCGGATGTCGGGCAGCGGGTTCATGATCGTGGTCGGGCTGCAGATCGGCGGCGGCAGGCCGACCCGGGCGTCCGTCGGAATGAAGGCGACCCATAAGCCGCGCGGCTGCGCGCCGCTGAATACGGCCGTGGCGCCGCGTGCCGGAATCCGTTCGGAGCGGCGAACGGGCTCGCCTCCCGTCAGCACGATATCGAAGTCGGTGGGATTGCGGATGGTATCGATGCGGATCAACTCCGAGGTCGAGGGTCCCAGGATGGCGAAGTCATACGACGTCCAACCGGGCGTGCCGCCAGCGCAGGTGAAGGCGAACGGCACCGGCAACGGCTCGTCGGGGACGATCGGCACGCGCACGGATACCCGATCCCAGATGCCGCCAAGCGGCAAGCCGAACCGGCCGTCGGCCGCGAACTGCGTCGTGGCGGTCACCGGCACCGAGACGCCGCCGCGCAACGGTAGCGGGTTGGCCAAGGCTGGCAGGCTGATCGCCGGGTCGCTGGCGCTGAGCGTCATCTCGATGCTCACGGGCAAACAGCGGCCGCCCTCGTTGCAGGTGCTACCACCGGCCAGCGGCGCATCGCGGCAGCACACGCCGTCGAGACAGGTGAACCCGGCGGAGCAGCCTGCGGTCGTCGCGCAACGGCGGCAGTTGTCGGCCGATCGCGGCAGGCCGGTGAGGTTCCAGCGCACACCGACGGTGTCGCCGGAGCAGGCAATCTCGGGCGCTACCGCGAGGCCGACGGGATTGGGGCTCAATCCCGATCGATCGAGCGTGCACGCCGACCCCAACAACGTCAGCGCCAGGACGATCCCCGCGACGATCAGGCCGACGGACAGTACCCGAGACCTCCAAACCACGTCCGGCCAAGCGACGTTTGGCCGATCCACGTTTGGCATGATGCGCCTTCCCCGGAGATGCGCCATGACGGTACCACGCGCGGCGGCCGTCCAAGGCCGCGCGGACGGTCAGCAACGCTCCAGATCGCCCGTTGTCACAAAGTTGTCGCGGCCGATGGCGGGCAGCTGACTTTGCCGCTCAATCCAGTGTCGTCGCGCTCAGGCCGAGCTGTGCCCGTCGACGCAGCCACTGGCTCGGCCGGTAGCGATCATCGCCGGTGATCGCCTGCAGCTGCAGCAGGATCTCGTGACACTCCTTGACGCCCAGCCAATCGGCCAGCGCCAGCGGTCCGCGCGGATAGTTGAGGCCAAGGGTCATGGCGGTGTCGACGTCGGCCGCCGAGGCGATGCCGATCATCGCCATCTCGCAGCCGAGGTTGGCGATCATGGCGCACATGCGCTGGGCGATGAAGCCGGGTGAATCCTTGATCAGCGTCACCTTGGCGCCGGTGCGCGCCAGGATGGCGGCGGCGGCATCGCGCACCAGGTCGTCGGCGCCGGGCGCGGTCATGATGGTGAGGCGCTTGGCGATGTCGCCGGTGAGGTCGACCGCCACGGTACGCTTGGGATCGAGCCCGCGCTCGACCGCCGTCGTGGTGCAATCCTTGCCGATCGGCGCCACCAGGATCGGACTCTTGCCGTCGTCGGCCGCCAGCGCCTGCGCGCCGGCATGCAGCACGAGGCCGACCAGCTTTTCGTTGTGGCTGTCCATCACCACGACACGCGCCGCCGGCACGACCGACGGCAGGTGGTCGGCGCCGGGATCGATCTTGCCGCCCTTGGCATCGTAGCCGTACCAGCCGCCGCCGGTCTTGCGGCCGAGCCGGCCCGCCGCATAGAGGCTTTCGTGATAGGGGCTCGGCGTCATGCGCCGGTCGTGGAAGAAGCCCTCGTAGATGATCTTGCGCGCCGGGAAGTTCACGTCGATGCCGGTCAAGTCCATCAGCTCGAACGGCCCCATGCGGAAGCCGCAACTGTCGCGCATCACGGCGTCGATCTGCGACGGGCTCGCCCGCCCCTCCTGGTAGATACGCAGGCCTTCGGTGCCGATCGCCGTGCCGCCGAGATTGACCAGGAAGCCCGGCGTGTCGCCGACCACCACAGGCACGCGGGTCTGGCGCTTGCCCAGCGCCACCATGGCGTCGACCACCCATTGCGCGGTGTCGGCGGCGCGGATCACCTCGACCAGCTTCATCAGCGGCACCGGATTGAAGTAGTGCATGCCGCAGACCCGCTCGCGATGCTTCAGCGCGCGGGCGATCGAGGCGATGCGGATCGACGAGGTGTTGGAGGCGAGGATGGTTTCGGGCGAAACCACGGCTTCGAGCTCGCCGAACAGCTTCTGCTTGACCTCGAGATTCTCGAACACCGCTTCGACCACGACCTGGCAGGCCTTCAGCGCATCGAGCGACTCGGCGATCGCGAGGTTGGCGTCGGTCTTGGCAAGATCGGCGTCGGTCAGGCGGCCTTTGGCCACCAGGCCCTTCAGCGTCTCCAGGATGGCCGCCTTCGCCTTGGCCGCGCCACCGGCTGCCGCGTCGAACAGGACGGCTTTCATGCCGCCCTGCGCCGTCACCTGCGCGATGCCGCGCCCCATGGCGCCGGTGCCGACCACGCCCACAACCAGGTCGGGGCGGTTCACATCGAGAGTCATTCTTCTGTCCTTCCCTCGGAATCTTGCCGGACCGCGGGCCTCCAGGCCCGCATCATGATCACGAGCGGGCCTGGAGGCCCGCGGTCCGATGACTACCCCTTGCTTGCATACCCCGCCGTCTTCAGCCCACCGGTGATCTCGTCCAGCACGACCGGGTCCTCGATGGTGGCCGGCATCTTCCACGGCTGGCCGTCGGCGATCTTCTGCATGGTGCCGCGCAGGATCTTGCCCGAGCGCGTCTTGGGCAGGCGCGGCACGACGATCGCGGTCTTGAAGAAGGCGACGGGCCCGATGCGATCGCGCACCAACTGGACGACCTCGCGCACGGTGTCCTGCGGCGGCCGGGTGACGCCCGCCTTCAGCACCAGGAAACCGAACGGCACCTGGCCCTTCAGCTCGTCGGCGACGCCGATCACGGCGCATTCGGCGACATCGTTGTGGCTGCCCAACACCTCCTCGATCTGGCCGGTCGACAGCCGATGGCCGGCGACGTTGATCACGTCGTCGACGCGCGTCATCACCGAGACGTAGCCGTCCTGGTCGATGAAGCCCGCATCGCCGGTCTTGTAGTAGCCGGGATAGTCGGCGAGGTAGGACTGGCGGAAGCGCTCGTCGGCGTTCCACAGCGTCGGAAACGTGCCGGGCGGCAACGGCAGCTTGGCGGCAAGCGAGCCCACCTCGCCCGCCTTCATCGGGCTTCCCTGCTCGTCCAGCACATCGAGATGCCAGCCTGGCGAGGGCACCGAGCACGAGCCCGGCTTGATCGGCATGGCTTCGAGGCCGACGAAGTTGCCGCAAATCGCCCAGCCGGTCTCGGTCTGCCACCAATGATCGACCACCGGCACGCCCAAAAGCTTGTTCGCCCATTCGATGGTCGGCGGATCGCCGCGCTCGCCGGCCAGGAACAAGGTGCGGAACTTCGAGAGATCGTAGTGCTTCAGGAGCTTGCCGTCGGGATCCTCCTTCTTGATGGCGCGGAACGCCGTCGGCGCGGTGAACAGCGCCACCGCCTTGTGCTCGGCGATCACCCGCCAGAACGCGCCGGCATCGGGCGTGCCGACCGGCTTGCCTTCGTAGAGCACCGTCGTGGCGCCATGGATCAGTGGCCCGTAGACGATGTAACTGTGGCCGACCACCCAGCCCACGTCCGAGGCGCACCACCAGATCTCGCCGGGATCGACGCCGTAGAGGTATTGCATCGACCACGCGAGAGCCACGGCATACCCGCCATTGTCGCGCACCACGCCCTTGGGCTGGCCGGTCGTGCCGGAGGTGTAGAGGATGTAGAGCGGGTCGGTCGCCTTGACCGGCACGCAAGCATGCGGCGACGCGGCGGCGGCCGCTTCGGTCCAGTCGATGTCGCGGCCCGGCACCATCGCGGCGGCGGCCTGCGGGCGCTGCAGCACCAGGCAGCGCGGAATCTTATGGCTGGCCAGATCGATCGCCTGGTCGAGCAAGGGCTTGTACTGGACGATGCGGCCGGGCTCGATGCCGCACGAGGCGGTCAACACCAGCTTGGGCGCGCAATCGTCGATGCGGGTGGCGAGCTCGTTGGCGGCAAAGCCGCCGAACACCACCGAATGCACCGCGCCCAGGCGCGCACAGGCAAGCATCGCCATCACCGCCTCGGGGATCATCGGCATGTAGATGATGACGCGATCGCCTTTGACCACGCCCTGGGCGGCGATGGCGCCGGCGAGCTTGGCCACGTCGTCACGCAGCGCACAGTAGGTGAAGCTCTTCTTGGTGCCGGTGACGGGAGAATCGTAGATCAGCGCGGTCTGCTCGGCACGACCGCGCTCGACGTGGCGGTCGAGCGCGTTGTGACAGGTGTTGAGCTCGCCGCCGGCGAACCAGCGATAGAAGGGTGGATTGGCCCGGTCGACGACCTTGTCCCAACGACGCGTCCAGTCGATGGCGCCGGCCTGCTCGGCCCAGAATCCCTCGGGATCGCTGAGCGAGCGCCGATGCACGGCACGGTACTTGTCACCCACGGCCATGGCGACATTCCTCCTCTTTTCCAAGCAGCCTTAGCGTCGGGGATGGACCGTCGCAATCCGGATGTGTGAGCATGATGTCGCGAGGAGGCCCTATTGCCCAAACCGATGATGCATCTGGCGCAGTTCCTGGTGCACGGCCCGACCTATCACAGTCTCGCCATGTGGCGACATCCGCGCACCGCCGCGGCCGGCTGGGACTGGACGCGGCCGGAACTGTATCAGCACATCGCGCAGGTCTGCGAGCGCGGCCGCTTCGACATGGTCTTCTTCGCCGACCTCAACTACATCTCCGACACCTATACGGGCTCGCTGGCGCCGGCCCTTCGCAACGCCACCCAGGCGCCCGAGCACGACCCGATCCCCCTGCTCTCGTTCATGGCGGCGGCGACGACGCATATCGGGCTCGGCGCCACCTACTCGGTCAGCCATCAGCATCCGTTCCATGCGGCGCGGCTGTGGGCCACGCTCGATCATCTGACGCGCGGGCGCGCGGCGTGGAACGTGGTGACGACGCTCAACCACAACCAGTCGGCCAATTTCGGCGAGGAGCTGAAGCCGACCGACGAGCGCTACGATCGCGCCGACGAATTCATGGAGGTCTGCCGCAAGCTGTGGGCGAGCTGGGACGAGGACGCCGTCGTCATGGACCGCGCGGCCGGCGTCTTCGCCGACCCGGCCAAGGTCCGTCGCATTGACCACCAGGGCCGCTTCTTCAAGTCGCGCGGGCCGCTCAACGTCGTGCGCTCGCCGCACAGCGGACCGGCTATCCTGCAGGCCGGGACCTCGGGCAAGGGCCGCGCCTTCGCCGCCCGCTACGCCGATGCGGTGTTCGCCATCCAGCCCTATCTCGACGGCGCCAAGGCGCTGTACGACGATATCAAGCAAGGAGTGATCGAGGCGGGCCGGCCGGCGAGCGCCTGCAAGATGCTGTTCGGCGTGCAGCCGATCGTCGGCGCCTCGCGCGCCGAGGCGGCCGACAAGCAGGCCGAGCACAATGCGCTGGTGCCGCTCGAAGGCGGGCTCGCGATCCTGTCGGGCCATCTCGACTTCGATCTCTCGACCCTGCCGCTCGACACGATCATGGCGCATCGCAGCGAGCCCAAGCTGCAGCGCATGCAGACCCGCTATCGCACGATGAGCGGCGAGCTTCTGACCCTGCGGCAAGTGGCGCAGAACCACGGCCAGTCGGTCGGCCTGCCGCAGATGGTGGGCACGCCTGTCGACATCGCCGACCAGCTCGAAGCCTATTTCGATCACGTCGGAGGCGACGGCTTCATGCTGTCGCCGATCGACTGCCCCGGCGCGATCGAGGAGTTCGTCGATCTGGTGGTGCCCGAGCTACAACGCCGCGGCCGCTTCCGCCGCGACTATGCCGGCACGACGCAGCGCGATCATCTCCGTCAGGGTGACTGAGGCGCCGCTGCGCGCCTATGATTTGGGCTGAGCGGGCTCGCGATCGACAGCTTCGGGAATTATCGACGTTTCGAGAGCCCTGCGCCGGTCGCGCACCTTGGCATCGCGCTCGGCCGCGTCCTTTTCGGCGGCCTCTCGTTGCGCGCGCTGGCCGCCGCTCGTTGTCACGATCGATCCGATCTGCTGGGTGGCGCTGCGCGTCTCGTCCGTCGGAGCGACGCCCTGCCCGCCCGACGGCCCGGGACTTGCCGAGGGCAGGGTTCCGGTCGGCGCGACCAGGCGATCGGCCCCAGGACGCGCCTTGCCGACCGGCGCGTCGTTGCCGCCGAACCAGCCGCAGCCGGCAAGACTCGTGCAGACGAATATTGCCTGGAGGCCACGCCAAAGACCTTTACTCACGGACAACTCCACGCTCGCTCGCAAGACCGCACACTCACTCCGAAGGGCGCGTCATGTCTAGCCGAAGCCCGTGGCAAAATTGCGCCCACTGCTCAGGCGTTGAAGAGCTTCAGACCTTTCTCGCGCGCGCAGTCGATCGCTTCGGGATAACCGGCGTCGGCGTGGCGCATGACGCCGGTGGCGGGGTCGTTCCACAGCACGCGCTCGATACGCCGCGCCGCTTCCGGCGTGCCGTCACAGACGATCACCATGCCGGCATGCTGGGAGAAGCCCATGCCGACGCCGCCGCCATGGTGCAGCGACACCCAGGTGGCGCCCGAGGCGCAATTCAGCAGCCCGTTCAGCAACGGCCAGTCGGAGACGGCGTCGGAGCCGTCGCGCATGGCTTCGGTCTCGCGGTTGGGGCTCGCCACCGACCCCGAATCGAGATGGTCGCGGCCGATCACGATCGGCGCCTTGAGCTCGCCTTTGGCCACCATATCGTTGAAGGCGAGGCCGAGACGGTGCCGGTCACCGAGGCCGACCCAGCAGATGCGGGCGGGCAGGCCCTGGAACTTGATGCGCGTCCTCGCCATGTCGAGCCAGTTGTGCAGGTGGCTGCTGTTCGGCAACAGCTCCTTGACCTTGGCGTCGGTGCGATAAATGTCCTCGGGGTCGCCCGACAGGGCGGCCCAGCGGAACGGACCGATGCCGCGGCAGAACAGCGGCCGGATGTAGGCCGGCACGAAGCCCGGGAAGGCGAAGGCATCGGCAACCCCCTCCTCGAGCGCCATCTGGCGGATGTTGTTGCCGTAGTCGACCGTCGGCACGCCCTGCTTGTGGAACTCCAGCATGGCGCGAACATGTGCCGCCATCGACTGCTTGGCGGCCTTGGCGACGGCCTCGGGTGCGCTCTCGCGCCTGGCGTCCCATTCGGCCAGCGTCCAGCCGCGCGGCAGGTAGCCATTGATCGGATCGTGCGCCGAAGTCTGGTCGGTCAGGCAATCCGGCTTGACGCCACGGCGCAGCAACTCGGGCAGGACGTCGGCGGCGTTGCCGAGGAGGCCGATCGATACCGGCTTCCTGTCGGTCTTGGCGCGCTCGATGATCGCCAGGGCCTCGTCGAGGTCGCGCGCCTGACAGTCGAGATAGCCGGTGCGCAGGCGGAACTCGATGCTGCTCGGCCGGCATTCGACGGCAAGGCACGAGGCGCCCGCCATGGTCGCGGCGAGCGGCTGCGCGCCGCCCATGCCGCCCAGTCCCGCAGTGAGGATCCAGCGGCCGGCGAGGCTGCCGCCATAGTGCCGGCGCGCCATCTCGACGAAGGTCTCGTAGGTGCCCTGCACGATGCCCTGGCTGCCGATGTAGATCCACGAGCCCGCCGTCATCTGGCCGTACATCATCAGGCCCTTGCGATCGAGCTCGTTGAAATGTTCCCAAGTCGCCCAGCGCGGCACCAGGTTGGAGTTGGCGATCAGGACGCGCGGCGCGTCGGGATGGGTGCGAAAGACGCCGACCGGCTTGCCCGACTGTACCAGCAGCGTCTCGTCGGCCTCGAGGTCGCGCAGTGCGGCGACCATGCGATCGAAGCTCTGCCAGTCGCGCGCGGCGCGGCCGATGCCGCCGTAGACCACCAGCTCGCCCGGCTTCTCGGCGACCTCGGGATCGAGGTTGTTCATCAGCATGCGCAGTGGCGCCTCGGTGAGCCAGCTCTTGGCCGACCGTTCGGTGCCACGCGGCGCGCGGATGATGCGGGCGTTGTCGATGCGCGTGGTCATGCGGTCGGACTCCGGTCGAGGGTCGGCAGGATGTCGCGCCCAACCGCGTCGAGCAGCGCGCCGCTGCCGACCAGGGCAGCGGCCTTCTCGAGATCGGGCTTGAAATGACGGTCGTCGTCGAGGTGCGGCACCTGGTGGCGCAGCAGCGTGCGCACCGTCTCGAGCGGAGGGCTCGACGCAAGTGGGCGGTGGAAGTCGCAGCCCTGCGCGGCTGCCAGGAGCTCGATGCCGACGATGACGCGGCAATTGTCGGCCATGTCCAGCAGCCGGCGTGCACCATGCGCGGCCATCGACACATGATCCTCTTGATTGGCCGAGGTCGGGATG
>Ga0194131_10010754_pt1 | contig 11106 bp, 9 predicted proteins | sample TA2KigO120mmetaG_FD_148631 | JGI IMG/M metagenome (GOLD analysis project Ga0194131, IMG submission 148631) | Freshwater microbial communities from Lake Tanganyika, Tanzania - TA2015053 Kigoma Offshore 120m | ecosystem: Environmental > Aquatic > Freshwater > Lake | place: Tanzania: Lake... | reverse complement strand
ATCACGCCCTGGACCGGGGTGCGCAACTACCAGGCGCGCAACTTCATGCGCGATGCCATGCGCCCTGGCGACGGGGTGTTCTTCTACCATTCCAGCTGCCCGGAACCGGGCATTGCCGGGCTGGCAGAGGTGGCTTCGGCGCCGTATCCGGACCCGACTCAGTTCGACCGCAGGAGCCCTTACTACGACCCAAAGTCGAAGCCTGAAGCGCCTCGCTGGAGCATGGTGGACGTGCGGGCGACGCGAAAGCTCCCGCTGGTGCCGCTGCTTCGGTTGCGCAGGCACAAGCCGCTGGCAGGCATGTGGCTGCTGCGCCCCGGCGCGCGGCTGTCGATTACGCCGGTGACACCGGCCGAGTGGGAGTGCGTCCTGACGAAACTGGTGCGAGCGTGACGCCGCTGGCCAATGACGCGTTCCTGCGCGCCCTCGCGCGCGAGCCGACACCGCACACGCCCATCTGGCTCATGCGCCAGGCCGGCCGCTACCTGCCCGAGTACCGGGCCACGCGGGAGCGGGCGGGAAGCTTCATGAAGCTCGCGATGACCCCCGCCCTGGCCACCGAGGTTACGCTGCAGCCGCTGGAGCGGTTTCCCCTGGACGCCGCGATCCTGTTCTCGGACATCCTGACCGTGCCCGACGCCATGGGCCTCGGACTTAGCTTCGCCGAGGGCGAGGGGCCGCGCTTCGAGCGGCCGCTGCGTGAGGAAGCCGAGATCCTGAAGCTGCAGGAGCCGGACCTCGCGCGCCTGCGCTATGTCTTTGACGCCGTGGCCGAGATCCGGTGCGCACTCAAGGGCCGCGTGCCGCTCATCGGCTTCTCCGGCAGTCCCTACACATTGGCCTGCTACATGGTCGAGGGATCGGGCAGCGGCGATTTCCTCACGCTGAAGACCATGCTGTACTCGCGCCCGGACCTGCTGCACCGCATCCTGGAGGTGAATGCGACCGCCGTCGCGGCGTACCTGAACGCGCAGATCGATGCCGGCGCGCAGGCGGTGATGCTGTTCGACACCTGGGGCGGCAACCTGACCAGCGCGGGTTACGAAACCTTCTCCCTCGCCTACGCCCGCAAGGTGTTCGCGGCGCTCAAGCGCGAAGCCGGCGGCCGGCGCGTGCCCGCTATCCTGTTCACGCGCGGCGGCGGCAACTGGCTGGAGGCAATGGCCGGCGCCGGTTGCGATGCCGTGGGACTCGATTGGACCATCGACCCGACACAAGCCAGAAAGCGCATCGGCGCGCGTGTCGCGCTGCAGGGCAACCTGGATCCGATTGCGCTGCTGGCGCCGCCGGAGCGGGTGCGGGAGGAAGCGCGCCGCGTGCTCGATGCCTTCGGTGCCGCGCCCGGACATGTCTTCAACCTGGGACACGGGATCTCGCCGCAGGCACGCCCGGAATCGGTTGCCGCGCTTGTAGACGAAGTGCGCGCTTACAGCATGAAGATGCGCCAGAACGCTTGACTTATGCACAAAACCGCGTTCCTCGGGCGTCTTTCCACGTGATTTTCGCCCTCCCTCGGAAGCGTTCTGCAAGTACATGATCCGGCTAGATAATTCATCCCTCTCCCAGAGGGCTCCCAAGGGAGACCGAAACGGGGCGATGACGGCGACAGCCGGGCCTCGCCGTTATTCACAGGTTTGTCCACAAGCGCTGTGGACAAAGCAAATTGTCCTTGCGGAGCAAGGACAACCGGGGCCAACCCGAGGCGAATGCTCAAGTTTCGCGACTAACGCCTGCGCGACGATAAGAGAATTTTCCGCGCCGAACCGGGTGCTGCCTCCGGGATGAGCGTGCTGCGCGTCGCGCTCGAGGTTCCGCTCGCGACCTTGTTCGATTACCTGCAGCCGCCGCCGGATGCGCTGCCAGCGCCGGCGCAGCCTGGCGACCGCGTCGTCGTTCCCTTCGGCCGGCGCGAACGCGTCGGCATCGTCATGGAATGCGTCCTCGCCAGTTCAATCCCGCACGAGCGTTTGAAACCGATCGTGCGCGTGCTGGACGACGCGCCGCGCCTGCCGCCGGATTGGCTGGAACTGATGCGCTTCCTCGCCAGCTACTATCAGCGGCCGCTGGGTGAGACGGTAGCCGGATCGCTCCCGTCCCGTCTGCGCTCGGTGAAGACCTTGCCCAGGCGCAAGCCTCGCGCGCCGTCCGCGGGCGAGGACACCTCCAGGGCGCGTTTCGTTTCCAGCAACGAGCCGAACCCGGCGCAGGCCGATGCCGTAAAACGCATCGGCGCCGCGCTGGGCGGCTTCAAGCCTTTCCTGCTGCACGGCGTCACCGGCAGCGGCAAGACCGAGGTCTACCTGCACCTCGTCGCGCGCGTGCTGGAGCGCGGCGGCCAGGCGCTGGTGATGGTCCCCGAGATCGGGCTCACCCCGCAGCTGGAAGCCCGTTTTCGCCACGCCTTCCCGCGCGAGAACATCGCCATCCTGCACAGCGCGCTGCAAGCGGGCGCTCGCACCCATGCCTGGCTGGACGCGGCGCGCGGAGACGCTGGAATCGTGCTCGGCACGCGGCTGGCCGCGCTGACGCCGCTGCCGCGGCTGGGGCTGGTGGTCGTGGACGAAGAGCACGACACCTCCTTCAAGCAGCAGGAAGGCCTGCGCTATTCCGGCCGCGACGCCGCGGTGTTCCGCGCCAAGGTCGCCGGCTGCCCGGTAGTGCTGGGCAGCGCGACTCCGGCGCTGGAGACCTGGCACAACTGCCGCGCCGGGCGCTACGAGCGCATCGACCTGCCCGAGCGCGCGGTCCCGGGCGCGATGCTGCCGCGCGTGCGCCTCGTGGACCTGCGCACCGACCCTGCCGCGCACGGCTTCGCCGGCGCCTCGGTGGCGGCGATCCGCGGCCGGCTCGCGCGCGGCGAGCAGAGCCTGGTGTTCATCAACCGCCGCGGCTACTCGCCGGTGCTCGCCTGCGAAGCCTGCGGCTGGGCCGCGGGCTGCGAGCGCTGCACCGCGAACCTGGTGCTGCACGCGGTCGGCAAGCGGTTGCGCTGCCACCACTGCGGCTGGGAGGAGAGGATTCCGCGGGCCTGTCCGACCTGCGGCAACCCCGACCTGCGCCCGGTCGGCCGCGGCACCCAGCGCGTCCAGGAGACACTGGCGGACCTGTTCCCGGAGGCCCGCATCGCCCGCATCGACCGCGACAGCGCGCGCCGGCGCGGCGAGCTGCAGCAGGCGCTGGAGGGCATCCGGCGCGGCGAAGCCGACCTGCTGGTGGGCACGCAGCTGCTGGCCAAGGGCCACGACTTTCCGGGCCTCACCCTGGTATGCGTGCTGGGCGCCGACCAGTCGTTGTTTTCGACGGACTATCGCGCCGCCGAGCGCCTGTTCGCCACCCTCGCCCAGGTCGCCGGCCGCTGCGGCCGCCGGGGACAGGAGGGCGAGGTGCTGGTGCAGACGAAGTTTCCGCAGCACCCGCTGTTCGGGGCGCTCGTGCGGCACGACTACTCCAGCTTCGCCGAAGCGCAGCTTGCCGACCGGGAAGGCGCCGGGTTTCCCCCCTTCGTACACGAAGCCGCGCTGCGCGCCGAGGCGAAGCAGCTGGAGGTGTCGATGGACTTCCTGCGCGAAGTCGCGGCCTCGGTGAGCCCACCTGGAGACGTTCGCATCTACGATCCGGTGCCGCACGTGATCACGCGGCGCGCCGGCTATGAGCGCGCGCAGCTGCTGGTGCAGTCGCGCTCGCGCCCCGCGTTGCAGTCCCTGCTCGCGTCCTGGAGCGAGCGGCTCTTTGCCGGGGCGCCGCGCAACGTGCGCTGGCACCTGGACGTGGATCCGATCGAGTTCGATTAGGGGGCGACGGTATAATTCGCGCCCCCATGGCCGACCCGAAAACCATCCTGGTTGAAGCACTTGGCGCGGCCTTGCGCGCCGAGGCGCCGGAGGCGGGCGAGGTGGCGATCCTGTTGGAGCGCCCGAAGAACCCAGAGCATGGCGACTGGTCCTCGAACCTCGCCCTGCAGGTCGCCAAGAAAGCCGGGAAGAATCCTCTGGAACTGGCGCGGAAGCTGTGCGCCTCCCCGGTCTGGGCGACGGTGGCGGGCACGGTCAATGCGCCCCAGGTCGCCGGCCCCGGTTTCATCAATCTCCGGCTGAAGCAGGACACGAAGCAGGACATCATCCGCCGCGTCCTCGCCGAGGGCGCCGCGTTCGGCCGCTCGAACGCGGCGAAGGGCGCGAAGGTGATGGTCGAGTTCGTTTCCGCCAACCCGACAGGGCCGCTGCACGTCGGCCACGGCCGCCAGGCGGCGCTGGGCGACGCCATCGCGGCGCTGCTGGAATCGCAGGGCCACGCGGTGACGCGCGAGTTCTACTACAACGACGCCGGCGCGCAAATCCAGAACCTTGCGCTCTCGGTGCAGGCGCGCGCCCGCGGCATCGAGCCGGGCCGGCCGGGCTGGCCGCCGGACGGCTACCAGGGAGAGTACATCGTCGAGATCGCGCGGGACTACGCGGCGGGCGGCGGCAATGGCGGGGGCCTGGAAGCGATCCGCCGCTTTGCGGTGGCTGCGCTGCGCCGCGAGCAGGACGAGGACCTGGGGGCCTTCGGTGTGCAGTTCGACGTCTACTACCTCGAATCGAGCCTGTATGCCGGGGGCAAGGTGGAGGCCGCGGTGAAGGCGCTGGTGGCGAGCGGCAGGACCTACGAGAAGGACGGCGCGCTGTGGCTGCGCACCACCGACTACGGCGACGACAAGGACCGGGTGGTGCGCAAATCGGATGGCAGCTACACCTATTTCGTGCCGGACGTGGCCTACCATGTCACCAAATGGCAGCGCGGTTTTGCGCGCGTGATCAACGTCCAGGGCACCGACCACCACAGCACGATCACGCGGGTGCGGGCAGGGCTGCAGGCGCTCGGCGCCGGCATCCCCGAGGGCTACCCGGACTACGTGCTGCACAGCCTGGTGAAGGTGGTGCGCGGCGGCGAGGAAGTGAAGATCTCCAAGCGCGCCGGCAGCTACGTCACCGTGCGCGACCTGATCGAGTGGGTGGGCCGGGATGCGGTGCGGTTCTTCCTGGTGTCGCGCCGGCCGGACACCGATTTCGTGTTCGACGTCGACCTCGCGCGCTCGCAAAGCGAGGACAACCCGGTTTACTACGTGCAGTACGCGCATGCCCGGATCTGCAGCATGCTGCGGCAGTGGTCCGGAGACCCGGCTTCGCTGTCGACCGTGCCGCTTGCGCCGCTCACCCTCGCGCGCGAGCTGGCGCTGATGCAGCAGCTGGCGGCGTTCCCGGAAACGCTGGCCGCGGCCGCCGGCGAACTCGCCCCGCACGCGGTGGCGTTCTATCTGCGCGGACTCGCCGGGGAGTTCCACGGTTACTATAATGCCGAGCGCATCCTGGTCGAGGATTCCAGCCTGCGCGAGGCACGCCTCGCGCTCGCCGCCGCGGTCCGCCAGGTGCTCGCCAGCGGCCTTGCGCTGCTGGGCGTGGGCGCGCCGGAGAAAATGTGATGGCGAGAGCAGGACGACAGGCTGGGCCGGCCCCCTCCCGCTCCCGCGGCGGCTTCCTGCTGGGCCTGTTCGTCGGCCTGTTCGTTGGCCTGGTGATCGCGCTCGGCATCGCGTTTTACCTCAACAAGGCCCCGATTCCTTTCCTTGGCGGCAAAGCCAAACACGCCACCAAGGAGGAGTCCGCCAAGCCCCCGCCGCTGGCCGGAATGCCCCAGTCGGGCGCCCCGGGCGCAGTCAAGGCCGACAAGCCGAGATTCGACTTCTACAAGATCCTGCCGGGAGGCGAAGAAACCGTTTCCGAGAAGGAACTGAAGGACGCCACCAAGGCGGCCAAGGCCCAGCCCGAAGCCGCCCAGGCGATCTACTACATCCAGGCCGGTTCGTTCCAGAATCCGGCCGACGCCGACAGCCAGAAGGCAAAGCTGGCCCTGCTGGGGCTGGAGGCCGCCGTCGAGCCCACCAGCCTGCCCGACAAGGGCACCAGCTACCGGGTGCGACTGGGCCCCTACGCCAGGATCGATGAACTGAACCGGGTGCGCCAGAGTTTGACCCAGAACGGGATCGAAGCGAGCCTGGTCAGGCTCAAGGACCCGGTTACCAAGGGCAACTGATGAATCGCGACTTTCACCACCGGCGCCGCAGCCTCGTCGCTGCCCTCGCCCTCGCGCCTTTGCTTCCCGGCGTGGCACGCGCGCAGCAGCCCGGCGCCGACTACACCCTGCTCAAGCCCGAGCTCGCCGTGGAGACCCCAGGCAAGATCGAGGTGGTGGAGTTCTTCTGGTACGGCTGCCCGGCCTGCTACAACCTGGAGCCGCTGCTGGAGGCCTGGGTGCCCAGGCTGCAGCCCGACACCGTGTTCCGCCGCATCCCGGCGGTGTTCAACGACCGCTGGGCGCTCGACGGCGCGATCTACTACACCTTCGAGGCCATGGGCGCGGTGGACAAGCTGCACAAGCCGCTGTTCGACGCCATCCACAAGGATCGCCTGCGAACCGACAACGGCCCGGCGCTCAGCCAGTGGCTGCAGCGCAATGGCGTGGATCCGAAGAAGTTCGAGGACATGAGCAAGTCCTTCGGCGTGCAGAGCAAGCTGCGCCGCGCCGCGCAGCAGGGGGCCGCCTACCGCATCGAAGGCACGCCGACCATGGCGGTGCACGGCCGTTACGTGATCACCATCGAGCAGGCGCGCACCTTCGAGCGCATGGTCGCCACCGCGGAGCACCTCGTTGGCGTGACGCGCAAGTCGCTGTCGGCGACGAAGAAGTCCTGACCCGGATCGTCTCGCTCGTGCCTTCCATCACCGAGCTCGTGTGCGAGCTGGGGCTGGCGGACAAGCTGGTCGGCCGCACCGGGTTCTGCATCCATCCGCAGGAAGCCCTCAAGGGCGTGCCGAAGGTCGGCGGCACCAAGGCCGTGAATCTGGCGAAGATCCACGCCCTCGCCCCGACACACGTCATCCTCAATGTCGAGGAGAACACGAAGGCAACCGCCGATGCGCTGGCGCGCTTCGTTCCCAACCTGGTCGTCACCCATCCGCTCGCGCCCGAGGACAATCTGGCGCTGTACCGCCAGCTCGGCACGGCCTTCGGCAAAGAACGCGAGGCGGAGGCGCTTTGCGGCCGGTTCGAATCCGCGCTGGCCGAAGCCCGCGAGCGGCGCTTCCCGGAGCGCAAGGTGCTCTACCTGATCTGGAAGAACCCGTGGATGACGGTGTCGCGCGACACCTATATCTCGCGCACGCTGGCGCTCTTTGGATTGAGCACGGTTCCCGGGGTTGCCCAGGCGCGCTACCCCAAGCTCGCCGACCCGGCGGTCCCCGAGGCGGAACTGGTGCTGGTCTCCAGCGAGCCCTACCGGTTCACGGCAAGGCACCTGCCGGAGATCGAGCGGCTGTCGGGCAGGCCGGCGCGCCTCATCGACGGCGAGATGACCTCCTGGTACGGGCCGCGGGCGATTGCCGGGCTGGAATACCTGTCGGGCTTCGCCCGTTCGCTCTGAGAGGCGCAGGATCGCCGCCTTCCTCGCCTCACTCATCCCGGCCTGCCACTGTGGCCACCTCGAGACGGTGAAAGCGCTGCTGGCGACCGCGATCGCGGCGGCAGGCGGTCGCTAGGGGCTCAGCCCTTCGCCTTCTTCCCCAGCCTCAGCATGGCGTAGCTGCCCGGCGCGTCCTCCAGCACCGTCAGCCCCTCGCCGGGGTTCCTCGCCGGCACCTTCTCACCGCCGTTGTGCTTGTCGATCCACGCCTGCCAGTCGTCCCACCAGGAGCCGGGGTGCTGCGTGGCGGTGGCGAACCATTCATCCGCCGTGGCGGGATTCGAGGCATTGGTCCAGTAGTGGTACTTCTTTGCCGAGGGCGGGTTGACGATGCCGGCGATATGCCCGGACCCCCCGAGGGTGAAGTGCACCTCGCCGCCCAGGTACTTCGAGCCCTTGTAGGTGGTCTTCCAGGGCGCGATGTGGTCCTCGACCGTGGAGATGAAATAGGCCGGCACCTTCACCTTCGTCAAGTCGATCGGCGCCCCGGCGAGCGAGATCCCGCCCGGCACCCCCAGCAGGTTCTTCAGGTACATGTTGCGCAGGTAGAAACTGTGCATCCGCGCCGGCATGCGCGTCGAGTCGGAGTTCCAGTACAGCAGGTCGAACGGGAACGGGTCCTTGCCCATCAGGTAGTTGTTGACGACGAAGGACCACACCAGGTCGTTGGCGCGCAGCAGGTTGAAGGTCGAGGCCATTTCCGAGCCCTCGAGGTAGCCGCGCTGGTTCATCTTCTTCTCCAGGTTCTCGACCTGGGCCTCGTCGATGAACACGCCCAGCTCGCCCGGCGCCGAGAAATCCAGCAGGCTGACGAAGAAGGTGGCGCAGCCGACGCGGTCCTGGCCGCTTTTCTCCTGTTCTGCCGCGAGCCAGGCCAGGGTCGCCCCCAGCAGCGTACCGCCCAGGCAGTAACCGATGAAGTTCACCTTGCGCTCGCCGGTGGCCTTCTCCACCGCGTCCAGCGCGGCCAGCGGCCCCTGCAGCATGTAGTCCTCGAAGCCCATCTGCGCCAGGCGAGCGTCCGGGTTCACCCAGGACAGCACGAACACCGGGTGGCCCTGGTCGGTGGCCCATTTGATGAAGGAGTTCTGCGGCCGCAGGTCAAGGACGTAGTACTTGTTGATCCACGGCGGGATGATCACCAGCGGGCGGCGGTATTGCTCCGGCGTGGTCGGTTGGTACTGGATGAGCTGCATCAGTTCGGTCTGGAACACCACCTTTCCCGGCGTCGTGGCGAGGTTGCGCCCCAGTTCGAAGGCGTTCTCGTCGGTCATGCTGATGTGCAGGTTGCCGCCGCCCTTGTGCATGTCCGAGAGCAGGTTGTTGAGGCCCTTCAGCAGGTTCTGGCCGCCGCTGGAGACGGTCTCGCGCAGCACCTGCGGGTTGGTGAGCGCGAAGTTGGAGGGCGACAGCGCCTCCACGTACTGGCGGGTGAAGAACGCCACCTTCTTTTCCGACTCCGGGGACAGGCCGTCCACCTGCGCCACCGCGTGCTGGATGTGGCGCGAGGCGATGAGGTAGGACTGCTTCAGGTGGTCGAACAGGAAGTTCGAGCTCCAGTCCTGGTCGCGGAAACGGTTGTCGCCCTTGGCCGGCACCGCCACCGGCGCGCTGTGCACTCCCATCGCCTTCATCCAGCCCGACTGCCACAGCCGCATGTAGTCGAGCATCAGGTTGGTGGAGAACGCCGCCAGCGAGGCCGGGTTCTCCATCATCTTCGCGTACAGCTCCATGTAGGCCTTGGCGATGCCCAGCTCGTCGCCGACGGCGGCGGCCAGGCCCGGGGCGTGGTCCTTCTTCGCGTACTGGCCGATCAGTTTCGCCGAGCGCTCGGCGACCTCGTGCAGGACGCGCACGGTCTGGTCCGGATTCATGGCGGGCTGCTTGTTCTGCTCCACTGCTTTGCTCCTAGGCCGGCGCAAAGCGGGCGACGCCATCGGCGCCGGTGCGGCGCGCCAGACGGCCATCGTGGTACAGGCAATGCAGGTGTGCGATGGCCTCGCCCATGGCGAAGAAGATCGCCCCGGTGTCCAGCTTGCGCTTGAACAGCACCTCCAGCACCTGGTGCGCGGAACGAGGCGATGCGGTGCAGGCGGCGAGCAGTTCTTCGAGGCGTTGCGCGTGGTGCTGCTCCAGCGAGGCGATGCGGCCGTGGGCGCCGCGGAAGGGCAACCCGTGCGAGGGCAGCACCAGCACGTCCTGCGGCAGCTCGCGGTAGCGCCCGATCGAGGCGAGGAACAGGCGCAGCGGATTGGAATCCGGGTCCACCGGGCGCACCGCGACGTTGGTGGAAATCCGCGGCAGCAGCATGTCGCCGGCGATGAGGACGTTCAGCTCGCTGCAATACAGCGACGCGTGCTCCGGGCAGTGGCCGTAGCCCACGATCACCCGCCACTCGCGGTCATGGACGAGGATCCGATCCCCTTCCATCAGGCGCCGGTGCGCGAGCGGGAAGCCCGGAACCAAGTTGCGGTACAGCTCGCCGCGGCCCAGCAGTACCTTGCCGGCCGCCTCGTCCAGCCCATGGCCGCGGAACAGCTCGATCTGGGACTCGGTGGAATAGCCGGCGACGCGGGCGCGGGCCGCGTGCACGGTCAGGTACTCCGCGCGCGTCATCCACAGCTCCGCGCCGTGGCGCTCGCGCAGCCAGGCCGCGTTGCCGGCGTGGTCGGGGTGGTAGTGCGTGACGATCTGGCGCCAGAGCCGGCGCCCGCGGCCTTCGGCGGCGAACACCTGGTCGAGCAGGGCACGCGTGGCATTGTTGCCAAGCCCGGTGTCCACCAGCGTCAGCGCGGCTTGACCTTCGTGCCGGTCCTCCAGCAGCCACAGGTTGATATGGTCCAGGGCAAACGGCAGTGGCATTCGCATCCAGCGTACGCCGGGCGCGACCTCGAGCGCAGTGCCCGGGGCCGCAGGCGCCGCGTGGGGGTAATCGATCGTGGGTTGGCTGGACATCGGGGGAGCCGGGCTAGAATGGCCCCGGCAAGGGCGATTATCGCCGCAGCGCAGCATCCCAGGCAACCAACATCTTCCATGAGCCGCACCGCATTGCGCCTGAAGCCCGAGCCCGGGGACTTCTCCATCGGCGACCTGGCGCGCGAGTTCGACGTCACGCCGCGGGCGATCCGGTTCTACGAGGCCGAGGGGCTGCTCGCGCCGCAGCGCCAGGGCCAGCGCCGCATCTATTCGGCACGCGACCGCACGCGCCTCAAGCTCACGCTGCGCGGCAAGCGCCTGGGCCTGACCCTGTCGGAGATCCGCGAGCTGATCGACATGTACGAGACCGGCCGCGACGAGCGGCCGCAGCTGGAGCGCTTCCTCGCGGTGCTGGAGAGCCACAAGTCGGCCCTGGAGCAGCAGCGCACCGACATCGAGGCCCAGCTGGCCGAGATCGCCGCCTTCGAGAAGCGGGTGCGCAAGCAGCTGGGCGCGCAGCGGCGCCGCCCTGGTTGACGTTGACGTAAACGTCAAGTACCGTCCCGGATCTCGCCCGCCGCCATGAACGCCCCTGCCTCCCGCTTCATCCCGAAGGACCCGGACTTCGCCGCCCGCTGCCGCGCCAGCTTCGGCCGCCAGGCGGCGATGCGCCTGATCGGCGCCCGGCTGCAGCG
>Ga0194131_10010749_pt1 | contig 11113 bp, 8 predicted proteins | sample TA2KigO120mmetaG_FD_148631 | JGI IMG/M metagenome (GOLD analysis project Ga0194131, IMG submission 148631) | Freshwater microbial communities from Lake Tanganyika, Tanzania - TA2015053 Kigoma Offshore 120m | ecosystem: Environmental > Aquatic > Freshwater > Lake | place: Tanzania: Lake... | reverse complement strand
GCCGCGCTGGCGCGCCGGACGTGCCGTCCAGGGTCAGGTCGTAGACCGTTCGGACTCCGGCCCCATCGGGGCTGGCGACGATGCGCGCCGCCGGCGCGTGCAAGGTCGAGCCATCGACCTCTGAACCGATCGTGATGTCGGCGTCCTCGAGCACGAGCGTCGGGGCGGTCGGGCGCTCCTGGTCGACCTCCGGGGCCGAACCCGGCGCGGCCGCGAGGAGGATCATGATGTCTTCGAGGATCTTTCCGGAGATGCCTGGACGAGAGCCGCCGATGTCGAACTTGACGGCGCCGCCGGTGGTTGCGAGCCAACGGATTGCAGGGCGCTCAAGTCGAAGCTCGGTAGGCGTCGTGCGACCCGACAAGAGCGCGCCCAAGGGCACCTCGGCGACGAGCGCCGGCACCTCGCCGATCACCTCCTTCGAATAGTCGTGGATCTTGACTCCCTCGAGACGGAGGCCGAGAGCGCCGCCGCCCTTGCTCCAATCGAGCAGCACGTCCGAAAACTCGACGTCATAGGCGTAGTACAGCCGCTCGCCGAGCCGCTCGCGAATCGAATCGGCCAGCCAGTTGATCGAGAGCGGGCCGACCGCGAGTCGCGCGACCAACGCGCAGATCACGAGCAGCGCAAGCCCAAGCGGCACGCCCAGAACGACGCCGAACAGGCGAAGAGCGCTCCGTTGGGCGGAGGAATAGCCGCGTACCGCCGGCGGTTTCCGCGTGTTCGGCGCCGAACGCGACGCATCGGCGCGGTCCGCGCCTTCTGAGCTTTGAGACTCTTCGACCATGGCGGCGCGAATGATACCTGGGCGCATGCACGGGGCTGGTCAGCGCTGTGACCTGCGTGACCGGCCGGTGACCATCGTCCCCGCGACGCTCAGACTGAAGCAAGTGACATTCCCGTGCACCCTACGGCCGGTCACCCGTCCGCGGGCGAACACGAAACGCAACAAAACGGCATCGTTCGGCGTTCACCCCTACCCAAACTGGTTGATGGCAATTGACAAGCACGGCACGCGTCGGCTTAAGTTTCTCCCGGGGAAACGAACTTAATCATTGGGCAACGATAACATCAGCGGCAAAAACAGGGGCCGCGACGTCTGGGTTTGAGGGGGGTTTGGGCTCGAACACGGGCCGGGAAACGAGCAGCTGACAAGATTTGGAGATCAACCCTGGTGCCCCCTGCTGAGGGGCGGCGCGGCGGGGAGATCGGGGGGTTCCTCGGGTTCTATCGCTGCCATCGGGGGACCGGGCGAATACGAGGCGCGGCGAGCATGGCCTTTTGCACAATTGATCGACCGGGAGGTACGAGAATGGGCATTAGCAGACGGACAATCCTGAAAGGCGCGGCGGCAGCGGGCGCCGGCGTAGTGGCCGGGTTCCCTCACGTCTACATCAAGGACTTCGGCCAGGTTTGGGGCGCGGATAAGCCCTGGATCACGAAGGACGGCAACATCAAGGTCGGCCTGCTGTGGTCGCTGACCGGCGCGCTCGCCGTGGTCGAGACCGACTCGACGATGGTCTCGCAGTTTGCCATCGACAAGATCAACAAGGCTGGCGGCGTCAAAGGCAAGATGATCGAGCCGGTCATCATCGACGCGAAGTCGGACATCAAAGTATTCTCCGAGAAGATCTCGGAGCTCATCCTGAAGCATCGCGTCGTGACAACCCATGGCTGCTACACATCAGCCAGCCGTCGCGCGGTGATGCCCATCGTGATGAAGTGGGATCATCTGTTCTACTACCCGACCTGCTATGAGGGCCGGGAGTGCATGCAGAACATCATCAACACGGGGCCGCTCGCCAACCAGCACTCGTTCGAGCTGGTGCCCTTCATGGTGAAGAACTTCGGCCCGAAGGTGTACCTCGTCGGCTCGAACTACATCTGGCCGAAGGAGTCCAACAAGAACGTCAAGGTCTGGCTCGAGCGGGCCGGTGGCGAAGTGGTTGGCGAAGACTACGTGCCCCTCGGCGGCTCGGAGTTCGCGCCAATCTTCAACAAGATCCGCCAAACCAACCCGAACTGGATCATGTCGACGGTGGTGGGCGATTCCGACGTCGCGCTCCACAAGCAGTTCCTGCAGGAAGGCTTCAAGTCCGACAAGCTGCCGATCGCCTCGCTGACCACCGGCGAGATCGAGACCAAGGCGATGGGCAATGAGGCGGGCGCCGGCCACTTCCTCTCCGCGCCCTATTTCCAGACGCTCAAGAATCCGACGAACGAGAAGTTCGTGCAGGAGTACTTCGCGAGCGAGTGGGGCAAGAACGGCGTGACCCACTACAACATGGAAGAGACCTATACGGGCATTCTCTTCTGGGTGAAGGCGCTCGAGCGCGCGCTCGACAACACGGGTGGCGATTGGGAAGCCATCACGCCACGCATGCTCCGTGACGTCTCGGGCAACTACAAGGATCAGGGCCCGGCCATGCTGTCGGACGAGGAATCGCCCGAGGGCAAGTGCTGGATCGATCCCGAGAACTTCAACTATCACTGCGTTCCGAAGATCGGCCAGTGCCAGGCTGACGGCCAGTTCAACATCGTGTTCTCGGCCGAAAAGCACGTGCCGCCGGATCCGTACGCGATCTACCCGGAGCGCGGCGTGTGCAAGGCCGACGGCCTGCACAAGCCGGATGGCAAGGTCGAAACCGGCGTTCTCTAAGTCCGGATGAGACGGCTCGGCCGGGGTGGCGTCACGCGCGCCGCTCCGGCCGGGCGCGACCAACTCTCGCGGCGCGAGCGGCGCGTCATTCGGAAGAGAGTTGCGGGGGTTTGGTGATTTGCTTTAGAACCCCCGCCTAATAGAAACTTGTTCGCCGCTCGGGCCCGATCGTCGGGCCTGCTCGGGGGCGTGACTCGGAGGTCGGTCGAACCAGACCATGAGCGTTCATGATTTCTGGACCCCGTTTTCGGCGGGCCCCTTCGTCAACTCGCTCCTGATCGGCCTCACGCTCGGCGCCATCTGGCTGCTCGCAGCGCTCGGCCTGACCATCATTTACGGCACCATGGGCGTCATCAACATGGCCCATGGCGAGTTCATCATGGTGGGGGCCTATTTCACCTTCATGATGCAGAGCATGGCGGGCATTCCCTGGCTGCTCTGTTTGCCGCTCGCCTTCATCGGGGTCGCGATCCTCGGCTGGATCGTGGAGCGATTGCTCATACGATATCTGTATCACCGACCATTGGACACGCTGCTCGCCACCTGGGGTGTTTCGCTCATCCTGGTGCAGGGCGTGCGCCTGATCTTCGGTGGCGAGCCGCAATATGTGGAGGTTCAGCCGGCGGCGCTGCGCGAGAGCGCGAGCATCGCCTTCGTTCACATTCCATGGCTGCGCATCTTCATCCTTGGTGCGACGCTGGCGCTGGCCGCCGGCACCTGGGCGATCCTCTACAAGACCGTCTATGGCGTGCGCGTGCGCGCCGTGATGCAGAACAAGGAGATGGCGGCGTCCTTCGGCATCAACGCGCAGAACGTCTACGGCATGACCTTTGCGTACGGCGCCGGCCTCGCCGGCGTCGCCGGCGCGATGTTCGGCGGCCTCAAGACCGTGTTTCCCGACATGGGTCTCGGCTATATCGTCGAGGCCTTCCTCGTGGTTGTCACCGGTGGCGGCCACCTGTTCGGCAGCATCTACTCGAGCGCGATCCTGGGCGAGTTGAACTCGGTGTTCTCCTACTTCACCAACACCACGTTCGCCCGTTTCGTGCTGTTCGTGCTGATCGTCGTGTTCTTGCGCTTCTTCCCGCAGGGCTTGTTCCCTGAGGCGAAGGCCAGGCGCTAGGCGAGGGCACGACGATGAATCGCACGGGCGGCAACCTCTATCACAACTCGACGGCGCAATGGCTCGCCTACATCGCGCTGTTCGGCCTGCTGGCGATCATTCCCGTGGTCGGAGCGGAGCCGTTTCAGCTCCGCACGTTCGCGGGTTACGCCGTCTTCGCCATGCTGGCGGTCTCGGTCAGCATGGTGTGGGGCTTCGGCGGCATTTTGAGCCTCGGTCAGGGCATTCCCTATGGTCTGGCGGCCTATTGCATGGGCGCCACCATGCAGATGCAGTTCCAGACGCCGGACGAACCGATCCCAAGCTTCATGCTGACCAACGAGCTGGAGGAGCTTCCGGGCGTCTGGAAGCCGTTCTGGCACACGCATATCGGGTTGATCCTGGCGCTCGGCGTGCCGACCCTGATCATGACGGTGTTTGGCATCCTGATGTTCCAGGCGCGCCTCGCCGGCGCGTTCGTCGCCATCATGACGCTCGCCATGCTGAACGCCTTCTACAGCATGGCGCAGGACCTGCAGCCCTTCACCGCGGGCTTCAACGGCATCTCGCCGCCCAACGCCTTCAAGGCCTTCGGCGTCGAGGTCGACCCCTATAGCCCAATGATGTATTGGCTCGCCCTGGGCGTGCTCGCGGTGGTTACGTTCGCGTCGAAATACATGCTGCAGAGCAAGTTCGGCACGATCGTGCAGGCGTCGCGCGACGATGCGGAACGTGTGCGCTTCCTGGGCTATAGCGTGGCCTATTATCAGGTCGTGGTCTTCGTGTTCGGCGGCCTGATCGCCTCGCTCGCCGGCATCGTCTGGGTGATGATCCAGCAATATGTTTCACCCACCGCGCTCGAGACGCCGTTCAGCATCTACATGGTGGTCTGGGCCGCCGTCGGCGGTCGGCACTCGCTGTTCGGCGCGATCGTGGCGGCGATCGTGCTCAACTATCTCCAAACCGAGCTCGCCGACATCAGCGAGACCTGGCAGAAGGCGTGGCTCCTGATCCTCGGCGGCATCTTCGTCGCGGTCGTGCTGCTGCTGCCCCGCGGGCTCGCCGGCGCCTTCGAGTACCTGATCGGCTGGATCCCGTTCGGCGGCCGCTCGGCCAAGCCGGCGGCGCGCCCTGAGGCCGGGTAGGGGCGCCGCCATGGGCATCATCCTCGAGCTGAAGGATCTGACCAAGGCATACGATACCTATGCCGTGGTCGATCATCTAAACCTGCAGGTCAATGAAGGCGAGCTGCGCTGCCTGATCGGCCCGAACGGCGCGGGCAAGACCACGACGATGGACCTGATCACCGGGCGTCAGAAGACGACCGGTGGGCAGGTCATCTTCGACGGGCGCAACATCACGGGTCTCAAGGAGCACATGATCGTGCGCCGAGGCATCGGCCGCAAATTCCAGGTGCCGGCGGTGTTCAAGGACCTCACCGTGCGCGAGAATCTCGAGGTCGCGTTCAATCGCAATCCCGACCCGTTCGCCAACATGCTCATGATGTTCCGGCGCACCGACAAGGCGCGCTTCGATGAAATCGTCGACCTGATCGGCCTCGGTGAACGCCTCGGCGAGCGCGCCGGCTATCTCTCACATGGCGAGACTCAGTGGCTCGAGATCGGCATGGTCCTGACCCAGAACCCGAGGCTCCTCCTGATGGACGAGCCGACGGCCGGCATGACCGAACAGGAAACCCACAAGACCTCGCAGATCTTCAACCGGCTGCGCGGCTCTCACACGCTCGTCGTGGTCGAGCACGATATGACCTTCGTGCGCGAGATCGCCGATGTCATCTCGGTGCTGCACATGGGCAAGCTGCTCGCCCAGGGCACGATGGCCGAGGTCGAGAACGACCCGAAAGTGCGCGAAGTCTATCTTGGCGCGGAGGGCATCTCCGATGCTACTTGAGCTCCGCGACGTCAATTCGTTCTACGGCAACACGCCGATCCTGCGGAATATCTCGTTCGACCTCGACGAAGGGCAGTGCCTGGCCGTGCTCGGGCGCAACGGTGTCGGCAAGACGACATTGATGCGTACCATCATGGGCCTGACCACGCGCATGACCGGCTCGCTCTCGATTGCCGGCAAGGACGCGAGCCGGATGCCGACCTATCTGCGCTCGCAGGCGGGCTTCGGCTATATCCCGCAGGGGCGCGGCATTCTCGGCAAGTTCACGGTGCGCGAGAACATTCAGCTCGGCACCTTCGCGCGACACGATCGCAAGACCTCGATCCCGCCGATGTGCCTTGAGCTGTTTCCCTACCTCGCGGAGAACCTGGCCAAACGCGCCGGCCTGCTTTCGGGCGGCCAGCAGCAGCAGCTCGCCATCGCCCGCGCGCTCGCGACCGACCCGAAGGTTCTGTTGCTCGACGAGCCGACCGAGGGCATTCAGCCCAACATCGTGCAGGAGATCGAGCGCACCCTGCATCGCCTCAACAAGGAGGTCGGGCTTACGCTGATCCTGACCGAGCAGCACATCAAGGTGGCGCGCGAGCTTGCCGACAAGTTCATCATCATGGATACCGGGCGCGTGGTCGCCCAGGGTCCGATTGCTGAGTTGTCTAACGATCTGATCGAGCAGCATCTGACGCTCTAGGCCGCGCTCGACGGCCATGAGGAACTCGGTTGACGCCTCCGCGTGCGGTGCCAAGCGCACCCGGCGGCGATGATAGCAAAGGGAGATCACGCATGATTCGAATCCCGCCGAAAGGGAGCCCCGAGCGGGCTCGCATGATCAAGGAGCACAAGGCCTGCATCGACTCCATGAAGGGCGTCGCGGGCTGCACGATCCTGCGTTGCAAGACGCCGGGCGACACCACCGAGGTGTCGGGCGGCATCCACGAGGACTTCGTGCTCAACCGCGTGCTGCTGCGCATGCGCGGTCAGCCGGCCCGGAACAAGCTGGTGGTCATCTGCACCAAGGTCGAGAAGGAATGGCGCATCGGCCGTCTCTCCGGCATTCGCGGCGTGCCGCCGGTGTTCGTGACCGACAAGGTCTATGACAATGAGCAGGACCCGCAGCACGACATCTTCCTCATGAGGCTCGATGAGCTGTCGGCAACCGACGGCATGCCCGAGCACTTCCACGAGGGTTGGAAGCGGCGCGACGACAACTGGGTCGCGACCTGAGTCTGGCGCTGTTCTAGGGGCCTGGCGCGCCGTTTATTGGTGCGCCGGCCGGCCACAACAAGGGCGCGGGCGGGGGCGATGCCGGCGCCGAGGCATGAGGGAGACGAGACATGTCCTGGATGAGACTGACGGGCTACGCCGACAAGTTCGGCGTGCATCCCGGCGACAAGATCCGCTTCTACGTCAATTGCGACGGACCGAAGAACTACGACCTGCAGATCATGCGGATGGTGAACGGCGACACCAACCCGCGCGGGCCCGGCCTCGTGGAGAAGCCGGTCAAGGCGGCGTGCAACGGAAATTACTCCGGCCGCCGCCAGGTGATCTACTCGGGCTCCTATGGCTGCCACAAGGACGAGCCGGAGCTGCGCGTCGAGAGCTTCACGCTGCAGTGCTGGATCTGGCCGACCACGCCGAAGACCCATCCGAAATATTGGAAGCATGGCGCCCAAGGCCTGATGGCCAAGTGGTCCAAGAACAAGGGCTATGGCCTCTTCATCAATGAAGAGGGTTGCCTCGAGCTTCGGATCAACGAGCACAAGATCTCGACCGGCGCACCGATCCGCGATCACGCCTGGCACTTCGTCGCCGCCAGCTTCAATGCTGAGACCGGCGAGGCGGTGCTCTATCACGAGCCGCAGATCATGTACGCGCTCGACCCCGTGATCCCGCCGGTCAAGAAGAAGCTCGCCGGCGTCAAGGTCAAACACGACGACATCCCGTTTACCGTCGCCTGCCATGTGGATCGCAAGGATTCCTCGCCCGAGGCGCGCGCCTCGGTGCCGGCCGGCGTCGTCATGGGCGGACCCTATAACGGCAAGATCGATAGCCCGAGGCTCTGCAACCGCGCGCTCTCGCGGCTCGAGATCGAGACCATGAAGCAGGGCGCGCAGCGCGGCATGTCCGAGCGGCGCCATTCGGGCCCGACCGATTCGCTCGCGACCGCCATCGTCGGCGCGTGGGATTTCTCGGCCGGCATCAACACCGCGCTCGGCCACGACAAGGGTCCCTATCGCTACGATCTGACGATCGTGAACTGCCCGACGCGCGCCATGACCGGCCACAACTTCACCGGCCACAACTTCGACTGGAAGCATGCGCCGCACGAATATGGCGCGATCCACTTCCATGATGACGACGTGGATGACGCGCGCTGGGAGTGCAGCGTCGAGTGGGACGTGCCCGCCGACCTGAAGAGCGATTGCTATGCGGCGAAGCTCACCACCAAGGACGGCGACGAGGATTACATCCCGTTCTTCGTCGTCGCACGCGTCGGCCAGGAGCAGTCGAAGATCGCGGTGATCATTCCAACGATCTCCTACATGGCCTATGCGAACGAGCATCTGGCCAACAACGCGGGCGGCGCCGAGCTCCTCGTCTATCGCGTGCCGATCATGCAGCACCAGAACATGTTCCTGGCCGAGCACCGGGAATATGGCGGCTCGATCTATGACACGCACACCGATGGTTCGGGCCTGTGCCTGTCCTCGCGCCTGCGCCCGATCCTCTCGGTCCGGCCGAAATATGATCACTTTTTGATGCAGGCGCCCTGGCAGTATCCGGCCGACCTGCACCTCATCTGCTGGCTCAACCAGATGGGCTACAAGTACGACGTGATCACGGACGAGGACGTGCACTATGACGGCCTCGCGCGGATCAAGAACTACAATGTGCTGATCACCGGCTCGCACCCGGAGCACAATTCCGGGCCCGAGCTCGACGCGCTGCACGACTATACGCAGCAGGGTGGGCGCCTGATGTATATGGGCGCCGACGGCTGGTACTGGATTCACTCCTACCACCCGGCCTATGAGCACCTCGGGCGCGGCGTCATCACCGAGATGCGGCGTTGCGAGTCGGGCATTCGCACCTGGCGTGCCGATCCCGGCGAGTACTACCACCAGGGCACCGGCGAGCTTGGCGGCATGTGGCGCTATCGCGGCCGCTATCTGCACACGGTCGCCGGCACCGGCATGTCGTCCGAAGGCTTCGACATCTCGAGCTATTACTCACGCACGCCCGAATCGAACGATCCGCGCGTGGCCTGGGCGTTCGAGGGCATCGGCTATGACGAGAAGCTCGGCAATTTCGGCTTCGTCGGCGGCGGCGCAGCCGGCACCGAGCTCGACATCGTCGACACCATGCTGGGCTCGCCGCCCCACACGCTCGTGGTCGCCACCTCGGCCGGTCGCCACACCGAGGCGTACCTGCTCGTGATGGAAGATTACGGCTTCAACCAGCAAGGTCTCGATGGCACGCAGCATCCGCGCGTTCGCTCGGACATCGCGTATCACGAGACACCGAATGGTGGTGGCTGCTTCGCCTTCTCCTCGATCGCGTTCTGCGGCTCGCTGCCCTGGAACGGTGGCAAGAACAACATCTCGAAGCTGGTGGGCAATGTGCTCAACCGCTTCATGCAGGATGGGCCCTTGCCGCCGGCGCCCAAGGCCGCGATCAAGCACCGCGGTCGCGCGGCCTACGATCCGCCGCTCAACAAGAAGCGGAAATAGGGCGGGCGGAAAGGGTTATCAGCACCAGGTCGGTGGCGGCTGGCCGGATCATCGGCCAGCCGCCACCGACCGGGAGCGCAGGGGATGTTTGTTCACCCCGAGCTTGGATATTTCGACGAGCGCGAAGACCTCACGGCCGCGAAGCTCTATGCGCCGTCGCGCCTCGCGATCGGCAAGGCGCGCGGCCTGCCGCCGATTGCCTTCCGCTCGAAGGTGTTTGCCGATCTCGAGGACGAGAAGATCTGGACCCGGTCCTGGGTCTTCGTCGGCGCGCTCGACCAGATTCCGGAATCGGGCGATTTGCTGCCCTACACCATCGGGCATCACGGGCTCCACGTGCAGCGGACGACGGGCGGCGATCTCGTCGGCCGCTTCAACAAGGCCCAGCATGGCGGCTGCCGCGCGGTGCCGGCGCAATGCCAGACCGGCATCAAGACCAAGTGTTCGTTCACGTCGTGCGGCTATAGCCGCGACCGCGACGTCATCCCGTCGAGCGAGCTCGGCGAGGACACGCCGGCGATGCGCCAATATCTGGGCGAACAGCCGGATCGGTTGCTCTCGGCGCGGGTCGAGAGCTTTGGCCCGTTCGTGCACGCCAGTCTGGATCGCGCGGCACCTTCGCTCGAGGCCGAGCTTGGGCCGGTGGCGGAGCATATGGCCCCCTATGTGAAAGCGAAGCTTCGCGGCGTCGCGGGCTTCTGGGCCGAGCATCAATGCAATTGGAAGCTCGCCGGCCGCGCCTTCATGGACCAGGCCGAGGTGCCACACATGGCGCCGGTTGCGGCCAAGCGCGGCGCAAAGCCCAAATCGGCTGCGGTGGCGCACGGCGCTCGCTTTGTCGCGCGTGAGATCGGGCTGAGCGGCGTGGAGGGCGACCTGCCCGTGCTCGCGACGCTCGATGAGAAAGCGCGCATGGGTGCGACGCTGATCTGGTCCTTTCCCAATCTCCTGATCGCGGCGCTGCCCGATCACGTGGTCACCATCGGCCTGCAGCCGACGTCGTTCTCGTCCACTATGCATCGCGTGCGGCTCTATGTCGGCTTCGGCGCCAAGGGTGTCACCGCCGAGCATCCGGGCATCATCAAGCGGCTCGACTTTTGGCGCGCATTGCTCGCGCGTATCGGGGAACGATCCAAGGCCGAGCAGCTCGAGACGATGCGATGGGGTACGCCTTCTCTGCCCGCGACGGCGGGGAAGAAGCGGCCGATCGAGACGAGCGATTACGGCTATCACTTCCAGCGTTTTCTGATCGATCGGTTGCTGGCCGAGCACGACTACTACTGGGCCGGGCCGCTTACCGACGCGCGCATCGGGCATGGTCCGTGATGACTTTTCAGGAACCACCCCCACCCCTCCCTCCCCCCTCAAGGGGGAGGGGGAGGAAGGATCGCCGAACGGCTTTGCATGCCCCCTCAAGGGGAAGCCGGCAAAGCGTAGGCGCAACGGTCCGGTGTTTCCCGGCTCGACTCAAGTGGCAACGGGTATGTCCCATCGCCCCCATCGGACGAACGGAAGTGCGTCGTAAGCCTCGCCACATCCCATCTCGTCCCTCCCCACTTGCGGGGGAGGGAAGGGTGGGGGGTGCATCGGGCCTTGCTCGCCGGCAACCCTGAGCCAAGGTCGGCCATGGTCTTCAGCGTCCAGCAGATCAAGTACGAGATTCTCGCCTACATCAAGGAATTCGGCGGCGAGTTCCACGACTATTACGTC
>Ga0194131_10010744_pt1 | contig 11118 bp, 11 predicted proteins | sample TA2KigO120mmetaG_FD_148631 | JGI IMG/M metagenome (GOLD analysis project Ga0194131, IMG submission 148631) | Freshwater microbial communities from Lake Tanganyika, Tanzania - TA2015053 Kigoma Offshore 120m | ecosystem: Environmental > Aquatic > Freshwater > Lake | place: Tanzania: Lake... | reverse complement strand
CGACCCGACAGTCCATCCGAGGAATAAACCAGGGCGCAGGAAGGCCCCCCGCAGGGGGCCTTCCTGCCGTCAGCCGTGATGCATTTTTACTCCGGCCAGCCGATGCATTTTTACTCCGGCGTTGACATTTCGGTGTTGTGCTCGGCGAAAGTCCCTTCAAGCAGGCGGATTAGGTGGCGAGCAAGCCACAACGTGTCACGAACCGCGCTGGCGGTGGCGCAGGCGCAGGCGCAGCGCGTTCAGCTTGATGAAGCCTGCCGCGTCCTGCTGGTCATAGACGCTGTCCTCCTCGAAGGTAACGTGCGCCAGGCTGTAGAGGCTCTTGGGCGATTGCCGGCCGACCACATAGACGCCGCCCTTGTAGAGCTTGAGCCGCGCGGTGCCGCTGACGCTCTCCTGGCTCTTGTCGATGGCGGCCTGCAGCATCTCGCGCTCCGGGCTGAACCAGAAGCCGTTGTAGACGAGCTCGGCATAGCGCGGCATCAGCTCGTCCTTGAGGTGCATGGCGCCGCGGTCGAGGGTCAGGCTTTCCACCGCCCGGTGCGCCTGGTGCAGGATGCTGCCGCCCGGCGTTTCATAGACGCCGCGCGACTTCATGCCGACGAAGCGGTTCTCCACCAGGTCGAGCCGGCCGATGCCATTGGCGCGGCCGAGTTCGTTGAGCCGGGTCAGCAGCGAAGCCGGCGACAGCCGCTGGCCGTCGACCGCCACCGCGTCGCCCCGCTCGAACGCCACCTCCACATAGCTCGGTTTGTCGGGCGCCTCCTCCGGCGCCAGCGTGCGCTGGTAGACGATGCTGTCCGGCTCGGCCCAGGGGTCCTCCAGCAGCTTGCCCTCGGAACTCGAGTGCAGCAGGTTGGCATCGACCGAGAACGGCGCCTCGCCGCGCTTGTCCTTGGCGATCGGGATCTGGTGCTGCTCGGCGAAGGCGATGAGCTGCTGGCGGCTGCCCAGTTCCCATTCGCGCCAGGGCGCGATGACGCGGATGTCGGGCTGCAAGGCGTAATAGGTGAGTTCGAAACGCACTTGGTCGTTGCCCTTGCCGGTGGCGCCGTGCGCCACCGCGTCGGCGCCCACTTGCCGGGCGATCTCGATCTGCCGCTTGGCGATGAGCGGCCGGGCGATCGAGGTGCCGAGCAGGTAGCAGCCTTCGTAAAGCGCGTTGGCGCGGAACATCGGGAAGACGAAGTCGCGCACGAACTCCTCGCGCAGGTCCTCGATGAAGATCTGCTTGACGCCGAACATTTCGGCCTTGCGCCGCGCCGGCGCCAGCTCCTCGCCCTGCCCCAGGTCGGCGGTGAAGGTCACCACCTCGCAGCCATATTCCTGCTGCAGCCATTTCAGGATGACCGAGGTGTCGAGGCCGCCGGAATAGGCCAGGACCACCTTTCTCACGTCGCGCGCCATGCCTTCCCCCGCCAGGAGGCGGGACTATAGGCGCGCCCGCGACACCCGCAAGCGCTTTAGCCGAGCTTGTGCACGACGACGAGCGCAATCGCGGCGACCAGCATCGTGCCCCAAGTCAACACCATGCCCAGGCCCCGGCCGGGGCTCGGCCCATCGCTGCGCGACAGCCCGAAGGCATGCGCCGCCCGACCGACGAACAGCGCCATGCCGAACAGGTGCACGAGCCAGCCCCGCATGCCCGCTGCTTCCAACAGGCCGATGAGGATCAGCGCCAGCGGCACGTATTCGACGAAATTGGCCTGCGCCCGGATGGCGCGGAAGAGTTCCGGCTGGCCGCCGTCGCCCAGGCTGACCTTGTATTTCACGCGCAGCCGCACGATGCGGGTACAAAGACCCAGATAGAGCAGCGTCAGCGCCGCCGCATAAAGCGCCGTGATGTGGAATGCCATGGCCCGCCCCCGTTTCGCAGCGGGTCATTTTAGCGCAAGCGTGCCTTGGGCTGCCGTCACCTCGATGCTGAAATATTGCGCGCTTGCCACGAAAAGCGGCAGTCCGGCGGCCTCCGCCTGCAGCCGGTCCAGGCCGCCGTCGCCCACCAGCGCCAGCTGGCCCGCCACCAGTCCATGCGCCCGCAGCAATTCTGCCACCGCCCCGGTCGGCAAGCCGGGCCCCCTGGCTTCGGGCGGCGGCCCCAGTTCCAGACACTGGTCGGCAAACCGCCCCGGCAAGGCCCGCGTCAGCATGCCGAGGCAGTCGTGGAGTTGGCCCGCCAGGCGCTGGGAACCGGCTGCGGCGGGCCAGCCGCCGACAATCATGGCGGTGAAGCCGGCCTTGGCCTTGAGCTGGCCGAGCGCCGCCGTGCGCGCCTGGGCATTGCCCGAAACATCGAAAAACACGACGCTGTCCCGGCCGCGCACCAGCGTGCCGCCCAGGCCGAAGATCAGCGTGTCGATGGCCCGCCCGCGATCCAGGTGCGCCGCGGCGAAAACACGGTAGGCCAGGCCCAACGCGTCGGCCTGGGCCATGCGCCGACGGGCGACTTCCGGCGTCAGCCGCTTCCAGGCCTTGGCCACCCGCCAGCAATAGAGCCGCCAGCCGGCCTGGCCATCGTCCTCCAGCGGGGGCCCGAGATTGTGGCCCGCCCGCGGCAGCCGCTCGCCGATGTCCCCCATGGTTTGCTCCGTCAGGCGCCAGGCATCCCTGCAACGGCGATGCCACGCCGCTCAGGCCGGGGCGGGGGCCGTCTGCCGGCGGCGCTGTCGCTCGCTGTCGGACTTCAACTGGCCGCAGGCGGCCATGATGTCGCGGCCGCGCGGCGTCCTGACCGGCGAGGAATAGCCGGCGCGGTTGACGATGGCGGCGAAGCGTTCGATCGCCGTCGGCCCGGAACACCGATAGGGCGCGCCGGGCCAGGGATTGAAAGGGATCAGGTTGACCTTGGCCGGGATGCCGCGGATGAGCCGCACCAGTTCGCGCGCGTCGGCTTCGCTGTCGTTGACGCCTTGCAGCATGACGTATTCGAAGGTGATGCGCCGGGCGTTGCTGGCGCGTGGGTAGCGCCGGCAGGCCGCCAGCAGTTCGGCGATCGGATACTTGCGGTTGAGCGGCACCAACTCGTCGCGCACCTCGTCGCGCACCGCATGCAGCGAAATCGCCAATTGCACGCCCAGCTCGCTGCCGCACCGCTCGATCATCGGCACCACGCCCGAGGTGGACAGCGTGATGCGCCGGCGCGACAGGGCGATGCCCCGTTCATCCATGACGATGCGCAGCGCCTTGGCCACCGCCTCGAAATTGTACAGCGGCTCGCCCATCCCCATCATGACGATGTTGGAGATGAGCCGCCGTTCGCCGGTGGGCGTCGGCCATTCGCCAAGTTCGTCGCGCGCCACCAGGAACTGCCCCAGGATTTCCGCCGCGATCAAATTGCGCACCAGTTTCTGGGTGCCGGTATGGCAGAACTTGCAGGTCAGGGTGCAGCCGACCTGGCTGGAGACGCAAAGGGTGCCGCGGTCTTCCTCGGGGATGTAGACGGTTTCCGCCAGGTTGCCGTCGGCGAAGGCCAGCAGCCATTTGCGCGTGCCGTCGGCGGAAAGCTGGCGGCGCAGGATGCGCGGCCGGCCGATGTGCAAGCGCTCCGCCAGTTGCTGGCGCAGCGGCTTGGCGATCGTGCTCATGCCGGCGAAATCGGTCAGCCCATGGAAATAGAGCCAGTGCCAGAGCTGGCCCGCCCGCATGCGCGCCTCCGCCGAGGGCACGCCGACGGCCACCAGCTCCGCCGCCAGTTCATCGCGCGTCAAGCCGGTCAGGTCGGCCCCGGCCGCGGGCGCCGCTCCGGCCGGCGCCTCAGTCAACGCCGCAGGCCTTGCCAATGGCGCGGAGCGCGTCGGTGAAGCCGGAGAGCGCATAGCGGTCGGTCGTCTTGGTGCCACGCTGCGAAACGCCATTCACCACGATCTGCTTGCCCTTGCGCATGGCAGCGACCAATCGCTCGTCGTCCTGCGGTTTTTCCGACCAGGCGCTGTCGCCGCTGACGAACATCTGGAACCTGCCGTTGTCCACCTGCAATTCCACCTGGCTATCGGTCTTCAAAGGATAGCCGGCGATCACACTGACTTCGTTGCGCGCCCTTTGTTTCGGGCGGTGGGTTACCAGCAGCCAGACATCGCCGCGCGCCACCCCCTTGGGCTGGTTGTCCTGCGGCTTGGCGATGGCATAGCAGACCTGGCCGCCATCTTGCCGGGTCTCGAAGGCCGACCATTGGGCGAATTCGCCCAGCGGCTTCTTTTCTGCGGCCGACGCCGCTCCCGCCAGCAGCAGGGTGAGCGCGAACAGAGCCAGACGATGCATGCGGCCAAGATAGGGCAATTTCCGTTCAAATCGAACCGGCATGTTCGGTTCCACCGCAAGCCATTGCCCCCCGCAACCATGACCGCCGCGCGGCGGGCTTTCATCTGGTGGACCGGCGCCCCGCGCCAGGCAGCGCCGGCCTGCTTTACCAGCCGACAGCCAAGCCGCTATACCCTGGCGCCATGTCGGGCGAGCCCATCATCCTGGCCGACCTGGGCGAAGTCGAGCCCGCGGCCCTGGTTGCCCGCGTCGCCGAAGGCGCCGACCGTTCGGCCTTTGCCGAGCTGTTTCGGCGTTTCGCGCCGCGCCTCAAGGCCTATCTGATGCGGCTGGGCGCGGACGAGGGCGGCGCCGAGGAAGTGGTGCAGGAAGCCATGCTGACGGTTTGGCGCCGCGCCGCCACGTTCGATGCGCGGCAGGCCTCGGTCGCCACCTGGATTTTCACCATCGCGCGCAACAAGCGGATCGATCGGTTCCGGCGGGAGCGCCGACCGGAATTCGATCCCCACGATCCGATGTTGGCGCCCGCGGCCGATCCCGCGCCGGATGAGAGTCTGGGCGCGCAGCAAGAGGAATGCCGCCTGGCCGAAGCGTTGGCCGCGCTGCCGGCCGAACAGGCCGACCTCTTGCGTTTGGCCTTCTTCGACAGCCTGTCGCATGCCGATATCGCGGCCCGCTCCGGCCTGCCGCTCGGCACCGTGAAATCGCGCGTGCGGCTGGCACTCGGCCGGCTGCGGCGGGCGCTGGACGGCAGCTAGCGCGATCGTGGCCGCGGGGGCAATGGCTTCCGGTGGAACCGAACAAGCCGGTTCGACGTGAACGGAAATCGCCCTAGAGAACGGGCCGGCGCTGGCGCCAGGGCGTCGCGCTCTCGTAGGCTTGTGCCACGCGCAGCACCGTCGCCTCGTCGAAATAGCGCCCGACGATCTGCGCATTGAGCGGCAGCCCTCCGGCGTCGAAGCCGGTGCAAACCGACATCGCCGGATGGCCGGTGACGTTGAACACCACCGTCGCCGACTCGGTGGTGAAAGCCGTCATGTGCACAAGATCGTCGAACCGCCCGGCGACATGGAAAGCGCCGGCCATGAGCAACGCATCGCAGGTGTTCACCAACCGGTCCGTGACATGCGCCAATTGCCGGCGCATGCGCAGCGCCGCCAAATAATCGACGGCGCGGATGGCGAAGCCTTGCATCATCTTTTCGCGCAGCGAGCGGCCCATCAGCGCCGCGCGCCGCATGAAGTCCTGCTCGTGGATCGACAGCGATTCCGACGAATTGATAAGCGTGGCGGTTTGTCGATAGTGGGTGAGCGGCGCCGGCAGCCTGACCTCGCGCACGATCGCGCCCTGCTCGCGCAGCAGGCCGGCCATGTCGTCGAGTGCCTTGGCGTTGTCGGGGTTGAGCGGCGCACCTTCCGGCCCCAGGTCGCGGACATAGCCGATAACCAGGCCGCGCACGCCGGCATGGAGACCCCGCAGATAGTCGCCGACCGGCTGATCGGCGCTGGCCGGATCCTTGGGGTCGTGGCCGGCAATGGCCTGCAAGGCGAGGGCCGCGTCCTCAACCGTCCAATTGAGCGCGCCGGTGACGTCGAGCGACCAGCAATTGGGCAGCGCGCCGGCCCGGCTCACCCGGCCATAAGTCGCCTTCAAGCCTTGCAGGCCGCAGGCGGCGGCCGGCAAGCGGATCGAGCCGCCGGTATCGGAGCCGAGCGCCAGCAGCGCCGTGCCGGCGGCCACTCCGGCGCCGGCGCCGGTGCTGGAACCCGCGGTGAAGCGCGTCAGATCCCAAGGATTGCGGGCCAGCGCGAACGGCAAGTCGTCATAGACGGCACCCGTGCCGGTGCCGAATTCCCAGGTGTTTAGCTTGCCGAGCAGGATGGCGCCGGCCGCTTCCAGCCGGGTGATGAGCGTGGCCGTCTCCTCGGGTACGTAGTCCAGCATCAGTCGCGAGGCCGCCGTCGTGCGCACGCCGGCCACGTGGTAGTTGTCCTTGACGGCGAACGGCACGCCATGCAGCGGGCCCAGCCAGCGGCCCGCCGCGATCTCGGCTTCCGCCCGCTTGGCGGCCGCCCGCGCACGTTCGGCCAGCGGCGTGATGTAACTGTGGATCTTGCCGTCGACGGCAGCGATGCGCGCCAGCACCGCTTCGACCAGTTCGACCGGTGAGAGGTCGCGACGCGCCAGCCTGCGGCCGGCTTCGGCCGCGCTGAGATAATAGAGCTCGTTCGGCATCCGCACCGCTCCCTTCGCCCGCTCGGGCAAGGCGGTCCGGCCCGAACCCCGTTGCGGGCTCGGGGCCGGGCCAGCCGTGGTCGCTAGACTTCCCTAGTGGCGAAATCCGCCGGCAGGATGATCTCCAGGACTTCGCAGTCGTCCGAGTAGTCGAGCACCGTGTGCTTGATGTTAGGCGGCTGAAGCCAAGCCGAGCCTGCCCGCATGATCTGCTCGCCGGCGCCCTCGAACTCGTTCTTCATCCAGCCCTTCAGCACATACACCATCTGGAAGTCGACATCGTGCACGTGCCGCTTGGAGACCACGGCCGGATCACAGGGCGCGACCAGGCGGATGACATGTGCCTGCGCCGCGCCGTTGCTCGCCTTGGCGAAGCCAAAATCGCGATACATCGCATAGGGCCGCAAGCCGTCACGCTTGAAGTCGGCATCGCCGGCGTAATGGCTGACCAGGAAACCCTGCTTGCGCCTTGCCGGCTTGGCGGCCGGCTTGGTTCGCGCCTTGGCGGTCTTGGGCGCGGTGCGCGACTTGGCCATGCCCTTGCCGCGGGCGACCGTCTTGGCTTTCGCGCCGGCCTTGGAGGCCGGCTTGCGCACCGACTTGGCCGCGGTCCGGCTCTTGGCCATCGTCTTGGGTTTCGGCGCGGCCTTCGCTGTCGCTTTCGCCTTGGCCGCCGGCTTCCGCCGCGTCGTCGCTTTTGCCATGGTCTGCGCTCCTTCTCCCTGCAATTCGTCCACGTCCGTCAGCGTGGCCGCAACTGGATCCGATCCGGACGGCAATTGTCCGTCGCCGTCGCGGCAAAGACAACCGCCGAGGAAACTTCGTCACCCGTCAGCGGCACCGCGGTGCGCGCCATGGCGCCCAGTCCCGGGCACTCGGCGGCGAGCGACCCGCGCGCCGCCGGATTGCGCCCGGCGGCCGCGATCCCGGCGCCGATACTGGCGCGCGCCAGCGCCGAGGCCCACCTTGCCGGAACAAGGCTGGCGCAACAACAGGCGGCGCTTGTCGCAGCCGGCGTCCTGCTAGAATGTCGCGCGGGCAACGGGCGAACGGGGGGATCGGATGGAACTGGGCTTGCGTGGGCGCACGGCGCTGGTGACAGGCGCGTCCAAGGGGATCGGCGAAGCGATCGCGCACGGGCTGGCAGCGGAAGGCGTGCATCTGCACCTGACCGCGCGTTCCGCCGACAAGCTGACGGCGCTGGCCAAGCAGCTCGCCGGCCAGCACGGCGTGCGCGTGGCCAGCCACGCGCTGGACCTGGGCGTGCCGGGCGCGCCCGCGGAGCTGGCGGCCAAGGTGGGCGAGCTCGACATCCTGGTCAACAACGCCGGCGCCATTCCGGGCGGCGACCTGTGGCAGGTGGACGAGGCGCGCTGGCGGCACGCCTGGGAATTGAAGGTGTTCGGCTATGTCAACCTGACGCGCGCCGTCTATGCCCGCATGCGCGAGCGGCGCAAGGGCGTAATCGTCAACGTCACGGGCCTGGCCGGGTCGATGCCGCAGGCCGGCTACATCGCCGGCAGCACCGGCAATGCCGGTCTGAACGCCTTCGGCGAAGCCATGGGCGGCGCCAGTTTGCTGGAGGATGGCATCCGCCTGTTGAGCGTGGCGCCGGGCCTGGTCACCACCGAGCGCATGGTCACGATGCTGGAAACCAAGGCGCAGCAGACCTATGGCGACAAGAGCCGCTGGCGCGACCTGTTCCAGGGCATGCACCTGCCCATGGGCCGGCCGGCCGAGGCGGCGGAAGTGGCCGACCTGGTGGTGTTTCTGGCCTCCGACCGCGCCGCTTACATCAGTGGCACGACCATCACCATCGACGGCGGCTTCCGCAACCGGCCGACGCTGTTCTAGGGCAATTACCGTTCCAGGCGAGCCGGCAGGCGCGGTCTGAACGGAAGCCATGGCCCTGCAACGACGACCCCAGCGCGGTGGGCTCCGATCCGGTGGCTGGCTGAGCGCGCTTGCCGCGGATCGGACACCGCGCTAGCGCACGCGCGCCGGGGGCGCCGGACCCTTGCCGGAGAGCCGATCGACGACCAGCGACAAGCGGTCCTGTCCCCAGATCAGCTCGCCGTCCAGCACGAACATCGGCACGCCGAACACGCCCATGGCCTCGGCCTCATTCAGCACGGCTTCGTAGGCGGCGCGCCCGGAGCCGGCGAGATAGGGCGCGAAGCCGGCCGCGTCCGCGCCCGCCTCGGCCAGCGTCTGGGCGATGGCGCCGGCGTCCTCGATCGCCAGTTCGCGCTTCCAGAACCGCTCGAAGGCGAGATCGAGATAGCGCGCCCGCACGGCCGGTCCCGTCCGCTCGGCGTAGAGCCACCCGATATGCGCCAGCGAGGTGTCGAAGATCTTCTGCGGACCGAGAATCACCAGGCCGCGCTCGTTGGCGGCGCGGCGCGCGTCCATGTAGGAGTAGCGCACGCGCCGCCATTGGTGCGCGTTGCGGTCCTCGGGCGTGCCGAGAAACTCGGGAATGCGAAGCGTGTAGGGCAACCAGCGGAAGGCGAAGCCGAAGCGCTGTTCCAACTGTCGCGCGGGGTCCTTGGCGAGATAGGCGTAGGGACTCTTGAGGTCGAGGTAAAGGCGGCGGTCGGTCATGGCAAGAAGGCTAGCATGGCTCAGCCTTCGCGGGCGAAGGCGGGCGGGCGGTAGAGCGGAAAGCCGTCGTAGACCGGCGAGCGGTCGTGCTCGGGAACCTCATAGAAGGTGTAGCGCGAGTAGTTGTGCAAGGCGCCGTCCACCCTGAGCGTGGCGCCGCTGACATAGGCCGCCGCCTCGGACAGGAGAAAGACCACGCAGGCCGCCACCTCCGCCTCGGTGCCGAACCGTTTGGCGGGAATTTGCCGCCGGGCGGCCAGGATCTGCCGCTTCGCCGCCGGCGAATAGCGCTCGAAGCCGGACGAGGCGATATAGCCGGGGATCACCTGGTTGACCCGCACGCCGGCATGCGCCCACTCGACCGAGGCGCATTGCGTGAAGTTCTGCTGCCCGGCGCGGGCGACGCTGGCATGGCTCATGCCGGCCATGCCGGGGTCCCAGTCGGCGCCGATCGAGACGATGGCCCCGCCATGCGCCGCCATCCATTGCCGGTAGACCTCGCGGCTCATCAGGAAGGTCGCCGTCAGGTTGTTGGCGACGACGGCGTTCCAGCCGTTCAGGCTGAGCTCGGCCAGCGCTTGCGTGAACTGCCCGCCGGCATTGTTGACGAGGCTGTCGATCCGTCCGGCCCAGCCCAGCACGGCGGCCACCGCCGCGACCACCGCACCCTCCTGGCGCAGGTCGCAGGCATGCACGAATGCCGCCTGCGGCCCGCCGCCGAGCTCGTCCCGCACCGCCTCAAGCTTGGCCGCCGTGCGGCCGATCAGCGCCACCCTGGCGCCCAGCGCGACCAGTTCGTGCGCCATGCAGCGCCCCATGCCCGAGCCGCCGCCGGTGACGATCACCACCTGCTCGCTGAACAGCCCCGGCTTGAACACCGAGCGATAATCCATGCTCCCTCCTATCTCGGCATTGTTCGGTTGCCAGGGCTATCCTGGCGGGCCGAGCCCGGCCGGCAGCCCGTATGCCCCCTGGTCCTCGAGGCCGCGAGGGAGCGTGTGGCGCCGGCCGGTCTTCCACCAACCCGAACAGTCGTCTGGGCACGAGCCCGTATCGAGGAGGAAGGGTAATGGAAGCCGAGGAGAAGACCGTCCGCTTCGTCGGTATAGACGTCGCCAAGAACCGCGTCGATGTGCACGTTCGCCCCGATGGCGCCCGCTTCGGCTGCGCCACCGACAGCGCCGGGCTCGCAGAACTCATTCGCCGCCTCGGGCCGCTGGCGCCCCGCCTGATCGTCCTCGAAGCGAGCGGCGGCTACGAGGGCGTGGTGCTCGCCGCCCTCGCCGAGGCCGGACTGCCGGTCGCCGCCGTCAACCCCTTGCAGATCCGTCGCTTCGCCGGCGCCATCGGCAAGCTCGCCAAGACCGACACAATCGACGCCGCCGTTATCGCCCACTTCGCCGAGGCCGTCCGTCCCGAACCCAGGGCGCTGCCCAACGATCTCACGCTCCGGCTGCGCGAACTCCTCGCCCGCCGCCACCAGCTCGTCGTCATGGGCCAAGCCGAGGGCCAGCGCCTGGACAAAGTCGAGCAGCGGATCGCCCAGCGTTCCTGCCGCACCGTTCTGCGCGCGCTCGAGGCCGAACGCAAACGCATCGAGGCCGCCATCGACAAGCTCGTGCAGAGCAGCCCCCTCTGGCGCGCCAAGGAGAACCTGATGCGCACCGTGCCCGGCGTCGGTCCCACCGTGGCCCGCGTCTTCATCGCCCATCTGCCCGAACTCGGCACCCTCGACCGCCACAAGGTCGCCGCCCTGGCCGGCGTCGCACCGATCAACCGCGACAGCGGCCAATACCGCTGCAAGCGCAGAATCCACGGCGGCCGCGTCCACCTCCGCGCCCCTCTCTACATGGCCTGCCTGGTCGCAGTCCGCCACAACCCGCCGCTCCGTACCTTCTACAGCCGCCTCAAGCAGGCCGGAAAGCCGACCCGGGTCGCCATCGTCGCCACCATGCGCAAGCTGCTCATCATCCTCAACGCCATGCTGCGCGACAACACCCCCTGGACCGAAGTCCATGCCTG
>Ga0194131_10010741_pt1 | contig 11120 bp, 9 predicted proteins | sample TA2KigO120mmetaG_FD_148631 | JGI IMG/M metagenome (GOLD analysis project Ga0194131, IMG submission 148631) | Freshwater microbial communities from Lake Tanganyika, Tanzania - TA2015053 Kigoma Offshore 120m | ecosystem: Environmental > Aquatic > Freshwater > Lake | place: Tanzania: Lake... | reverse complement strand
ACTCTATTGGCTATGGCCAGAGACAGTCGCATAAATCTTATGAACCATATCGTCAACCCTGAGATGAAGGCGCGATTCAACGCCGCGGAGCAAAAGATTTTTGCCAATATTTGGGACGGTATGCAAATCGCACCAGAACTAAGTCTGCTCAGGCGCGCTAAGCGCGAATACGAGATCTCCAAGGAGGGACCAGAGGTTGCTAATAACTGGATTGAGCAGGAGGCTGACGAAATTGGTCTTGAGATGTATTTACGGGCAGGTTTTCCGCCATCAGAGATGACTAATTTTTTTAGTAACCTGCGTAAGCTCAAAGATAACACAGAGAGCGAGGGCGGAGCCTTGCGAGGGGACGAGGTCTCTAGGCTAGCACTTGATCTGACGGACTGCTTTCGCGGCGAGGGCATACACCCAGCTCTATGCTGGCGTATCCAGGATGTAAAAAACGAGCTACAAAAGCATCAGCTTGAATATGAAAGCATCATTGCTGATCCTGGCGTCGTCACACTGTACACAGGCAAACTTGACGCTGTCAAGAAAGCCTATGAGCCATTCTTTAGCAGTCAAAGCGCGGAGGTGACAAACGGGCCAAAACTTAAAACGCACTGGTGTGACCCATACAAGCCGAAATTCTGTAAGCCATACTGCCAGGAGCCAACCACTCCGCATGACGGAGAAGGCTGGGCCACCGAACATGGCGCGTCATGTGTAATAAGAAACAGTGTTGTCGATTTCAGAATATAGTCATCTGATTTTGGTCAGTGACCCACAGTAAGATTCTCGCCCAAACGCTCCTGCAGATAGAGATCGCCAGTGATGACACCGTCCGCCAAAAGCGCATGATCACTCGGATCAGACGAAGCGCCTTCGATTTCGATGTTAACAACTGGGTTACGAGTCACCTCGTGACTGATCTTATCGACGCGACGCCACTTGCCATTTAGGTCTCGAATCTGATCACCCACGGCTAGATACCACGCAGCCTTAAGCCCCTTGGCTGTCAACATCGGATGCTGCCTGGTCACGCGCACCGTGTCACCACCAACCTGAACCACAACTAAGGGATAGACTTCAGGACCCTTAGTCGTCCTCTTAACTCGTGCAGGCTTTCCAAGTACGGGGTTCAGTACCTGATCGCCAATCTCGATCGCGGCGATCTCTTTATCACTCCCGTCTGCCATGCGGATCTTGGTGTGGTATTCAAAACAGCCTAGATTGATACGATCGAAAAAACTAAGCTTGCAGTTTGGTGAGTCCGCATTACTGATCTGGGCCATCGGCATCCTGTTACCGTAGCCGTCCACGGCAAAACATCGGGAACCCGATGGGCAGTCACTGGGTGCATAGGGAGAACTTGCCACCGACGTGATTTCCCAGTTCGGGTACCCAGTGTGCATGGTGATCGGGTGATATCCACTGCCCCCAGAATGCTGAACGAAGAGATTGGCTGACTGAGTATAGTTAGGATACCTGTTGCCAAAAAACGGACACTGGTTCACACCTCGCGTCACCCGCGTCACGCACTCAACGCTGCCGCCGTAGCGATCCTTCACTCTGCCAGTCAGGGTGTAAATTGTCGGCTTGTTCAGAGCTTCAAGTGCACTATCCAGAAATGTAGAATAGGTACTAGGGTCGAACTTGTTCATGGCCTCAATGTTCGGCACTCCGCGTAGAGCGTCTGTATTACTCAAGTCCACATCGTCAGCTAAAGCATTCAGACGTGCATCTAACTGCGATGGTGACATCGCTTTCAAGCGCTCAGTTTCAGCACTAGTTAGATTTTCCAAACCCTTGATTGACCGCAAGTCAATGGACCCTATATTCTCACGCTCAGCTGGTGTGAGAAAGAAAAGCGCCGTACATTCATCAATTGTTAGTGCCCACAGAGCCGAGTCTTCGCTTCTTCTAAATATACTTTTTAGCTTGTTTACATGAGTGTTAAAGGCGTTGTTGAGCGCCCCTAGTTGGTCTGCTTTGAGTCCTTTAGTGGCCTGGTTATAGGTCGTTTTCAGGTCGGCAGGAATTCGTGCAGCATCAGAGCCATTGAACGAATCCGTAGGTGTACAAAAACGACGAGTGCTAACGGACCTAGATCCAATGTTTCCAGAGTAGTCACGTCCCGAAATATCAGCAGCAGTCATAGTCAAAGAACCCAGATCTGCTCCATTGGTGACCGTAGCAGTAATATCCGTACAGCCACCCGCTGGCACAGATGATTGTGCTGTGTAGAGACGACACGATGAAGGAGCCACCACTTTAAGCTCGGCAAAACACGTGCTTTCAGCTCCGACGCTATTGTTGTCCGCAGGTCTCACTGCAGCATCTACGGTGAAAGTGACTTCACCGCTTCCATCAACGGCTACGAGAGGTCGTGGCGAAGTTACCACTACTTGGAAAGCGAACTGATCGATACCCCTGACGCTCCGAGCGGTCGTAAGCAGAGACTTTCGCGAATACGTGCCGACTGCAGGCACAGGGCGGTTATCGACTATCGGCGCTACTAGCCTTTGAATCGTGTTGCCGTTACGCTGCGCAATCATTTGCGCTGTCACATCGTTTGGTACGTATGCCTCCAGTGCGACACCCGACACATACATGTTGAGGGTGACTTTTTCGTTAGGTTGATACAGGGTCTTGGCACCGACTGGCACAAGTTTACACCGAGGAACGGGCATCGGAGGTACGCCGATCTCTGCAGTTGTGGTGACCCCTAAACGGTCTCGCCCGGCAACGCTGACATTGTACCCGCGGATCCAGTACGGGAACGTCGCGTCGTAGAGTGCTCGGTTGAAAACGATCTCAGAGCGGTTATTAAAAGTAGGTCTCTTGGTTCGGTTGTCAGCAAAAGTCGCAAAATCTCTGGCGTTGAGTCCTCTGGCATCAGAGAAGCTGGTCGACACCATGCCTACAGCCGTACCGTTGCGACGCACAGATGACACGCTCCAGGTCGTCGGTGCCGGGCTGGGGGCTGCTCGCGTTCGGTCCACACTAAGGTTGCCTATGTATGGCTCCGGGTACACATAAGGTAACCCGCTCGCATAAGTTGACGAAACGGTACCATTGTTTGGGTCAGGTTGGTAAGTCATGAGGGCGATGACTTCGGACAGCCCCGAAATGTTCGCCTGCTGCGTACGGTCCATTGCGCTCCGTCCGGAGATTTCCTTGGACATGGCGATGATGGCGTCCATCTGGGTGTATACGCCCGCTGTCACGGCTCCGGCCAGTACCATGGCGAGTACGATCCCCGTTGATCCTTGCTGGCTGTTTAAGCTTGGGCGTTTGGTCATCTGCGAACCTCCGTCTGTGCAACCGTCATAGTTTTGTCGGCATTCGCCCAACGCAGCTTGAGCCGAGATTGTAACAAACCGAAAATCGAGATAATTTGATTATCTTTTCAATGACTTTTCTGTGGATTTTTAGTTACAGGCCGCAGTTCGGTCGAGTTTGGCTATGGGTAGTACGATCTTCCGCCCTTCACCATCTGCGGCTGCACTAGGTGGCAGTGACTTTACTGCGTTCATTGTGGCGCCAGTACGTTTCAGCGCTCTACGTAGCTGATCATCATTGTAACCTTGCCGCAGCAGTTCTTGCCTCACCTTAGGCAGGTCTTTAACAGTGCCGTTGAAAAGCTGCGCATCAGGTTTTGCCAGCACGATCATCTGGTAGAAAAATGTCGCATCACGGTCGCTCCGCACTGTGTTCTGACTTAGGATATCGTTATAGTCAGCAGCCATTTTCGATGCACAAGATCCTGTGCCCTGATTATCAGAGCACAGATAGATCCCGTAAGTTCCCTCCGGGGAATCTGCCAATGCAATATCAGCTGCAATTCCTGACTCAATACTTGCTACAGAAATTTTCCGACTAGCAACCAAGCTGTTCTTGCCGGCACCACCGCCTACCATCGGTTCGATAGTAAAAAGCATGCTACCTTCGTCTCCGACCAAAGCCTTGATCGCTTCTAAATCACCGCGGTGACATCCGGGCTGCGGAACTACCTCAATTGCAAGCATGCGCGCATTTTTTGCGTTTTCCTTATAGGGAACAGTTTGCAATCCCACATGACTACGCTTGATCTCTGGATAATCAAGTCTCTGCTTTTCTGCAACATCCTTGGAAGACTGCTCATCGGCTGTGCCAGATCCACTCCCGACCTCGCTCGGACCAGAGTTGTCGATTTCTTCTGCCTTTTTATCGCTGGATACACCGGCATTTCGTTTCTTCCCCGATTTCCAAAGATAAAGGGAAAAAAGTAGTCCCACGCACACTAAGATCACGATTTTAACGCGCGAATTCATAATTAACCCCTAATTAGCGTTGATCTTAATGTTGGCAAAATTGGTATATGGAATGATGACCGTCTTGTTTACATTCATTGGAACTGTTGACGATTTATTTGTCGGCGGTGCTAATGAAAGTACATAACCCGTGAGCGGACCCGTGCCAGATTGTGAGAAACAAGCGTTGAACCCGATGATCCCGTTGACAAGAAATGTCGTGGGTTTGCCCGCACTGGCTGCGATAGATCCGTTAAGGGGGAAGCGCCGCGTTGGTTTGCCCGTGCGACTCACTTCGACTATCGGCATCGTACCACCACCACATACCAAACATCCGTTGACTAACGCGGCGGCGTTGAAGCTATATTGAGCAAATTTCGCCGGTTGACTTATAGTACCAAGTGGTGGCGCACACCGGCTCTTAATAACCACATTTTGCGCTACCGAGTTTATCCCCTTATTTATATCAATCCGTAGCTCCGGACAATTTGTGGTGCATTCCGCGCCACTTGCTGATCTTAGGCTGAAGCCCGGATTGTCTGCAGAATACGAGCGTGCCTTCCAAGTGTTTCGCACGAGGTTGAGTAACTCATCCATTTCGCCGCGTAGCTCTACACGGAGTAACTCTTTTTGGGTCGATTGCTCAGTGTTTTTTACAAAGGTCATCATGACGTAGGCCAGGATACCGACAACACCCGTAGCAATCACCAACTCGAGTATGGTAAATGCGCCGTTATCGTCTTTGTGGTTTCTAGAGTGAAACATGAAAACTACCAACGTGAGTCTTCACAGTTTGTTCCTTATTCAGCTTCATGAGCCACTTAGTCATGTAGTAGACTTCGATTCCTTGTCCGGTACCCGTGGCAACATCATTGCAGGTGACCAAGGTGTCCGAACCTATTTTCTTGATATTCACCATGACTTGGACAAAAGCGCCCTTGTTATACGAAATCGTATCCCGGTCGTTCGACTTAAGTTGTGAGGGATTAACGTTTAGCTGGTAACACAAATACAGTCCCGAGGCGTTTGAAGCCGAGGTTCCGTCCAGATTTAGTTTCTTGGTCAAGCAACGACGCACATCTACGTCTCCTGCGGGAAATTTCGAACTGAGGCTAGTTTTATTGGTGCTATCCAAGTTCGCAATGGTACCCACACTAAGGACTCCCAACGTACCCGCGGCTAAACAGCGTCCGCTTACGAACGCCTTAACAGTGCTGGCGATTTGTTCCGCCATGGCCTCGTCTAAAGCCCGGGCTCCGTCGGAGGTTGCAATGACGCGTCTGGCCTTCTGCATATTGCCACCTGCAATGCCAGCAGCGACGATGAGTACACCCAAAATCGCCGCGGCTACGAGCGCCGCCACGAGCGATTCGCCTGACTCTGACCCGCGCTGATTTAGATTTCGGTAAAATGACATAGCGACGAACTCCTCGCGCGACCTAGCTGCACGTCGGGTATATCGGCTATCCGCGAAAAAACCTTAGAGCCCCAAAATTCAGGGCATAAACATCATATTATTGGGTATTTAGGTTTTCCGCGGCAGGTACTTACAAGCTATCGGACCTAGCGGTAGTGCCTAGGATTACATTTGGCGCGTACCAGCTCTGGCACGGGCTTGCCAACCATAATAGCGGCGAGCAGTTTAGCACTGCCGTGGGCCCACGAAAAACCATGGCCTGTGTAGCCTGCACAGGTAAAAATGCTCTGGCTATCGGTAGGTCCTATAAAGGGGAATCCCGTCTTCGAGGCAGCCATAATGCCAGACCAGGAAAAATCCCACTCGATTTCTTCTTCTATCGTGTAGTGCCGCGCCACAAAATCACGTAGTCCCTGATCAACCATGGGGTTAACACTGATATCATAGGTCCCGATTTCGCCGTGTGGCGTATGATTACGCCACCCCCCGATCATAAGTCGGTTGTCTTCGGTCACAATAGCATACTCGTACCCGTGGTCAAAACTATGGGGGTAAGGCACCTTGAATTTCTGCCTTAGGACTTTGCTAGTAATGATCTGACCACGAAAAGGGTCAACCAACCTATGTTTGGCAAAAAAAGGTGAGAGTAATGGCGAGTAAGCATTCGCCGCAATAACGGCCGCATCAGCTTTAATTGCGCCCCAAGGCTCGGTGACTAATGTCACCTGGGAGCCATTTTCCTCCACCTCCTTCACCTTAACGCCGGAGTGATATCTGAGGCCTCGACCAAGACAAATCTTGAGTAGCTCGTTGCGAAACTTTACCGGGTGAGCCTGTGCCGACCCGGGTTCAAAGCGGGCGCCGTAAACATTCCGAAACCCATAACTATTGAGTGTAGACTGCGGTACGTATTCAGAGGCGAATCCATTACGGTTAAGAAGCTCGACTGATTTTTTTACTTCTCCGTCCTCCACTTCGTCGATGGCGATGACTAAATAGCCATCCTGCTTATAATCGACTGGAAGTTTATGTCGCGCCACTGTGTCGCGCACCTGATGACAGATGTCGATCGAAAGTCCCCAGAGCTGCTTAGCGGTATCCTCCCCATAGAGTGCCGTCATGGCAGCCATCGATTCGACTGTGCCGTATAGTATGTGGCCACAGTTACGGAAGCTCGCGGCCTTCTCAGCCTCAAAGTCGAGCAGCGTGATGTCGGTAAAACCTTCCTCTTGCAGCCAATAAGCGGCGCTAACGCCAGTTAGGCCGGCTCCGATGATGACGAGTTCACTGTCGCGCGGTCTCTCCTTCGCCCCCATCAGTAGCGGGGTCTCGAGCCAATACGAATGAGAGTAACTAGACATGGTGTTTCCTCAAAAAACTGAGCGCCTCAAGTGTGCGATATCCGAACCAGGAACATAAACGTCCGTCAATCTTAGTGATACTCTGGCAGTCGACACCATCGTCACCTAAGATCTTGATATGGCGCGTCCTAAAAGCAAACGGCTCACTGCTCAGGAAAATGTGATCCGGACGCAGTGCATTGATTTGCTCGGTGCTGAGTGCTGGATAGCGCTCACTCCCCTGATAAGCATTTTGCCATCCAGCCCACGCTAGAAGGCGCGAAATATACGTATCCGGTCCGGCAATCATGTAGGGGTCCCGCCAAATCAGATAGAGAAAGCGCCGCCGCTCACCTTGTTGGGATACACGATCATTTAGTGCAACTTCAAGCGCCGCAGTCAAAATAGCCGCGGGTCCCGGGCAGCCTAGAAATGTGCCGAGTGATCGTATCATGGGAGGGACATCTGCCGGCGACCGCGGAAATGTCACCAAGGTTGAAACACGGTCCCTCAATGCCTCAACCAGTTCCCGCGTGTTTTCCTCTTGATTGGCCACGACGTGGGTAGGTTGCAATGAAAGCACACGTTCGACGGCAAAATCTTTGGTCCCGCCCACTAAGACTACGTCACGATGAAGGGACGGTGGCTCTACGCAAAATGAAGTGCAGCCCACTAGCTCAGCTCTCAAGCCAAGCTCAACCACAGTTTCGGTCAAACTCGGGACTAGACTGACTATACGACGAGGGACTGGATTTGGGATCAAAGGTGGGTGACCCTAGTGCTTGCCACCGAAGTCAGCAGCTACGCGCCACTCACCGGTGTCATACATAGCCTCAGCCCAGGAATTTGACTTAAGCTCGAGGACTAGAGCCTGCCCTTTGGCAAAGCGAAAGTCCATGCCGGTCAAGACGCTAGCCAGGGCGGAGATGTGAGGGTTGTGACCAATAAGAGCAACGGTCTTGTGCGTCGCCATGTCTTGGGCGCCCACTAAAGCAGCAAGGCTACGGGCATCATCCGTATAGATTTCATGGTGGGATCTAACTTCGGCCCGGTCCCCAAGCCATCCCTGGGCATGCTCCCAAGTGCCTATGGTACGCGCTGCGTCGCTCACTAGAACCAGACTCGGCAAGTACCCCGCCTCAGCCAACTGCCGCGCCGTGTTACTTGCCTGCTGTTTGCCATGTACCGTCAAACAGCGCTGATGATCCGAAGTCCGAGGACTTTCATCCTCTGCCTGAGCGTGCCTGAATAATATCAACCGAAGTTCCATGAGCAACTAACCCAAATGACTCCATGCAGCCAAAACTTAAGCTTAGTGGTGCCGCATATGTGGTGCGTCTGTCGCAAGAAGATTGTCACCGGATGCTTCGTGATCGACAGTGAAGTGTTTCGTGTTCTCTTCCTTAACGCTGACCACGCCACCGTGCAATTGCCCACGATCGGCTAGGTAGTCTTTTGTGTACACCCACTTGTCGCCAGCCGCACCGGCCATCGCATATTCGGGTCCAAGGCGGATAGCATCAACCGGGCATGCCTCCTCACAAAAACCACAAAATACGCAGCGGAGAATGTCGATCTCAAAACGCACCGGGAACTTCTCAATCTCGTTGGTCGGGTGCTGACCTGCCACGATGTGGATACACTCAGCTGGGCATGCCGTCGCGCAGAGGAAACAAGCCGTGCACCGCACCTGCCCGTCGTCTCGACGCGTGAGAAAGTGTTTGCCCTTAAACCGGTCACTGTAAGTAGCCGGTTGTTCCGGCCACTCAAGTGTGTTGGTCTTTTCGCGACCGGTGATCTGTTTGAGGAAGATAGTCAGCGTCTTCCACATGCCTGAAAAGATCGTGCTGGCATAGCCATAGGCCATTTGGAACAGGTTCTTGTCCTCTGGCGGCGGCGCTACTTTGATAATCCCAGTTGCCATGTCGTACGTCTCCTAGCGAAATACGCCTCTAATTACGCGTGCGCCCAAACCTCGGCCAAGGCCGTCACCACTTCCACTACATCCTTAGCTTCGTCCACGGCGGCGGGGAATGGCTTCGCCAACTCTCCGACCTTGCCCTGGAAGTTGCGGAAGGTGCCTTTCTTCTCGGCAAACCCCTTGAGCGGGACTAGATGACGGAGCCCTTTTACATTGTAGGCAGAACCCGACGTAGTCCAGACCGATACAAATGCTAGCTCAGAAAGTTTCTGGAGTTGACCAGCAAGACTTGGGAACTGGAACTCAATCTCAGGCGCTAAGGCCACGACGACTTTTGCGCCACTGCGCGCTAGGTCCTCAAAGCCGTTTTTAACATCCTTGGGGAGCCCTGCTTTAGCCAAAGCTTCGGATAGACCGAACGTATTAGGATTATGATCGCCGCGGTACAGGAGGCCGTCAAAAGCATCGAGATTTTCTGTCGGTTCGCGCCATTGGAAGACCTTGCTAACACCAAGCTTCTTGACGAAGAAGGCAAACAGCGCATCGTACTCTTCGCAGGTGTACTGCGGGCTAACGAGAAGTGCAATATCGCTAGCTGCTACGCCTTGTAGCTGTAAAGCAAGACTCGCAATGGCCTCGGCCACTGACACCCGTTGGCGTCCACCTTTGCCGTCTGCCGCAACGGCAAAACGCAGCCGCTGATCTTGATTCAGATGCTTGTAGGTTTTGCGGCCCACGTCACACATCCAGTGACCATTGACCTCAGACTCCTGTGGCTTCACGCGGAAGTAGGTGCGCACCTGAGGTTTTCCGTAGACCTTGACATGACACCCAGTGGAACAGCCAGGACAGACCGCCGGCTGATCCTTGAGAAACCACACGCGCTGCTTGAAGCGGAAGTCACGCGAGGTGAAGGCACCAACCGGACAGATATCCACTAAGTTATCTTGGTAGTTGTGTTCGATTTTCTTATCAGGATAGGTGCCAACAACCGCCCTATCACCGCGGTTGAAGATGCCCAATGCACCAGTTTTGGTGACCTCTTGCTCAAACCGCACACAACGGTCACAAAGGATGCAACGTTCTGTATCTAAGACGAGCTCTGAGCCCACGTCCAAGGCCTTTGGCTTCAGCACCTTCGGACGGTCCATCTCACTTTTGTACTTGCCGACTTCCATATAGAAGTCCTGCAGTTTGCATTCACCAGCTTGGTCGCAAATGGGACAATCAAGAGGATGGTTAACTAGGTGAAACTCAAGAGCCCATTTATGAGCTTCTTTGACTTCGGGAAGCAACGTCGACACTTTCATGCCGGGTGTTGCCTGCAAGTTACAGGCAATCTCAAGCTTGGGGCGGTTGTCGACCTTAACTAGGCAGAAGCGACAAACACCGGCGATGCTAAGACCAGGATGCCAGCAAAAGTGTGGGATATAGACGTTATGCTTGTGGGCCGCCTCCATCACAGTCGTTCCCTTGGGGACGGTGATGTCGCGATCATTCAAGTTAAAGGTGACTGTCTCAGTACTCACTTGCTATGACCCCCCGAACCTGCAGCCAGGTATGCTTGCAGCTCGCCACTGAATTTCTGAACGTACGACATGACCGGCATCGCACATGCGTCAGATAAGGCGCAGATGGTTTTACCACCCATATTGCGCGCAACGGATCCCAGACGCGCAATGTTATCTGGCTTGGCACTGCGGTCCATGATGCCATCCATGATGTTGTTAAGCCAGCCAGTGCCTTCGCGGCACGGAGTACATTGGCCACAACTCTCATGAGCAAAGAATTCGATGGTCACTTTGAGCAGTTCAGCCATGCTTTGACGGTCGTCGATCACCATGACCGCACCTGATCCAAGCATCGTGTTACGCTGAGCCATGGCTTCGAAGTCCATAGTCAAGCCTTCACACTCGGCTGGCGTCAGCACTGGTGCCGACGCACCGCCAGGGATCAGCGCCTTAAGTGTACGGCCTGGCTGCATGCCACCGGCTTCGATATTCAGTAGCGATGCAAAAGGATAACCCAGCGGCACTTCGTAAACGCCGGGTTTGTTCAAAGCACCAGAGATGGAAAAGAGCTTAGTGCCTGGACTTTTTTCCGTGCCAAACTGGCGGAAAGCCTTGGCACCGTTGTTGATAATCCAAGGCACGTTGGCCAAGGTTTCG
>Ga0194131_10010737_pt1 | contig 11124 bp, 10 predicted proteins | sample TA2KigO120mmetaG_FD_148631 | JGI IMG/M metagenome (GOLD analysis project Ga0194131, IMG submission 148631) | Freshwater microbial communities from Lake Tanganyika, Tanzania - TA2015053 Kigoma Offshore 120m | ecosystem: Environmental > Aquatic > Freshwater > Lake | place: Tanzania: Lake... | reverse complement strand
CCGGCCGACCCGCAGCTGACCCGGCAGGCGGCCGAGACCGTCGCCGGACTGCTGCCGCTGGGCTTGCCTATGCGCGTCTCCGGGCTGGGGCGCGCGCAGCAGATGGCGCGGGAACTGTGCCGCCTGCGCCCTGATCTGCCGCCGCCGGTCATCGATGCACGCCTCAACGAAATGGATTTTGGCCGCTGGGAACTGCAGCCCTGGGACGCCATTGACCGCACCGCTGTTGACGAATGGACGGCCGATTTTGCCCACCACCGCTTCGGGGGCGTCGAAAGCACGCAGCAGGTGATCGAACGTGTGGCCGACGCCATCGACGAACTGCGCCGCCAGGCCGTGTCCGAGGCGTTGTGGGTCACACATGCCGGTGTGATTCGGGCGGCCCATTTCTTGGCGACCCATGGGCGCACCACGCTCGCCGATGTCGGCCAATGGCCGGTGCATGCGCCTGTTCCGGGTGAGCTGCAGGTGCTCGCGTGCTGAGGCCCCAGCGGTGTTGCGCCCGGGCCCGGGCGGGATCTCATTGCCCGGCTTGAAGCCGCGTCGCCCTGGATGCCCGGGTGTTCTTGGCTGACGGCCTGGTGCTGGTTGGGCCTGCGCCTTTGGGCGCCGTCTGCGCCAGGGGGTGCTGTGCGTCTTCGAGCGTCATCAGCGCATCCACATGCGAGATGAAGCGGTGCAGGTATTCGGGGGAGATGTCCTGCATCAGCGCGAGCGAGCGCAACACCAGCATTTGCGAGTTGATGGGGCCGGCGTGCTCGGGCGGCTGGGCCAGGGCCTGGCTGAGCTGCTGGCGCACCTTCAGGTGCGACAGCGTTTTGCGCATTCGGCCCACGCTCTTGAGTTCCGGGTTCGGCTTGGGGATGGGGTGCTGCACGGCCGTGGCGGCGCGGGCACTGCGCGCGCTGGTGGTGACTGTGGGCGGCGCAGGAACAAGGGGGGCGGCGCGCATGTGTTCGAGCAATTCGGCCAGCGGCGAGGTGCGGTCTGCGGGGGCGGCGGTGGGGGTTGCGCTGGCCAGGTGTGCACCCAGTTGCGCGCTCAGTTGTGCGTCCAGTTGCGCCAGGGCCTGCGCCAGGCGTTCGGCCAGCCGGGCTTGCACCGCGCCGGTTTCGGCCTGGGCACGTTGGGCCAGCAGCGTGACGAAATGCCAGTCCAGCGGCACGCGCGTGGCGGCGCCTTGCGCGGCCAGGGCCTCCAGCCTGTCGGCCAGGCTGTCGATGAAGGCGGCGTGCGTGTCCATCCGGATCAGGGCTTCTTGGGCGCGCCGGCCTTGGGCACGGGCGCCATTTCCACGCGGCGGTTTTGTGCGCGGTTGTGCTCGTTGCTGTTGGCCACCAGGGGGTGCTGCTCGCCAAAGGCGGCGGCGAACACGCTGCTGGCAGGCATGCCCTCGGCGATCAGGGTGCGCGTGACGGTCAGGGCGCGCTGGGCCGAGAGTTCCCAGTTGTCCTCGAACTGGCGGTTGCCGTGCTTCATCGATGTGTCGTCGGTGAAACCGCTGACCATGAGCAGCTCGTCGCGCTCGGTCAGATAGCCCTTGAGCGGACCGATCAGGCTCTTGAGCAGCTGGTGGCCTTCGGGCTGCAGCTGGTCGGAGTTGAGCGCAAACAGCAGGCGCCCGCTGATGCCGATGCGCCCGTTGCTCAGTGTGATGCGGCCTTCCCGCAGCGATTGCGCCAGCGGCACGGCCAACACCTGCTCCAGGCTCTGGCGGCGCTGTTCTTCGGCCTGGCGCTTGGCGACCTCGCTTTGCAGGCTGGAGGCCAGCTCGAGCTGCACGGCCATCACGCCGACGAGCAGCAGCACAAAGGCCCCCAGCAGGCCCGACATCAGGTCGCCAAAGGCGATCCAGGACGGAGTGGCCGGATCGTGATCGGTGTCGAGCTCGGACATCAGGCGCTTTCCTGGGCTGCGGCCGTGCGCAGGGCGGGCTTGGCCGAGGCGCGGCTGAGCGCATCGAGCACGTCTTTTTGCGAGCTCAGGCTCAGGTCGATGACCTCGCGCGCCTGCGCCACGTAGTAGGCCAGCTGTTCGTCGCTGCGCGCCATGGACTTGGCCAGCGCGCCTTCGATCTGCTGCAGCTGGGCCAGCATTTTTTCGTGCGAGCCGTGCAGGGTGCGTGCGGCCAGACCAAAGGATTCGCCCAGGCTGGCGACCTCGATCGCGCTGGCCCGCACCTCGCTGGCCAGTGCGGCAAGCTTGCCTGACTCCTCACCCATTTGCGCGCCGAACTGCGCCCCGGCCTGGGCCAGGATGTCGTGCGAGCGGCCCACCAGGCTGTCGATGACTTCGCGTTGTTCGCTGCCCGACTGGCGGATGCTGGTCAGCAGCTCGTTGAGGGTCTCGAGCGTGCGGGTGCGCTCTTGCAGCAGCGCGTTGTCGTGCGCGACGCTGGCGCTGATTTGCCCGCGCAGCTGGGCGATGACTTCGGCCGCGGCCTTGGGGGCTTCGGTGGCGGTCTCGATCAGGCGTGCCAGCGGCGCTTCGAGCGCGGCGCCCAAACGCGTGAGGTGATCGGCCACGGCGGCCTCGAGTTGGCCCAGTCGCTCGATGGCGGCCTGGCCGCGCTGGGCTTCGTCGCTGCGCAGGGCGCCAAGTTCGCTGCGCCACTGCTCGGTCAGCGCCGCGCTGCGCTGCTGGTGCTGCGCCAGCCACTGGGCTTCGGCCTCGATGCGCTGGTGCATCAGCGCTTCGGCGCTTTGCACCAGGGTCTGCACCCCGGCCAGGCTCTGCGCGGTCTGGGTCTGCAACTGGTTGCCGAGTTCGCGCGCGGTGTGCGCCAGTGCCTCGCCCAGGTGCTGCTGTTGCACTTGCTGCTGGGCGTGGCTGTCTTGCCAGCTTTGCTGCCAACCTTGCTGCAGCTGGGCCTGCGTGGTGTGCAGCGCGTGCTGCCAGGCCTGCAGTTGCTCGGTTTGCCAGCTGCCCAGCTGCGCTTCGCGGCTGGCCTGGGTGTGCTCGATGCTGGTCAGCACGGCCTGGGCCTTGCTTTCAAAGGTGTGGGCAAACGCATCGAGGGTCTGGCCCATGCGCGCGGTGGTGTCCTGGCTGCTGCGTTCGTGCTGGGCCAGCGCGCTTTGCCAACGTTCGGCCACCTGGGCCGAGGTCTGGCCAAAGCGCTCGGCCAGGGCCGCGATGTGCTGTTCGGTGCTTTGCGCCAGGTGCGTCTGCACGGTCTGGGCCTGCTGCTCCAGGCGGTCCATGGTGGCCTGCACCATGGGACGCAGACTCTCGCCGGCGATGTGCATGCTGTGCGTGAGGCTGTGGCGCAGGCTCTGATCGACCGATTGCGCGAGCGCCTGGGTGGTCTCGCGCGCTTCGCGGTGAAAGCGCTCTTGCTGCTCCATCAGGCGATCGCCGAGCTGCTGTTGCATGTGCGCCATCTGCGCCATGAGTTGCCCAAGCTGGGCGGCCACGGCGGGCAGGGTTTGCGACTGCTGCTGCAGGGCGCGGTAGGCGCCCTGGCGCTGGTGCGCGAGCGAGAAGCCGCGCAGCTGCGTGGCCACTGCCTGGTCCAGGCTTTGCGCCACGAGCAGGCGCTCGCGCCGCACCAGGGTGGACATGAGCCCCAGCATGGCCGAGGTGGCCACGCCCGCCACCGAGGCGCCAAAGGCCAGGCCCAGGCCTTTGATGGGTTCGGAAAACGCGCTGCGGATGCCCTGAATATCGCTCACGCCCTGCAGCGCAAAGGCGGCCCCGTTGAGGGTGCTGAGCATGCCCAAAAAGGTGCCGAGCATGCCCAGCATGACCAAGAGGCCCACCAGGTAGGGTGTGAGTGCGGGGCCAGGCAGGGCGACGCGTTCGCCCTCGACGCGCTGGCGCACGGTTTGGCGCAGGCCATCGGGCACGCGGTGCAGCCACTCGCCCAGATCGGTTAACTCCGCCGGCAGTCCGGCTGTGGCCTGCACGGCCTCGGCCAGGGCCTGGGTGTGCTGGCGAAACTGCCGCAGCTCGCCTGCACCGGCGACGAAGACCGCGCCAATGACCATGGTCATCAGGAGCACCAGGGGGTGACCCCCCAGAGCCGTGGCGGCCACCCAGACCACGGCCAAGAGGCCCAGTGCGAATGCGAGGGTGAACAGGTGTTTTTTCATGGAGATGTCGCTTGGTAGGCGTCGGCCAGCCCGAGCACGGGCTGCAGACGCAAATCGAGTTCGGCCAGCAAGGCTTGCTGCAATTGACCTTCGAATTGCAGCAGCCAGTCGGGTTTGGATTCGGGTTGGGGCAGGGCAGGCGATGCCTGGGCGCTGCGGGTGTTGGCGCCCGCAGGCGTTTCGGCTTGGGGCGCGGCCGGGGGCGGGGCCGAGCCGGCCAATTGCCGGAAGCGGATTTCCAGCTTGGCCGGCAGGCTGGCGAGCAGGCGTGTTTCGCGTTCGCGCAGGGCGTGTTCGTAGGCGGCGTCGAGCAGGGCCAGCTGGTGCAGGGCTGCGCCGCCATGGGCCACGGTGGCGCGCACCTGGGTGCGCAGCGTCTCGATGCTTGCGGCCATTTGCCGCTGGTGCGTGCTGGCGTAGCGCCGGTAGGGTTCCCAGGCCTGGCTCAGATCGATCGGTTGCTCGGGCGCTTCATGTGGCAGTGGGATGCGCGGTGTGCCGGGCAGGGGCGCGGCGTGCACGATGCTGGCGCTCAGCCGCTCGCGGGTGTGCTCGACGTGGGCGCGCACGGTGGTGGCGTTGGCCACGGGGCGCTGGGGCGGCGCGGCCATGGGCGGCTGGCCCGGTTGCAGCAAGGCGTGCAAGGGGATGGCTTGCCGAAAATCCAGCCATTGGCCCAAGCGCTCGCCCACATTGTCCTGGCTGGGCATGGGCTGCAGCAGCGCGTGTTCCGTGAGGAAGCGCACGAGCGGGGCACTGTGGATGCTGGCGCGGGGCAGGGCGCGCGTCATGGGGGGTTCGGGTGTCAACAAGCCAGGGGATTGCCTGCTCGGCCTTGGAGCCGGGGGCAAGCGCAGGGGGGTGTTTGCGCTTCGGCCGAAGCCGCAGGGGCAGGACATGCCAGGCGCGATGTGGGGCCATTTTAGCGCTGGACGGGGGCGCGGGGCAGGCGGTGTGGGTGCTAGGGGGGATGGCTTGGGGGTCAGCGCGTCTTGGGCGTGAAATCGCACCAGGCCGAGACCGCGCACTGCGCGCACTGGGGTTGGCGTGCCCGGCACACATAGCGCCCATGCAGGATCAGCCAGTGGTGGGCGTCCACCCTGTAGGCGGGCGGCACCCGTTTGAGCAACTGCATTTCCACCGCGTGGGGCGTTTTGCCGGGGGCCAGGCCCGTGCGGTTTCCCACCCGAAAGATGTGTGTGTCCACCGCCATGGTCGGTTCACCGAAGGCCACGTTGAGCACCACATTGGCGGTCTTGCGGCCCACGCCGGGCAGGGCTTCCAAGGCCTCCCGGGTGCGTGGCACCTGGCCACCGTGCTGCTCGAGCAGGATGCGACAGGTCTGCATCAGGTGCTTGGCCTTGCTGCGGTACAGGCCGATGGTTCGGATGTGGCTCTCCAGACCTGCGAGCCCGAGGTCAAGGATTTTTTGCGGCGTGCCCGCCACCGCAAACAAGCGGCGCGTGGCCTTGTTGACGCCCACATCGGTGGCCTGCGCGGAGAGCAAAACGGCGGCGAGCAACTCGAACACGCTCGTATACTCCAGTTCGGTGTTGGGCTGCGGATTGGCCGCTTTGAGGGTGGCGAAAAACGGCTCGATGAATGCTTGTTTCATGCCCGAGATTCTCCCCCATGGCCATCCCCTTCGCTGAGCGCCTTCAGAACGTCGAAACCTCCGCCATCCGCGAGCTCTTCAAGCTGCTGGGCAAGCCCGGCATCATCAGTTTTGCCGGCGGTTTTCCCGACAGCGCCATGTTCGATGTGCAGGGCATCCGCGAAGCGAGCAACGCCGCCTTGGCGCAAGACGCGGGCGCCGCGCTGCAGTACGGTGCGACCGAGGGCCATGGCCCGCTGCGCGAGCAACTGGCCCAGTTCATGGCGCACAAGGGTGCCCAGGACGTGCGGCCCGAGCAGCTGATCGTGACCACCGGCAGCCAGCAGGCGCTGGATTTGCTGGGCAAGACCCTGATCAGCCCCGGCGACAAGGTGATCGTCGAAGGCCCGACCTTCCTGGCCACGATCCAGTGTTTTCGCCTGTATGGCGCCGAGCTCATCAGCGCACCCATCGACGCCGATGGCGTGCAGATCGACCGGCTGGCGCAGCTGATCGCCGAGCACAAGCCCAAATTCGTGTACCTGATCCCGACCTTTGGCAACCCCAGCGGCGGCCTGCTGAGCCTGGAGCGCCGCAAGCGCGTGCTCGAACTGGCCGTGCAACACAACACGCTGATCGTCGAGGACGATCCTTATGGCGATCTGTATTTTGGCGCAGCGCCGCCGCCCAGCCTGCTGGCCTTGACGCCCCAGGTGCCAGGCAGCCGCGAGCTGCTGGTGCATTGCGGTTCGCTCTCCAAGGTGCTCTCGCCGGGCCTGCGTGTGGGCTGGATGATCGGCCCGGCCGAACTGCTGGCCAAGGCCACCATGTGCAAACAGTTCAGCGACGCGCACACCAGCACGTTTGCCCAGGCCACGGCGGCGCAGTACCTCCAGGCTGGCCGCATGCCCGCCACACTGGCCAAGGTGCGCAGCGTCTACGCCCAGCGCGCGCAGACCATGGGCGACGCGCTGCGCCGCGAACTCGGCGATGCGGTGAGTTTTGTGCAGCCGCAAGGTGGCCTGTTCGTGTGGGCGCGTCTGACCGGTGCGGGTGGCAAGGTGGCCGACGGCCATGTGTATGCCCAGCGCGCCATTGAGCAGGGCGTGGCCTTTGTCCCCGGTACGCCTTTCTTTTGTGCCCATCCCGACCCTGCCACCTTCCGCCTGAGCTTTGCCACCGCGGCCGAGGACAAGATCCTTGAAGGGGTGGCGCGTCTGGCCAAGGCGCTCTGAGCCACGGGCCTTGAATCCCGAAGACCTGCTCAAACTGGTGCGCACGCCCATGCCTTTCGGCAAGCACAAGGGCGTGCTGATCGCCGACCTGCCCGGCGATTACCTCAATTGGTTTGCGCGCGAGGGTTTCCCCAAGGGCGAAATCGGTCGGCTGCTGCAACTCATGCAGGAGATCGACCACAACGGCCTGAGTGGGCTGCTCAAGCCGCTGCGGCGCTGAGTCCTTGAGTCGCCAGGCCGAGCTTGCGCCTCACAACCGCGCCTGAACACGCCTGGCTGTGCGGTTCAACTGGCCAGCCACAGGGGAAGCCCCCCAAGCCCCAACTCTGCCCGAACCCCGAAGCTGGCCATCGGACGTGCAATGGTTTCACCCAAATGCAGAGCGTCTTTGTGTGTGAAAACCCTGTTGCCATCCGACTCGCATGCGGACAGGGTGTGGTCAATGGCGGTTATTGGCGTGAAAGACAGGTTCTCCGAGACGGACACCTGTCAGCCCAGCGAAGCCCGCGCCATCCACATGTGTGGCGATCAGGCGCTCTGGCTCGGTCGGGCCGTGACCTTGTGTTGCGAAGTCTGTTTCATTTTTGAGGCCCAAACACCATCATCGTTAGGATCAGCCCCTGTGGCGGGCCAAGGTCGTGCTGGGGCTTTCACCGTAGGCTTGTTGGTAGGCGGCGGCGAATCGGCCCGCGTGTTCAAAACCCCAGCGGGTGGCCGTTTGCAGCACGCGGGTGTCGGCACCAGGGTGCATCAGGTCATGCCGTACCCGTGCCAGTCGAAGGCGACGGATGTAGGCCAGTGGTGTGGTGCCGTGCTCGCGTGCGAACAACTGCTGCACCAGACGCACGCTGGCATGGGACGTGTGGGCCAAGTCCGTCACGGTGATCGCTTGGTCCAAGTGCGCTTCAATGTATTGCTCGAGTTGCCGCAACCGTGGGTTCGGGTGGGCTGGGGTTGGTGGACTGGTCTGGGCAAATGCCCCGCCTATTTGCAGCAGGATGGACAGCACATGGTCTTCGAGCAAGGCGGTGTGCAGACCGTTGGCGGACCGCCCGGTGCCCGGCTGGCACCAGGCGGCCAGGTAGTGCATGAGCTGCCACCAGTGGGCGCCAAGCCCCTGGCGCATATCGAAAGTGGTGGTCAGTCGCAGCGATGCCGCAGGGATTTCCCCCCACAGTGCACTGGCCACGTGTTCCAGGCGTTGGCGGTTGATGCGCAGCATGAACTGATCGCAATCGGCCGACCAGTCCATGCGCACACCGTCCTCGGGCGAAATGACACTGGCCTGTCCACGGGTGCAGCGGTGCAGGCGGTCTTGGTGCCACACGCTGGCCTCGCCGGACAGCGGCATCTGCACCAGAAAGAAATTGTCCAAACGATCTGGATCGATGTGCACGGCGGCGCCATGGGCCAGGCGGTTGAGCGAGATGGCCGGGCCCAGTGTGCAGTGGTGCATGCGGGCGTGTACCTGTTGGCGGGCACCGATCACCTCGAGTTGGTGAGGTTTGTAGATGTGCGCGATGCGTTCACGGGTTTCGTCCAAGTCCTTGGAGTTCAGCACCGACAAGGTCGCCCAGTCGGGCCCACGAGGCTCACGCGGATCAAGCCAGGAGGGTGGGGCCATGGGGGGCGGGGTGGACGCAACAGGGCTGATTGCCATGCGTGCATGCTAGTGATTACCCCTGTTTTTGCACTTATCGGATACCCGGATTCGCGGTTTGGATAGCCAAGCCTGGCAGGTCGATTTCAGAATAGGACGGTCTTTGTCCTCGTGTTCACAAGAGAAGGAGATCCACATGTCTTTGCAGACCAAATACCTGCTTGATGAAAGCCAGATGCCCAAGTTTTGGTACAACATCCAGGCGGATTTGCCCAAGGCTTTGCCGGCCGTGTTGCACCCCGGCACATTGCAGCCCGTAGGACCGGATGATCTGGCACCACTGTTCCCGATGGAGTTGATTTTGCAGGAGGTCAGCACAGAACGGGAAATCGAGATTCCGGAAGCCGTGCGTGACATCTACCGATTGTGGCGGCCCGCACCGTTGTACCGCGCGCACCGTCTGGAGAAGGCGCTGGGCACACCGGCCAAGATTTTCTATAAATACGAAGGCGTCAGTCCGGCTGGCAGCCACAAACCCAACACGGCGATTCCACAGGCCTTCTACAACAAGCAAGCCGGTGTCAAGCGCCTGACCACCGAGACCGGGGCTGGGCAGTGGGGCACCTCCTTGTCGTTTGCGGGCAGTCTGTTTGATTTGGAGGTGCTGGTGTTTCAGGTGCGCGTGTCCTATGACCAAAAGCCTTACCGTCGCGCCGTGATGGAAACCTATGGCGCGCGCTGCCTGCCATCGCCTTCCATCGAAACCCAGTATGGCCGCAGTGTGCTGGCCCAGCGTCCCGATCACCCGGGCAGTCTGGGCATCGCGATTTCGGAAGCGGTGGAACTCGCGGTGCAACGCGAAGACACCAAGTACGCGCTGGGTTCGGTGCTTAACCATGTGCTGTTGCACCAGACCATCATCGGTTTGGAAGCCATGGAACAAATGCAGATGGCCGATGCCTGGCCCGATGTGGTGGTGGGCTGCACCGGAGGTGGCTCCAACTTCGCGGGCATCGCCTTTCCCTTCATTGGTCATGCCTTGCGCGGGGGCAAGAAGTCGCGCATTGTGGCGGTGGAGCCAGCGGCCTGCCCCTCGCTCACGCGGGGCAAATATGCCTACGATTTTGGTGACACCGGTCACATGACGCCACTGACCAAGATGCACACCCTGGGCAGCACGTTCACGCCACCTGGCTTTCACGCCGGGGGGCTGCGCTACCACGGCATGGCGCCACTGGTGAGCCATTGCAAGGAGCTGGGCCTCATCGAAGCCACCGCCTACACCCAGGGCCAGTGTTTTGAGGCTGGTGTGACTTTTGCGCGTGCCGAAGGCATCGTGCCGGCGCCCGAGGCCAATCACGCGGTCAAGGGTGCGATTGAAGAGGCGCTGCGCTGCAAGCGCGAAGGCCAGAGCGAGACCATTTTGTTTAACCTGTGTGGCCACGGCCACTTCGACATGACCGCGTATCAAAAGTACTTTGCGGGCGAGTTGAAGGACGAGGCTTACGACGAAAAAGAACTGGCCATGGCACTTTCTGGGCTGCCCAGCGTGCCCGAGGGGGCTTGATGCCGTTTGCTGGATTCAGCGGCCCAGCCACAGGCGCAGGCGCAGCCCCCAGCCGCTGGACAGGCCGACGGTGGGCCAGCGCAGCTCACCCTGCGGTGTGATCACCGCAAAGGCGGGCACCGCACCCAAGCCCAGCGCAGCGGGAATGGCCGAGTGCGGGTCCACCACCGTGAGCCAGGCCAGGTCGCGTCCAGTCAGATGGCGTGCCACCGTCTCGGGCGGGCCGGATTGCATGGCGATGGTGAGCACCGGGTGCTCTGGTGTCAGCCCGTTGACCGTGCCCTCGATCATGGAGCAGATCGGGCACCAGGTGGCCCACACATAGAGGCCGATGTTGCGACCGGGGTGGCTGGCGTGCAGCGCGGCCAGTTCGGCGCGCAAGCTGCTCTGGCGCAGGGCGCCGTCGACCAGCACAGGCAGCGGGGCGTCCAGCGCCGCATCGGGCAGCGGGCCACCGGCCACCCCCCGGGTCTGCCACGCCTGCACCGCCAGCCACACCGCAGCCAACAGCGCCAGGGTGCGCAGGTGGCGTTGGCCATGGCGCCGCAGTCCATGCATCCACGACCGCAGGCGATCGGCAAGACGCATGCAGCAGGGCTCAGGCCTGGAAGAGTTCGAGCAGGCGGTCGAGCCCGCCCATGTCGATGGCGACCTTGGCCTGAGCGCGCACCTTGGGCTTGGCGCGGTAGGCCACCGACAGGCCGGCCACCCCCATCATGTCCAGGTCGTTGGCGCCGTCGCCCATGGCGATGGCCTGGGACGGCGAGCAGCCGATCAGGCTGCAGGTGCGCAGCAGGGTTTCACGTTTCATGGCGCCGTCGCAGATGTCGCCCCAGCTTTGGTCCAGCAGGCGACCGGTGAGTTGCCCGTCGACGATCTCCAGCTGGTTGCTGCGCGCAAAGTCCAGCGCCAGGCGGTCGCGCAATCGCTCGGCGAAATAGGTGAAGCCGCCGCTGACCAGCAGCACCTTGAGCCCGGCCGCCTTGCAGGCCAGCACCAGCTCGGCCGCCCCCGGGTTGAGCCGCAGGCGCGAG
>Ga0194131_10010730_pt1 | contig 11136 bp, 7 predicted proteins | sample TA2KigO120mmetaG_FD_148631 | JGI IMG/M metagenome (GOLD analysis project Ga0194131, IMG submission 148631) | Freshwater microbial communities from Lake Tanganyika, Tanzania - TA2015053 Kigoma Offshore 120m | ecosystem: Environmental > Aquatic > Freshwater > Lake | place: Tanzania: Lake... | reverse complement strand
CCGGTTGGACGCAACGTATCTTTTCCTCACTCATTTCAACCCCTCCCGGGTAACAAAACTTTTGCCGCAATTCAGGCCGACGTGGCCGAGGCGAATTCGTTTGCACTCCGCGGGCTGACCGGTGTAAAAGCGTCGCGCGGAAGAAAGGTCTGCGTGATTTAGAGGTTCTGCGAGACTTGGAGATCTGGGAAGCGTTGAATCATGCACATAAGTGTCGTCTTACGATTGGCACAGCCGCCTTGCTATTACTCGATGCCAAGGCTCGCTTTATCACACGCCACCAACCTCACTTCACCTCACCAGGTTCGCATCGGTCAGCGTTAAAAGGACGTCTATGAAACTTCATCTTATTCCTTGCGCTTTTATTTTGCCTTTTCTGATCTTGAATAGCGTCCGTGGACAATCGCCGTCAACTGTCTTCACCGACAGATTCGACGATCCGCGGCAGATCTACCGCGGTGCGTCGCTATCGATTTCATTGTCGAATGAAGATGCTGATAGCGAATTGGAAGTGGATGCCAAGTGGGAAACAGAGCCGAACCACTGCGGCAGTCGTCCGGGGCGATCCAAGTGGGCGACCTGGCAACCGCCTTCTGACGGCGTCGTGGAGATTGAAGTAACCTCCGGAGAGGTTGGGTTTATACCCCTCGTCGGACTTTACACGGGGAAGAGCTTCGAGGAATTGAAGAGACGAAGATTTGTCTGTGGGTTCATCAAACCAGGTGAGACGTCGATCAAGATCAGAGCCACTGTATTTAGGACGGACACCTATGAGATTGCGGTTGCCGGCGAGAACAAAGAAGAAGGAGGCCCGCTTACCATCACGCTCAATTTAATTTCGGCCCCAAGAATTGACCGGAATCCTTCCTCGGTCGATGCGACGGTCGGAGAGGCGGTGGAATTCACAGTCGGTGCGACGGGATTTGGAGCCAGCGAGACTACCATCGGCGGCGTGGGGACCCCACCTCCATTGCGATATCAGTGGAAGCACGCAGGCACGAATCTGGTCAACGGTCTGGTCACGGGCCATGGTCCGCTGCTGGACGGGACCCGTGTCGATGGAGCGACGGCGGAGAAATTGACCTTGAATAACGTTCAAGAAGGCTGGTTAGGCGAATATTCAGTGGTAGTTTCAAATGAATTTGGAAACTCCCCAAGCCTTCCCGCGCGCCTCAATCTCTCATTGTTGCCAAGAATTGTCACACAACCCGCCGGCGACACCCGGGATGCCGGCACGCCGTTTAGCACACGTGTGACAGCGGTTGGGAAACCGGTGCTTCAGTATCAGTGGCAGTTTAAGGGAGGGGGGTCTTCCGATTTCGCGAACCTGCCCAGCATGACCACGACTAACTTATTGATTTCAGCCGTTACATCGGCTAATGAGGGGCTTTATAGAGTGATCGTGTCGAACCCGGTTGGCTCGATCACTAGCGCCGAGGCCCCTCTTTTCGTCATTGATCCCGATATTCAGGTTACGCGGCCTCCAAGCCAAACCAAGGCCGTTGGAGAATTCGTCAGCTTTCGCGTCACGGCTAGCGCCCGTAACCGGGCCAACAGTGAGCTTCAGTATCAATGGAAATTCAACGGAAATAATCTGGAGAACGGAGCGCATCCTGCTGATCCAACTGTGACGGTTAAGGTTTCAGGCGCCGCAAGCGCCGGCAGCGGCGCGTCGGAGTTGAGTCTCAATCGCGCCAGCCTGCCCGTGGCCGGGGATTACAGTGTTTTGGTTAGCGTCAGAAACACGGGAGTGTCCAAAGCCAGTCTTCCGGGAACTCTTACAGTATTGGTAGTCCCGCCGAACGATCATTTTGTCAATTCCACGCCGATTCTCTTCCCGGTGACAGTGCCGATTGAAGGTTACAACATTGGAGGCACCGCAGAAGCGGGCGAGTTTGGCCACGCTGGCGACGCGGCACAGCGCTCGGTCTGGTGGAATTGGAAGGTGCCGGATGAATGCAGCTTGACTACGGTAAGGCTTGCCGAGGGGTCCTTATCAGGCCGCATCGGAGTTTACGTTGGCGGTGCAGTTAAGAGTTTGGCGCTCGCGCGACATCAACGCCAGGCACTCGACAAAGTCACGTTTTTCAGCACGAGTGGAACGACCTATTCGATTGCAGTGGACGGAAGAAATAATGCTGTCGGTAACGTCAAGATCGATCTTACTCAAACGACGACGGTGCTGCCGCCGCAGATCACGAAAAACTGCGACGACCAGATCGTTTTGGCATGTGATCCCTGTTACCTGTCCGCGGAGGTAGAGAGTCTAGCTCCAATTACCTACCAGTGGCAGAAGATCGAGTTGGATGCCGCGGGCCAGATCAAAGTGATCAATCCGGATCTCGATCCCACCGGTCAGCGCACCACGGTAACTCAAATCTTCCCGCCCAATTCGACGCCGGAGAAATTGAGAATCAAGATCTCCGATAGCGCCCGGCCAAGCGACGAAGGGTTGTATCGTATCTTGATTGATAACTGTGCCGGACAGACCAATAGCCGGATTGCGAGAGTTTCGTTGCGTCTCCCGCCCGAAATTCGTCAGCAACCATCTGACGTTCTCGACGTGCGCGAGTGCCGGCCTGTCTCTTTCAGCGTCGTTCCGGCGGGATGTCCTCCGTTCTCATATCAATGGCGTCGGGACGGCGTTGACATTCCCGGCGCCACGAGTGTGCCGCTCAGCTTCCCTTCCGTGAAAACCAACGATGCAAGCATACTTTCGCTGGCTTCCAGCGGATACTCGGTCGTTGTGCGGAATGAGTATGGGTCGGTGACCAGCCGCGTGGCCAGACTGACGGTGGATCCGCTTCCAAAGATTTTCTCGCACCCGAGCGGCGGCCATCGCCGGGATTGCACTGAGTTTACGTTCAGCGTGACCGCGGATGATCTTTGTCTGCGGCCGCTATCGTATCAGTGGCAAAAGGGCGGGATGAATCTCCTGCGCGCGGGAACCGTCGCGACGGGGAGCGATTTGAAGCTGGTTAATCTGGGTCCAGACGATTCGGGTGACTATCGCGTGATCGTATCGAATGTGGCGGGATCTGTTACCAGCCGGGTTGCGACTCTGACCGTGCATGCCGGACCGTGGATCACCAACTCACTGGCGCAACCCATTGAGCACGGCAAGACCAAAGAGGGAGAAAGCGTGAAACTCGATATTGGGGCAGAGAGCTGCAGTCCTATCCGTTATCAATGGTTCTTTAGCGAATCGGTAGTTCCACCATTGCTGAGCCAATGGTACCCATACACCGACCGTGCTCTAAGTCCTTCGCAGCGCCTCAGCCTGGCCAGTTCGATCACGGGCTCAAGAATCTTTATCGAGAGAACGAACGTGCCGGTTTCGGGCATCGATGGCAGCGCTCTCATGCTAACCAACTATTGGGTGAGAACCAATAGCATCACGGTAAGCAGCTTTGGTGCTTTGCCGGGGGCAACCGGTAGCTCGCTGACCCTCAGCAATGTCTCACCCCTGAACAGCGGCTATTACTTGGTCACAATGACCAATGACCACGGCTGGACGAACTCCGTCTTGACGCGCGTCACGGTTTATATCCCACCGCCCAACGACCATTATACTAATCGGATCACCATCCCCGGGACCAATACATTGGTGACCGGTTACAATATCTTCGCGACTCGCGAGACGAATGAACCGGTGCACAGTTCGAGCCAAGCTTCGGCACGATCGATTTGGTATAGCTGGAAGGCGCCGAACGACCCTGGGTTTCTCACGGTGGACTCTCAAGAGAGTTCCATTCGGACGATCCTGGCGCTTTACACGAATTTGCCAGTGACCGGTGCCCTGACGAACTTCGCGCAGGCGGCCAAGACGAGTTCCGGTACTCGAAGCCGTCTGTTGCGAATCGGTTTGACCGACGCGACTCAGGTTCAACTCGCGGTGGACGGGATCAGCAACGAAGAGGGTAATGTGAAACTCCTGGTCAATTATGTCGTCGATCCGAGTTGCCCCGTCGTCGAACGGCAGCCACAGGATTTAGCGGCAAGGAAGGGCAGCAGGGTGGAGTTCAGCGCCGGTCTCAAAGAGATACCTTTTGTCGCTTACCAGTGGTATTTTGCCCCGAGTACGCGACCGGGCGACTCGAAGACGGTGCCGCCCAATTCGCCTTTGACTCTGATCCCTGGAGCTTCGGGCCAACTCTATGCGTCGAATGGGGCGATACCGTCACCGACCTTAACCCTGACCAACGTGACCGAAGCCAACGAGGGATACTATGTCGTTATACTTAGCAACAAATACTGCTCTTCTGTCAGGAGCGAGGCTGCACGCTTGACTTTGGGAGGCATTATTCGCGGTTTGGTTAAAGACGCGACCACGGGCCGCCCAATCCCAGGGGCGGAAGTCTGCGGCGGCGATCCAACCAACCCAGGAGCCAATTACTACTGCACAACAACTGACGTCAACGGCGACTACGAACTGTATGGAATCAAACCAGGATCAATGCGGGCAGACTTTTATGCCAACCGTCTTGTCGTCGGGCTCAACCGGCCAGTGAATTTTGTCGATCAATCGACCTTTAACGAGATAGAGCTCAACGGCAAGAAATCCGGCTATTACAATTACGTCAACCGTCAGGTCGTGCTGCAAGAAGGAGGAATCATCCGACAAGAGTTCTTCATGTCGCCAGTGCTTCTGAAGGGTATGCGGTTTGTTCTGAATTGGGGCGACAGACCTGCAGACCTGGATTTGCAACTACTGACGCCCTATGTGAGGAATGGGCAAAACGTGGTTGTCAATCGACGAGATGCAGGGGCAGCCGACGTCGCGCCGTTCGCTACGTTTGAGTACGACGTAATAGAAGGGGGACGTCTGCCGGAGTCTATCACCATCCATCAATTCCTCCCGGGAACCTATCGTCTTTTTGCAAACAAGTTCCGAGCAGCCGACGCGGGCTCGCTTACAACTTCTGAAGCGGTCCTGAATATTTACACGAATTCACCAGCCAATCAATTGGAAGCAAAGGCAGTTTATTCGATCCACATCCCCGAGAGTGCCGAAGATGTCTTTTGGTATGTGTGCGACATTGACGGAGACTCGAAGACAGTGACGATTCGAAGCAGCTACTCCAGGACTTCACCGTCTCTTTTGCCAAATGTAAGCACTGGCCCCGGGGTCACGCCGGGTGGTGGTTCTGTGGAGCCGGTACTCACGCCTCCGCTGCCGACTACTCAAGTCCCTTCGTTCGTCGAATATGGGTGGATTTTCGGCAACGAAGGCACTAGCACGCAGCGAAGTCCGAGTATGTCCTTCAAAACACCAGGCTACAAGGACGTCACGCTGAATCTGACCAACCCGATTGCTGTTCCCCTGCTCACCAGGCAATTGGTGCGAACGAATTACATTCGTGTCACGAACGATCCGCCTCGCCTGAGGATCGTCGGTCCGCCACATGACAAAAACTTCCGCATCGACTCGCCGATTCCGATATCCGTTCAAGCGGACGACACCGATAGTTTTCTAACGAACTTTCGAGTCTTTCTGAACAGTCAACCGTTTCTAACGGCAACGTCACCAGGAAGCCAATCGGCGACTTTGTCCACGAACTGGTTCGGGTTGCAGATCAGCACAAATACGATCACAGCTACGGTCGAGGACTTATTCGGCGAAAGGGCCGCCGCGACTCCAGTGATTTTTTACGTGACTAATGAGCCGCCTAAGGTGGTCCTGACAACTCCCGCTCAGAATCAACTCTTTCGGCTTGGTGGGCAAGTGCGCATAACTGCGGCAGCGTCTGACGTGGATACACCCATCGACAAAATCGAGTTTTTTGCGGGGACACCGCCAAGGCTGATTCAGACCCTAAAGGCGCCGCCGGACACCTACAGGTGGGAACCGGCCATCACTTGGGTCACTCCGACGGAGGGAAACATTCCTCTTGGTAGCATCGTCCACGACGTTTACGGCCTCACCGGATCATCTGTTCCTGTCAGAATTCGGGTGAGCGAATTGAAAGGTCAAATCTTGATCATTCGAAATCGCGACGACGCAGAAATTGTGCGGATGACCCAATACTTGGAAGGAGATGGTATTACCTACAAAGTCCTTGACCAGGAGGGGCTCACCTTCGATTTGATCTCAGAATTCGAAGGCATCATTTGGGCGGATACAGGAACTCCCGGGCTAACTGCGCTCACGATCGATTTATTGCGGCAAGCATTCGTCGCCGGCAAGCACCTTTACTTCATCGGCGACGACCTGCTGGCAGTAATGAGCCGCTTCCCGGGAATTGAGCGCGACACCTGGCGGGATTTAACTCACCTCCGTCCACCGCGAGCACTGCCAACAACGCCCGTCACCAGCACTTTGGTAGATATCGATTACTCGGGTGAAACGCGGCTTTTCGGCACCTATGGCGTCGTGTTCAACGGCAAGTATGGAACCGTGGAGGATTTTACACCAACGGGCCAGATTCAGGGAGGAACAGCCTTGAACGTCTTTGGGGAGACAGTACTCGGCCGTGCCTCAGGTGGTGATGCTCTAGTGTCCTTTACCGATCCCGTCCGGCGAACTCGAATTCTTACTCAGACTTTTCGAACGCTACCCGCCAGCGATGATAGCCAGCAGGAAGCCCGTCGGCTCTTGTTCCGCAACGCAGTGTGGTGGCTGTTGAATGGAAGCGATTGCAGTTTTCTTGATTTCTATCCGGATCTTCCGGGTTCGAAAGCGGAACCTGACCCTGTCCAAGCTGGAAGTGAGTTAACCTACGATATTCAGCTTATCCGGGAAAAAACATGCATGGGTAAATGGGTCGTTGTCAGCAACGTGTTTTCGGCGCCCATTCAATTCGTCAGAGCCACGAACACGATTGACTTTGGCGCGAGCCCAACTCACACCAGCAACGCAGTCGTTTTTACCTTCAAACACTTTGATCCGGCCGTTTCGAAGATCAACTTCACGGTGTTACCACTTGGGCGTGGCACCTTAACGAACGCGGTCTCCATTTGGGCGGGCTCGGAGGATAATACTCTGAACAACTCCGCACAGATAATGACCATGGTGGAGGGAAATGCTCTTCCTCCCTCGCTGAACCTGACTGGCTCTTCGCAAGGTGAACTTCTCTTGTCGACTTCCAATCTTGTTGCAGGCGCCCGCTACGCTTTGGAGTTCGCGCCCGCGATCTCGGCCGCAATGACTTGGCAAGTGCAAACGGTCCTCACAAACAACGTCACTGGACTCACTTTGCCGCGAACAAACCAACAACAATACTATCGGCTCCGCCGCGAATAGACCCATGAAACCAATCCTCCCTCCGAAGTCTTTGTCATCACGCGACCACGCGACTGACCGTCATGGCTTGCTGCCAATTCGGCGCCACTCCGCACCTCGAGGATTCACGCTGATCGAGCTGCTCGTGGTTATTGCCATCATTGCCATTCTTGCTGGCATACTGCTGCCCGCGCTTTCCCGCGCCAAAGAGCGAGCCAGAGCGATTCTTTGCATGAACAATAACAAACAATTGGCTTTGGCCTGGCAGATGTACTCCGATAATAACAGCGATCGTCTAGTGATCAATGCGTTCGGCCGAGTCTCTGCGCCGACTCCGAACTGGGCGTACGGGGTCCTGAATTATGATGACGGCAACAGCGATAACACCAACCTGCTGCACCTCCGTAACGGTCTCCTTTGGACTTACAGTGGAAGCGAAGGCATTTACAAGTGTCCTTCGGACCGTTCAATGGCAGGTAAACCACGCCAGCCCCGCGTTCGGAGTTTTAGCCTCAATGGGTTCATCGGTGATGACCGGGCCGATGGAAATTATTATCAGTTTCTGAAGGAGGGAGACATTCACCAACTTGGGCCGAGTTCGTTGTGGGTCTTCGCGGACGAACATCCGGACAGTATTAACGACGGCCAACTCACAACAGATATGCGCGACTCCAACAATTGGGTGGATAAACCGAGCAGCCTCCATGACGGGATCGGAACCTTCAGCTTCGCCGATGGCCATGCCGAAAAGCGCCGGTGGGTTGAGCAATCCAGCAAGGTCACGCCGACCTATCGGCTTCAGCTGAACCGATATGAGGCGCCAAAGAGCCGCGATATCATTTGGTTTGCCGAGAGAACTACCGCAAAACGTCGATAGAGTGTGCCCCTTCAACATCTGCTACGAATCATCTCCCATGAGCGTAAAGGGGTCAGTCCCACATATTGACGCTATATGTCCGCGCATAAATAAATCAATAAATCGACATGAGCGCGGAGTGGGCTATGGTCCCGAGGCAGATATGCGCCCGATATTTGCCAAAGGAAATCGCCAGACGATCGCCAAGCTTCTGGAGGTTCGGCGGGAGGCCCAGCGGGAAAAAGCCCCGCGCCTGCTCCTGCGGGTGCAGGGAATTCTCATGAGTTTGGACGGGCACACCACCGGCGATATTGCCCACCAACTCAAAGCGCATCGCTGAGCGGCCAATTGCGGTGGAGCGGCCGCACGCGGTTGACTTCACCCAACTTGACTATCGTCGTGGGGTCGAGCCCGGCAAGGCGGACTTCTCGGTGTCGCTGTCGGCCAGCTTCCAAGCGACCACAAAGCCCTGCGATGGCGGACTAGCGCGAGGATGTTAGGCGTGGTTCCGCCGAAGCACAGCCTGCCGCAATGCGATCATCGTTCCACTGCCCATCATGGCGAGCTATTCAAATCGTGAGGTCTCGCCTTCGCTCAAACCGTTTTGGAAAGCCCCGCCCCAAGCGGGGCTTTTCCGTGCGTGGGGATGGGTGCGCTCCCCACCCCCTTGGTCTTTCCCCCTCCATCGCTACCTCCCCAGCGGGAAACAATTTGCAGCGGAGTATGAATCGCCGTTCTGGACTATACCGGTGGAGGTTCGCCCTCCGGAGAATTCTCTGGAAAGGCCGACTGCGGACTGCCGGATGGCGCGATGGGTGCGTTCAACTGCAGCAACCGAGTCTCCAATTCTCCGAGCTTCTGACTGTTGGTGATGAGTCTTTCCAGAAGGCCCTCACGCTCTTTCTGCAACTGTTCAATGAAGTAATCTTTGCCTCGGTTCACGATCTTCAAATCCATGACCTCATGTTCAAGCGCCTTCGTCGCTTCTCGATTCTCTTCCGAACCAGCATGTGTTGTTCTGTGGCCCGGTGGAATTTCCGGCCCACTCGGAATCCTGCCTTCAGATTCCCCATCTGCTTGCCGAGACCTGGCTGCTTTCGCCTTTTCTTCCGCGATGGCCAACTCCACGCTTTGCGGCGTAATGAAATACTTCCGCTCGTTCGGGTCGAAATAGCAGTCGAGCCGGGCAACTCCCATCTTGTTCGGCTGGCACCAGTTGACGATGCTCCGTTCTGTCCGAGCTACGCCGGCGTCCTCAAATCTCCGGGCCACTTCACGCACGGTCAGTGTGTGGTTTTCGCTCCGCTCGGAATGATGCCGAAGCGTGCGGAAGCTCTCGGAAGTGTTCGGAACAGTTCCGAAATCTGCCGAAGAATTCGGAACCGCTCGGAATGGTTCGGAACCGTTGGGGACTTTCGAGGCTGCTGTGGTTTCCATCATTGAATCGATGCTTGGCGAGTAATGGGGAAGCGCCCAGACGGACAAGCAAGGACGAGTTCCTCAACCAATATCATATCACGGCAGCAGCTTTCGGAAGATGTCGGAAGAGCTGGGGGTGTGGATAGCGCGACTGGCAGACTCCGTCCTGCCCATGGTAGAATGGTCCTCATGGAGCGACCCCAGCGAGACTTCAAGGGCATCTGGATTCCGAAGGAGATTTGGCTTTCTCCGGCACTTTCGTTGATGGAGAAAGTCCTCTTTGTCCACAGCCTGGACAACGAACGCGGCTGCTTTGCCTCCAATCGTTACTTCGCCGAGTTCTTCGGCGTTAGCCCACGCCAGATCGCCACCTACATCGCGTCGCTCAAACAAAAAGGCTTCATCACGGTCACGATCCAAAACCAAAACGAGCGCACGATTCACGCCGCCGGGAAATATCGTCGGATTCCCGATGGCCAGCTTCAGCAACTGCGGCGAGAGATGGATGGACTTGTCCACAGGCTAACGCTGCGGACGGGTGGAGGTATGAAGAAAACTTCCTAGGGGGTATGAAGAAAGGTTCCTGCCTCCCAAAGTCATGGTGCATGTAACGCTGAAACCGTTAAACCAGTGTCGCGCGCCGACCCGGCCCTTGCCGCTCGAAACGCGCCAGTTCCACATTGATGACCCACACGCCCTGCGGCGTTTTTACCGCTGGAATCTTGAGCTTGTCGGCCAACGCCTTCACTTCATCGCTCGTGATTGCGGCAACGGCGTAATTGGCAGCCCGCAACTCGGTCGCTGACGCCTGGCTTGCCGGCAGGTTCGGTGATGCCATGCACGGCAACTCAAAATCGTGCCACTCGCAGCGCCGGTTTGCGGTGAAGGCCACGGTCTTACCCGTCCAGCCAAAGACTTCACATTCGGCCGCCGCGAAACCCACTGCGCCTTGAACGATCGCACCTTTGGCAATCTTGCCACCCTCTTGCACATCGTTGTCGCGTAGGTTGTAGAGGTACGCCTGCTTGAACTCCGGGCCTTCCTTATACCAGTAGATGGAGAATTTTTTTGCCATAGTTGCTTTCGTTGTTCATTCGACACTTCGCTGTTCCTCCCTCTCCGCCTCGATCGGGGAGAGGGCCGGGGTGAGGTGTCGAGTTGTGTTTTTCATTCCGCACTCCGCAGTTAGATCAATTCCTTCTGCGCCGGGCCGAGGTCTTTTTGTTCGTCTGCCTGACGCTTCAGATCTGGCCAGCTCAGCACCAGCGCGTTGTAACCGATGGCGTCTTGCGCCCACTTGCGGCGCTCGCAGACGGTGTAATACAGGTCCCTGGACTGATTTTCGGATCTGAGCACCGTGAGGGGACGATTTCCCATGACGGAGTTTGTCCTTCCGAGAACAGTCTTCGCTGGCGTCTTCTCACCCGCTTGAACCGGCGACGGATCTACGTGGACGCGGGCGCGGCTGCACAGTGAGGCGGACGGGGGAGGGTCAGAGTTCCTCAAGCGCATCTGGCACATCGAGCCTTCACGGGGAGCTTGCCTGGTGTCAGGCAGGGCGTAGGCTCCCGCCGCAAGGAGGTCGGTTATGGCCTGTGGTTCCAAGGAGGCCGGCGGTGTTTATCGTCCGCGCCAGCCG
>Ga0194131_10010723_pt1 | contig 11139 bp, 10 predicted proteins | sample TA2KigO120mmetaG_FD_148631 | JGI IMG/M metagenome (GOLD analysis project Ga0194131, IMG submission 148631) | Freshwater microbial communities from Lake Tanganyika, Tanzania - TA2015053 Kigoma Offshore 120m | ecosystem: Environmental > Aquatic > Freshwater > Lake | place: Tanzania: Lake... | reverse complement strand
ATTCACTGGCTCGTGATTCTCTCGGCCGTAATTGCTGTTCTGCAAACACTCAAGTAGGCTGCACTGGCTGCCTAACAGTTCGTTGAAGCCGACGCCACTTCGTGGCGCGGCTTAACTCAGTCGTTAGGCCCCTCATGAGGATTGTGTCGTGCGTATCAACTAGGCGAGCAACGTGCTAGACCTCCAGCTTACGATCAAGAACTTTCGCTGCTTCGCTGACGCGAATCCCGTTCAGTTCACGCTGAAATCCGGGGCTATCGCATTGCTCGGCTCAAACAACTCCGGGAAGTCGTCCCTCCTCAGGATGTTCTTCGAGCTTAGGGGGCTATTGGGATCGATTGCCAACGATAGCGGGTGGATACAAACATGGCTCCGCGGACACAATGTTGGCTATGGCCTCGCCGGGGTCCCCGACCCGCAAGCCATACTAAATGACCGCAACGACAGACCTATGCTGCTTCGCATCGATAGCCCGCTGCCCATGGATCAGCGAGCCATTAGCAGTATCGAGTTTGTATTTCCTCGAGAGGGCCCCGAATATGCCTCGGCGATACTTTACAGAGGCCCGGAACAGGTAGAGGTGCACGTCGGTGGGGATGGCGCAAGAATCGGTAGCTTCAGATATAGAGCTGAGGATGGGGAACTAGACGCCTCGCACTTTGCTACCCATACTCGTCCGCTCATGAATACACTCTATATAGGTCCCTTTCGAAACATTCTGAATCAGAGTAAGGCTCCCTACTATGACCTGAACGTGGGGACCGACTTCGTTACGACATGGGACAGTTGGAAGAATGGTCACAACAGGGCACACAACCGCGCCATTAAAGACGTAGAGAGCGCGATCGCTCGGCTGTTCGGATTTTCTCCCTAGAGATCAATCCGTCCACAACGAACGAAGAGCTTCGTGTGTTTGTTAACGGTCAGCCGTTTGCGCTTCACGAGCAAGGTGCTGGCCTCCCCCAGTTCATCGTCACCTTTGGGACAGCTGCAACACGTAGCCCGTCTCTCATCCTCATCGATGAACCGGAGCTTAACCTGCATCCCTCCCTGCAGGTGGACTTTCTTACTACCCTGGCTACCTTTGCATCTGAGGGTGTTGTCTTTGCCACTCATTCGATGGGTCTTGCTCGTACGATGGCAGACACCATCTACTCACTGCAGCAGCGTGGAGGAAGTTCGGTAGTCCGCTCATACGAGACAACGCCAAATCTCCAAGAGATTGCTGGCGAGCTGAGTTTTTCGGCATACAGAGAGTTTGGGTACGATCGCCTGCTCCTCGTCGAGGGTCCAACCGATGTCCGCACAATCCAGCAACTGCTGAGGAAGATCAACAAGGCTCACAAGGTAGTAGCGTTCCCCCTCCTCGGGCACGCGTTTGCAAGCGGTGAGTACCAGGAGGCACTGGTAGAACTACAGCGGATGCATCGCGCGAAAAGATTGCCGTTCTTGTCGACAGCGAGCGTGTAGCCCCCAATGGGCGGCCTAACTCCAGGCGAAAGGCATTCGCTGACGCATGCGAGAGAGAAGGATTCTCATGCGTGCTTCTCACAGAGCGTAGAGCAATCGAGAACTACTTCACGAAGCCCGCAGTTCGTGCTGCGTTGGGGGAACAATATGATGCTCTAGGGCCCTACGACGCCCACGGTGCACCACCTTGCAATTGGAGCAAGAGGTTGGTTTGGAAGATAGCGCATGCGACGGAACTGAAGGAGTTGGAAGGCACGGATCTGCTAGCGTTCCTCGAAGAGCTGTGACTCGCTTCTCAATGAGCGGGAACCAAACAGCCTCCATCCATCGCTGGCCCGAAGTGGGAGTCCTGAACCCGAGGTTGGGCCTTTCTTGAAAGCTACATTTTCTAATTCCATGCGAGAATACGCATCATGAGTCATATGCTGCCGAGTGAAGCATTGCTCTGTCAGAATTGATCAGAAAAATCAACTTTGATGTCGACGCATTGAGGGTCCAGCCTGAAGCTATACGTATCCCAAAAACCGGACCACGAGCTAAGGTGGATATAGATGGTCCCAAACCTTAATCGTGGAGGGGAAAAAGATGTCTCCTCACGTCGTTCATTCAGCAGCCAGTTCAAGTTTCAGGTGGCTCTGGAAGCGGCCTCCGGTGCCCGGGCGGCGGGTTGGCCAGCGCGGTGTGCATCCCAACGTCATTGACCAGTGGAAGCGCCCGTTGATCGCGGAAGGCAAAGGCGTCTTTGATAACGGTCATAGCAAAGACGACACACATCAAGAGGCCCTGATAGCCCATCTCTACAAGCAGATCAACAGGCTCCGCGTGGAACGGGAGTGGCTCAAAAAAACTGCCCGATTCGACAGATGAAAAACGCGCCCTCGGCTGACCCCTTCGCCCACCTAGATACGGTATTCCGAATACGAGGGAGCCATTTGCAACGATTCCTGTTGCCTGTCGCACCCGGACGGCATATCTTTCCGTCGAGTTACCCGATGTCGCGTAGGCAACCCGTTCTAACCTTCAGGAGACTTCTTACATGGCGCAGGTCAGCATCATCCGGCACAATCCCATTGCCGTATTCTCGAATCCGGTCGAAGTCGTTGTCAAGGACGACCGCAATCAGGTCTTCCGCATGGTCGAACCCAGCGGCAACGTGGGAACGCAGTACCCCAACGACGTGGGGTCCGAGTGGTTCGGAACCATCGAAAACCTGAAAAAAGGTCTCGACTTGTGCGGTGTTCACTGGTCCGACGTATACAAGACCGATGTGTTGTGGACCACCCCGTCGAGGGACCGTGACGTGTGCGACAAACGCAAAAATGATTTTAACACGATATACGGCTCCATGATCAACGCGGTGACGGGTGGACCGCTTCGCTCCAACCGAATGGCACGGTTTACCCATCCCGAAGGGTTCCCCGACCCGCGCGCACTGTTCGAAGTCCAGATTCGCGCCATTCGCGGGGCCCATGTAAAAATCGGCGGTGGCAAAATCGATCACGGCTACTGGGTAGATCATCAGCCGAGCGGCGCATCGGTCATGCACAAACGCGGCGACGAAACCATCACGACGCTGGGACCCGATCTTGCCAAAGAGACGGAATTTGTCCTCGAAGAACACTATGCAAAAAGTTTTGCCGAGCAGGGGATCGACTTCCGAAAACAGACGGTGTGGATGGAGATTCTCGTCGGGGTGGACGATGCACCGGAGAAAGCATGGGACCGCATCGAAATCGTGCGCCGTGTGTTCGAGAAGTATTTCGGAGAACACCGCCCCGCTGGGTTGATCTATCCCGTGTCGCGCATCCCCAACTTGGACGGTATTGTGGAACCTCAGCCGCGCGTGGTCTCCGGGGATGTCGAAGTCATCCGCTCCGGATATATGGAACATGGCTTCAGCACGTGGAACGCGATCCGCTATGGCGGCGTTACCGAGGTGATGGTCAGCGCAGTAGGCGGCAACGAGGCGGGCGTCATCCTGAATACCATAGACAGCCGGATCAAGGAAGCCGGTGGCAACGGTCTCAAGGAGGACGGTATCTTTAACAACGCCTATATCGTCACCCAAAACACGTCCGAAGCCAGCCGGACATGGCTCAAGACGTTTAACGCTTCGTTTGGTGCGTACTATGCCGGCGCCGCGCCGTCGGCCCGCACGGGCCAGTTTATGGGTGGGATTCAGCAAAAGGAATTTGACTGCGGCGTGTCCAACCGCTCGATCTTTGCGCGGTAAACCTACGTCGGCCAAACCCTCAGACGCTCTGCTCAAAACCCGCTTTTTCTCGACGACCGAAAAGCGGGTTTTTGATTGTCAATTGAGGTCCGAAGAACCGAGTCATACAGGCAGTCGGCAGGATGCCAAAACCCGCAGCAGCCTTTCCCCACTACGGCCTTGCCGGAATGAGTCCGATCTGTTGCATCATCGACAACGCGTCGGGCAGTTCCCACTCCTCCGCGATCTTGCCGTCGACAAACCGGCTGATAACGATCAACCAGACGTTTATGGGTTTTCCCGTGGGGGGAATACCCATAAACGGTCCCTTATGCGTTCCTCTGACCGTCACACGCTATACGACGCGGTCGCCGTCGGCAATCAGGTCTTCGAGCGTATAGTGCACATCCGGAAACGCAGTCACAATCTCGGCGATATAATCCCGGATCGCCCGATGTCCCTGCACCGGTCCCCGAAGTGCCCAAAACGGAAGAAGTGCATGTCATGGAGGAGACGTCATGACTCCGCCCCTTTTTCCGAGGTTCTAGCAGTTGGACCCGCGTGGACAGGTAGGCGTGGTATGGCGCGTATTCCGGCTTCAGACCCAGCTTATCTTTTCACAGCGTATCGTCTGGTTTCTCGGTGCCATCGTGCTGTACATCGGCGTACTGTATGCCATCAACACCTTTGTCGCCGAAGACCCCATGGACATGGACGATATGTACATCATGGTACTCACCCTGCCGGTAGCGGCGTTGTCTTTGTATCTCAACATGCAGACGATCGTAAACGAAAAGGAACAGCGCACGCTGGAGGTCATGTTTACCACGGCGGGGTCGCGCTACAAGGTGTGGCTACTGCGGCTCGGCGCGCTCAATGCCCTATTGGCGCTGATCGGTTTGGGCATAAGCGCGCTCGTGTTTTTTACCTTTATGGACTTTTCCATCCCCGGCATGGCGGGTAGCATATTTGCGACCGCTTTTTTAATCGGCAATGTGACGTTGTATTTTGCGGTGCGGATGCGGAGCGGGCTGGGCGCGGGCATGGTCACGGCGCTGACCGTGTTTTTGCACGTAGTGACATCCGGTATGCTCGAGCTGGGTGTAACACGCTACTTCCTGTTTTTCAACCCCTTTAGCCCACCCAATCAGACAGACCCGACAACATGGGATTTGTGGGCGTGGCAAAATCGGATCGGCGTCCTGCTGGCAGGGGTTGTATTGCTGTTTTTTGCGATCCGCGGTATGGACCGCCGCGACCGGCTGTTACGGTGAAACCGATTTTATTTTATCGCAAACAACCGGTTTCGAGCGGGCAGAGAAATCTGATGCATATAGTGGTGTGTCGTCACGCCCGGCGCAAGCGTGGTGGGCACTTCCAAGATAAAATCCGCAAAATGCGCGGCATTGAACGCCACAAACCCCAGCGACAGCCCATCCACCACACGAGCATGTCGCTCCGTAAGATCGGGAAACGCTACCGGTCCCGTATCTACCTGATAGATCGTAGGTTCACGCCGGGTATTCATCGTCTTAACGGGATATTCGATAATCGCCCGCAGTTTTGTCTCCTCGTTCCATATCTCCGTTTGCGCCACCAACGGATAGAACGCCCGCGTCGCCTCAAGAATCGCCTGTAGGTCGGTCAACTCCTCGTAGCGCTTTGCGTCCGTCAAATGATAAATCTGCCCGTCCCACATACGCTCGGAAGCCACACAGGATTTGTAATGTGGATTTACGGCGGCCTTGCGTCGATAAATAACCCCGTATTCGGGACCGAATATCGGCAGAAAATCGTAATTGTCTCGGTAAAACAGATCGCGTTCCGCAAACGTATCCTCGCTTTTGCAGGAACCGGTCTGAATGTAGTCTTCCGTCTTACCATCGGTTTCGTCGATGACGCGGGTACGCGATTCCACCCAGAATCGCACTTCGTTGGAGGTTGCCTTGCCGATAAGAAACGACCGTCCGTAGTCGAGAGGAGTCATGGTTTCTCCAGGAAAAGAGGGATCGAGAAGGGCATGAAAACAGCCCGATAAAGCCACACCGCGTATTTTTAAACACACCGGATCCGGACGACCGTCCCATCCGCCAGCGCGCAGATGACACTGTTTTTCACGGGATGGGCAAAGAGTACCTTTGCCGGAAGTGGGAGCGAGCCGGTCGATCGTCCTGTTGGGTCGTGCCGGAGAAGCCGGTCTTCCGCTACGGACACCGTTTGGTCTCCCACGACCGCCATGGTGTGTATTCGGTTGGCGACGGGCGCGTACCAACGGATACTGCCGTCCCATGCCAGACGGTACAGCAGGCCGAATTCGGTGGCTGTGGCGATGCCGTCGGGCGTGGCGGCAAGCCCTGCGACTTCGCCTGCTACGCTCAATCGCCACCGCTCCGCTCCTTCTTGGGGCGAAACGGCGTATATCCACCCGTCTTCGGTTCCGTAGACGATCTCCCGGAGGCCGTCGCCGTCCACGTCGATGAGGGTCATGTGGGTAAGACCGTTGCCACGTCGGGGTGTGGTGGCGTTGCCTTCCGCGCCCACCTGTTCCAGTGTGGACCAGCGAAACGAGCCGTCCGCGTGATGTACGGTAAGCGGGGTCGAGTAGACGTTGCCTACCATCACCTCGCCCCGTCCGTCGCCATCCGCATCCTCGACGATCAGCCGCGTGATGGGATGATACCTCACCCATGTCGCCCAAAGCGGTGTCCCATCGCCGACAAAGGCGTTGACAAACCATCCGGCGGTCCCGGCCACCACGGCGCTGTGTCCATCGCCGTAGAGGTCAGCCGTTGCAATGGCGGTCACGGCTGCGCCCCGTGCCGAGATGTTTTTGAGCGTCCGTCGCCATCTTTCCTGCCCGGTCACCGTGTCGAGGGCGATCAGCGTGGATTCCGCGGTTCCTATCATGGCGACTTCGATCCCGTCGCACATCGCCAGTTTGGTGGCGGTTACGGGTTGTCCGGCGGAGAATCGCCACATCACCGCACCGGTCGCCGAAAATAGCGTAGCCGTCCCGTCTTCGCCGCCACACAGCACCGCCGTGTCGGTTGCGTCAAGCGCGGATACGCCCGATGTAGCCATACTCCAATCGGCGACAAGACCACCGGATATCGGTTCGTCGACCGGATAAAAACCGGGATAAGGGATACCACACCGAACGGTCATCGCGGTCTTCAGATGTCGGGCGATCGGGCTGGCGGCAAGCGGAATCTCGGCAGGGGCGCGGTCAAAACGTTCCCATATCGTCACACCGCCGGGAACCGGGTGACCAAACCGTTCGATGCCGTGTACGGCAAGGGTCTGGCGCGACGCGGTCAGCGTATAGAGCGTTCCCTCGATGGTGACGGTCCCCAGCGTATCGGTCCCGACACCCAACACGGTCACGGTGTCTCCGTCTTCGATTTTGACCAGCCCCGCGCTCAGCCGCTGCGCGGTAATATCCGGATGGGGTGTGAACAGGTTGACAAACCGGATATCTTCGCCGGGTTCGAGCGTCTTGGCGACGGTTTGGTGCAGCACATGAATCGGGCCGGTTGCATAAGGATAGGCGGACCACCGGCTTCCGGGATGATCGTCGTCGATCAGTGTCTGCGGAATGGCGTCGAGGTTGTGGATAAAAAAGTCCACCCCTTGCTGGTGAAGTCGGGTGAGGGAGCCGTTTTGTTCCGGGGTTCCCACCAGCCGCCATAGACAGCGACAGCGATAGTCGCCGACAACGGTGGCACGGAGTCGGTCCACGACAAGCAGATACCGACCTTTTCCCCAAAAGATATGCCGTTGCCAATCCACGCCGTTGTAGCCTGCCGCTTCGGTCATGAGCAGACCGCCAGCGGGGCTGTCCTGACGATAGACGAGTGAGGCGAGCGGTGGAATCGTCACGCCGTCGCCGGGAGGGTCCAGCACGCCCTGCCCGTCGCGGAGTACGACGATGGCATTGTGGTATTTCGGCGCGGCCCGGATATAATCACCGTCGGCGAGCCACGCACGGTTGCGCCAAGTCAACCGTACAATGGCGTTGGCGTCTTCATGTCCGTGACAGAAAGTTCCTGCCCCATCGAGCAACAGATATTCGTCTTCCGGATCAAAAGAGGTGCGCAGCGCGATCTTGTCGAAATATACCCTCGAATCCACGGGACGGTGCGTTTCCGGTGCATTACGCTCCACCCACCGAAGCCCGGCGTCGGGCAGACGCATCGCCTGAATACCGGTCAGACCGTCGGGGCGGACGGGATCGACGCCTTCGAGGGAAAAACCTTCGTCCGTAAACCGTACCCCTGCATACAGGCCGTGTAGGGCATGGACGAGCGACGGGCGTTTGCTCTTGCCGAGCCAGTTGAGCGTCCAGAGATGTTCCGGGTTGCGCGTGGCCCACGTGGAGACCATAAGCGGCCAAAGATGCCCCGGCCATCCTGTCGCCGAAAAATCGGCATAACCGGAAGTATCTCCATACCCGGCTTCGCTCCGCATGTTGTCTACGGTCAACACTGCCAGACGACACAGATCGGCTATCGGCCCCCGGAGATAGCGGTTATCGTTTTTGTACATGAAATATAGAAAGGTATGAAAGGGCGTGAGCCATGCGTACCCCACACCGGCGTCGTCGTTGGGTTTGTAACTGTCGCCCTGTCCGTCGAAGATGCGGTCTACAGCTTGCATGGCAACGTCGAACCCGTGAAAATCGTATCGTCTGGTCAGATAGTCATGCCCTGCCGCAAGATCGAGACCGATAAACGTGGCATGGTTTTGACGCGGTTCGCCGGGAGGGGTGACGTCAGGGCGCAGATAAAACAGTCCTGCCAGATGGTCAAGCAACGCGCAGAACATTGTCGCCACGCTCTTCCGGGCTGCATCGTCGTAAAACGGACTGTCTTCCACCAAGTCCCAGAGGTGAATAAAATGGTGTAGTCCGAAAAAGGTGTGATAGCTTTCGGGGTGTTCGACACGCTCTTTGGCAAAAAGGGCGATGGAGCCTTCGAATATCGGTGGAATTGCTTTTCCCCATCCCGGATGATCTGTAAGGTAGAAATACCAGAGACAGTTGAACACCTGTCCGCCTCGGAACGGAGAGGCCGACCAGTCACCGCTCCAGAGCGCGAGGTCCGCGCGGATCATCTCGTCGATTCGATCCGGGTCGGGAAAAGCGGGCAAATCGAACGGCAGACGGTGCGCGTGAACACGTGTAAGATCGCCTTCCTGCGTGTGGATGACCGATTCAAACGCGCCAAGAGCGGCGGCAAGGTGTTCCACACCGCTAGCCCCAACCGTAATCACGTTATAACCGAAACCAAACGGATCGGACACCGATTTGACAAAGTATCCGCCGTCGCCGGGAAAAAAAGTATCGACAAAGGAGCAACGCATACGGTACAGCCGTGCCATCACTGCGTTGTCGGTCAGGTTGCCGCAGGCTACCAGTGGGCCGTTGCGGTACATCGACTCGTCAAATGCGTTATGCGGGACGATGCGGGGTTTGCAGTCGCCGTAGAGTTCGAGCGTTTCGGCAACACGGCGGACCGCATCGTGGTCGGTCATGCTGTCCGGGACGACGATGGTCAGGTCGTCCGAGGCGTGTAGGGATGGAAAACGGCGTGGTCGTGCGGGGGTGAAAACGGGCATGAGTCGCTCTTTCCGCGAGAGGCTGGTATCCGTTTATGCGCCCGCAGGGTCTGCCGTGGTTGCTGCGGTTTGTATTAAAAGCAGGTCTGGAAGGATTACCCAACATGAGGATGTCCAAAAAGTAATACGGACGGGTTTTGAATGCGATACATTTATGACAGCGACGCTTCGAAAAATGCGCTTGCCGCCTCTTGGGTGGGACGTTACCTTGCAAACCAGAGTTTTCCGCTCCCCTCTTCCCCGTACCGGAGGCGCTTTCCATGTCAAAACTTGAGCAGGTAAACACCACCGATATTTTAGACGCCATCCGTCTCGGGTGTCGGACCATGTCCGGCGTATTCAATGCCGATGACCGAGACATCCCCTTTTTTGGCTCACAGGTATGGCCTGACGCGCGGTTGAGTTTCAGCTCTGCGCATTCGGAGGCGCACGTCCCGGGGCGTCATCTCAATGCGTTGCTCAACGCAGAGGGAGCGGCCGGTATCGAAATCGACGAGGATGCGGTGGAAAAACATGCCCGCGCGGCCTTTTTTTCGTACGAAGGCCCGGTTGCCTTGCCACTCAACCGCGAACGCATTGACGGTCCGTTGACGAATTTTATACCACACAACATCCGTGAGGGATTTCACGCGCTCTATGCGCTGGCGCTATACCGACGTTCCGACCGGGCGCAGGAGGTCGCCGCGTCAAGCATCCGGGCGATTTTTTATTTGTGGGATCCGGTAAAAGGATGGAATCGGGCGGCGATAGAGGGGATGGGACTCAAACTTCACGATTCTACGTTTATCATAGGCGTTGCACGTTGTATCGGCCCGCTGGTCAAGTATTACCGAGCGACCGGTTACGGTCCTGCCTTGGAGTTGGCGCTTAGACTCAAGGAAAAGGCGATCGCCGAGTTTTTTCTGCCCGATGGCGGCTATGACCGAGAAACGTTTGGTACGCACACGCATTCGACGACGTGCGTTATGTCGTCGCTGGCCCAACTGGCCGATCTTACCGGCGACGGTCCGCTGATAGAGCGGGTGCGGACGTTTTATAACAACGGTCTGTTTCAGATTCGGGATGCGTTGGGTTGGGTGATCGAAAACAGCGGGGATCAGGCCAACCCCGATTTTGGCGAGATCAACAACACGGGGGACATTCTGGAGACGGCGCTTATCCTCGGTCGGTGGGGCTATACCGAATGTTTTCAGGATGCCGAACGTATTCTCCGGGGGCATTTGTTGCCGTCACAACTGCGTGATACTTCCTTTATCTCCGAACCGCCCAACCCGGATGGAGAAGACGGGAGACGCCGAATGGCAGATCGGCATCTCGGCGCGTTCGGATTTCCGGCCCCATACGGCCATCTGCCGCTGGGCAGAAAAAACATCAGCTTTAACCTCGATATTGTGGGCGGCGGTGTGGCGTCCTTGTGCGAAGCGTACCGCGAGATCGCCACGTTTGACCGCTCCGGTCACCGGGTCCATCTGTTTTTCGACCATGAAACGCCGGATATCAAAGTGACTTCTCCCTACACACAGGGGCGTTTGCGTGTGCGGATCAAGCGCCCCGCCCCGCTGTGGGTGCGCATACCGGGCTGGGTAGCGCCGGATGCGATAAAGGTCCAGGGAGCCGAAGAACCTCTCCGTCCGACAGGCGGGTATCTGTATTTTGCCCAACCGCCGGTCAACCGAGAGATCGTGTTCGACTTTCCGCTCACCAAATCCGAAATCACGCTCAATCACCGCACGCGATCCATCCGGGTTCGTCTGGTCGGCGACGCCGTGGAGGCGATGGAGGACGTGGGGGCGGAGTTTACCTACTTTGAAAAGATATTTTAGATTTTGGAGAGCGGCTCA
>Ga0194131_10010722_pt1 | contig 11139 bp, 7 predicted proteins | sample TA2KigO120mmetaG_FD_148631 | JGI IMG/M metagenome (GOLD analysis project Ga0194131, IMG submission 148631) | Freshwater microbial communities from Lake Tanganyika, Tanzania - TA2015053 Kigoma Offshore 120m | ecosystem: Environmental > Aquatic > Freshwater > Lake | place: Tanzania: Lake... | reverse complement strand
CGGGAGAGGGACCGAGGTGAGGGAAAAGAGGCTCAGGATCCATGTTTCTTCCCTCACCCCGACCCCTCTCCCGGAGGGAGAGGGGCTGTCGTGCATCGACGCACCCACACAAAAGTCGGAAGGACCTCAGTAACGCACCATGACTCAACCTTTGGCCGTGGCCGGACTGGTGACCGGCGCCATCGTGTGGGGCCTCATCTGGTATCCCTTGCGAGCGTTGGGGTCACAGGGCTTGATGGGTAGCGTCAGCACGGCGTATGTCTACGCCGTGTCCCTGATGGTGGCGCTGCTGTTGTTCTGGCAGCATCTGCCGGCCTGGCGGACGGGGCGCCGTGCGCTGCTCCTCATCGGCCTTAGCGCGGGCTGGACCAACCTGGCCTATGTGCTCGCCATCGTCGACGGCGAAGTCATGCGGGTGCTGCTGCTGTTCTATCTGGCACCACTTTGGACCGTGATATTCGCCCGCTGGCTGCTCGACGAGCGCCACGGCCGCATGGGCGCGCTGGTCGTGATGGTCTCGCTCTGCGGTGCGATCGTGATGCTGTGGAACCCGGACCAAGGCTGGCCCATTCCATCGAATCGCGCGGAGTGGCTCGGCTTGTCCGCGGGCATGGCCTTCGCGCTGAGCAATGTCCTCATCCGGCAGGCCTCCGCGCTCAGTATCCAAATCAAGTCGCTGGCGGTGTTTGTCTGCGTCACGGCCTTGGCCTTGCTGTGGAGTCTGCTGTCGCCCGCGACGCAGCTGCTGCCGCCGCTGGATGGCGCGCATTGGGCTCTGGTGGTCGTCATCGGTGTCGTCATCCTGGGTACCAACCTGGCGGTGCAGTACGGACTGGACCGGACCAGCGCCACCCAGGCCATCGTCATTCTGTTGTTTGAGCTGGTGGTGGCGGCCATCGGCGCTTACTACCTGGCGGGTGAAGCGATGACGGCGCGCGAATGGCTGGGCGGTGCTCTCATCGTGACGGCGAGTCTGCTTTCCAGCCGGCTGGCGCCGACGCCGCCGGGCGACAAACCGGCGCAGGTGACGGCATGATGCGTGCGCTGGTGTTGCTGCTGTTGGGCCTGCCGCCCATATTGGCCATCCTGTTTCTGCCGAGCTACCTGGTGCTCATGCGCGAGGAACTGGCTTGGCGGGCGAAGCCTGACCCCTACGAGTTTCTGACCCAGTGGCGTGGCATGTGCTACAACGAGATGGCCCTGGCACAGCTCGACGAGGCCCAGCGTCCCCACGGCTATATCGCGCGATTCATCAGTTCGCCCTATGGGGTGTCGTACCGGCGCGGGCGACAGACCCTTGCCGCGACTTGGAATCATGATGAATCCCAGGTCCTAACCGCCGGTGCCACCATCGCCGAGCGTTGGAATGCATTGACGGGCGAGCAATTGCAGACCTATGGCGAGAGCAAACGTCGCGACGCGCCCGACTCGCGGCAGTGGGGCTTCGGCTTTACCCAGGTGGCCTGGTACGCCGAGAACAATAAGGTCGTGGCGTTGACTTCCGGTCCATCGTCATTGTTTTTCTTCGACCCGGTCGCGGCGCCCTGGCGTATTGCGGACAAGGGCGTCGAGTCCTTTGTAGCGCGGGGGAATCGCGCCGCGTTTGTGGAGAGTTTCGAGCGGGGTCAAGTGGCCGATCTCACCAGCAGGCAGATCACGCAACTGCCTCACACGGACGTCAGCGCCATCGCGCTGGCCGATGACGGCGTCGTCGTGACCGCGACCCGTCAGGACATCCAGTGGTGGCGTGACGGTAAGCCGGAACGCCGGACCGCGATTGAAGCACCCTATAACCCACAGGCTATTTCAACCGACGCGCGCTGGGTGATCGGAAGTGCCAGCCGGCATGCCCTGTTGTGGGCTACCCGCAACGGCGAGCCCTTGGCCTTCGGACACGCCAGCGAAGTCACCGCGGTCTGCGCGTTGGGCGAACTCGTCGCCACCGGCACTGACGACGGCCGAGTCCACCTGTGGGCTATGCGTGGTAGTACGCCGCTGCGAAGCATTCGCGCCAGTACGGCGAAAATCGACGCGCTTACCTGTGGCCACGAGAGGCTGATCAGCGTGAGCTACGACCAGACCGATGTGCGGGCGTGGAACCTAGACGGGCGACCCAGTCCAGGCATGGTCGCCACGCCGTCACCGCCGCGTCAAGAGTGGATCGTGAGCCTGGGCGCGGACGTCGATCTGCCAAACAGGTTCCCGGGTTTGATGGCCTGGATCGACGCTGATTCGGCCGGCGCCCGGCAACCCTGGGCGGTTGGGGCGCTGGTCGTACTGGTCATCCTAGCCTTTGGTTTGGCCAAAGGAACGAACAAGGGCAAACGCGCTGGCAGCCGCTGACGGGGCCATGCCCGACAGTTGTGCCAGGAATTTCCCAGGCCGGCGAATTTGTTCCACCCATGCTCGACGATCCGGCCAGCGAGTCCAACGGCACGGGCGCTTGCGTTGTCCATCCGGGGAGGTCTTTCGTTAGAATAATGGCGGTTGCATAGAGCGCCTGGCCGGTACGGAACCAGGCGCTTGTCTTATCCGGGGCGGTGGTCGGCGCCACGGCTCACCGGCAAACGCCGGAATGCGGGGGGCATTGTCGTCATGCGCCTGTTTTGCATCGGTCCTTATTGCGGGCAAAGCGGGCGGAGGACGACCTTGCCGCGATACGTGTACTTCTCTTCAGGCCCAGAATAAATTGCGCCTCGCGCACATCAAGCTTGCCGGATTCAAGTCATTCGTTGATCCGACCCACATTCCTGTCCCCAATAGCCTGGTAGGTGTTGTCGGCCCTAACGGCTGCGGCAAGTCCAACGTCATCGACGCCGTGCGCTGGGTGCTGGGGGAATCCTCCGCCAAGCATCTGCGTGGCGAGACCATGCAGGACGTCATTTTCAATGGTTCCAGCCAGCGCAAGCCCGTGAGCCGGGCCAGTGTGGAACTCATTTTCGACAACAGCCTGGGCCGCGCCGGCGGCGCCTGGTCGCGCTACGCCGAGATTTCGGTCAAGCGCGTGCTGGAGCGCAACGGCGAATCGAGCTATTTCATCAACAACCAGCATGTTCGCCGGCGCGACGTGGCCGACATGTTCCTGGGTACTGGTCTGGGCGGGCGGGCCTACGCCATCATCGAGCAGGGGATGATTTCGCGCATCATCGAGGCGCGCCCCGAGGATATGCGCAACTTTCTGGAAGAGGCCGCCGGCATCTCCAAGTATCGCGAGCGTCGCAAGGAGACCGAGGATCGCCTTTCCGACACCCGCGAGAACCTGGCGCGGGTAGGCGATATCTTGCAGGAACTCACCCGCAATCTGGAGCGGCTGGAGGCGCAGGCTGAAGTTGCGGCCCGCTTCCGCAATCTGGAGGCCGAACTCAAGAATACCCAGCACCTGCTTTGGTTCATGCGCCGTCAAGAAGCCGGCCAGCAGCGCAAGCGCCACGCCAATGAACTCGAATCGGTCGGCGTCGAGCTCGAGGCCCTCATTGCCAAACTGCGCGAGCTCGAGAGCCAGCTGGAAACCGCACGTCAGGCCTATCACGACGCCAGCGACCAGTTGCAGCGGGCACAGGGCGGGTTGTATGAAGCCAACTCGGCAGTGGCGCGTCTTGAGCAGAACCTCGAATACCTGCGTCAAAACCGCGAACGGCTGCAGGCGCAGTTGCAGGACAGTGAGACCGAGCTGACGCAGGCACAGAGCCGACGTGCCACCATCGAAAGCAGTCTCGCGGATCAGCGTTTGGCCGTGGAGGCGGCTCAGCGCGAAGTCACTATCGCGCAAGGCCGCGCCGAGGACACCGCTGGGGCACTGCCGGCGGCCGAGCAGGCACAGGCCGGCAGCCGTCAGCATCTGGATGAATCCCAGCAGCAGGTGGCGCGCGTGCAGCGCGAACTGGGCGTGGAACGCACCCGCGTCAGCCATACGGAACGCGCGCTGGAACAACTAGAAGCTCGCCGGAGCCGTCTGCGGCAGGAACGCGACGGCGTGCAACGGCCGGATCCGCGCGAGGTAGCGGATCTCAAGGCTCGCCTGGAGGCCAGCAACGAGACCTTGCTGACTGCGCGCGACGCCGTCAGCGTCGTGGATGGCCGGGTGTCGCCCTTGGAGCAGGCACTCAAGGCCGCCACCCAAGAGAGCGAAACGGTCCAGCGTGAGTTGGGCGTGCTCGATGCACGGCATCAGGCGCTCGATTTGCTGCAACGCCGGGTGAGCCGATCGGGCGAGATGCACGCCTGGCTCGATCAGCGGCAGCTCGACAGCCTCTATCGGCTGTGGCAAGGACTGAGTATCCGTCCAGGTTGGGAGAACGCGCTGGAAGCCGTGCTGCGCGAGCGTCTGAACGGTATCGCGCTTGCGGACCTGGTCCAGGCGGAAGCCTGGTTGCAGCAACCGCCGCCCGGCAAGGTGTCATTTTTCGAGCGGCGCGCACGGGAGCGCCAGGCCGGGTCGTGGAATGGCCGCGCGCTACTGCTCGACTGCGTCGAGGTGCGCGACAGCACCTTGGGCGCCATACTGGCCGATTGGCTGGATCAGATCTACATGGTGGACAGTGCCTCCGAGGGTTTTCGCATTCGCGCCGATCTGCCGCCGGGCGCGCGGCTGGTGTGCCCCGAAGGGCATGTGTTCACCGCTGTCAGCGTGAGTTTTCACGCCGAGGATTCCGAGGTCCACGGCATCCTGGCGCGTCAGCACGAGATCGAAGAATTGCGGCGGCGTCGGGTGCAGTTGACCCAACGTACGCAGGCTAGCGCCGGGCAGGTGGAGCTGGCACAGGAAGCCTTGACCGCCTGCCGCGCTGAACTCCAGGCCGCGCGCGAGCGTCGTGACGAAGCCCAGCGCGTCAGGCACACCGAGGAACTGGCTTTCGTGCGCGGGTCCGAGCAGGCCGATCGGCTCAATCAGCGGGTGGACCAGCTTGACGCCGACCTGGCGTCGATCGATGCCGAGAACTCGCGCGAACACGCCATTCGACAAGATGCCGAACAGGCAGTGGCCCGGTTGAGCGAACAGGAGGTGGTAGCCGAGTCCCAGCTCGAAGCGGCGCGCCAATCCCACGAAGCAACGGCTGAACATCTCAAAGTGGCACAGGAGACCCATCAGGGCGCTGTTGCGCAATTGCGCGAGCGCGAATTTGGCGAGCGCGTGGTGCGGCAGAAAATCATCGATCTCGATGCAGCGCTGCAACAGGTGGCCGCGGGGCTGGACCGGTTGAGCGGCCTGCGCGACGGCGCACGTGCCGAACTCGCGACCCTTGACGAAGCCGGTCTGGATGCCTCCCTGCAGCAGGCACTGGCGCTGCAGGCGGAGCGCGAAGGGGCGCTCGCCCAATGCCGCGCGGCCGTGGAAGAAAAGGACGGCGCACAGCGCGATCTGGATCGTGGCCGCATGAGCGCGCAACAAAGCATCGGGCCGCTGACCGAGCGCCAGGGCGAATTGCGGCTCAAGGAACAAGAGGCGCGGCTGGCGGAAGAAAATTACGCCGCTCAGTTGACCGACGCGGCCGCTGTTGAAGAGGAACTTGCTACCCGACTCGTCAAGGGCGTTCGGGCCAACGCGCTGCAAGCTGACATTGCACGTCTGAGCGAAGAAATTCAGTCGCTGGGTGCGGTCAACCTGGCCGCTCTGGAAGAACTGGAGGCGGCCCGCACACGCAAGAACTATCTCGAAGCCCAGGACCGCGACCTGAACGAGGCCATCGCCACGCTTGAGGACGCCATCCGCAAGATCGATCGCGAGACCCGCGAGCGCTTGCGTCACACCTTCGATGAGGTGAATCGCCATTTTGGCGAGATGTTTCCTCAGCTCTTTGGCGGCGGCGAGGCACGACTGGAAATGACCGGCGAAGAAATTCTCGATTGTGGTGTGCAGGTGATCGCGCGTCCGCCGGGTAAGCGCAACACCTCTATCCATCTGCTGTCGGGTGGGGAGAAGGCGCTTACCGCGGTGGCCCTGGTGTTTTCCCTGTTTCAGCTCAATCCGGCGCCGTTCTGCCTGCTCGATGAGGTTGATGCCCCGCTCGACGACAGCAACACAGTGCGGTTCTGCCGACTGGTGCAGCGCATGGCGGAGCAGACCCAGTTCCTCTACATCAGCCACAATAAGATCGCCATGGAAATGGCGCAGCAACTTATTGGGGTCACCATGGCCGAACAAGGGGTGTCGCGCATCGTTGCTGTCGACGTGGATGAGGCGGTGCGCATGCGCACGGAGGTGGCGGCATGAGTCCGGTCTGTCGCGTGGCAACATACAAGGGGTGTCCAGGAAAACGCGCGCGGCAACGCGAGCTGCCCCAGGACCCTATCACCCATCAAGCCGTTCAGGGATATTCATGAGCAAACTGCACATCGCGTTAGTCGGGCTAGGCATCCTGATCATCGCCGCCATCTATGTTTTCAATCGATGGCAGGAGCGGCGTTATCGACAGCGCGCGGAGTCCGCCTTCCAGCAACGCCATGCCGACGTGCTGCTCAGCGACAGCAATACTCCGCCGCCGGCACCAGCGGCACGGGTACGGGACCGCATCGAACCGCAGTTCCAGGGCGATGCCTTGCCGGATGTGGCCGAAAAGCCCAGCAGTCCGGCCCATGAGATCGATCTGCTTAAGGAGCGCATCACCTCTGAGCTGCGTGCCGACCGCCGCGCCCTGCCACGCGAGGAAACGGCGGAACCCACACCGGCTCCGCCCGCGCGTGCGGCGGTCGAGCCGGCACCGGTTGCGGACGCGGAGCCCGCTGAAAGCAAGATCGAGCCGCGCCACATCGATGACAGGCTGCCAGCGCAGGCACCGGCCGGCAGCGACCTGCTCGACTACCAACTGGATCTGGTGGCACACGCCCCGGTGTCGCATGGCAGTTTGGACAAGTTCCTCAAGCAGTTGAGCGATCTGTCCAAGCGCGTGCACTTGTGGGGAGCCTACGAAGGCGAGTGGCTGCCCCTGGATATTCTGGGCGCAGCGCGCTTCGGGCGCGTACGCGCGACCTTGCAACTGGTGTCGCGCAGCGGCATGGTGAGTCGCGAGGATCTGTTGACCTTCCGTCGTGCGTTCGAGCGCTGTGCGGCGGAAGTGGAGGCCAATGTGGAGGGCCCCGATCCGGAAGCCTACGTGCAGAAGGCCGCGCAACTGGAGAGTTTCTGCCAGAAGGCCGATGTGGTTGTGGGGCTGAACGTGGTGGCCCAGAAGGCCGGCCCCTTCGCCGGCACCAAACTGCGGGCCTGGGCGGAGGCGGCTGGGTTTCAACTTCGTCCCAATGGCGTGTTCCAGTTCAATGATGATCAGGGTGTGGCCATGATCACCATGGAAAGTCAGGAAAGCCCCGGCTTCCTGCCGGAGCGGATTCGTGCCCTGACCACCAAAGGCGTGACCTTGCTGATGGATGCGCCCAGCGTGCCTCACGGTGTTCAGGCCTTTGACAAACTCATCGTGCACGCCCGCAACCTGGCCCATACCATGGGCGGCGTGGTGGTCGACGACAAGGGCGCCGGCGTCAGTGATGCCGGTCTTGATTCCATCCGCCAGACCCTGAAGAAAATCTACGGCGAGATGGATGCCCGTGGAATCCCCGCTGGCAGCGCCGTGGCACAGCGGCTGTTCCTGTAAAGCGCGTGCGTTGTGGACGACCCGGCGCTGCGGGTTGCGCGCTTGCGCGCCGAACTCGAAGACCACAACCGGCTGTACTACATCGAGGATAGTCCCCGTATCAGTGACGCCGAGTACGACGCGCTGTTCAGGGAACTGCAGTCGCTGGAAGCCGCCTATCCGGAACTGATCAGCGCGGATTCCCCCACGCAGCGGGTGGGCACGGCACCGGCCCGCGCTTTCGATCAGGTCCGCCACGATCTCCCCATGCTGTCCCTGAATAACGCGTTCGACGATTCCGACGTGGAGAATTTTGATCGCCGCGTGCGTGAGGCACTAGGTGTCGATGTGGTGGCGTACGCCGTCGAGCCGAAATTCGACGGCCTGGCGGTGAGCCTGCGCTATGAGCAGGGCGTGCTGATGCAAGGCGCCACCCGAGGGGACGGCAGTGTCGGCGAGAATGTCAGCGCCAATCTGCGTACCGTGCGCAGCATTCCCCTGCGCCTGACGGGCGACTCGCCGCCGGCCCTGCTGGAGGTGCGTGGCGAAGTGCTCATGTTCAAAGCCGACTTCGCCGCCATGAATGCGCAGCAACGCGCGCAGGGCGACAAGGCGTTCGTCAATCCGCGTAACGCCGCCGCGGGTGCCTTGCGCCAGCTCGACGCACGCATCACGGCCACCCGGCCGCTACGTTTCTTTGCCTATGCCATCGGCGTGGCGCAGGCGGGCGATCTGCCCGTTGATGCGCACAGCCATCAAGTGGACTATCTGGCGAGAAGGGGCTTGCCGGTGGCGCCCGGGCGCGCGGTGGTGCGCGGTGTCGATGGACTGCTGGACTACTATCGCCGCATCGGCGCCGCGCGCGCGAATCTGCCTTACGACATCGATGGCGTGGTCTACAAGGTCGACGCCCTCGATGCGCAGCAACGCCTGGGATTTGTCTCGCGCGCGCCGCGCTTCGCCGTGGCGCACAAGTTCCCGGCAGAAGAGGCCACCACGCGCGTGCTGGATATCGATGTACAGGTGGGTCGCACCGGCGCGCTGACCCCGGTGGCGCGACTCGAACCGGTGTTTGTCGGCGGCGTGACTGTCACCAACGCCACCTTGCACAACGAAGAGGAAGTGCGCCGCAAGGATGTGCGCATCGGCGATCGCGTGGTGGTGCGGCGGGCGGGCGATGTGATTCCCGAGGTCGTGCGCGTGGTCATTGAGGACCGCCCGGTAGGAGCCCGCGAGTTCGTCATGCCGGCGCGTTGCCCGGTGTGTGACTCGATGGTCGAGCGTATCGAGCAGGAGGCGGTTTCGCGGTGCACCGCCGGCCTCACCTGTGCGGCGCAGCGCAAGCAGGCGCTACTGCACTTCGCCTCGCGCCGCGCCGTGGACATCGAAGGGCTGGGCGAGAAAATCGTGGATCAGTTGGTGGAGAAGGACTGGATCCGCACGCCTGCCGATCTCTACAAATTGACGGTGCCTCAACTGGCGGAACTTGATCGCATGGGGGAAAAGTCCGCCGCCAATCTGGTCGGTGCCATTGATCACAGCCGACGAGTGCCACTGGCCCGGCTCATTCACGCACTCGGCATCCGCAATGTCGGCGAGAGCACCGCGCGCGATCTGGCGCTGCACTTTGGCAGCCTCGATGCGGTGAGGAGTGCGCCGCTGGAGTCGTTGCAGCGAGTACCCGACGTGGGGCCGGTGGTGGCGCAGTCGGTTCGGGACTTCTTCGCCGCACCCGCGATTGCCGCGGCGGTCGATGCACTGGCGAGTGAGCTCTCAGTGGAAGCGCCTCCAGTGCGCGCCGCCACTGGCGGCCTGCTGGGGCAGACCTTTGTGCTGACCGGTACGCTCGAGTCCATGTCACGCGGGCAGGCGGCCGAACGCCTGCTGGCGCTGGGCGCAAAGGTGGCCGGCAGCGTATCGAAGAAGACGTACGCGGTGGTGGCAGGCGCAGAGGCGGGCGGCAAGTTGGCCAAGGCGCGGGAGCTGGGAGTCGCCGTGATGAGCGAGGCGGAATTTCTCGAATTGTTGTCGCGTGGTGCGCGTAAGTAGCACGAAGTGCACAACAACGAAAGGTCGAACATGATAAAGGTCACCAAAGCTGTCTTTCCTGTGGCGGGCATGGGGACGCGCTTCCTGCCCGCCACCAAGGCCAGTCCGAAGGAGATGCTGCCGGTAGTCGACAAGCCGCTCATACAGTATGCCGTCGAGGAGGCGGTGGCCGCGGGTCTGACCCAGCTGATCTTCATCACCGGCCGCAACAAGCGCGCGATAGAGGATCACTTCGACAAGGCCTATGAGCTGGAGACGGAACTCGAAGCGCGTGGCCGCACCGCCTTGCTCGCGCAGGTCAACATCGTTCCGAATCACGTCAGTTGCACCTATATCCGCCAAACGGAAGCGCTGGGGCTTGGGCACGCCGTGCTGTGCGCGCGGCCGGTGGTGGGTAATGAGCCGTTTGCCGTGATCCTCGCCGATGATCTCATCGATGCCGGGGTGCCGGTCTTGCGGCAAATGGTGGAAGCGTTCGAGCACGAGTGCTGCTCGGTGGTGGCGGTGCAGGAAATCGACCGCCATGACACCGGCAGCTACGGCATCATTGCCGGCAAGCCCGAGGGCGAGCGCATCATCCGGTTGGAGCGCATCGTGGAAAAGCCCAAGCCACAGGACGCCCCCTCCAATCTGGGCGTGATCGGCCGCTACATCCTCACCCCGGCGGTATTCGAAGAACTGGAGCGCGTAAAACCCGGCGTCAGCGGCGAGATTCAGCTGACGGATGGCATCGCCGCCGCGCTGGCGCGCGAAGGCGCGGTGGGCTATCGCTTCGAGGGGATACGCTACGATTGCGGGTCGAAGCTCGGTTACCTCAAGGCCAACATCATGCTGGGCCTGCGCCACCCCGAAATCGGGGAAGGCCTGGCGCGCTTCCTCAAGGACAAGGAGTCAAACCAAGATGCTTGAACCGCGTGAAGCCTGGGAGGTGTTGCGTCAGGCCGAAGTCATCTGCGATGAGGCGGCCTCGCGCGCCGCCATTGAACGTGTGGCGCTCGACATCACGCAGGCACTGGGGGACCGATTCCCCATCGTGATTTCGGTAATGGGCGGTGGCGTGGTATTCACCGGCCAGTTGCTGCCGTTGCTGCGTTTTCCCCTCGAGTTCGACTACCTGCACGCGACCCGCTATCGCGGCGCCACCTCGGGCGGCCAAATCGAATGGAAAGTGTTGCCGAAGACACCAGTGAAAGGGCGTGTGGTCCTGATCCTCGATGACATCCTCGATCAGGGCCACACTCTGGCGGCGATTCGCGAGCGCCTGCTGGCGGAAGGCGCCAGTGCGTTCTACAGCGCGGTGTTCACCGACAAGGAATTGACCGAGCCCAAGCCCATCCAGGCGGATTTCGTCGGCTTACGCGTGCCCGACCGGTATGTGTTCGGGATGGGGATGGATGTTCACGGCGCCTGGCGCAATCTGCCGGCGGTTTACGCGCTGCGGGCGCAATGACCAACCAATAGAGAGACTCACGACATGCTGGCAATCATCGGTGGCAGTGGCTTGACGCAGCTGGCCAATCTCCAA
>Ga0194131_10010720_pt1 | contig 11140 bp, 6 predicted proteins | sample TA2KigO120mmetaG_FD_148631 | JGI IMG/M metagenome (GOLD analysis project Ga0194131, IMG submission 148631) | Freshwater microbial communities from Lake Tanganyika, Tanzania - TA2015053 Kigoma Offshore 120m | ecosystem: Environmental > Aquatic > Freshwater > Lake | place: Tanzania: Lake... | reverse complement strand
ATCCGGGCGTCGAACAGTGTGCGCCCAACTGCTTCCCGGAGTGGCGCGGCGATGGCACCTGTGATGCGACCTGCGACGTCGAGGCGTGCGGCTTCGACGACGGCGACTGCGCGGGCGTGGTGCCAGGCCCCGACTGCGCTCCGGGCTGCCCGGCCGAGTGGATTGGCGACGGCACCTGCGACGCTGCCTGCGGGGTGGCCGCCTGCGGCTTCGACGCGGGCGATTGCGAGGGTGGCCCGGCCGTCTGCGCGCCGAATTGCGCCGTGGAGTGGCTCGGCGACGGCACCTGCGACGATGTCTGCAACGTGGGCCCCTGCGGCTTCGACGCGGGGGACTGCGCCGAGGTCAACCCGGGCGAGGAGTGCGCCCCCGGCTGCCCCGCCGACTGGCCCGGCGACAGCGTCTGCGACGACGCCTGCAACGTCGCGGCCTGCGCCTTCGACGGGGGAGACTGCGCGGGCGGCGGGCCCGGCGCCGAGTGTGCGCCCGGCTGCCCGGCCGCCTGGATCGGCGACGGCGAATGCGACGAAGACTGCAACGTCGCGGCCTGCGGGCTCGACGGCGGGGACTGCGCCGGAGGCGGCAACGAGTGCCCGGCGGGCCCCCCGGCCCCCCGCAACCTGGTCGCCGCGCGACAGGGCGAAGACACCCCCGAGCCACAGCCCGTGCGGGTGACCTGGGAGTATCAGGGTCCGGCGATCTCGGGCTTCCGCGTGGCTCGGCTCGACCCCGGCGAGGACGCCGGCGACGCCGCGGCCTGGGACAACATCAGCGGTGACTTGCCGGCCGAAGCGCGCAGCCACCTCGACGCGCCGCGGGTCAACGGCGGGCGTTACCGCTACCGGACCCGCGCGTTCATCCAGCACCCCGCCTGCGGGCGCATCTACGGTCTCTACTCGAACATCGGGGACGCGATTCCATAGGAGCCGGCCGCGGCGTCAGAGCGCCTACCGATCGAGTGTGGTGCTTGCGTGCTTGCGCCCCGCCCCTTGCCGCGTCCGCACAAATCGCCGATGGTTGCGGCGATTTCCCTGAAACGAAGGAATGCCGACCGTGGAAGAGCGCGCGAGCAAGCGAGATCTGGTGCTGGCCCCCAGCGAATACGCGTACATGCAGGACGTGACCAAGGGCGTGGTGAAGACCTACACCGGTCCGACGGTCATCAATCCCACCGCACAGGAACGGCCGGTCGTCTTCAACGCGACGAGCAAGCGGTTCGAGCCCTGCGGCCTCGAGGAGGCTGTGCAGCAGATCGCTATCGCGCCCGAGGGCTTCTACCTGGTGCTCAAGAACCCGTCCGGCCGCAACGACCACCCCACCCCGGGCGGCGTTCACCCCGGGCCGGATCTCGAGGTTGGCCGCAAGATCAACATCACGGGGCCGTGCGCGTTCGCCCTGTGGCCGGGGCAGATCGTGAAGCTGGTGCAGGGGCACCACCTGCGGTCGAATCAGTATCTGCTCGTGCGGGTCTACAACGAGGAGGAGGCCCGCAAGAACTGGGCGACGGCGATCGTCAAGCCCGCCACCGAGGGCGCGGCCGAGGCCCCGGTCTCGCGCGCCCCGGCGGACCTCACCGTCGGTAAGCTGCTCATCATCAAGGGGACGGACGTCTCGTTTTACATTCCGCCGACGGGGGTCGGGGTCGTCACGGACGAGAACAATCACTACGTCCGCGACGCGCTGACGCTCGAGCGCCTCGAGTACTGCATCCTGGTGGATCAGAACGGCAAGAAGCGTTACGAGCGCGGGCCGCAAGTGGTCTTCCCCGAGCCCACCGAGACCTTCATCGTCAAGGAAGGCCACCGAAAGTTCAAAGCCCTGGAGCTCAACGAGATTCAGGGCCTGCACATCAAGATCATCGCCCCCTACAAGGACGAGCAGGGGCGGGCGTACTCCGAGGGCGACGAGCTCTTCATCACGGGCAAAGAGACGGCCATCTACTTCCCGCGCGAGGAGCACTCCCTCGTGCGCTACGACGGGCGCGAGAAACACTTCGCCGTGGCCATTCCCGCGGGCGAGGCGCGCTATGTCATGAATCGGAAGTCCGGTGAGATCCGCATGGCCGCCGGCCCGCTGATGCTTTTGCCCAACCCGGTCGACGAGATCATCGTGCGCCGCATTCTGTCGGACCGCGAGTGCGCGACGTGGTACCCCGGCAACGAGGAGGCCCTCGCCTACAATCGAGCGCTCCGCGCCATGGCCAACGAGACCCCGGGTGCGCGGGCAGGGGTCATCTCCGAGGGGGACTTCCAGCGCGCGCAGGCCCCCGGCTCCAGAGCGGCCGCCGTGCCCGCCGCGCAGGCCGTCGCCGCCGGGGCGGGCACCAGCCGAGAGCGCACCGCGAGCGCCGGTGACACCGTCGACCGCGTCAGCCAGTTCAACCAACCGCGCACGCTGGTGTTCAACACCAAGTTCGAGGGTGCCCCCGCCATCAGCGTCTGGGTGGGCTACGCGCTGATGGTCGTCGACAAGAAGGGCAATCGCCGCGTCGAGATCGGTCCGAAGAACCTGCTGCTCGCCTACGACGAGTCCTTCGAGGTCATCGAGCTCTCGACGGGCAAGCCGAAGAGCACCGACAACCTTCTGCGCACGGTGTTCCTGCGCGTGCTCAACAACAAGGTCTCGGACATCTGCGAGGTCGAGACGGCCGACCACGTGCGGGTGCGCCTCCAATACTCGCTGCGCGTGAACTTCACCGACGACCCCATTCGCTGGTTCGAGGTCGAGAACTACGTCAAGTTCCTTTGCGATCATGTGCGCTCGGTGCTCAAGGGCGTCGTCAAGCGCATCAACGTCGATCATTTCTACCGACAGAGCGTCGACATCATCCGCGACACCATCCTCGGCGTCGCGGCCGAGGGCGGCGGGCGGACTGGCATGAAGTTCAAGGAGAACGGCATGCACGTCACCGATGTCGAGGTCCTCGGGGTGACCATCGGCGACGAGAACATCGCGCGCTTGCTCAACCTCGCGCAGCACGAGGCGGTCGAGTCCAACATCGCCCTCCAGCGGGCGGACCGCGCCCTCGAGACCACGCAGCGTCAGGAGGAAATCAACCGCCACACCGCCGAGGCGAAGGCGCAGACGTCGCGCCGCCTGTCCGAGCTCGGCGTCGAGGAAGCCGAGAATCGCCAGCGCGTGCAGCTCGCCAACCTCATCGGGGAGATCCGGGCCCTCGTCGAACAGAAGAAGGTCGCCGAGGCGCGGGCCGAAGCGGTCGGCGTCGAACACACCGCGGGCCTCGAGCGGGACCGCACCGCGGCGGCCATCCGTTACGAGATCAGCGAGGGCGAGCAGGCGCTGCGACTCGCCGCGCTGAAGGCCGAGGTCGAGGCCACCGTCGCACGTTTCGGCGCGGCGCAGGGCGGCTTCAGCGAGGCGCTGCTCGCGCTCTCCAACCACGAGGTCCTCGTCAAGATCGCCGAGGCCATGAGCGTGCAACAATTCATCGGCGGCAAGAACCTCACCGACGTCATCGCCAAGGTCTTCGAGGGCACGCCGCTCTCGAACATCCTCGGGCGGGTGCTCGACGGCAAGGCGCTGACCGGTCTGAGCTCAGACGCGACGTGACGCCGACGCCGCACCCGCACCGGATCCCGCACCCGGTCGTCTACACCATCCTCTACTTTCCGTTCGGGGCCCTCGGCGGCTTCGTCTCGGTCGCGCTCACGTTCCTGGGCACGCGCCACGGCCTGTCCATCACGGAGAGCGCGTTCTTGGGCGCCGCCGGTCTGATGATGAACTGGCTGAAGTGGATCTGGGCACCCCTGGTGGACACCACGCTGACGCCGAAGCGCTGGTATTACATCTCGGCGCTCGGCTCGTCGGTGGGGGTGGCGGCCATCGCCAGCATCCCCCTCGGCCCGGAGACGCTGCCGTTGCTACTCGCCGTCATCGCCGTGGCCAACCTCGTCAACTCGATGGTGGGCATGGCGGTCGAGGCCCTGATGGCGCAGGTCACGCCCGTCGATCAGATCGGTCGCGTCAGCGCGTGGTTCCAGGCCGGCAACCTCGGTGGGGCCGGCATTGGCGGCGGCGTCGGGCTCCTGCTGCTCAACGCGCTGCCCGAAGCCTGGATGACCGGGCTCATCTTCGGGCTGCTCTTCGCGGCCTGCTGCCTCGCCCTGCGCGCGCTGCCGGACCTCCCGGCCGAGGGGCACGGGCAGGGCCCGAGGGCGGCGATCGGACAGGTCTTCGCGAACATCCGCGACATGGCCCGCACGCAGGGCGGCCTCGCGAGCGCGATCCTGTGTTTCCTGCCCATCGGTACGGGCGCCGCGCAGGGTGTATTGACGCAGTCCGCCGTCGCCGAGAAGTGGGGCGCCGGAGAACACGAGGTCGCGCTCGTGCAAGGCGTCATGGCCGGACTCATCAACGGCGCGGGGTGTTTCATGGGCGGATGGCTCTGCATGCGCTTTCCGCCGCGAGCCGTCTATGCCGCGATGGGCCTCTCGTTGGCCCTCGTCGCCGGTGGCATGGCCATATTGCCCATGTCACCCGCCACCTATATCGGGGGCAACGTGGTGTACTCGCTGGGCGTCGGGCTGAGCTACGCCGCGTTTACCGCCGTCGTGCTCGACGCCATCGGCCCGGGCTCGGCGGCCACCAAATACACGCTCTACGCCACGCTCTCGAACTTCCCGATCTGGTGGGTGGGGCTGCTGCTCGGCTACGTCGCCGACGTGAAGGGCGCCGACGGCATGCTCTATACCGAGGCGGGCCTGGGCATCGGCGGCATCGCAGTCTTCCTGGTCGCCGCCGCCGGCCTGCGCCGCACCACGCTGCCGCCGCGCTGACGTCGCCGCGCCCGCGCCCGACGCGGGTCAGCGGCTGATCAAGCCGCAGATCAGCGCAGACGGATCGCCCCCGCCGAACACCCCCTGCGGGGCGCACTTGCCCTCCTCGGAGCAGCGGCTGCCGGCACCGCAGGGGTCGCGCTCCGCGTTCGCGTCGCAGGTCGCGCCGAGCGCGAGCGGGACCGCGCACTGATTGGACGGATCGCAGTAGTCGCTCTCGCAGGCGTCGTTCGACTCACACGCCGCGCCGGCGGCACCGAGGGGCGCACATGTGCTCGACCCGGAGCCGGAAAGACAGAACAGACCCCGACCGCAGTCGCCGTCGAAGCTACAGTTTTCACCGGCGGCGCCGAGCGCAACACACTTCGTCGTCTGAAAGTCGCAAATGAGGTTGTCGTTGCGATAGCACGCGATTTTGATGCCGTTTTCGGGGTCCCCGCCGGTGCCGCTGCAGGACCAACTCCCGCCGCCGAGGTCCTCGCACGTCTGCTGGCAAGCGTCGCCGACCTTGCCCCGGACGGTCTGTTCACAGCGGCCATACTCGGCCTCCTCGCTGTAGTTGCACGTCGCGATGCCGCCCGGCGGGATGGCGCATTCGTTGTCTTGATCGCAGCGCGCGTCGGCCGCCGCTGTGCCCTGCATGACCCGGTCACAGGCCTCCGGCATGTCTCCGCCGCAGAAGTTGGAGACGCCGCGCGCGGCCTCGAGGCACTCGCCCGCGGCCTCGGCGTCGAAGGTGAACTTGCCGCTCTCGACGCCGGCCTCGGTCTCACTCTGCTGGTACCTGAAGAACTCCATGCACTGACTCTTCGAGGCGTTCTGGCCGGCGGCCGCGCAACACTTCACGAGGCCGCTGCAAACGATCTCGCCGTACTGCTGCCCGAAGGAGGTGATGCTCCCGGCCCCGTCGTCGTCGGAGCTGCATGCACCGAGTCCTGCGATGGCCGTGAGGAGCGCGACGGCGCGCGCCGCCGCGTTGAAAGAGACTCTCATCATCGGGGTCGACCGCATGTGATTTCCGCCTCGATCCGTTTCGTTCCGTGTTGATTGGCTCCGGGGACTCCGACGTCAGGGGCGGCGGAGGTATTCGCCAAGCTGGAAAGATTTTGGGGCATGTGCGTGCGCGGCGATAGTTCTCAGAGGCCGACGTCGAATTCGAACGCGAACGGGCCACCCGGCAGGAGCGCGACACCGGTCACTCGCAGTCGCCCGTCGAACCCGGCGGCCTTGCCTCGGCGGGTCAGCATACTCTTGTCCCAAGCCTGCGCGTCGTGGAGACTCGAGCGAGGAGTTCTGCGCGCGCTCCGAGGGTGTGCAGTCTTCGACAGGTCGGCTTGCTTGCCGCGGTCCTCCTGCCCCTGACCGGAGACGCCTTGGCTGCGTTCGCGGAGGACGTCTACGGGGACGCCGTCGTGCCACCCCGCCAGCGCTGAACAGGCGGTCCCGTGTTCGACGGGCAGCGATTCCGAGGTGCAATGGGTGGCCATCGGTGGTGGCGACTCATTCGCTCTGCGGGCAGCGCGCGCAGAGCTGGTCGAAGCCGAGGGCGTGCTGAGGTTGAGAGGCTCGGGCAGCCCCATCGAGCCGTCGAGAGATTCGCCCGAATCATGGGACCTCCTCCGGCGCGGCGTCGAGACCCACCCAGAGGCCGACGTCGAGCTCGAACGCGAACGGCGCGAACGGCACGAGGGCGGCCTCGGTCATGCGCAACGTGCCGTCACGACAATCGGCGAGGTGCGTTACCGCGCCGGTCGACCGGTCGAAGGCGTTGAGCGAGCACGCCGGCAACTGCGATGCGTCGAGCTCACCCGGGGCCACCTGTTCCCGGTCGAAGGCCAAATACACGAACCACAGCGCGCCATCGGCCAGCGAGAGGGGCACGAGCGCGATCGCCTCCCCCGACTCGTCGAGCCCGGCGGCCCCGCCCACGGCGCGGACGGCGAGCGGGACGTCACGGTAGGTCCCCGAAAGGCGCCCCGTTCCTGAGCGGAAGGCGTCGTCGGTGGGCCACGAGGCCCAGGTCGTCTGGGTCGACCCGCGCAAGCGGCCCGCGGGCACGGTACAGAGCGACGGCCGCAGGGGGTAGGGCCACGGCACGTCCCCCCGGAGGAGCTCGGCCTCGAGGTGCCCGCGCTGACCGGCCATCCACGTCCGCAGCTCGGAGACGGCGCGGGCGTGATCAGCGCGTTGTTGGCGTGGCATCCGAGGTCCGACCACCGCGGCAAGTCGGTCGAGCCGCGCGAGCAGGACCTCCGTCGACCAGTGATCGACGACCATGCGAGCGAGGGTGGTCAGATAGGTGCGTCGCCCCTCGGGGTGCAGATACAGACGGCGCGCGAGGATGCCCGTCGCCAGCACGGACGCGGGCGCGATGGCCCCCTCGAAGAATACACGCGGCGGCTGCAGCGCCCCGTCCGGCCCCCAGGGCAGAAAGGCCAGGCGGCCGCCCTGCGCGGGGTCCTCATACAGCCAGTAGTTGTTGGTATTGCCCGCGTAGCCGTCCCAGTGGGCGATCATGACCTCGGCGGCCCAGAACCGGTAGAAGGCCGGGAGATCGAGCACCGCGGAAAGCGCGTCGAGCAGCGTCTCATCGGGCGCCGCGGCGGCCGCGGTGACGGCGTCGAGGGGCGCCCGGTGCGGCACGTCCTCGTCGTTCTTCTGTTCGATGGTGCCAGACCATCCGGGCCGGAAATCGCTCAGCGCGCCCTCGTAAAGATGCCCCTCGTCGTCGTTGAAGTGCCGGCGCAAGAACGGCTTGCGAATGCTCTCGACGTGCGCGTACAGGCCCAGATCTTCGCCATTCACCGTGACGTGCGCGAAATGACACCGCGGCGCCGGCACGCCCGCATCGGCGAGGATGCTGTACGCGAGGCATGTCCGCAGGCGACTCGGATCCTGCTTCCCGTTATTGAGGGCGATGCGCGTCAGGGTCTCGTGCGCCTGCCCGTCGACGTGCCGGTCGAGGTCGAGCACGAGCGACGGCCGCGATCGGCTCAGCGAGCCGAAGAAGCCCTTCTTGCGCACCCCGACGCGGGCATAGGGTCGCCCGTCGAGGGTCGCGTCGCCCTCGAACCATGTGTAGGGCGACGGAAAGGGCGCGTCCATGCAGTCCGCCCCGCGGGTGTCGAGATCCGTGCGACCCTGTTGCCGCAGCGCCGCCCAATCCGCGGGCGGCAGCGTCACCTCGACGGTCATCACATGGTCCCAGTCGAAGACGGCGTCGGTCGGGTCCACGGGCACTCCGGCGTCGATCGCCGCGAGCGCGTCGCGCGGGCTCCAAGCGTCCGTCGACAGAGGCACGTCGGCCGGCGGGCGCATATCGCTCGACGCATCCGGGCGGAGTGTCGGCGAGTCCGGATCCCCCGTGTCTTCCTGCTCCGATCGAGCGTCGATCGCCCGCGCCGCGTCTGCGCTTGCGGTTGTGTCGCCGGGATTCGCCGCGCAGGCGACCGTGAGCGACACGGTGAGCATGGCGAGGCATCGCGGGGCGCCGAGGGCCCACCAGTCATCGTGGTGCATAGGGACGACTCTTACGGCCATCTTCGGCGGACGCGAGAGAGGTGCCCCTCGCGCCACGCCGCCAAAACGCACCGCACGTCGGCGCTCGGGGCTGCATCAGGGCGCCGCCGGCACACAGCGCAAGCCGGCCGGGCCCATGAGGCAGGCCTGCGCCTCGCCGCATGCGTCGGGGGCATCGCAACCACGCTGGCAGTACCAGAGATCGGGCTGCGCCGCGTCGACCGCCGCCGTGCAGATACCGGCGCCGGGACACACGTCGGCCTCGCCCTCGCAGGCCGGCAGGCAGAGGCCGGGGCCGTCGGCGTCGGCAAACAAAACGCAGACGAGGTTCGCCCCGCAACGGCCGCCCTCGCCGCAGAGTTCGTAGGCCGAAGGCGCGGGCGGGGGCGGCGTGTAGCAAACGCCGAGCGGAGAGCCCTCGTAGAGTTGCCGCGGCTCGCCGTCGGCACCCAGGATGCCCCGGCAGGTCGAGCCCTCGGGGCACATGGCCTCGCATCGGGCGGGAATACAGAGCTGAAGGCAACGCAGCTCCCCGCCGGGACCAGCGCAGACCCCGCCCGGGCCGCACTCTTCACCCGTCTCGCAGAGCACGTCGAGGGGCCCTGCCGCGGGGATGTCCTCGCACGCGAGCGGGCCGGTCGGCGCCGCATCCGCGGGCGCAAGCGTGTCGGCGGGCGGGGCGGCATCGGCGGGCGGGGCCGACGGGGCGGCATCGGCCATCTCGGGCGCCTCGGCGTCGAGCCCGCTCGCGTCGGCACCGAGCGGCGGTGGAATCGAGGCCGGGGCCGCGTCTGACGGCGCCTTCGCGCCACGACCTCCGGAGCTGTCATCGCACGCGACGAGGCCGGCGAAGGCGGCGGCGGCGAGCGAAATCGAGGGGATTCGAAAATGGTGCATGGGCGACTCCGCGGGGAACGAACGCCGCGCGCCCTCCGGCCTTATGCTGCGCGCGCCCGAAGCTGCTCGAGCGGCATCGGGCGACCGAGGTGGTAGCCCTGGAGCCAACGGATGCCGAGGCTCTGGCAGGCGGCGGCTTCTTCAGCGTGCTCGATACCCTCGGCCACGGTCAAGAGGTCGTAGCGCGCCGCGTAGTCGCACAGAATTCTGACGAGCTCCGCCTTGCGGGCGTCCTGGTGGACGCCGGAGATGAGGGAGATGTCCAGCTTGATGACCTCGGGCTGCACGGCCGCCACAGCGCCGAGGCTGTTGTACCCCGCGCCGACGTCGTCGAGGGCCACCCGAAAACCGAGATCCCGCATGCGCTGCACGACCACCTCCCAGCCCGAATCATTCGAGAGTCGGGCCCGCTCGGTGAGCTCGAGCACCACCCCCCGCGAGACCGGGTAGAGCGGCGACAGCGTCTCATCGAGCCGCTTCACGCTCCGCAAGACGACCGGGTCGACGTTGACGAAGAGAGAGACCTCGGGCGGCAACTGGTCGCGGATGTCGCGGGACAGCATCGCCAGGACGCGCTGCAGCTCGAGCTGCCGGTCGTAGTGCTTGGCCGCGTCGAGAATCTCGATGGGTCCCCTGAACGCCGGATGTCGGCTGCGCATGAGGGCCTCGCAGGCCACCCAGGCTCCGGTCGCCGCGTCGTAGAGGGGCTGGACGAAGAGCGTCAGACGCCGCTGTCCGATGAGGTCATCGAGGTCGAGACGCACGCGATCTTCTTCCGCCTGCGCGGAGACAAGCCCGTTGGCGCGGCGGTCGGCCATGACCTGCCTCAGGATCGCCTCGAGCGCCGGGATGCCGTCGGACTTGTGCACGCAGCGCTGCACGGTGCCGTGGTTGAAGGCGTCGACCACCGCCGGGCCTGGCGCGTGCGCCGTGTAGAGCACGCGCGCCGCCGCGGGCGACAGCGTCCGGACGCGCCGCAGCACCTCGAGACCACTCATGCCGGGCAAGTCGTTGTCGGCCAGGATCAGATCCGGCGCCCGGCAGGCCTCGGGCAGTGCGTCGACGAGCTCCGCGCCGCGGTCGAAGAGTCGGACGTCGTGACGCAGGTGGGTCAGCAGGCGCTCCGTCGCCCGACGAACCATCGTCTCGTCGTCCACCATCCAGATGCTCAGGCGCTCCTCCGGCGGCGGCGTCGGCACGGACTGAAGCTCCGCCGGCCGCACCTCGACCACCCGCGGCCACGTCAGGCGAATGATGGGTCCACCCACTAGGTCGGGCTTCGGCACGACAACCTCGAAGCGACCGTGATGCGTACCCAGAATGGCCTCGCAGGCCGCGATCACGCTCTCGGGGGGGGGCTGGACGCCCGTGAGCTCGACGCGCAGAGTCCGCTCGGCCGTCGCGACAATCGCGAGTCGTCCGGTCGACTCCGTCCGGCGCCGCGCGTCCGCGAGGAGCAGCGTAAGCGCCTGCTGGAAGAGACCCGGATCCAGCCGGATGACCGCATCGCCGTCCTCGGGTTCCCAATGCACCGCCGTCGAATGAACGCCGGCGAGCGTCAGAACCTCGCCGATCACGGCGCGCGCGCTCACGGGCCGCAGCTGTGGCTCCGACAACGGGATGCCCTCCCCGCCGTCGGCGCTGCGCAACGTGTCGAGCCGGTGCATCGCACCCGCCGCCGCACCGGCGATGGCCTCGACCTCCGTCCGGGTCGACGGGTTGAGCGAGTCCATGCGCAGCATGCGCTCCGTCACCTGCGTCAGCGTCAGCATCGCCAGATCGAGATCGAGCGTCAGCGCCTGCCGGAGGGCGTAAACTTGGTTCTTGAGGAGGCGCTCGGTCTCACGAAGGCGGTGCATCTTCTCGAGCAGGTTCAGGCAGGTCCGCAGCTCGGCGGCCGTATAGCGGGCCGGCAGGGACGCGTCCGC
>Ga0194131_10010709_pt1 | contig 11148 bp, 6 predicted proteins | sample TA2KigO120mmetaG_FD_148631 | JGI IMG/M metagenome (GOLD analysis project Ga0194131, IMG submission 148631) | Freshwater microbial communities from Lake Tanganyika, Tanzania - TA2015053 Kigoma Offshore 120m | ecosystem: Environmental > Aquatic > Freshwater > Lake | place: Tanzania: Lake... | reverse complement strand
CGGTCATCGCAAGACGCATCATAAGCGGAGGTCACTATTTTGTACGAAGCCGAAACGGCGGCGTGGAATCGGAAGCCAGCGGCGTAGCGGCAGGACTGTACATGGTCAACAAATTCGAACTGCGCCCGGCCCAAGAAGGGGGAGAAAAAGATGTCACCCTGATCGCGGCGGTAAGCCCCAACGACCCCAAAGAACTGGAATGGGCGGATGAGGCGCGCGCCCACGGTCATCTCGTCGTAGGCATCGGACAACCGCAAAACAACGAACTGCGCAGCCGATGCGATCTGTATCTCGACGATCTGTGTCCCGAACTCGGCGGCGTCGTTCCCGTTCCGGGTCGCCCGGAAGGCGTATCGCCCGCAACCGGGATCGTCAACAACGTCGCCATGTACATGGTTGCAGGACAATTCATAGACGAAATGTGCCGACGAGGCGCAGTGCCGTGTTTTTACATGGGCTATTACCGGACACTCGGGAAACCCTACAACGAAGTGATGGGGTTTCTGTTCGACCGGCGGGGATATTGACTTCTTCGCGTTACTAGGCATCTGGTGCAGGCCCCCACCCCCGACCCTCCCCGCCGCGAAAGGGGGGTGGGAGCGCGAAACGTCCCTCTGCTCGCGGGGGACCACAGGGGAACACACCTGTCACCACCCAAAACCGAATAGACCCAGCCGTGAAACAAGTACTTGGGTTCTTGAGCGTGTACGTGATCGTCGGGGTAAGGGTTTTCTACGTGTGGTAAGGAAATCGGGATGACGCTGGAACAGGCGCTACGGCGCATGGATACGGATGGGTTTCTTGTCGTAGACGACGTCGTGCCGTCCGGGGAAGTGTCGGCCGTCCGAGAAAGCATACGAGAGACGACACAGCGTCACCAAAATCCCAACGCCCCGCTGCATATCGGCCATGTCAGCGGGGTCATTCGTTACGACCGATCGCTTGCTCCTTATCTGGCTAACCCGCGCGTGCTTGATATCGTCTGCGCGTTGCTCGGTCCGCATGTACGTATTTCGTTTACAACAGCGACCATCAACGAGCCGGGCAACGTCCGTAGCGGCTGGCATGCCGACTGGCCGTTTAACCAGCAAAACGCCGGCCATCTGCCGGCCCCGTATCCGGATGTGGTCATGCATCTGACCACCATCTGGATGCTGTCTTCGTTTTCCGACGACAACGGCAGCACGTTGATCGTACCGGGTAGTCACCGGTTTCCCAGCAACCCCACCGGAAACAACGGCGTCGCACCGATGGCCGTCCTGACCGGCGAAAAACGGGCCTGTGGTCAAGCAGGCAGCGTGTTGATCATGGACAGCCGACTATGGCACGCCACTGCGCCCAATACGACGTCCGAACCCCGCGTGGCGGTGGTCGTCCGATATGCCCCGTGGTGGCTCGATCTGAGCGTGCTTCGCCCCGACTCGCCCGAACGATCCTACATGGAACGGGTAACAGGAAAAAAAGACAACCAAGTGCCGCTGCTTACCGCCGACGGATTTGCCTCATTGCCCGAAGACGTAAAACCCCTGTTCCAGCACTGGGTGGAAACGGGGTAAGCAAAGACCCGCTACCCAATAGCAAGTACGTGCTTAGCGTATCGAGTAGTTGGGATGGCCTCGCCAGAGCATCCTGGATCAGTTCGGCCAGATTCTGTCCGGTCCGTTGGCAGGTGGCGGTCAGAGAGGACTGCGCCGATTGGCCGATCCACTCCGGGATCGCAAGGTCGTCGTCAAACTCTATCTTCGCCACCCCTTGCACGCCAAACTGTATCTCCTCTATCGCTTCGATCCCATCAGCCCGTTAGGGGACCGTCTGTCTCTTACGCAGGCGCGGGAACAGACGGCGAACCTCAGATCATCTGCTCGATGGGATTGAAACGACCTTGAGTGCTTCTCTACTTGAAGGATGGTGAACCTGTATCCATCCATATACGTATTGGATACGTATCTATGACTTACCCTCACAGAGAGCATAACGGTATGCACAGGAAACTGACCATTACGCTTGAGGCTCAGGTTTACGGCCGTCTGCGCGAAGTGGTGGGCCCGGGCCGGATCAGCCGGTTCATCGAAGACTAGGTTCGCCCCCACCTGTTCGACGCGAACCTGGATCGTGCTTATGAAGAGATGGCGCAGGACACTCAGCGGGAGGCTGAGGCTCTGAACTGGGCAGAGGTCACCGTGGAGGACGGTTTCGATGCAACGAGGTGAAGTCTGGTGGGTCAACTTTGAACCCTCTCTCGGCGGTGAAATCCGAAAACCACGGTCTGCGATCATCGTTAGTGAGGAATTTTCAGTATTTGGGTACCCGCTTGACGGCTGAGGTCAAAAGCAAGATATTTGTTTAAGAGGGGAGATCCGATTGATTTCCCGTTCCGCGAATAGCGCAGTGCGATGCAGGGATTTTCGGTTAGGAATTTACGGGTAGGCGATAAAGGTTTGTAATCAACCCCCCGCACCAAGCTGAGGGGGTTCCGCCGTTGGAAGGAAAAAATGAAACTGACCCCGCAACAGATTGCAACGTTTTCCCGCAAAGGCTATCTCAGCCCTATTCCCGTGATGGAAGCGGAGGAAATCGTACGGATACGCGCCGAATTCGACCGACTCGAAGCAGAAGAAGGCCGTGAAAAAAGCCAGATCGGACTACTGGACCGGCATCTGGATCGTTCGTTCGTATGGGACATTGCCCGCGATCCCCGCATTCTCGACAGCATCTCCTCGATCATAGGTCCAAACATCCTGCTGTTGGGTACGCATTTTTTTTGCAAATACGGACCAAGCCACCGGTTTGTCGCGTGGCATCAAGACGTTACCTACTGGGGACTGGAGCCGCCCGACGCGCTTACGGCATGGCTGGCCATCGACGACAGCGATACCGAAAACGGCTGTATGCAGGTCATTCCCGGTACACACACAACAGGTATACACGAACACGGAAAATCGGAACGTGAAGGCAATCTGCTCAGCATCAATCAGGAACTGACGATGACTCCGGAAGACGAGGCGCGTGCCGTCGATATGGTACTCCGGGCGGGAGAAATGTCGCTTCACCACGGGATGCTCGTACACGGCAGTCTGCCCAACCCCTCCACACGCCGACGATGTGGCCTGACGCTCCGCTACATCCCCACTTCCGTACGGCAGGTAAAACTCAATTCACACGGAAAACGCTATACGGCCATCCTTGTTCACGGCGAAGACCGGGAACAACATTTCGAAGAGATCGCATCACCCGTTTTCGGGAATTGATCTTCATGGAAAACATACCCAACAAAGATACCTTGGACGCTGGGGAGACAGCATACGACGTAGAGGGACGCGAGCGCAAAGCCCGGACGCTTCTGGCAGTGCTCGAAGATCACTTTGGCGCGGAAGGACTGAAGCATCTCGACGCGCTGGACATCGGCGCCTCGGCGGGCATCATCAGCGACAGTCTGGCCGGTCGGCTACGTTCGGTCGTCGGTATCGACATAGACGAGGAAGCTATCCGGGATGCGCAAAAAACCTATGCGCGCGAAAATCTCCGGTTTGAAACGGGAAGCGCGCTTGATCTTGCCTTTCCGGACCGGTCGTTCGACGTGGCGATCAGTACGCAGGTCTACGAGCACGTCCCCGATCCGGAAAAGATGATGAGCGAGATATACCGGGTACTCAGACCGGGCGGTGTCTGTTATTTCGCGGCGACCAACCGGCTGAGATGGATCGAACCCCACCACGACCTGCCCCTGCTTTCGGTCGTGCCCCGTGCGCTTGCCCATCCTTATGTGCGGTTGGCCGGGCGCGCCAACCGGTACGAAGAAAAATTGTATTCGTACTGGGGTCTCAAGTGGCTGGCACGACGTTTCGAAATATGCGACTACACGTTGCGCATCATTCGCGAACCGGAACGATACCATGCGGGCTATATGATCGCTCCCGGCGTCCGGACTACGCTGGCGGCGTTTGCGCTGAAACGCCTTATGTGGATAAGCCCCGGTTATGTATGGCTGCTCAAAAAATCGGTGGAATAAACCATTTCCTACCCCAACGTGTCGTTCTTTAGTCTTCAAGCCTCTTCCGTAGGCTCAAAACGTACCGTATCGCCTTCCACGTAGTCCACCACGCACACAGCGTCGCCAGGAACGAACTGTACGGTCCGTTTGCCCGGTTTGAGCCGGATCGTCGTATGTTCCGGCTCTGTGTTACCGGCTTCTTCGATTTCCGCCCATAGCTCCGTCGTTTCCGAGAGCAGACGCGTGCCGTCCAGATTGCCGGTCCGTGCCATAATGGTCGTACCAAGTTCAATCACATCCTCATCGTACGACAACACATTGGCCCTTCCCAACACCGACACCACGTCGAGCGTCAGTCGAAGACGGCCATCGGGCAACGTCTCCGCCCTTTCCACTCCATAGTTATGCCCCCGCCCGTCGGGATTGATCAGGATGCGATCGCCAGCCGAAATACCGTCGAGACCTTCCGTTTCTATCGTTCGCTCCATCCGTGAAAGCGCCGTAATACGCCCTGTTTTCACCCCACGCGTTGTATATGTCGTACCGTTTCGGACGACACGAGATACGCCGGTCGTCATGATCCGGTCGTCGACGACCGCCGCAAGCGGTCCGGTCATCGTGGTCCCGTCGGCAAAACCGGTTTCTGCGTCTTCGCGGCCTTCCGGCGACCAATACACCGTGATGCGTTTTCCGTTGCGGGTGGACAGCGCTACGCCCGTGGCGTATGGATCGCCCTGTACGGCGGCGATGGCGGATACGCCGGCCAATGTCGCCGCTCCGACACGCGGTTCCATCACGAGATCGACCCGGGTGGTGTCGCGTTCATTCAACGGGTTGCGCCGCCACAACAAAGTTCGGAACACATAGGCGGACTCCTCCGGAGTACCCATCATGGCGGTGGACCGGGCGTTCATAAGTTCGGTCGAAGGATTGACGCCGATCTGATATAGATCGAGATGGACGGCCGGTTCTATACGCGAGGTCCATGTACCTTGCCACGCGGACGGCGCGGCAGCCGTCGAAATGTCGTCCATGCATGCAAGCCCGGCATAGTCGGGTACGGCGAGCGATTCGACGTCGCCACGCCGTCCGTCCGGTCCGGCGGCGGTTCCGGGGCGTGGTACGAAGAAGGGACCGGTGGTGTCGAACGATCCCTGAAGCCCCCGGCAGACGCGCCAGTGTTCGGTTCCGCCCCGGATGCGCGACAAGTCGATCACGGCAACCCCCGCGCCGTCGGTCTCCACAAGGGCGATGAGTCTTCGGAATAGACCACCGGGGCGTGCCCAACGGCGATGTTCGGCATCCCATACGCGGCGTTCGGCTTCAAGGTCGAGTATCTGTAACCCGTCGGTAAAAAGCGTTCGGATCAGGCGACCGCGTCCTGCCACGCTGGGGGGGGCTGCGCCGGGCATGACGGCCCAGACCGTGTTGTGTGTAGCCCAATGGCCTTCCCATTTCCGGATCGTCGCCCATGACTGCGGGTAGCCGAGATCGGTAAGAAACGGACGGTCGAAGGCAAAAAGCTGGACGTCGAGCAAGTCCATGTGGCGGTGGACGGTCACATCGCCGTAGGAGACGGCAAGCGCCGCGCGTTCCGGCGTCTCTTGCGTTCTGAGTATGGCGATGCCCACCCCGTCGTGGAGCGTGGTTCCGATACGGCGGGGGATTTTGCGGATGGCGGCCTCCCGGATGTCGGCAACGATGGGATCGGCCGTAAAATCGGCGGCGCGGTCTATCGTGTAGGCGTCAAGTCCTGGCAGGAGAACGGGTTCTTCAAACCGCAGCGTGGACAGCGCGCCAACGGCTTGACCGTGTAGCGCCATACTACCCGGCGCGCCGCCGTCTCCGTACTGAAACCACGACTTGCCAAGCACGGTCATTTCGTGTGGCTGACGCGCCACACGGGCGGCGCGAGGATCGTCTACCAGCGATGGATAGCGAGAGACGGGGTAGGCGTCGGGGTGTTGGCGGCGCAGATGCCGGAGATGGTATTCGAGCGCGAAAAGCCCCATAGTGTGAATTCCGTTGTACCCACCCGTGGCTTCCGGCGGCGCGCCGTCGGGCAGAAAATCGTTTGTGCAGAACACACGTAGCCGATCCGGACCTTCGTCATAGAGCCAATCCATAACGGGGCCGGCATCGGGTCGATCCAGCCCACGAAGCAAGACGAGCGCGCCCATGCTTTCACTCGGCAGGTTGCTCCGCGCGCCGCGGTCCATGATACACTGTAACTGACAGGCCAGCATCTCTTCGATAAGACAAACTACGTCTCCGGGATTTTGTACCGGCGCGCCGAGCGTCTGCGCGCGGTCCGCGATTTCCTGGTCGTTTCGGATCAGCGGCCAAATCGTATCGTAGGCCAGAGCCAGCGTTTCGCAGACATAGGGGATATCGATACAGTATCTCCGCATCCCTTTGGCTTTGAGGCTGGCCACCGGATCCGGATCGTCGGACCAGTCGGGTTGCCCCCAGTGCCACGGTTGTTCCGTACCCATCGAAGGGCCGTACCGGAACTGAGGGGCCGCGGCTACGTAAAGGATATCGACGGCGTAGCGAACAAGCATCACGGCAAGACGACGCGCAACGTCGAGATCAAACGGGCCCGTGCGCAGGGAGGCGGTCAGCAGTTGCATGCCTCTATCAAACCGCATCAACTGATCACGATGATACGTGGCGGCAAACAGATAGATATGCCCTTCGGTGTCGAAATAGCCAAATCCGTCGTCCGGCGCTTTGCCGCTCGTGTAGTCGTCGTCGAGGATGTCGTTGTCCGGAAAAACCGCCTGACACGAAGGACAAACGGACCGAAAGTCGAGCGGCAGATGGTTGCGTTTCCAAGGATAGAATCCGCCATATCGAAAGATGGCGGTTCCGCACCGGGGGCATCCCTGGGTGACGTTGACAAAGTGTGCCTGTGGAAATTCCGGATACGGAAACTGACGCCAGAGCACGTTGTCCGGCTGGCTGGCCCACCAACGCAGGGGACCCGCGGCTATGGCCTTAGGACGCGGCATGTCCTGAAGGGTCTGGCGGGCTTTGACCGACTCCCAGTCTCCGTAAAGCGGCCATCGGCGTGGCCATACGGCGCCGTTGTATGTATGAAAGGTACGCAACTGGTTTAAGGTTCGTACCTGAACGACCACGGAAACGGCTCGGTCCGCTTGCCGGGTGGTAAGGGTATAGTCTCCGGGTTCGCCGGGGGAACGCAGATAGAAATACCGGGCCGAATCGCGGGCATCCCAGCGAGAATCGATCACCGGGATTCCGGGAGCATCGAGCGAGACATCATCTTGGTCCGCCGTTACGGGCAGACGGAACACGCGTCCCTGCATCAGCACCCGGGGTCGCCACGGGATGGAAAGGGGGGACATAATGGGTTCCTTTCTGATACAGATTTTGGATTTTGGATTGCCTGAATATCAGGCGATCAAGGGTAAGAACGGGATAGTGGTCTTTACACCCCGTTCTTACCGAGTGTGGAGCATAACTAAAACCGTTTTGCTTGAAAAGAAATACTATCTTTTTAGTATTTTTTTTACGGTCATGTGACTTTCTTCCGATGGAGCCGTCTACAAGGGTGGAAATGGGTTTAATCGAAGAGGGTCTATGACACAGCTTCCTGTTGCGCTCAGACAGAATGTGACATTGGTGCGTCGTCCGCGTATCCGTATTTTTCGGATTGTGGTGTTTGTGTTGCTGGCCGGGCTGCTGGCGGGTCTGGGTTACGAACTGTATACTTCGCGGCTTCAGGCCGGCATCTTTTCTCGTATTGCGCGGGAGGCTACCTATACGAGCGCGCCCGGCGCAAGTCCGTTTATTCGGTTTCCTAAGACGGGGCCGTACAACGAGCGAGCGGGATACGTGCAGTTGCCTGCGTTTGTTCGACGGTTGCGGGAACGCGGTTACCGAGTGGCTTCGCAGGCACGTCTTTCGCCGCGTGCCGCCTCGCTGATCGACGAAGGGTTTTTTCCCATATACCCTGAAAAGAGCCAGATGGGGCTTCGCATTCTCGATCAAGGAGGAACCGAAATTTTCAACGGTGCGTATCCGCAACGGGTATATACCTCCTTCCGGGATATTCCGCCGCTTGTCACCGCCAGTCTGTTGTTTATCGAAAACCGCGAACTGCTCGATCCGGGACCGCCGACACGCAATCCGGCCATTGAGTGGGACCGGTTGGCCAAGGCTGGGTTCGACTACATGGTCAACAAGGTAAACCCAAACTGGAGAGTAACGGGTGGCAGCACCTTGGCGACACAGATCGAGAAATTTCGGCATTCTCCGGGCGGTCGCACCTCGTCTCCCAGAGATAAGGTCATGCAGATGATTTCGGCGTCGTTACGCGCCTACCACAAGGGAGAGTTTACCGTAGACGCGCGCAGACAGATCGTACTCGATTACATGAACTCGATTCCGTTGTCCGCCGTGCCGGGGTATGGCGAAGTGAGCGGTTTGGGAGATGCGTTATGGTTCTGGTATGGAGCGGATTTCGACTCGGTAAATGCACTACTTTTTCTGCCCCAGAACGAGGCGCTGGAACACGATCCGTATGCATGGGCAAAAACGTATCGCCAAGTGTTGAGTCTGTTTATCGCACAGCGCGCGCCGTCGACCTATTTGCTTTCCGGACCCGAAGCGCTGGCGAAGCAGACGGACGAATACATCCGAATGATGGCCGACGAAGGGGTTTTTACACCCGTCGTAGCGCGACTGTTGTTGACGACGCAAGTCACGCCTAAGCGTCAAGCGCCCAGACCGGAGCCGTACTCTTTTACCGAGCGCAAGGCCATAAACGCCGTGCGAACCCATCTGATGAGTCAACTCGGAGTGGAACGGCTTTATGAATTGGATCGGATGGACGTTTCGGTCGTCAGTTCGCTGGATCGCAACGTTCAGGAGCGCATCGTGGAAGTACTCGGCCGGCTGGACGAACCGGCCTATGCGGCTTCGGCGGGGCTTTTAGGGCATAGACTGCTCGGTTCGAACGATCTGAACAAGGTGATTTACAGTTTTACGCTCTACGAGCGCGGCGAAGAAGCCAACTGGCTGCGTATACAGGCGGACAATCTGGATCAACCCTTGGATATCAACCAAGGGGCCAAGTTAGAGTTGGGGTCTACGGCCAAGTTGCGTACCTTGGTATCGTATCTTGAGGTGATTTCGTTTTTGCACGGCCAGTATGCGGGCTGGTCACCGGAGGAACTTCGCACGGCGACGGCTCCTCCGAGCGATCATTTGACGCGGTGGGCGTTCCAATATCTGGCATCGGCCTCGGATACATCGCTATCGGCCATGCTTGATGCGGCGTTAAACCGGGTATATTCGACCAGTCCGAAAGAAAAGTTTTTTACCGGTGGCGGGCTTCACGTATTCAGCAATTTTGATAATAAGCAATTCGGTGGAGCTCTGACGGTCCGCGATGCTTTTCACAACTCGGTCAATCTGGTCTTTATCCGGATGATGCGCGACATCGTGCATTATTATATGTTTCGAGTTCCCGGTTCGACGGCGCTGTTGATGGAGGGCGGTCCAGACAGTCTCCGACAGGTCTATCTTGAGAAGTTTGCCGACCGCGAAGGCAATACGTTTCTGCGGCGGTTTTTCAACAAATACGAAGGCAAATCCTCTCAAGAGGCGCTCGAACTGCTCTTGTCGGGGCGTCAGATAACACCGTTGCGGTTGACGGTGATTTTTCGAACGCTTAACCCGGAGGCTGGCTCGGAGGCCTTGGCGGAGTTTATCCGGGGGGAGCTTCCGAATGCCGAGATCGGAGACCGCACGATTCGGGACTTGTACGATCGCTATGGTCCGGAGAGTTTTTCGTTGGCGGACCGGGGATATTTGGCACGGATTCACCCGTTGGAGTTGTGGACGCTGTGGTTTTTGAGACAGCAGCCGCAGGCCGGATTAAAACAGGTCATCGAGGCCAGCCGGGCGGAGCGTCTGGCGGTATACGACTGGCTGTTCAAGACACGGCACAAAAATGCGCAGGATAGCCGAATTCGCACCATGTTGGAGGTAGAAGCCTTTCTGGAGGTGCATCGTTCCTGGAAGCGTCTGGGTTATCCATTCGAGTCACTGGTTCCCTCGTACGCCACGTCGATAGGGAGTTCAGCGGATCGTCCTGCTGCTTTGGCGGAGTTGGTAGGTGTTTTGTTGAACGACGGAGTTCGGCAGCCTACGTTGCGTCTTTCCGAACTGCACTTTGCCGCCGGAACGCCGTATGAGACCTTGCTCAAATCGGTTCCGGCAAAAGGGGAGCGCGTGTTGTTGCCTGAGGTGGCGGCCGCAGCGCGCGAGGCGATGGCAGGCGTCGTGGAGAAAGGAACGGCCCAGCGTATCCGGAATACGTTTACGGACACCGATGGGCAGCAGATACGGGTGGGCGGAAAAACAGGCACGGGTGACAACCGGTTTACGATCACCCGGAAACAGGAAAAAGCCAACGAATCGCTGGTAATCAACCGGACGGCGACATTTGTTTTTTATATCGGAGACCGATTTTACGGTACGATAACCACATACGTGCCCGGTGAGGCGGCGGCGGCGTACCATTTTACAAGCGGTCTTGCAGTACAGTTGCTCAAGCATTTGGCGCCGGATTTAATACCGCTTATCGGATCGGTGCCGGCGAAGACGGCTGGGGCGGAAGAACGGAAAAAACGCTCCGTGTAGCGCACACAAGGAGGTGATGACAGGGCATTTCAGGTCAGGCGAATAACGGGGATCTGCGCACTCGTTTTGACGCGGGAAAATCGTTCTTCGGCTATTCAGAATTACCCCAATAAAATCCGCTTGACAATTTATTCGAATTTTATATTATAGTGTTTGACCTATCGTCAAATGTAACAGAAAAAGGCACGGACGCGATCTGTGCAAGTCATTCCGAGGATAAAAATTGTCCTCGGTTTTTTATCACATTACGTCGCAGGACGTAACATCTGTCATAGGAGGCAGATTTTTTATGCAAACCAAGAAGACTCTTACGCTTCTGAGTGCTTTTGCGGCGGTAAGCCTTCTGGTCGCTTGCGCCGAAGTGCCGCAGCAAGAAGTCGATGCGGCTAAGGCCGACATCGAAGCGGCCAAAACGGCCGAGGCAGAGACGTACGCTACGGCGGAATTCCAGGCCGCGTCCGACTCGCTGAACGCGGCTAACG
>Ga0194131_10010707_pt1 | contig 11150 bp, 9 predicted proteins | sample TA2KigO120mmetaG_FD_148631 | JGI IMG/M metagenome (GOLD analysis project Ga0194131, IMG submission 148631) | Freshwater microbial communities from Lake Tanganyika, Tanzania - TA2015053 Kigoma Offshore 120m | ecosystem: Environmental > Aquatic > Freshwater > Lake | place: Tanzania: Lake... | reverse complement strand
GCGCGGCCTGGCTGGTGAAGAAGAGCACCTCGTCGCCGTGGACCGGACTGGCCAGCGGGCAGCCTTTTTCCACGAAATCGGGGATCAGCTTTTTCAGTGAGATCGGGTCAATGACCGCGCCGGAGAGCTGGTGCGCTCCAACCTCCGATCCCTTTTCGACCACTGCGATGGTCAGCTCGTCCAGCTTTTTCGGGTGGTCGGACTGGTTGTGCTTCTCAACCAGCCCCGCCAGGTGGTAGGCGGCGGACAGTCCAGCGGGCCCGGCGCCGACAATGAGAACGTCGACGTCGAGGCTTTCGCGTTCGGTGCTCATGACTTCTCCTAAGATGGCGTGAGGTTTGACGACGGGGCGCGGGGTTCCTCTGGAAAACTACTCCCCGCGGTACTCTACCAGGTAGTCGTAGTGGTCTTTCTGGCCGTTGGGGAAGCGCGCGGCCAGGACAACCTTGCCGGCCGCCACCTCCACGGTCCCCGTGAAGCGCCCGCCGCCCTCCGCCGCCAGGGGGACCCACTCCCCGTTGTTGACCAGCATCACCGCCTCCGCGCCCGGCACCTTGATGGCGAAGTCCTGCGGGCGGCGCGCGCTGAGCCGCCCGTCAAGCGGAAACTGCAGCTGTGCGCCGTGCTCGGCGAACGAGCGGTACATCTTGGGAAATCCGGCTGTGGACGCCGCGCTGGCCACGACGCGGTAGGAGATGGCCTGGCGCCCGCCCTCGCTGCCTCCCGCGAAGAGCTGCACGTCGTAGGCGCCGGCCTGGGGAAATTTCGCGAGCACCGTCCAGCGGCCGTCCTCCTGCTGAACGAAGGCGGACCCCGGAACCTCGCTGTCCTGGCGCACAACGCGGGCGTGCAGCACGACTCCGGCCGGGGCTTCGAAGGCCATGCGCGCCTCGCCGCCGGTTTCGACGACGGCGCTCCGATGGGTGAGCGGCCGCACGTTCATCTCCAGACCGACCGGCGTGACGTAGGGCAGCTTTTGCTGATCCGCGCCCGACACTTCGCGGGCCAGCAATTGCCAGCGCGGGTCGGCTGGCAGGTGGGTGTAGATCATCTCGCGCGGCGAGCCCAGAAAAAACAGCGGCGAAAATCGCGCCTGATACTGGCGGTCTTCGTTGACGCAGCCGGCGCCCCAGGTGGCGTCGATCAGGCCCCATTTTCCGTTGATGGAAACCGCGTTCCAGCCGTGATCCGGCTGGGCCGGATAGGGCTGCCCGGGTGCGTATCCGTTGCCCCGCGAGTAGCCCTCGACGAGCGTGCTCTGCAGACCCATCTCCTGGGCGAGCGCGTCGAACAGCCGGGCGTACCCCTCGCAGATCGCGACGCCGCTTTTCAACACCTCTTCCGGCTCGCCCGACGGACGCCTGCCGGTGCGTAGGAAATCCTCGTCGTAGCGGACGTGGGCGGTAATCCAGCGAAAAATCGCCCGCGCCCGCAGGAGGTCGCTCGGCGCGCCCTTGTCAAGCCACGCGGCCAGCGAGGCCACGTCGATCTTCGCGCTGGCCGGGGCCGCCATGGCATGCGCGTCGATCGCCGCGAAGTACGCTTCATCCGGGCGCTCGTTGTACGCCGTGGGGCCGACCGGGGGGATATTTTCCGGGGCCACCACGAGCGGAACGCGCGAAGGCTGCGGATAGACGCGGGTCGGGGTCCGCGCGGGAGACTCGGGCGCTCGGGGGACGGGCGGCACGACCACGACCGTGCGCGCGGGAGTTGGGGTTGCTCTTTTTTCGGCTGCCCTTGGCGACGGTGTGACCTCCAAGCCGGGTTTCAAAGAGGCCGGGCGGGCCGTCGGGTACGCGGTGGCGCCGGGCCACGCGGGCGGCGGCGCCGTTGCTCCGACCGGGGACTCCACGAAGGTGCTGGTGGCCCGCGGTGTCGGCGCGTGATACGGGGTCACGGAGCGGAGCCCGTAGACCGTCCCCGCCGCGAGCAGGGCCACCGCGAGCACCGCCGCCGGCCAGCCGGTTTTCCCGGGGACGTCGTCGAACGTGTTGCCGCAAGACGCACAGTGATCTGGCTCGGGCCCGGGCTCGCCGCACCACGGGCAGAAATTACACGCCATGGGCGCCATGCTTCGCTGGCGGCTTCTCCGAAATCCTGGTCGTGAGCACGTGATCGCGCCACGCGCCGTTGATGAGCAGGTAATCCCGAGCGTATCCCTACCGGGGGGCGAGTTTGATCACTTTGCGCGGGTTTTCCTGCGGGGTTTGCAGGAAGCACGCAGGTGAGCTGCCAAGCGGCTCCCTCATGGGCTTCTGGATGCTCCTGGCCATCATCGGGATCGCCGCCGTTCTTTTCGTCACCGAGGCGGTGGCCGTGGACGTGCTCTGCCTGTCGATCGCCGCGGCTTTGATGCTGACCGGGCTGGTCAACGTGAAGGAGGGCCTCTCCGGGTTTTCCAGCGAGGCGACGGTCACCGTGGCGGCCTTCTTCGTGCTTGCCAAGGCCCTCGCCCGGACCGGCGCTCCCGCCCTGGTGGCCCAGCGCCTGGTCGGGCTCACGCGGGGACATCCGCGCCGCTTTCTCGGATCCCTGATGGTCCTGGCCGCGGCCTCCGCGTCCCTCCTGCACGTGACCGGCGTGGTGGCCGTTTATCTGCCGGTGGTCATGGACGCCGCCCGCACGCTGCGCGCCAACCCGTCGAAGTTCCTGATTCCGCTCTCCTACGCGGCGCAGTTTGGCGGCGTGTGCACCCTTCTGGGCACGACCAGCAACCTCGTGGTGAGCGCCATCATGGTGCAGCACGGCATGCAGCCGATCGGGATGTTCGAGATTACCGCGCTGGGACTGTCGCTGTTTTGCGGCGGCTTTCTGTACCTGCTGTTCGTGGGATGGCACCTTCTTCCCGACCGGGCCGTGGATCGGGATCTGCCGCACGCCTACGGACTGGACCGCTACCTCACGGAGCTGGTCGTGTCGCCGAAGTCCCCGCTCAATGGCAAGACCTTGCGGGAAAGCGACCTGCGCGCGCGGGCCGGCCTGCACGTTATCGAGATCATCCGGGGAAGCGACCGCATCTCCAGCCCCATCCCCCGCGAGATTCTGCACACCGGCGACATCCTGAGGGTCAAGGCGACGCTGGACGACATGATGCAGGCCGCCACGCGCCTGGGCCTGGAGCTCCCGCCGGACGTGCAGCTCCATCCGGAGAGCATGACCCCGGTGTCGACCCGCATGGCCGAGGCCATCGTGAGCGCCGGCTCGGCGGCCGTGCGGCGCACCATCCGCGACCTGGAGTTCCGCGAGCGCTACGGCGTCTCGGTGCTGGCCGTGAAGCGCCGCGGAAAGACCACCCTGACCGATCTGCGCGACGTGCCGCTGCGCCGCAACGACACGCTCCTTTTGCAGGGAACGCGCGACGACCTGCGGCGCTTCCAGCAGAGCCAGGATTTCGTGATGCTTTCCCGGGTGGCGACCCCCACGGTGCGTCGACGGCAGGCCTACGTTGTCCTCTCCGCGTTGCTCGCGGTCATGCTGGCCACTACGTTCCACATCGTGCCCATTGCGGTAACGACGCTGGTGGCCGCGCTGGTTCTCGTTGCGGCAGGCGTGGTGACCAACCGGCAGGCCTACGAGTCCATCGAGTGGCGCGTGGTGATGATGCTGGCCGGCGTGATGCCCCTGGGGATCGCGGTGAGCAACCACGAGGTGGCGAAATGGATGGCGGAAGGCATCGTGAGCGTGGTCGGCAAGGACCCCCGGCTGCTGTTGTGCGCGGCCTACTTCGTGACCATGATCGTGACCGAGTTCGTCACCCACGTCGCCTGCGCGGTGTTGATGACGCCCATCGTGATTTCGGTGGCCATGGCGGCCGGTCTGGATCCGCGGCCGTTCTGCATCGCCGTCATCTTCGCCACCGACACCAGCTTCAGCACGCCGGTCGGCTATCAGGCCAACGCCATGATCTTCAACACGGGCGGCTACCGCTTTGTGGACTTCGTGCGGGTGGGCGTCCCGCTCAACCTCCTTTTCTGGATCATGTCGTCGTACCTGATCCCGAAAATGTGGCCCCTGGTGCATCGATGAGCACGTCTACTTGCGCTTGCCGGCGGGCAGGATTCGCACGGCTATGCTCCTATCAGGGCCACGACCCGGGCCAGCGCCTCCAGGTCCCCAACGACGTCGTCCGCGCCGTAGCGGTCCAGGTCGACGTCCTTCAACATCGTGTAGTCGGCCTGCGAGAGACGCAGCCAGACGAAGGGGTCCAGGGCGCGGATGGCGGTCCGCACCTCCTCGCGAAGCGTCTCTCTCGCCTTTGCCGCGGGGGCGTTCATGATGCGGTAGCGGTCGTCGAAGTCGGGCACGCCAATCTTCACCTCGGGGCTGAGGTGCATCGTGTCAAGGATGCGGCTCATGCGGGTCTCCGGGGCGATGAGGAGGAGATGCGGCGGCGCCTAGTTCACCTCGAACTGCAAATCTCCTCCGGGGGCGAATTCTAGCTTCACGTAACGGTTCTGGTAGTTGACGAGAAGGCGGGGGCCCTCGTCGAACAACTCTCCGCCGATGCGGGCATGCACTTTGGTGAGGAGGGTCTGGAAGGTCATGGGCGGGTGCTTCCGTGACGCCGGGGACGGCTCCTGTGCATCGTCCGGATCGGCGCCGCTGCGCGGTCCCCACAAAGGAGCGGGGCGCGCCTTCCTGGAAGCATAGGCGTCATGTCCCGCTCCTTGAGTCTGCGCCACAAGCTGCTGCTCCTGGTCATCCCCCTCATCGCGGTCTTCATGCTGTTCAACTACTTCGTGATCGTGGCCCACGAGCGGGACATGCTGCGCGAGGAGGCCAAGAGCCGCGCCAAGGCCATTGTCACCGTGCTGGCCGCGGCCAGCGAGAACGCCATCGCGTCGCTGAACACCCACGACCTTCAGCTTGCCGCCGACCAGGTGAAGCAGCTCAAGGACGTGGACGACGTCGCGGTCATCAACCGCGAGGGCGCCGTCGAAGCCGGCTCGGACATCGAGACGGTGGGACGCAAGCTTGACGAGCCCCTGGTGACCGCCGCGCTGACCAGCGGCCAGCAGCAGGAGGATTTCAACGCCACCGGCAGCGGCACGCTTACCATCGTCGAGCCGGTGAAAATCGGGGACAAGACGGCCGGCGCGGTGAAGATCGTGCTCTCCCTGTCCCACCTGCGGGCGGCACTGGCGGCGTCCCGCAACTACATTTTCGCGCTCACCGCCGTGCTGGTGGTGGGGGCGGTCGCCTTCATGTTCTGGCTGGCCGACTTCTTCACCGGGCCCATCCTGGCGGTCGCGAGCACGGCGCGGAAGGTGGCCGGCGGCGACCTCGAGCGCAAGGTAAAGGTCGTTTCGTCGGACGAAATTGGCGTGCTGGCCGACAGCATCAACGAGATGTCGGCCCGCCTGAGGGGCATGATCGACCAGGAGCGGGCCGCCCGCGAGAAGCTGCAGCACCGCGTGGAGGAGCTTCTGCGGCTGGCGGAGCGGGTCTCGGGCGGCGAGCTGACCGTGCCGCCCGCGCCGGAGGGGACCGACGAGATGGGGCGGCTCAGCGCCGGCTTCAACGACATGGTGCGCAACCTCCGCCTCAACATGGAAACCCAGCGGGCCACGCTCTACGAGCTGGAGGAGTCGTCCCACGCCCTGGCCGAGGCCAACCGCCAGCTCAAGGAGCTGGACCGCCTCAAGAGCGAGTTCCTCAACACCGTCTCTCACGAGCTGCGCACGCCGCTCACCTCGATCAAGGCGTTCTCTGAAATTCTGCTGGACAACGACGGCGATGACAGGGACACGCAGCGCGAGTTCCTCGGCATCATCAACCAGGAGAGCGACCGCCTTACCCGCCTGATCAACAACCTGCTGGATCTGTCGCGCATCGAGGCCGGGCGCATGCAGTGGGAGATGGAGCCCATCCGCCTGCGCGAGGTGACCGACGCCTGCGTGAACGCGACCCGCGCCCTGGTGGAGAAGAAGGGCCTGAGCATGACCGTGAAGGTGCCCGACGACATCGGCACCGTGGGGGATCGCGACAAGTTGATCCAGGTGGTCACCAACCTGATTTCCAACGCCGTGAAATTCACCGACAGCGGCGGGTCGATCACCCTTTCCGGCGCGAAAATCGGGGACGAGCTGAGCCTCTCGGTGATCGACACCGGGCGCGGCATTCCCAGGGAATATCACGAGAAGGTTTTTGAGAAATTCCAGCAGGTCGACACGTCCTCCACTCGCGAGATCAAGGGCTCCGGGCTCGGCCTGCCCATCGTGAGGAGCATCGTGGAGGCGCACGGCGGCACGGTGAAGCTCGACAGCGAGCCGGGCCGGGGCAGCACCTTTACCGTGGTGATTCCGGCCGCTGACTTGAGCCACCTGAAGACCCGCGCGGTCGATCCCGCCGAGGTGCTGGCCGCCGTGCAGGCGGCGTTTCCGCAGAGCGCGTCGGCCGAGCCGCCGCCCACTGAATGGGTGGAAGTGGAAAAACCGGGCGAGTCCGGGAAAAACCGCCGCATCCTGGTGGTGGACGACGAGCCCACCATCATGCGCGTGATGCGCCACATCCTGGAGTCCGAAGGCTACACCGTCCTGGAGGCGGCCAACGGAATGGAGGCGCTGGCGCGGGCTCGCGAGGAGCGCCCGGACCTCGTGCTGCTCGACGTGTTGTTGCCCGACATTGACGGATTTGAAGTGCTCGAGCGCATGCGCAGGGATCCGCAGACCGCGGATTTGCCGGTCGTCGTGCTCAGCATCCTGGAAGCCAAGGAGCGCTCTTTCCGGCTGGGCGCGCAGGATTATTTCAACAAGCCCATCGATCGCGGCAAACTGGTGGAAACGGTGCAGGCGCTGCTCGGGGAAGGCAACCAGGAGATCAAGATCCTGGTGGCCGACGACGACCCCCACATTTTGCAGGCGGTCGCCTCCATGCTCAGCAGCCGCGGCTACCGCGTGATCACCGCGCGCGACGGCCTGGAAGCGGTGGTCAAGGCGCGCGAGGAGATCCCCAACCTGCTGGTCCTCGACCTGTACATGCCGGAAATGGACGGCTTCGAGGTCATCCGCAAGCTGCGCGCCTGGGACCAGACCAGCCACATTCCCATCCTGGTGCTGACCGCCTCGGATATCGCGCTCGACGAGGCGCGGGCATTGACGCTGGGGGCGGCGCGCTTCATGAACAAGCCTTTTTCAGAAAATGAGCTGGCGCGCATGGTGCGCGAGGCGCTGACTCGGGTCATCGTGTCGAAGAGCGCGGTGGAAAAGGCGGCCGAGGGCCGCGGCTTTACAGTCGGGTAAGGCTTCGGGGAGGAAAGAATGGCCAAAAAAATCCTGGTGGCGGATGACGAGCCGTACGTGCTGCGCTCGATCGAGTACACCCTGTCCAAAGCGGGCTACAACGTCGTCACCGCGGTGGACGGAGAGGAAGCCTACACGCGCATCAACGCGGAAAATCCGGATCTCGTGTTTCTCGACATCCAGATGCCCAAGATGGATGGAAACTCCGTCTGCAAAAAGCTGCGCGAGGATCCGGAAAAAAAGGACCTGTACATCATCGTCATCACCGCGAAAGGGCAGGAGTCCGAGCGGCTGTTCTCGCTGGAGTGCGGGGCCAGCGAATATATCACCAAGCCGTACAGCCCGCGCAAGATGCTCGAGCGGGTAAAGGAGATTCTCGGCGAATGACCGACCCCGAGGTCCCCCAGGCGTCGCCGCTGCGCCTCCAGGATCTGGTGGGAGCCGACGTCGTCGCGGACCTGCTCTCCTCGCTGCCGGGCCCGCGGGCGGTGCTGGTGGATCGCGCCGGGGTGGTGATTGCCGGCGGCCTGTGGACCGCGGAGGCCGCCACCGAATATCCGGTGGCTTACCGGGAGCTCTCAAGCGAGATGGCGGCCGCGCTGCGTGACGCAAAGGATGAGCTGACGCTGACCTCGGATCTCCCGCCGCACGCCATCGCCGGCGCTCCGGTGCGGCTGCGCCACGAGGTGCTGGGCGGCGTTTTCGTGGGGCCGGCCGACGCGGCCTCCGTCCGGTTCGCGAAGGCGTACGCGCGGATGATCGAGCGCTGGGCGCAGGCCTCCTACGAATTGCAGAGCACCGTGGCCGAGCTGGTCTGGCGCTACGAGGAGCTGTCGGTGCTCTACGACGGCGCGGAAACCATCGTCTCGGTGATGGACCTCGACGAGGTGTCACGGCGCATTCTCGAAAAGGCGCGCGACATGCTGGACGTGGACAACGCGTCGCTGATGCTCCTGGACACGGACACCAACACGCTCCGCATCCAGGACGCCATCGGGCTGGAGCGGGACGTGGTGGACAACATCCGCCTGCGGGTGGGCGAGGAGATTTCCGGCTGGGTGGCCCGCGAGGGAAGGCCCCTGCTGGTGGAGGACATCGAGCGGCACGAGATCTTCGGCCACCGCAACAAGGAGCGCTACATCAACCGCTCGCTGCTCTCGGTGCCGCTCAAGATCAAGGACCGGGTCATCGGCGTACTCAACGTGAACAACAAGAAGAACGGCTCGGTGTTTACTTCCGGAGACATGAAGATGCTCTCCGCGCTGGCCTCCATGGCCGCCATCTCGATCGAGAACGCGCACACCTACTCCAAGGCGATCACCGATCGGCTCACGCGGCTCTACAACTACGGGTATTTCCGCGAGGAGCTGCACCGTCGCATCGCCCAGGCGAAGGACGAGGAGTCCGTTGTCTCGCTGCTGATGTTCGACATCGACCACTTCAAGAATTTCAACGACAAGAACGGCCATGAGCTGGCCAACGTGGCGCTGGTGCGGGTATCCAACATCTGCCTGGAGAGCAGCCGCCAGAAGGGGGATCGCATCCCCGACGTGGTGGCCCGCTACGGCGGCGAGGAATTCATGATTTTGCTGTACGGAGTGCCGCGCGACGCCGCGTACGCGATGGCCGAGCGCATCCGCAAGCGGGTGTGCGAGACCGATTTTCAAGGTGGTGAGAACCAGCCCAACGGGCGGCTCACCATCAGCATGGGGGTGGCCTCCTGGCCGTTCGACGCCAACGACGGCGACGAGCTGGTGAACGCGGCGGACAAGGCGCTGTATCGGGCCAAGAAGTCCGGGCGCAACAACGTGCAACAGGCGGACGGCCGCGTGGAAGCGGAGCCCGTCGATGCGAGCGGAGCTGGTAAACATTGAAGCGGGTTTTCGCCATTTTTCGGTTGGCGGCCATCCTCCTGGTCTGGCCAGTGGCAGTCATCTTGCTGGCGCGGCCGGTGGCCGCGGTGCAGACGCTGGATCTGCTGTTCGTGGATCCGGCCGATTCCACGTTTCAGGTCGCGGCGGAGCAATTCAAGAAGATTGTCGAGAAGAAGAGCGCGGGAGCCCTGCGGGTGGCCATCCACAGCGGCGGCGAGTGGGGCGGCCGCACCCTCGACGAATTGGCCATCGTGCGCGCGGTGGCGGCCGGCAGCCCGGCCATGGCCATCGTGAGCGCGGCGCCGCTGGGTGGCTACAGCGAGGAGATGCAGGCCATCGACATTCCCTTCATTTTCCACGATTACGCGCAGGTGGATAAGGTGCTCGACGGCCCCATCGGGCAGCGCCTGCTCGACAGCCTGCGGCCGAAAGGGCTGCGCGGGCTGTCGTTTCTGGATTGCGGATTCCGGATTTTCTCGTCGTCGAAGCCCATCAAGGAGTTGTCGGATTTTCGCAACCAGCGGGTGCGCGTCATGCAGAGCCGCACCTACGTGAACCTTATGAAGGCGTTCAAGGCCGTGCCGATTCCTTCCGCGGTGGACAAGATCCACGCCATGGCGGAAAAAGGCTACATCGACGCGGCCGATCGCTCGTATCCCACTTACTGGGATTTCAAGCTGTACGAAGTGCAAAAATTCATCACGGAGACCAACCACGCTTACGCGGCCAAGCTGTTCCTGGTCAACGAGCCGTACTACGCGTCGCTTTCGCCCGCGATGCAGAAGATCGTTCGGGAAGCCGCGCTTGCGGCGCGCATCCCCCAGCGGCAGGCGTTCCGTGGACAGGTAAGCAAGGTGCGGCGCGACGTGAAGCAACTTGGGGTGCAGATTTTCACGCTCACCCCGGCCCAGCGCGCGGATTTCGTGCGGGCCAGCCGTCCGGTGGCCGATCAGGTGGGGCGCATGGTGGGGGAAGACCTGGTGCGGCAGATCCAGAACACGCACTGATGCCGTTCGATAAGTCGAAGCTGAATATGGATCTGTACGAGCCCTTCGAGGAGCTTGTCGCCATTGAAGTGCTGGGGCGGCCCTGCGAGGTGCCGGAAAATCAGTCCATGCTGCGCTGCTTCCAGTTTCTCAGCAGCGAGACCATCACCTACGGGAAATTCTGCTGGAACAATGACTGTGGGAATTGCGAGTGCCAGGTCATCTTGCCCGGCGAGACCGAGCCGGCGACGCGGCGCATGTGCCAGACGAAGGTCGCGGCCGGGGTGAGGGTGGTGGGCACTTCGCGTCACGTGAAGTTCCGGTTTAAGTAGGCGGCCTCGGAGCGGCGCGAGGTTGGGGACCTGAAGCGTCGCTCTCCCGACGAAGCCGCGTCTAATTTCCGGTAATGGCGGTGGGTCCCGGGCCGGTCTCTACGCTGGTGACGAATGTCGTCGTGCCCGTGCCGGTCACCGCGTGCACGCCAATATTGCCGTTCGGGCTGCTGGTCGAGCCGGGGCCGGCGTTCAACAGGAAGATCAGCCCGCCGTCCCCCGGAATGAACATATCGGTGGGGTTGCTGATGCTGGTGGTCTCCTGCCCGATGAACGAGGGAGCACCGCTGGGCCCGAGCTGATAAGTGCGCAGGCTGTTGTCGCCGCGATTGGCGGTGTACAGAAAGTCCCGCGTGGGATGGATGGCTGTCGCGGACGGCGCGGGGGCGTCCTGGGTGGGATTCGAAAGCAGCGGCGTCGGTACGCCCGAGCCCGAGAAAGTGAAGCCCCGGATGTTCCCCGTCGACGTGGACCCGCTGATGCCGAAGAGCAGGGACGGCAGGGTTGAGGTAATCCCACGTCCGGTGAGGTCGGTGAGAGCGTCTATCGTCGAAGTGTCGTTGCTCGTCCCCAGATCGCCTCCGGCCACGAAGGGGAACTGCGCGATCTGCGTGCCGTGGGACACGAGCAGGAAGTCGGGGGCGACGAGCGCCTTGGTTGGGAGGCCGGCCACCGTGTGCGGCCCGCCGATCTGGTTGATCAATCCCGAGCTGGGAT
>Ga0194131_10010706_pt1 | contig 11150 bp, 13 predicted proteins | sample TA2KigO120mmetaG_FD_148631 | JGI IMG/M metagenome (GOLD analysis project Ga0194131, IMG submission 148631) | Freshwater microbial communities from Lake Tanganyika, Tanzania - TA2015053 Kigoma Offshore 120m | ecosystem: Environmental > Aquatic > Freshwater > Lake | place: Tanzania: Lake... | reverse complement strand
CCCACATCGCAGGAAGAGCAGAAAGCCGGATTCATGGGCCACGGCGAGGCGCACCGCCAGCCTTGGGAAGTGATTGCGCAGGGCAAGCAGGGCCGCACCTCGATGATCCAGTTCCGCGCAAAGCTCTCGGTGGTCCACGAGGTGTTCACCCGCAAGCTCGAGCTAGTCGACGGCGAGCAGGTCATCTACGTCGAAAGCGAGCTCGAAAGCCTCCTCGGATTCGACCGTCCCGCCAACTGGGCCGAACACGGCACCATCGGCGCGCCCTTCCTGTCGCCTGAGAAGACGGTGGTTGACGCCTCGGTGGGCCGCTGCGAAACCCGTCCGCACAACAACATGCCCCGCAACCGCCGGCTGGCTTCCGAGAAGGAGTTCATCTATCCGATGGCGCCGCTCGCCAATGGACAACTTGTGAACCTCCGTGCGGTGCCCGCACAGCCGGACTCCATGGATCACTCCGGCTGCCTGCTCGATCCCTCGCGCCGCCTCGCCTTCGTGACAGCGCTGCGGACAGACAAGAGGCTCCTCTTCGGATACCTGATCCGTCGCGAAGAATATCCGTGGCTGCAGGAGTGGATGAACTACCCCAAGAACCTGAACCTCTCCCGCGGACTCGAGTTCGGCACCCAGCCCTTCGATGTCTCGCGCCGCCAGACCGTGGAGATGGGCAAGCTGTTTGGGGTCCCTGCCTTCCGCTGGCTTCCGGCGAAATCGAAGATCGGCTCCCGGTTCCTGATGTTCTACACCCGCGTTCCCGACGGATTCTCACAGGTCGACGACGTGCGGCAGGAAGGCGGCCGGCTGATCATCGAGGACAAGAAGTCCGGCAAACGCGTGGAGCTGGCGGCATCCCTGCCGCTGTAACGGATCAGATCCGCTCGAAGTAGCGCTTGCGTTCCCAATCGGTCACCGCCCGGTCGAACGCCCGCGCCTCGTTCCGGTAGCAGTGCGCGTAGTGCGCCGTGACATCTTCGCCGAGCGTCTGCTTCACGAATCCGGATCCCGCGAACAGCTCCGCCGCCTCAGCCAGCGAGTACGGGACGCGCGGCAAATGGCGCGCCGCGTAAACGTCGCCGCTGAACTGCTCCGGAGGCTCGATCTTCTGCTCGATACCCGCCAGGCCCGATGCCAGCGACGCGGCGAACGCCAAGTACGGATTCGCATCCGCGCCTGGAATCCGGCACTCGATCCTCAGGCTCTTCCCCTGGCCCACCACGCGGAACCCCGCGGTCCGGTTGTCGCGGCTCCAAGCCAGCCGCGTCGGTGCCCACGACATCTCTTCGTAGCGCTTGTACGAGTTCACCGTCGGCGCGTAGAACACCATGAAGTCCGGTGCGTAGCGGATCCAGCCGCCGAGAAACCACTGGAACAAATCCGTCGGCTCGGGCCCCGCGCCGGCAAACGCGCTCACGTCGTCCGCCCACAGGCTCATGTGGATGTGGCAGCTCGATCCGGCCTGGCCCTCGAACGGCTTCGCCATGAACGTGACGCTGACGCCCATCTGGTCGGCGACCTCCTTCAGGCACTGCTTGAACAGCATGTGCCGGTCCGCCATGGCCATCACTTCGGCGTAGCGGACATTGACCTCGTGCTGTCCCAGTCCCCACTCGCCCTTCGAGTTCTCCACGGGCACGCCGGACTGCTCCAGGTGCTTGCGCACCGCCGCCGTGTAGAACTCGCATCGCGCGCCCTGCAGCAGATGGTAATCCTCCAGGTAGTGCCCGAAAGGCTCGAGCTGCGTGTAGCCGTTCTTGGCCGCGTCGCGATAAGACGTCCGGAAGGCGTAATACTCAAGCTCGGACGCCGCCATCACCCCGAACCCCGCTTTGCGCGCCCGCTCCACCTCTGCCCGCAGAATCGACCGGGGCGCCTCGGCCACGCGCTCGTGCGTCTGCTCCCGCATCACATCGCAATGGACCAGCGCCGTCTTGTCGAGCCAGCTCACGCGCGTGAGCGTCGGGAGGTCCGGCTTCAGGTGGAAGTCCCCGTAGCCCAGCTCCCAGCTCGCGAACTTGTACCCGGGCACCGGATTCATCTCCATGTCCGTGGTGAGCAGATAATCGCAAGCGTGCGTGCCCTGCGCCGCCACCTGATCCAGGAAGTACGAAGCGGTGAACCGCTTGCCGAGCAGCCTCCCATGGTGGTCCGTGAACGCCGCGATCACCGTTTCGATCTCTCCCCGCTGGACCCGTCCCTTCAGTTCGTTCGTCTTCATGATGTGGCTCGACGCCGGTACATCCAATAGTAGGCCAACATGGCCAGGATAAACAGCAGCGTCCCCACAACTCCGGGCCGGAACGCGGGAATCGCAAAGGTCGACGCCAGGCACACCACACCCAGCGCCGCACCCACGATCGCCCCGGGAACGCCCAGTGGACTCCTATAGGGACGAGGCAAGCGTGGCTGGTCCTGCCGCAGGCGCACGAACGAAACCAGCACCAGGATGTAGGAGATCAGCGCGCCGAACACAGCCATGTTCAGCAGCGCCGCGCCAACGCTCGATGCATACCGTTGCGCCAAGAAGCACAGCGCAGCCCCGGCTGCACCACCGGCAATCAGCGCGTTGGCCGGCACCGCCCGGCGGTTCAGCCGCGACAGCCACGCCGGATAGTAGCCCGCCCGGGCGAGCGCGAACAGCAGCCTCCCGTAGGCGTAGATGATCGCGTGGAAGCTCGCGATCAATCCGGTGAGCGAGACCACGGAGAGCAGGGTGGTGGTCGCGCGTCCGCCGAAGACCCGTTGGAATCCCAACTCGAGCGGCGCGTTCGACTGTCCGACGGCCAGCGCTCCGCCCGGGATCCCCGAGTTCAGCACCAGCGTGCCGCACGACAGCGCCACCAGCGTCACGATCCCCCAGATCAGCGCCTTCGGCATGTCCCGCGCGGCGTCATGCGATTCCTCCGCCGACAGTGGCAACTGCTCGATCGCCAGGTAGAACCACACCGCGTACGGCAGCGCCACAAACACGCCGGACCATCCCTTCGGCAGGAACGCGCCCGCCCCGGCGTCGGGAGGAATGTTGAGGGCATTGCTCCAGGCGAACGATCCCGTCGCCAGTGTGCCCCCATAGAAGATCACCAGCACGGCAGCCGCCGCGCACGTAATCGCCATCGACACGCCGAACGACATCTCCGCGCCCGCGACATTCACCGCCACGAAGACCGCATAGAAGACGAGCCACCAGACCCAGTCGCCGGGCCCCGGAACCAGAGCCTTCATGTATCCCGCGATGCCGCTCACGATCACCGCCGGAGTCGTCACATATTCGATCGTGTCGGAGACTCCGTTCAAAAACGCACGGTCTTTGCCGAACGCCGCGTAGGTGAAGTTGTAGAAGCCTCCGGCGTTGGGCAGTGCGGCGGACAACTCCGCGATTGACAGCACCAGGCAGACGTACATCACGGCGATCACCGCGGTGGCGAGCAGCAGTCCGCCGAACCCGCCGGCCAGGAGTCCGGTCTGCCAGCCGAAAAAGTTCCCGCTAATGACGCCGCCGACGCCGAGCGCCCAGAGGTGCGTCCAGCCTGCGGTCTTCTTCAGTTCTGCCAAGCGGTCCTACTGGTGCGCCTCAGCCGCCACCATGCGCCACCATGCGGGGAAGGGCGTCGACTCCCGTGCCGCAAGCAGATTCGTCATGGCGTCCGCGGCAAGGCACGGAAAAACGCCGCTCATCGCGCGCTCCTCGTAACGTCCCCCGGCCAGCCGGTAGAAGCGCATCCGGCCTGCGTGGTACCGCCACACTTCCGCCACTCCGACTGCGGCGAAGATCGGCAAGCGCCGGACCGAAGGCGATGAGATGTCAATTTCAATCACCAGCTCAGGCGGCGGATCGCGCCTCAAGTCGATCTCCTTTTTTGTCCGGATCAGCGATGCGGCTGCGAAGTAGAACGACGAGTCTGGCTCGAACCCCTTGCGCAGTTCATCGTGTTTGAACGTGGTCGAGCCAGTCAGCGCGGCGTCCATTTCCAACTCACGGGCCAGGATCGCCACGATCTCCGCCGCGGCCCGGTTGATTGCATCGTGTTCCGCGCCGATGGACATAAGGATCAGGCAGCCGTCTCCGTAGCTGGTCCGGACGGAAGGCCGGTCCACGATCTCGCGGGTGATCCGGACGTAGGTATCCCAGGATGCGTCCGTGAAGATCAACGTCTCCCCGGGCTCAATCTCCGGCACTACCGCCGTGGTGGACATGCGTTCTCCAGGTCTGATGATCGCATGCTTTGAGTTCATCTGGCACCTGGAAATCCGGCTGTGTAGCCACTGCTAGAATCGAAGCTTGAACCGCCGCGAATTCCTCCTCACCGCCACAGCCGCCTCCGCCCAACAGGCCGCTCCCCCCGGCAACATCGTGCTCGTCCACGAGCATGTCCTGGTCGACTTCACTTCCGGCAAGTCCCCTTACGATCCGGACGAAGTCTTCCGGATCGCCAAGCCCCATCTGGAAGAGGCCAAGAAATTCGGCGTCCGCCGGTTCCAGGATTGCAGCCCCGCCTACATCGGCCGTAACCCCAAACTCCTCCTCCGCCTGGCCGACGCCACCGGCATCGAGATCTGGACCAACACCGGCTGGTATGCCGCGCGCAACCATCAATACCTGCCGCCTGAAGCCAAGACCCTCAGCCCGGACGCCATCGCCAGGATCTGGACCTCGGAACACGAAAAGGGCGTCGACGGCATGAAGCCCCGCTTTATCAAGATTGGCGTCAACAACGGCCCGCTCGACGAGCTCGACAAGAAGATCGTGCGCGCTGCCGCCATCTGCACCCGCGGCACGGGACTCACCATCCAGTCCCACACCGGCAACGGCAAAGCCGCACTCGAACAACTGGAAATCGTCACCTCGGAAAAGGTGGATCCCTCCCGTTTCGTCTGGGTCCACGCCTACCGCGAAAAGGACCACGCCATCCACGAGCAGATGGGCAAGGCCGGCGCCTGGGTCCAGTTCGACGGAATCAGTCCGGACTCCCTCGCCTGGCACGCCGAGTGCGTCCGCTTCATGGACTCGAAGAAGCTCCTCACCCGCACGATGATCTCGCAGGACGCAGGCTACTACAAGCCCGGCCAGCCGAAGGGCGGCGCGTTCCGTCCCTACACCACAATGCAGAAGCAGTTGCTGCCCATGCTGCCCCCGTTCTGGGGCCTGCAACTCCTGGTGATCAATCCCGTGCAAGCCTATGGGAAATCGTGACGGAGTCCGATTAGATCCCAGGCCAGCCGCACCAGGGCCTTGAACATTTTCCCGGGCCTGATTATACTGGCAATTCGAACACCTTGATTCAGGTCAGCACAGCAACGGAAAAACCTGGCCTCCGCGAGGAGTACGACCCCGCGGCCCCGATGAAGGAGGCTGCGATGTTTTACGGCCTATTCCTGCGCGGCCACAGTGTCGACTCGCTCCGCCGCGACATCGACGTTCCCAAGGCCGTGCTCGAGAAGTGGTTGCGCCCCCGGCGCTACGAGCCCAACTTCCGCGAGAACCTGAAACGGATGTACGAGTTCCGCAAACAGGTGCTCGCCATCTTCGACGAACTGGTCACCAACGAGCGCAACCGCGCCCGGCTGATGTAGCCGCTACATCCAGAGATAAAATCCGGCTGAGATTTCTGTTTGCCGGAGCTTCCCGGTCTGGTTCGGCAAATCGAATGGCTTCCCCGTCACGTACTGCCGCATGTCGAGCCGCATCCCGAACATGTGGTTGAGCTTCACCTTGATCCCGCCGCCGTAGTTAAAGCCGAACTTGGTGTCACCCTGCCCACTGGTTGCCGACGCTCCCGGCGGAACGAAGTTGTTGAAGTGCCCGCCCCCCGCCACGAACGGCCGGACCCGGCTGCCCTCCGGCGTCGCATAGGCCAGAAAATTGTAAAACCCCTGATGGACGCCGAAACCCGCCTCATCGTTCCCGATGACAAGCTTTGTACGGTTGTAGGCGTATCCGACTTCGTGGCCCAGGAACCGCCAATTGTTAAACGTCGTCCGGAAACCGATCCGCCACCCGTCGTCGAGTTCGACCCGCGTCAAGTCGCGGATGCCCAATTGCCCCAGGCTCTTATTGCTCAAGCGCATGGTCCCGCCATGCCCGCCCACTTCGAACGACTGCGCCGCCAAAGTGCCGGCGGCCAGCCCAGCGATCATGATAATCCTCATACCCTCATACCAGTACAACATGGATTTCGCCGGGTCCGTGGACGCCCCGCACCAGGAACTGTTCGATGTCGGCCGTGCGGCTGGGTCCGGTGATGAACGCCATCCCGCTCGTGTGGCCCGCCGGGTCGGGGAGCAGCGTGAGCAGCTCGTCCAGCCCGGTCAGCAGTTTCGACGTTGGAACCACGGCGATGTGCACCGGCGGCAGCAGGGAAACCAGCCTCGGCTCTTCAGCCGAGGACAGCATCACCAGAGTCCCTGTTTCCGCCAGCGCAAAACTAGCAGACGTAATCCCGATGTCGTACGTTGCGCACCGCTCCCGGAGCGCCATCCGGCCGGTGAATCCGGTTTCGACTCCCGGAATGGAGGTAATTCCGCACTCGCCCAAAAAGGGGGCATTGGACGCGATCGCCCGGCGGCCTTGGACCAGCCCCGCGACGTAGTCCCGCGCTTCTTCCAAATTCTTTGCCACCAAAGACTTGCCGTTCAGCTTGCCGAGCGCCTCACAGAACTGCCCGATCCGCCGTGCGAGCGGAACTTCCGGGATTTTGAGCAGCACCGGGGGGCGCGCTGGCACCGGTTGTCCCGCCCGCCGGCCGAGCGAGGACCGGATGCTCGAAAGGATCAGATCGCGCGACATTATTGCCGGCCCTCCTGCCGTTCCTTCCACAACCTGCGGAAGCTCTTCGGCGCCGGAGCCGGAAGGTCGCGCTGGCTCAACCAACCTGCCAGCGGCCCGATCTTCATGAATCCGGGGACCGAGCGGATCCAGCCGTTTTCCGCCTCGGGCATCGTGTACGGCGCACCAGTGAGCGCGAGCGACCACAGCTTCGGATGCGTCATCACGAACGCCCAGGCCTTGAACGCAAGCTGCTGGACCCGGTCCTCTCCCTCGCGTTCCTTGGCTTCGGCGATGTCGCGCCGCAGCTCGAGCAGGATCTTCGGAATCTCGATCTTCACCGGGCAGACCTCGCCACACGCTCCGCACAAGCTCGACGCATGCGGCAGCCACGGATCGCGGGTCACGCCGTGAAACTGCGGCGACAGGATCGCGCCAATCGGACCTGAATACACCCAGGGATAGTTGTGCCCGCCGATCTTGCGGTAAACCGGACAATGGTTCAAGCACGCTCCGCAACGGATGCAGTACAGCGCCTGGCGCTTGGCCGGATCCTGCAAGACCTTCGTGCGTCCGTTGTCGAGCAGCACCAGGTAGAACTCCTCCGGACCGTCGATCTCGCCCGGCCGCCGCGGACCCGACAGAAACGAGGTGTAGACCGTCAGCGGCTGGCCCGTCGCGCTCCGGCCCAGGATCTTGAGGAAGACCGCCAGGTCCTGCGCGCGCGGAATCAGCTTCTCCATTCCGGCGAACGCGATCTGGATCCGCGGCGCCGAAGACGACAGCCGCGCGTTGCCTTCATTCTCAACCACCACCACGGCGCCCGAGCCCGCGACCAGGAAATTCGCCCCGGTGATGCCGAGATCGGCGGTGAGGAACTTCTCACGCAACACCCGGCGCGCGATCATGGTCTGCTTTTCGATTACAGTTTCGCGTTCGACACCGAGTGTCTTTGTGAAGATGTCGGCCACGTCGTACCGCGTCTTGTGCAGCGCCGGCGCCACAATGTGATACGGTTTCTCCTTGGCAAGCTGCAGGATGTACTCGCCGAGATCGGTCTCGACCACGTCGATGTTGTCCTTCTCCACCTCGTGGTTGAGCTCAACCTCCTCGGTCGTCATCGACTTCGACTTAACGATGCGCCGCACGCCCTTTTCGCGGCACAGCCGGCGCACGAACTCCGCCGCTTCCTCCGCGTCTTTGCACCAAACCACTTTGCCGCCGCGCTTGACGATGTTCCGCTCGAGTTCCTCGAGATAATAGTCCAGGTTCTCGATGGTATGGCGTTTGATGGCGTTGGCGTGCGTCCGCCAAGCCTCGAACTCAGCCGCTACCGGATCATCAATCGACTCGCGGCGCTTGCCGACGAGCCGCCCCGTGGATCCATAGATCGCCGTCTGCAGGCGGTCATCAAGCAGTGTCTTCCGGATCTCCCCGGCGGGCAAAATGCTCATCGGCTCGCCAGGACCTCCGCCAGGTGGATGGTGCGGACGGAGTGTCCGCCGCGCAGCAGCGCTCCCTGCAACTGCATCAGGCAGCTCGAATCGATGGAGCAGACGTAGTCGGCGCCCGTGCGCAGAATCGAATCAATCTTGGTGCGCGCCATGCCCCCGGAAACCTCGTCGAATTTCACTGAGAAGGTCCCGCCGAATCCACAGCACTCCTCGGCGGCGTCCATCTCCTTGAGGGTCAGCCCGCGGACCTTGCTCAAAAGCCGCCGCGGACCGTGTTTCACGCCAAGCTCGCGAAGCGCGTGGCAGGAGTCGTGGTAGGTGACCGTGTGCTCGAACCGTGCGCCGAACTCGTCCGCACCAGCCACGTCCAGCAGAAACCGCGAGAACTCAAACACCCGCGACTCCAGCCGGTGGACGCGCTCGAGCACTGCCGGATCGTCGCGGTAGATGTCGCCGTAATGGTGGCTGATCATCGACGTGCAGGATCCGGATGCAACCACGATGGGGCCGCTGGTGTGCTCGAATACTTCCAGAAAATGGTTGGCGACCTGGCGGGCTTCCCCCCAATATCCGCTGTTGAACGCGGGCTGGCCACAGCAGGTTTGGTCTTCGAGGAATTCGACCTCGTAGCCGGCCCGCTCCAGCACGTCCGCCATCGCGAGACCGGCTTTGGGGAACAGTTGATCCACCAGGCAGGTCACGAATAGAGAAACCCGCTTGGACATTGAATCTACAATTCTATAATGGGCATCAGGATCTTTGTGAAGCGCCGGACCCTATTTCACCTCTTTGGAACTCTTGCCGCGTGGGCGTCAGAAGGCGCCCGGGCCATTCGCGGCCGCCTGAAGCCCGGTTCACCGGCGCGGATCGGCGATGTCGAACTGACTGGTGACGGTCCGACACTGCTGGTGCTCGCCGACGAGCGGCTGAAGGACAGCGACTTCGAGGCAATCGGCCTGCAGGAGTCGCCATCAACGTTCCGCGTGGATCCGATCCACAAGCGGAATCTGTTCGTCCATAAGGACGGCAAGCGTCTCATGATCAGCTATTGGTGCGACGTGTGCTCGATCCGGACCTGGGCTCCGGGCGTCTGTTTATGCTGCCAGGATGAGACGGCGCTCGACATGAAGGAGCAGTTCGAGACCGTCAAGTAGGCTGGGCTACATTCTGGCTGCCAGGTAGGCCTGCAACACCGCGGCGTGGTTCTGAACCTCGTCCGCCGCCGCATAGAGCAGCGTTACCGGCCCGGCGGCGGCCAGTTCGAACAGGCGCCCCAGCTTCGAGGGATCGGCATCCAGCTCCGCCTGATACCGGATCTTGAATTCCAGCCATCGCGTCCGGTCTTCGTGGACCCACTTGCGCAGCCCCGCGCTCGGGGCGGCCTCCTTGAGCCACTCGTCGATCATCGCTTCGCGCTTGGAAAGTCCGCGCGGCCACAGCCGGTCCACCAGCACACGGACGCCGTCGTCACCGGCTGGCGGCGCGTAGATCCGTTTGATGCGCGGGCGCGCGGTCAAATCGGTATGGCCCGGCCTTCGATCAAATGAAGTAAAGGGCGGCTCTCCCGGGGCAAAGGTGCGGACACCACGCGCGGCAGCCATCGGATCGCGCGTTTCGCGCATGCACGTTTTTTGGTGCTGGTTCCGGCTGGCGCTGGGACCGTTTCACTCACCTTCCGTCCAGGCTTTCGCCGCCCTTCCGGTAGCCAGGTTCCATTCCTGACCTCTTTCGATTTGATCATGCGCCTGTTTGCGCGCGTTGTCAATGAGAATTTGGTGAGCGATTTCACTCAGGCGCAAAATCCCAGACCTCGACCGTGTGCACTTCGGGAGCTCCGGCTTTCGAAGCCGTCGCCTGCGGCTTCGTGGCCGCTTCCTCGATCGTGGTCCGCGAGTTGTTGAGCACGCCCCGCCGGCCTCCGAAAGCCCCGCGCCGGTGTCTGCCGCGAGGACCCGTCCGGCGGCGTTGGTCTGAAGCGTGGCAATGAAAAGGGGAAATGCCGCGAACTTCGGCGCGTTGGCCGTTTCCCGGAGCGCCGCCAAGAGGTTCTTGATCTCACTTGGGATCTGCGGTGCCGCGGAGTGCCGGGGTTGATGAAATACTTTCCGCGGATCGTGGGAACCAGATCGCCAAGCGTGCAGGCGAACGGACAGGGGAAGCCCGATATTGTCGATATGCACGGCGATGAACGCCGTCTGGCCAAGCGCCGCCGCCTTCCGCACCTGAAGGCAGGGAATCGTCTGGTTCTTCAGCCGCCCGCAATCGTCGGCGTAGATCGACACGGATCACTCGTCCAATGGTCAAAAAGATGCGCTCGTCTCCTCAAGGGTCCAGCGGCCTCAACTTCCTGGATAGATCGTGATCAGAACTGAACACGTACGGATGAGCTTCTTATCACTGCACATACACCTGGATATATCTGCCTGGCCCACGATCCTCTCGCGTATTCGTCATTACGACAGAACGGCTGAGGCCCGTTATTACAGCCGTATTTCCAAAGACTCGAACAACCACTTCCTGATCGTCAACTGAGAGGGGAGGATCTTGCGCATTCCGCTCTTCAAGTCGGCAATGACATGCGACTTCTGTCGCACGGCGCCGCTTCGACTGTCGAACGACAGATCGGTATCTGCACTCCTCTGTCTATCGTATGGCTTCGCGTTTCGAGGTTGTGTGGTCGGCAAACCGGTAAGAATGCCGTTTCCCGCAATTTTTGACCAATGGAGGAGTGACCCCGAAATGCACTGGCGGCACGGAAGGGGCTTTTGTCCCAGGGTTCGAATGGCAAAATACCCGCCGCGCCGCCGGGTGCGCGACCGGACACATCCTTGACACTTTAGCCTGGATTCTTGCTTGACACTTATCAAGGGCGGGTGCGGCTCGATCTTCACCTTACACCTTCTCCGCGCGATTGTCAATACCTCGATATTCCGGAT
>Ga0194131_10010693_pt1 | contig 11157 bp, 11 predicted proteins | sample TA2KigO120mmetaG_FD_148631 | JGI IMG/M metagenome (GOLD analysis project Ga0194131, IMG submission 148631) | Freshwater microbial communities from Lake Tanganyika, Tanzania - TA2015053 Kigoma Offshore 120m | ecosystem: Environmental > Aquatic > Freshwater > Lake | place: Tanzania: Lake... | reverse complement strand
AGTCTGACTTTGTTCGAAAGAAGGCTGATTTTACAGGTACTTTCAGAGATTGAGCCCGCACCTGCTCAGCGGCCTATGAGCAAACAACTGAACCTATTCAACTTATAGTTGGACACTAGTGTTGTCAACCAGCTTATTTCCGAGAAACGATGAACTCCTGTGCGATGATCGCCAGCCGAGGTTCTCCCCAGGGATCGGGCACGTCGAATTTGGAATAGACAAAGACGAATCGATCGGAACCGGTGACCGCCAAGCTTGGGTTGTTGCAGCTGTTGGCATCGTTTTGCGTCTTCCAAGGCTTCACCACCGCCACATCGTTGCCCCAAAGTTCGCCCTTGCCGTCGCCGCAGAACATCAAAAAAGCCCCGGGCCTGCCATAAGCACGCACCGCAATTCCGTTCGCCAGCATCAGTCCGGGCATAGTCCCGGAGCTCGCTGGACGTAGAGCTTTGGCAACGGACCACGTTTTCCCCTGGTCCGTCGACCGCCGGATGAACATCGGGCCGGCGCCTGAGTAGATTCCACGAGTGCGGTAGAGCACAACCCAAGAACCGTCGGCGAACCGCGGCTCCAGGTGAGCGCGCCAGTTTACAAACCAGGGTCCCGAGCTGAAGGCGGGTATGACGGCTGCAATCTTCCAGTTGCGTCCACGGTCGGAGCTTCGCCAGACGTAGTTGAGCGAGTCCGCCGTAAAGGTCCCGTCCGAGCGAAGGTCTGACATTGGCCGTATTTCGCTTTGCGCATCCTCGGTCACGAGCAACGAGCCTTCTCGAAGCTGGACCACCGGCCCACCGTCACCGGCCCAGGGGTAGCCAAGCGGAACCAGCCGAACAACCTTGCTCGTCTTCTCGCCGTCTCGGACCTCAGCCACCGTGCCGAGCAGAAGAGTCTCTGGATCCCAGTACGAAACTTCTTGCCGCCACTTCTTTTCGCCGGGTTTCCGCGTCAGCAGCGGGATGCCCTGCAACTCCCGAGGAATGTCTCCAAGCCGGTAGTAGTTGCCGCTGCGCCGGTTCTGGCCGCCAGAGCTGTAGCGAATGCCTGTCGCCTTGACATACGGCTGGATCTTCGAGTCAGGGAATTCGATGGTCTTTTCGCCAAAACGGATTTCCTCGCCATCTGCCAGCCGAAATGTGCGTTCGGCCACCGGTCGCTCGTTAGTCTTGCTTGCTTGCCGCTGGACGACGTCATAGCAGGCAAAGTGACGCCAGTTCCGACCGCCGTCGCCAGACAGATAGTTGAGCCACTCGGGCGGCCGCGTGTATCGAGGGTCTTCGCCTCCTACATAGACTCGGACAAGCAGTTGCCCGTCTCTGAGCCGAGACGCCGACGGCCACATATAATGGCCGAATCGTTCGAAGCCGATCCTGGCGGCGTTACCCTCTTGATCTTCGACATTTCCTTCCGGACCGAACATCACAACGTGAGGCTTACCGGCGCGGACTTTGACTCCAATGTCTGGCGCTTTGCCCGGCAACGACATGCCCATCAAGTAGCGCTTGGCTATCGCTTCATGGACAGCGGTCAGCGCGGCGTTGCGGCGCGCGGCGAGAGTCGGTTCCTCCAGGCCGGGCACTCCTTGCTCTTTGCCCCATTGCAGCACCTTTTCTTCAGCCGACGGATTGGTGACGTGGGGTCGATAGTTGAGGTAGTCCGGGACGCTGTCGCCGTATTCCGCTGGCCAGACTGCGCTGCTGGCCACGGTCAACCCGAAAATCCCCATGCCCAGCAGTGCTCGGAACGCTGGAGAGTGGCAGACGACCGAGATCGAAAACGTTCGCATGAACAACCTCCTTTTTGGACTGGCTTCCTGCAGCATGGCGAAGCCCGGCGGCCAGTGCCGACGGGAACCGTTCTTGAGCGCAAGCTGCGTGATAAACTCCAGCACGCCCGGGGTGTTCGTCGTGCGCCACGCCAGTGTCGTTTGTTCGGTCGCTACAACTCATGCTGGCTCGAATGAGACACCGGAAGCATCGCCGAGCGCCCAGTGCGCTCGAAGCACAAACGAAACACTGGCGGCCCCTAGCGCTGACCGTGGCTATCTCAGCAGAACGAGAGCAACATTCTCGTTTCATGGCGCATTGCGGTCTAACAGTCATCCTGGAGCCCTGGGTTTTCCACTGGCCTGCAACTTCAACTTCCGTTTGCAACGCCGAAAGTATCGTGGGAATGAGTCAGGGGGGCCACAACGACCGGCAGAGCTGGCAGAGGAGGAATTCAAGTGTCTCAAGACTCGTCTTACCGCGTGTTTCTCAATGGACAATTGGTGCCTAAATCGCAAGCTGTCGTTAGTGTGGACACAGTGGCGTTCAAATACGGAGCCATGGTTTTTAAGGCATACGAGCCTACTGGAATGAGTCTGCCGGGCAACTCTTCGTTTTTCGTTTGGACGATCATTCGAACCGCCTGGAGCAGTCGGTTCGTCTGATGCGCATGGACAGTGCGCTGACAGCATCCGATTTCTCGACTGCCGTTCTCCGAACGCTGCGCGAAAATGCGGTTCGACAGACCGTGCACATCCGGCAAATGGTTTATGTCGACGGCCAGGGAGAGATGTTCGGTGTGGGACCCATCGGCCATGCTGTGGTCGTGACGCCCAAAGGAGGTTGGTTTGACGACAAGCCCGGAGTCCACGCATGCTTCAGCTCCTGGCAGCGTATCTCCGATCACTCGATGCCGCCCCGCATCAAGTGCGCAGCAAACTACCAGAACGGGCGTTTAGCCCTTTTGCAGGCTCGCCTGGACGGATACGACAGCGTCATTCTCTTGAACTCCGCCGGGAAGGTGGCTGAGGAACCTAGAGCGTGTGTCTTCGTCCGGCGAGGAAATCAAGTCGCAACGCCGCCGATTACAAGCGGCATCCTGGAAAGCATCACACGTTCCACGCTCATCCAGCTCTTCGGTGATCTGCATGGAATCGAAGTCATCGAAAGAGAGATCGATCGAACCGAGTTCTACCTTGCCGACGAAGCCTTCATCTGTGGCACCGGTTTGGAGGTGGTCCCCATCTTATCCATTGATCGCCACCAGATTGCCAAAGGCCAACCTGGCCGGTTGACCACGACCGTGCGGGAACAGTACTTCCAAGCGGCACGCGGAGAGATGCCGCAGTACCAACACTGGCTTACGCTCTGCTAGGCCGGATTTCGTCACAAACGCTCCCCAGGTGAAGTGTGCAAACGGCTTGACCGTGGCGCAGAAGACACCGTCCTTTCGCTGCCAGCTAATGGAACCGGATGGCGTAAAGATCGGCGTCGCGCAAGACAAACCGCAGGCGAACAGGGCGGCCGGCCAGGTCTGTCAGCCGGCTTCCCTGGCGAAATGGGACTGGGTACTCGATCGCGTCGCCGAAGATTTCGGGGATTTCCTCCAGCGTGAAACCAGGAATCGGACGGCCATCTTCATCCTGAATCTCCATGCGGATGCTGCCCGCGGCTGACGTTGAAAAGTTCATTTCAAGTTCGTCTCCTTCGAAAATTACCAGCTTCGTCACAAACTCGCCTCCGGCTAAGGGTGCATGAACAGAAACGAACCCATCCATGCGGATCGTGAAGCGGCGAACGTTCGACGAGTTGTCGCGCCAATAGTGCTCGACGGTATAGAACGACAGTTCGGTGGGAGCCGTCGCGATATGCGACGGCGTTTCGATCAAGCCCCAGGCTGGTCCATTGTCGCCGTAGACCCAGTTGTCGCTCAGCGGGCCAGGCCGGATGAAGGCCTCCCCCCAGCGGCGGAAGTGGAGCCCATCACGGCTCGTCATGAACAGTGCGTCGGTGACCGCGGTGCCGTAACGCGGCGATACTTTGGAGCGGGCCTCCCGGTGCTCGCGGTTGGGCAACAGGCGCATTGCCTCTGACCAGCCCCGGTCCTGATACCGTTTAGGGAAACCCATCAGGATATGGGGAGCACGGTGGTAGGGAGCAATCTGGTTGGTGTAGAGCTCCTCGTCCGGAGAGCCTGGATAGCGCAGCCACTGCGGCTCATTCCAGTGAATAAAATCGGTAGAGGTGGCGGTCATGATGTCACGCACGTAGCGGTGGCCTTCGTCGGCTTTGGCCTGCTGCGACCGCTGCGCTCCCGTCACGGTGTTGCGGAAGTCGCGAAAGTAGGCGCGGTAAAGCTTGTTCACCGGATCCCAGAACGCAAGATTCTTCGAGTCGAAGTAGCCTTTGGTGATGATGGGATCGAGGCTGATGGGCTTCCAATGAAAACCGTCCTTCGAGCCGAGCGCATACAGAGCACGTTTTCCCACGATCGTCATCTTGTACTCTTCGCCGGGCCGGCAGGCGGGATTGGGATCCTTGTAAACCGCCACATGATCTGCGCGCAGCTTGTCGACTCCCGGAATTTTGACGGTGTCTTCGGCCAGGACAATATTGTTGCGAGTGGAACCCTGATAGCTGACCAGGTTCAATTCCGGACGTTCCCAGTGAATCGCGTCGCGGCTCTCCGCGTAGCATAAAAAAGGAGGGTGCCCAAGCATGTCTTTGGCGCCGAGATCGTACTGATTCGAGCCAAAATACATGCGGAAGCGGTCTCCATCCCGGAAGACCGTGCGATAGGCGCCGGCATTGCCTTCCCAGGGCTTGTCGGTGACCAGGGCGACCTCACGCCTCTCGGGTTGATGCAGGCGCAGCTCGGCTGGCGGGGAAAGGTGAGCAATCAAATAGTCGTCGACGAACAGCTCGCGCCGCGAGCCAATACGAATCGGCTCTTCGGCAGCGAGAGGAACAAGCGCCAAGAGAACCAGCGTTGTCCCTGTCAGGACCTTTGTCAGAATAGGAGCCCGCTTTGAAAACATATTGTTGTCCCTTTCTCATTCACCCTGGCCCAATCGAGTCTCAGGCCGAGCGTCTGTCCTCTGTCTGAAGATGATGGTGCCTCCCTCACGTCAGGCCGAACTGCGCCAGGTGCGCGCGCGACTGTTTCATCGCCCGGTGGATGGCCTCCAGTGGCGGCCCCTCGCCGCCCTGAAACTCGACCTCGACGCTGAAGGGGCCAGCGTAGCCGGCCTGTTGAAACAGGCCGAGCAGTCTTCCAAAATTCACATGGCCCTCGCTCAGCGCGGGGAAATTCCACTCCCGCATGCCGCCGATTTTGTCTTTGAGATGACAGTGCACGATGAGCGGCAGCGCCTCCGGCAGATCGGCCTCGGCCGGGACGCCCGCGAAGTACTCGCTGTTTGCGGTGTCGTAGTTGATCCGTACGGCCGGATGGTCGACCTGCTCGACCAGCCGGCGCGTCCTCTGGCCCGTGCTGGTCAGCGTGCCGTGGATTTCAATGCCCATGACCACCTGGCGGGTGATAGCCTCATCGGCCAGCCCATGGATGCCCCGCAGGAAGGCGGCTTCGTCCTCATCCTCATTGGCCGGGCCACCCACAGCCGTGTTCATGATTCCAATGCCGAGGCGCTCGCACAGGCGTAGCGCTCGCCGGGCATCCGCCTGCCCAGTGGGTGTGGTCAGATCCGAATGCGCGCTGAGGCTGATCGGAATCAGGCCGGACGCGTTCAGCTGGCGGAGGAGCCGGCTGATCGCCCGTTCATCGGCCTCTAACGGCACGTGCTCGACGACGCCTGGGATCGCCGCCAGCTCGACGTAGCGATAGCCGGCCACGGCAATGCCTTCCAGCGCAGTCGCCAGGCTGTAGTGATGGTAACTGCCGGTGTGCGCACCCAAACGATTCTGCATCAGCCGATTCTTTCCTCTCACTGACTCGAAGCGGCGCGCAGCAGCTCGAGAACCTGCCGCGGCGCCATGCATGAAACCCAAAGCCCCGCCCAGCGTCAGCCACTTTACCACGAGCAGAATTCAGTGGCGCATCACCGTTGGGCCACCGACCGCCACCAGGCCGGCCCACCCGTTGGTGCAGCGGCCCTTCGCCGCAACGTGGGTGCGAATCGAATCGGTACCCAGCGGGAGCTGCAGGTCATCGCATTCCCGCAAGGACAGGGGCCAAACGCCCGCCCCGGTCCCGAGCCGTTCGGCAAACGCTTCGCGGCTCTGTTCTTCCCAGCGCATGATCATTCTGCCGGGTGGGTGCCTACGCACCGCCTCCGCGTGTCTGCCGGCGAGCACCTTGTATATCCGGCGCCGTGGCGTTTCGGGCACTCAAGATGAACCGGCTTCGACCAGTTCTGCAGCTGCTCGGCTGCGCGCTGAGCGCTAGGCCGCTTCGAGCACGCGCATTCCGATCAGGCCGGTGAGCGCGTCGCAGGCGGAAGGCGCATCTTGGACCACGCAATCTACGAAACGATCGATCTGAGAGGCGTAAATCGGCGCGCTAATGTGGCTAGCCGGCGCCGGCCCGGCCGGTCGGTAGACTCCGGGTACGCCGCCCAGGGAATGGCGCACCTCGGCCGGGAACGTCCGGGCATAACCTGCAATGCCGAACACCTCCAGCGCGCCGTGCGGGCTGTCTGAATAGACATGATGCCAGGCGGCTTCAACCTCAGCTGTCATTCCGTTGTCGTATTCGATGAGCACTGTGGCTGTATCTTCCACCTGGATCGGCTGAAAATACGTTCCGATACGCGCGAACACTCTGACGGGCTGGACGTGATCTCCGAATACGAATGAAATCGTATCGATCGAATGGATGCTGAGATCGGTTCGCCAGCTGCCTCAGCGAGGCGGGATGCAGATTGCCCAACGCCTTCACCTGGACGCGCGGATTGGCGAGCAGGCTCGGCAGGTGGAACTCGTGCACAATGGCTCCCGTCCCCAACACCCCGATGCGCAAGCGGTCTGACATGACGTTTGACCCTCAGGGCAACCTGCTGTGGTACTCGGCCGGAAAGGTTGTCGACTGCCGGAAGGCCTCGGCGTATCGCACGCTGGCCTGCAGCCCCCGAAAGGCAGAGCAGATCTCCATGAACTCGAGCAGCGTCAAGCCGTACCGTTGTTGCATCAACTTAAGCTGACTTTGATGCGCCGACAGCATCTGCCGCTTGAGCGCCATCGTTGCGCTGATGTCGACGTAGGTTTGCGGGACGAAATTGATCCCGGCGATGGTGTCCATGAAGTGCAGGTCGGGGACCGTCTCTAGCGGCGGGTGCTGGCTCTGGATGTTCTGCTGCACCACCATGACCCGGATGCTCCGCAGGATTTGCCCCGTGGCAAGATGATCGGGGTGATAGTCGTTCACCGGGTCATGCGTGATGATCACGTCAGGCCGGGTCTCCCGCACCAGCTCGATGTAGCGTTGGCGGGTCTGATCGTTGTCGTACAGGTGCCGCTCGGGAAATCCCAGCCAGATGGGTTGGGCGCCGATGACGGCGGCCGAGGCGCACGCTTCGGCCTGGCGGAGGCAGCTGATCTCGTGCTCGGGCAGTGTAGTGGAGCCGCCGGCGCCATCCGTAGAAACCGCCATAAACACTGTATCGCCCCGCTCGGCGCAACGGGCCAGCGTGCCAGCGCATAGGATCTCCAGGTCATCCGGGTGAGCGCCGACGGCAAGGATTCTCATAGGATCTCCGAATATGCCTGCACTGAATCGTCACCGCAGATACTTGCAGGCGGCTTGGCGGAAGGTGGCGGCGCGTTCGCGTACCACACTTTCGCCGTCGCGCATCGTCACGCCGAAGCCGGAGCTGAGGCCCGGGTCCGACACGCCGATGCTGATGTTGAGCGCGCGCGCCAGCAGGGCGTCGGTGTTGGGCAGCATCCCTTTGCGGTAGCGCATGCTGCCGCCTCGGCTGGTGTAAGGCGAGCAGACAAAGGGGCATTGCACCGGTGTGACGGTGCGCTGCTCGAGGATGTGCTCCATGTTGTTGTATACGTGCCAGCCCGCTTCGGACAGCACTTTTGTGCCCAGGTCGGCGGCAAGGCGGCGGGCGATCTCCGCCGTGGGCAGCAGGACGGTCAGCATCGTCCCGATGTCGCCGTTCGGATCGGGTGACTCGCGGAACTCCAGCCCTGGCAGGTCGGCGATCAGGTCGTGATAGAGCTTTTGGTTGGTGCGGAGGTGGCTGAGCAGCCTGGGCAGCTTGCGGATCTGCGCGAGCAGGATGGCCGCCTGAACCTCGGTGAAGCGCAAATCGAGCCCAATGAAAGGCCGCTGGCCGATTTCGACGCCGGTGCGCAACGGCGAATGCCCCTGGTCGTGGAAGGCAAAGGCGCGGCGATAGGTTTCTTCATCGTCGGTGATCACCATACCGCCATCGCCGGAGGTGATGGTTTTGTAGACGTTGAAGCTGAAGGCACCGGCGTGCCCAATGGCGCCGATCGGACGCCCTCTGTAAGTGGCGCCCGCCGCCTGTGCGCAGTCCTCGATCAGCAGCAGGCCGTGTTGGTCGGCAATGGCCCGCAGTTCGTTCAAACGGGCAGGCACACCCGTCATGTGCACGACCATGATGGCCTTAGTGCGGGGGGTGATCTTGGCTTCAACATCGGCAGGATCAAGATTGAAAGTTCGATCAATTTCTGCCAATACCGGCACCGCCCGAGAGAAGATGATGGACGACATGCTGGCGACAAAGGTGTAGCCAGGGACGATCACTTCGTCGCCCGGGCCGACGCCCAGTCCGCTCAGGGCTGTCAGCAGCGCCGACGTACCCGAGTTGACCGCCACGGCATAGCGCACGCCGGAATGTTGTGCCCACACGCGCTCGACCTCGTAGACTTTGCCCTTGAAGCGCGGGTCCACTTCGGCCCCCAATGAAATGCCATAGCGGAACAAGTAGCCGCTTTTCAGCACTTCCAGCACTTCTGCGATTTCCTCTTCGCCGATCAATTCCATCCCTGGGCCAGGCATCGTGTTCTCCTTTGGGTGATGTGAGCGCGGTCTGGCTTGCGCTCACACCAGCATGTATCTGACAAAGTGCTCACGCAGGTCGCGGGCTGTGGTCCAAGGATCGAGCTCCCAGTACTTGGGGCTGAGCAGCTCGCACGACCACCAGCCATCAAAGCCGGTCGCCAAAACGGCGTCCACCCACTCCTTGATCGGGATGCGGCCTCCGCCGGGCCAGACATCGCGCCCTCGCTGATCGGGGCCGCCGCGGTCGCCATTGGCCTCCAGCGAGTCGCACACGTGGGCGCAGAAGATGTAGCGCTTGTCGAGCCGGGCGATTTGATCTGGCGTTGCCCCGCTGTCCCACATGTGCCAGAAGTCGATCACCAGGCCGATGTTGTCGCGCTCGGCGTCATCGATCACCTGCAGCGCCTGCTCGAGTTTGTGTAAATGGGCGAAGGCCAAAGGCTCCAAGTAGAAACACACGCCGTGGCGCTGGCCGATATCGCCGATGGCCTTCAGGTTCTTGGCCGTCAAGGCCCGTACCTCGGGCCAGGATCGGTCACCGATCCCCTTGTAGGAACCGGTGGGATCGAGTGGACCGGTCAGCAACTGCACCATCGGCCGGCCGATCTGTCCGGCCAGCGCGCAGATCTCCTCGCACTCTCGCAACAGGGCGGTGTATTCCTCCGGCCCTTGGCGCTCGATGTCCTGCACATAGCCCAGGCCGACCGGAGGCAGGTCGTCGAAGAGCGGCAGCAGCCGGTCGAGACGATGGCCGGTATCCAGGTAGCGGCGCAGTTTGGCGCCGACGATCTCGATTCCCTGGTAGCCCGTCTCTTTCGCTATGCGGATGTCGGTCAGCAGCGTGCAATGCCTGGTCGTTAGCCCGTGCAGTGCGACAATCATGGCACATCCTCCGTTCGGCTGGACAGCGACCGGCAGCGACGCGAGATCGAGGTACGTTCGGGCAGGGCGTCAAGGCGCGGCTTGACCGGTGCCGGCCGGCACGCGCGCCTCAACCGCGGCTGGTCTAACTGTCGACGGGAGCCAGCCCAAGGTTCGGTCCGGAGCTGCCGACATTGTTCAAACGCCAGGTCAGAGACAATAGACATGGGTCACGCGCGTATCGAAAATCTCATCTTACCTGATACAACGGGGCGAGGCCTTGGGCAATCCGAGGTTCGGAAAGCCCGCATCATGAATGGAAAGTCCAATTTCAACGTACTGCCGATCTGCCGTCGATCCCGCCGTCTCATGTTCTGGGAATGAATCCTGGGGCTGGCTCCCAAGGACCGTTGGGGTACCAGTATTCGACGGCCAGTTCCATGTCTTGCACTTCGATGGGCAGTTCGCCAATCAGGCGTTCGTTGCGCTGAATCACGTGCAAAGAAACGTCGTTGCTGCCCAAGCGCACTAGCGAGGTGGGTACCTCATAATTCTGCCAGGTCGTAAAACTTGGATTATATGCGCCCGGCTCCATCGGGTTGAGGCACTTCAGTGCTTCGCCGTTAAGACGCATTTCCAGCTTGTCCATGACCGTCAAATTCGTAAAGTGGACGAACAAGCGAATGGACTTGACTCGAGACCCGGCCTCGACGACGGCGTCGGCCACAGCGAGCTGAATGGCTACTGGCTCGGTCCCCAACATCGCTGGAATCTGTCGCGGGTGGGGCATGCAGTTCGGGAAAGCATGATCGGTTCGCATCACGACGTAGCGCTTGTTCTTGTGCCTGAGTCGGAGCGCATCGCCAATATCGTCGAGTGCTGCCCGATGATCGTGATTGTAGGAAGCCGTCGTGCCGAACCAATTGAACAGATACAACCCATCTGCGCCGTTGCGCCAGTGCCGGGCAGCGACAGCGGCAATCATGTCCTGCGTCAAAGGCAGCAAGATCGGCGGGTTGTAGGAAACCCGCGTCACTCCTCCGGTGTGGCCGGCGCGGTAAGCCTCTTCGATGGCCGGATGGATACGCGCCGTGGTTTTGGGGGCCAGCTCAGCCCACTCGCGGATGTCTTCTTCCAGGTCAGCGGCAAAGAAGGTGGATGGTATGACGATGTCCACCAGATCGTCCTGGATCCATGCCGGTACATCCAACCCCAACCGGCGGGAACCGCCAATCGTGTTCGGAACTCGTACCGCCAGGCCCACTGGTTTGTTCTTTCTTGCTCCTATGCGATCCAAAATCTTTCGGGTGTCCCGGATTAACTCGGTCATCACGGGAACATGTTTCTCCTCCTCGCCGAACTTGAAATACCCGGGCACCCGCATGAAGTCGTAAAGGAAGCCGTTAACATCGTAGCGCTCACAGGCTTCAGCCATGATGTCCAGCCGCAGCTGACGCACTTCAGGATGGGCATAGTCTTGTAGCGCTTGGAGAGCCTGGGCCAGACGGAGAGGCCAGGCTTTTGCACCCTCCTCACCGA
>Ga0194131_10010690_pt1 | contig 11159 bp, 12 predicted proteins | sample TA2KigO120mmetaG_FD_148631 | JGI IMG/M metagenome (GOLD analysis project Ga0194131, IMG submission 148631) | Freshwater microbial communities from Lake Tanganyika, Tanzania - TA2015053 Kigoma Offshore 120m | ecosystem: Environmental > Aquatic > Freshwater > Lake | place: Tanzania: Lake... | reverse complement strand
AATCCGCCCAGCTCTTGCCAGCCTCACTTAGAGTGTGCTCACAAAGGATTGCAGTTCTTTCGATGAGAAGGTTGGTCAGTTCCTGAAACTTGTCGCGAGTCAGTTCATCGCTGTGTTTCTGCTTTTGGAAGGTGTAAGACAGTCGCGTGCTGCGCACATCAGATAGCTTTATTTTGGCTTCTTCACAGGCGACACGTAACTCATTGAATGCCATTCCGTCGCTGAAGATGTCGATCTGACATTTCTCTTGGAAACTCTCGGCGAACCATCTTGCGACAGTGTCGTCCCAATCCTTGCCCCCCAATTGATGGTCGCCGTTGGTACCCAAGACACGGAATTCGGTGGCTGTGATATCTACTAGCGTAACATCAAAGGTGCCCCCTCCCAGGTCATAGACCAGCACGAGTTGGTCTTGGTCACCCTGTTTCAGCCCGAGCGCCAATGCGTCGGCCGTCGGCTCGTTGATGATCTGCAAGACTTCTAGTCCCGCTTGATGTCCCGCCGCGGTCGTGGCTCGACGTTGATGGTCGTCGAAATACGCAGGAACGGTAATCACCGCCTGTTTCAGGGGGCATTTTAGATGGGCTTCGGCATCTCCCGCGAGCTTGCGCAATACTTGCGCGGAGAGTTCGACAGGAGTCCAATCGCGATCTCCGCGTGTCACGCTGTATTCAGAATTCCCCATCCAACGCTTGAAGAATGAGGCAACATTCTCATCCCCTAGAGCCTGCGCCTGTTTCGCCTCTTCGCCAACAACTGGCCGACCTTGATTGAAGCACACCACAGAGGGAGTGGTCAGATGCCCTTCCGCGTTCGGGATGACAACGGGGCGTCCGCGTTCATCTAAAACTGCGATGACCGAGTACGTCATTCCGAGATCAATTCCGGCCGCCTGGGGTTTCATTCCTCGACCTCACACTGGACGTCACTGTCCAAGACAGCAATCCACGATCTGTAGCTGAAGTCGACTACGATCTATTGCATCACCATCGATTTGCATTTCGCTTGCGCCGCGGCCACCTCTTCCGGAGTCATCCCCTGAGATGCGTCAACTTCAAACTCTAACTCGCGGCCGCTGCGCTGTTCCTTCGCGAATACTTGCAATCGCCCGTCTTTCGTCAGCGAGAAGGTCACTTCGACCGGAGACCCTTTGGGCATTCCTGGTGGCAAAAGCATCTCTTTGTTCGTCACTTCTGTGGTCTGGTCCAGTGGGATCGTCGCATCGGTCGAAAGGCTATCGACAAGCCGAAATAGAATTACATCTTGCCCCGCCTCGGCCAGTCCATAAGTGTTAGTGACTTTCGCAGGAATCTGGTCATTGCGTTTGATCAAAGTGGACATCACCTCTCGCCGCTGATTCGAGTCATCCACGATCACGACGCCGTAAGATCTGCTGGTCACATTGACTATTTCTTTGGCCACAGCAGTTTGTACAACGGCAGCCGGAAGTCCCATGCGTTTCGCGACTTCGTTGACCGCCTTGTTTTTCTCATCCTGAGACACCTTTCCATTTTCGATGTCGGCTTCCTTCACGCCTTTATCTCGCAGGACAGTCTCGATTTGTTGTCCAATCTCAAGCAACCGGCCGTAAATCGCAGCGCCCTTTGCCACCGACTCATGCGGATCGTAAATCTTGCACTCGACGTTGAATTCCCGCTTCAAACGCTCGCCAACTTGGGGCATTAAGGTTGATCCTCCCACCAAGAGCAGTCGATGGAACGTGGAGTAGCCCTTGTCTCTCGACTCGTCCAACATCTGTTTCGTGAGCGTTATCGTTCGCTCCAACAGCGCCTCGGTAATCTCGTCAAACTTTGCCCGTGTGAGTTCGATCGCGGCCTTCTCGCCATCATGATTCACGATCACTTTGTCGCTTTCCTTAGTGCTGAGACGTTGTTTTGCGGCTTCAGCTTTGGAATACAGGTCTTGCTTGGTTTCATGATTCTCCAGAAGCTCGTCCGGATTCCCCCCCTTGGCTTCGCAGAATTTCTCCGCCAAGTAACGCACCAATTGTGCGTCCCAGTTCTTACCCCCTAGGTAGTGATCCCCCCCGGTGCAGATCACTTCGATCCTGTTCTTCTTGATCTCAATCATCGTGACGTCAAAAGTGCCACCACCGAGGTCGTAAACCAGCACGACTTCGTCTTGAGCAGCGTCCATGCCATAGGCGATCGCGGCGGCAGTCGGCTCGTTGATAATTTCTCGAACATTCAGTCCGGCAATTTTTCCGGCATTTGCAGTCGCGTCGCGCTGATTCGATCCAAACCATGCCGGGCAAGTGATGACAACGTCGGTAATTGGCTCGCCGAATTGTTGGGACACGTCCTCCACGAGCTTGCGCAAGACCATCGCGGAAAGCTCCTCGGGCCGGTATGTCTTCCCCTCACAGCTGAAGGACCACTCCTCGTTACACATTTCCCGTTTGAACATTTGCGTGACAGCATCGGGGTAGAGTTCAGCGAGTTCCTTAGCAGTCTGCCCGACGACAACATTGTCCCCTTCAAAGTGGACAACCGACGGCGTGACGACCTGGCTCCGCGAATTCTTCAATACAACGGGCTTGCCGGCTTCATCGGTGTACGCGATGCACGAGTAGGTCGAGCCCAAGTCGATTCCAAAAATGTGGTTCATGGTTGACTCCAATTGAGGGTTGCAAAGTAGTTGAATTGACGTATTGACGAGGAATATCCACTTCCCTCAGACGCCGAATGGGATCAAGCGTGTGGTATTCCGATGAATTCAATTGGAAGGCACATTCGTCGTGTTGACGATTGCCTCGGCTCGGTAGACCGAGACCAGTTCTGGACGAACTGGCCGTCCCTCAAAGCTGTAACTTTTGCCAATGCGGCGCTCAATCTTACGATCCAAAGACGCATCCGTCGTGCTGACTCGACGCGCGGCGCGCTGCGATTGGGGGTTGAAAATATCACCCTCGCTAGTCGCAGCAATAAATCCATAGCGTTCCAGGATGATCTCAAGCTCGTCCCGCAGTCCCATAAGATTGCTCAACAGTTTCTCAGCCGACATAGCTGAGTCCGGACCTGCTCCATTCCGGTCGATTGTCTTCCCGATGTCATCAACCATGTTGATGAGGTCCATTGCCAACGGCTGGAGCAGTTTGAATGCAATCCCATCTTTATGTGTTTGCAACTCGGCATGCAGCCGATCAATGACGGTCTGCTGATGGGCATCAACTGCCAATTTTGTCTCAAACGCTGATTCCAGTCGCTCAAACCTTCGTGTCGCCTCAGCCAGTCCACTTCCAATTGGTGACAAAAGATTGGCAAGCTCGGTCAAATCGACAAAGCGTTGTCCTTTTTTCGCAGGGTCTGTCGTATCTCGCTGGCCATCGCGGGTTTCGCTAGGAGTCGGCTCGTTCGGAGCTTCGGCCGAAACACTCTCAACGACAATGCCTGGCTCGTCTTTGCCGTCGGACTCAGTATTCACTTCCTCTTGGACGGTGACCGGAAAACCCTCTTGGCAGCAGGATTCTTCCGAAGCAGCAAATTCGGTTTCTGTCACAGAGAGAGTGTCGCTCATGTCGTCGCCTCCGTTGTCAAAACTTTGTAGCCATACATGTGTAGCAACCACCAAATCGGCTCTTGAACGCCAAACGGAAACGCGGTTCGTTTTTCCACGTCATCGTTGACATCGGTTTGACCCAACTCTTCCTGATTGATGTTGACGGGGGTCAGCGGAAAAAACATGTAGCGTTGGCCGAAGTTTGTGCGAAGGAATTGTTCGATGTTCCAGCCATCGAACATCTGCCGTAGATAGGTCGTGCAAAGCTGAGAACGACGCTGGATCAAGTCCAGCGTGATTGGTTCGTCTTGAGTTTCTCGCAGCTTGTCCAAGAACTCGAACGCGCGACCTCCGAGCGGATTCATGTTGACGAGCAAGTCCAGCTTAGAGATGCAGACTGCCACAGGCATTTCCAGTCGATCCCCCCGAACTTTGTCGGAGGCGGCCTTCAAGTCCTCTTTGAAATGACGCGCATTCTCAATTTGGTCATCAATGTTGAGTGACTTCCCGGACGGATCTTTTTTGCCACGCGTCCGCGTCGGGTCCAAGAATAAGACGAAGCCGTCCATGAACAGTGCGCGTTTTTTGGGCGAATCTGTCACCGTTCGTTTTCCCATTTCGCCGCCATAATCAAACAGCATTAACAACGTCTGGCCACGGGGTGGAACAACATCGCGATCTCGGAGGCGCAGGACGATCGGCATCGGTACTTCATCGGCCTTCGTAGAGGTATGGACCTTGCCGGCATTTGACGGCGTAACCAAACTGATGTGAGCGTGTCCTTCGGTCATGTCGCGTTCAAATTGCTTTTCCACACTCCGAATCCACTTTGTCTTCCCGCTGTTGATGATCCCCACGGTTGGGAAACAGAGCCGGGATCGACGTTGCACATCTGGAGGAAACTCGGCGGCGCACTTCTGACCTTTCTTGATTTCGGCATTGCACACCAATTTTAAGGTGCGCTTACCATCTCCCAAGGGCTTCAGTTGGTCTTCGGTTAAGCAACGAGGGCATGTTCGACGGTGTTTCCGAGACTCGCGCCAGTGCTTCCAGACCGACAGTTGCAACGGCAAGAGAAAGAGGCCGGCGAGAGCGAACACGACACCAACTTCGGTCTGCTTCATTCGGCGAGATTGAGACGGGAGCCGTGATTGGAACTGACGGATCTGCTCCGTGGTCTTTTGAACGGATGTCGCCAACGTCTCCGACGATCGCTCAAAGGCGCTGATCTCAAATTGCAGAGATGCAACTTGATGAGAAAGTTGCTCCACCTGTCGCTGGTGAGTCTTTTGACTGCTTTCGATTTCGCGATTGGTATCAGTCGCGAGGCGGTCACTGGCCTCTTCTCGATTCGTTTCATTCTCCAGGATCGTGACGGTTCGTTCCAACTCCGCCATTTCCACATCGAGTTTCGCGAGATCGGAAACCAGTGCCTGCTTTTCCTTTTCGAGCGATGCTCGTCGCTCGGCTTCCCACTGAGGACGCATCGACAATGGCGGCAGCGGCGTTCCACATCCCTGGCAGGTGACGGCGATGCCTGCTGCCCACCAAAGTGCTGTTGCAATCGGCTCACGCGCGACGGCACGAGAACGGAGCCATTGGCGAAATCCTCGCCGCCGGTCATGCCACCACAACGTCAGCGACACCATTGCCACGATGAGCAGCGTGCACCACTGCCGCGACATCGATGCCAATACTTGTGACCAAGCCAGAACTGAGTCGCGTCGCAAGTGCGCCATCTCTTCGGCTTCGCGCCAGCGTGACTCCAGTCCCAGATCAGTCGAACTGAGGTCTCGATATCGGGCTTCAGCTTCATCGCGTCGCTTCTTGAGCGACGTCACAAGCGTTTGCAACGCTTCCAATTGTTCTTGGTTCGACTTCTGGACGGCATCGGCCACTTGTGAAGCCAAGCCCACTGCCCGCGCGGTGTCAGTCAGCAAACGGTCAGCGACTTCCCGGTGACTTTTCAGCGTCTCGCTCAACTCTCTCCGGAATTGCAGGTGCTCCCGTAGCGCCTGCTTCATCAGGAATTGTTCTCTTAATTCGACAACCTTGACTTCTTCCGGGAAGTTTGGAGTTTCCGCCGCACTTGTCAGCCCACACCCAAACCACAGCAATATGGAGGTGACCAAGACCCTCATGATCCACGCCGCTTGAGATAATCGGTCGTCCGTCAGCGCTGTAAATGTTGTGACTGACCTTAAGTTGGGAGTTTGGAAATCGTTTGGGTTTGTCGCGGAAACCAGCCACATGATCAAAATCCCGCAGAACCATTTTGCCTACGACTACATACGCACAGAACCTCGCCGCGCTGCGCACCCTAGGAATTAATTTGTGACAGAAGAACCCCTACGAACTCGTCTGTCAACCAAGCCCGCAACCAACAGTCGGGGGCAGTTCGTCACGGAAACTTCGAATAAACCGCCTGCCTTGAATCTGTTGAATCTGTCTTTGGTGGAGTCTCATTTGAAATCGCAGTGACCAATCCTTCGACTGGCTCAAACTTGGCAAATCGACGCATCGACTTTACTGAGCAATTCGTACCGACTGAAGTATGGTCATCAATGTGAGCGACAAGAGCGAGTGATGGACGATTTCGCATCAACTTCATGCAACCAAATATATCTATATGGTTTACGTCTAGAAAAGTGGCGACGCGCCGACTCGTCACGGCCACCGACCTCCTCTGGCGCGATCAAGGATGCCCTGAATGCCTTGAGCCTGAGGCACGACTTCGAGCATGCCGTGGAACTGTTGGTCCCGTTTGCTGCTGGCAGCTACGACAACGCCCTAGAGGCAACACTTTTTGGAGATTCTCGAAACTTGGACAAGGCAACTTCGCGGTGGCACCGACAAGCGGCAGGCCTACGGAAATGGATCTTCCGGAATATTGAGCGTGGTCAGCCTGCTTGGCCCCTGCCTTACGACGCACGGAATCCGAACGGCGCAACACCGCCCATCGATTGCGACATCAACTCCCACAGACCGCGCTGTGGGCGGCTGTTCCGTGCGTGAGAACGCTCTTGCAAGAAATCTTGGAATTACTCGACGCCAAGGATTCTGTCCCGTTGGATGGCCCTCTCCTCGAGAATGCTCCACCCATTCGCGTGATCCCCTGGTTGGATTGGTGCTGCTATCGCCGCGAGTTGAATTCCCCGATATCGCTGTCAGTTGCTGCTCGTGACTGTGGACACTTTACCGCTGACTGCGCGATGGGCAAAAGTGCATCGTTATGATGACCACCATTGCCGGCCAGAGTTGGTTTCACGATCAACTGTCGGCGGGCGAATTCGCCGCTGGTGAGGATCTGGCTCAACTTCTCCCTCAGATCAAAGAGGCCGCCGAACGAGAATCGCGTGCGGTGGGTTGCCAATCATCGCAGTGCCCGAGTTCAAAAGGCATTCTCCTCGGACGCCTCCGCCTCAAAAACACCGACAACTTCTCCCATAATAACGGTGTAAGCGAGCGTTCCGCGTTCCAAATCCACGTCGGGCAGGAAGTCTTCATCCAGCGATTTCAGCAACTTCGGAATCTCTTCTTCAGACCATCCGGCTGATTTCAACAAGATCACGGTACCAGAGACCGTGCCGCTATCGAGGTAATGCAAATCGACCGCCGCTGCTTCTTTTCCGTGACGCAACAAAAGAAACCGCTCGGACGACGCGGTCCTCAACGTCCGTTTCCACTGCATCATCTCGTCGCCTTCGTAATCAAAGTTCCTGCTAGTAGCATCACCGGCACGAAAATCATCAGCATCAGGCCGCATCCCTTTGCTCCCGACCCACGGTAGCTGACACCAGTTCCTGGAATAGAAAACGAATGGTAATTTCGGCCTCTGGCGTTCTTGCCCACTCGAAAACCACGTCCGCCGACGGAGTACCCGATCCCCGATCGGCTCGCGCTGACTCTAAACGGTCCAATGTTGACAGACTTGCGGAAGATGAAGCCCATGAAGCTACTCTATTGCTGCAGGTCGCAAATAACAACGAGTCTCACCTTTTGTCCATTCCCTTTGATATCAATGAAAGAGTGGCTTGCCGTTAGATCGTGGACGTCGTAGTTGGCTGGGGATTCCAAATCCAACTTCCCCGGCAGGAGTGGAGTGCCCCCGGAAGTTGTGCTAGGTGTTATGAGAATTTGATGGGTTTGTGGTTGTGTGGTTTGGAAGGGCGATGTGTGTGGGTCAGATCACGATTTCGCTGCGTGATGAGAGCGGCGATGTGTTGCAGTCCCGGCAGGTTTCGACGGAGCGAGTCCAGGCCTTCTTTGCGAAACTGACGCAAGAGTGCCTTCGGCGAGGTCCGTATTGTTCGATAGGAGTAAGAGGCATGGTGTCACCCACTTTCCGGAGTCACTTCCGTAGCCATATACCTTTCGATGTATGAATCATTTTCAACCGTCGTCAACATCAGGACGATGTGCTTTCACGAAGGCCGTTTGCAGTGCCAGGTGAGCGGTGGTAAAGCTGTGGGCCTTGCACACTGCGTGACGGCTCTTGGCTTGAATCGATTTCAGCGTGCGGATGGCCACGCCTTCTTCGCTACCGTTTGACTGTGCCCGCTTCATCAAGTTCTCTACGGCGATTTCCAGCTGTTCCGGTTTGTTGCGGGAGGCAGTACGAATGAATTCATAAGCCTCTCGCAGTGGCAGACCTGCTTCGCGGTGAAGTTCCGACATCAAATCTTCTTGATAGTCGGTCGTTGCATTATCGGCTCTTCCACGACCTTGACCAATCATCACGGCTGCTAGTTCAGCCAGTGACTTAGGCTTTCGCTCTCGAAGCATGTTCTGAACGGATTCGTCGTCGAGATTGGTGATGCCGCCTGTGTCACCGCGTCCAAGCAACTCCCACGTGGCTGGATCGTGCAGGCAGTCTTCCATCTGCCTCGGGGACAACAAGTTGGCGATGGCCAAATCAGAGGGCGTGACGATCTGTAAAATGAGCCTGGGGCCGGTACGATGTTCTCCCTCGTGTTTGGCTCTGATGTGTTCCAGCTTTTGCAGTTCTCCGTTCAGCTTCGTTTCGTGCTGGACAACACGAGTCGTGTAGCCTTGCTTCCACAAGAAGTTGAGAAGTTCCAGGCCGGTCATGCTAATCAAACCAGTGACTTGAAGTTCCTGGATCGCTGCCCCTTCGGGATCGATGAATCGTTCCAGGTAGAATCCGTGTTCCAGCGGGCATAACGGGGTGAGTCCCATCGCGTGAAGCACCATCGAGCTTGCGGCAGATCCAAACACTTGCAACCGGTGGCCAGCGTCACGAAGGCCTTCAACAAACTTTTGAAGTTCCACGAGAGAGCTGGTCAAATCCTTTTGCGTGAAGACTCTTCGTTCTTGCTCCCATCGTGCCTGGCACTCGGGCTGCAGCGTCGCCATTCTGTCGGGAACGATTTCGTTCAAGACCTCGCAGGCATCTGGGTTCGTGGACTTGGCTCCCAGTTCGATATTGAACGTCGTCATGGCTCAGCTCCGATTTGCTTGACAGTATTCTGCGATTTGGCGAACTCCTTGGGCTGCTAACAAAGGGTTCCATGCCGGCGGGTTGAAGTTTTCAGGTTCGGTGACTCCCAGGCTCCGATGATGCTCGCCGTGTTGGGCATAAAGGTCCAGCAGGAGAGTGTTTCCGATCTTCACTCCTGCCGCGATCAAGGCGTCGTGGGCCGTCCCCAGCGAATCAAGTTCTCTCACTTCGGCAATCGACATGTCTCCAAACCGCAAGGTCTCGGCCACCAGCTGGTCGAGCACTTGAATCATTTCGGCGGTCAGAGTTGTATTCACTTGGCTGCTACTTTCCGCTGTTACCCAATGCGATACGGTTCCCCATCTTCCAGAAGTTGCACGTTAGCAAAATGCTGCTGAAACCCGGTCGGCTCAAAGGTGTGAATCGGGACGATCTGTTTGGGGTTGATTTCTCGCACCAACTCCACGATATCTTCGACGTAGATGTGTCCTGAGGCGTGGGCCGGAATGAAATCACCGCCAACCTGACTCAGGCTCTCTCGAAGCTCAACCCAGTCGGGTTTCTCCAGGTAGCCTTTCCAATACGAGTACAGGCAGCGGCTGCTTGCAGGCAGCACGTTGGCAAAGTCGAGTTCCGTCATCGACGGACGAAACACCATCAGGTACTTGGTTGGTTCAGCGAGGACTTGAGCGAGTTGAATGCGGTCTGGCTCGAACCGTTCCCGGACGCTGGTCAACTGCCGGTTCTCAAAGGCCTGGTTGAAGTAAACGCGAACGCCTGAGTCCCTGGTCGGCCTGGGAATGGATGCTTCACTGGCTACCAGGTGCATGACGAAGGCAGCATAAGCATCCGCGACGAACGTCCTTCCCGTCCGTTGGCAGGCCCGGTAGTACGTCACCAATCGATCGACGTCGATCGGCGAGAAACAAGCCAGCACAATCCCCGGTGCATTCTTGATGTGGCCGACGATTTCTTCTTCCAGTTCGAATTCGTTGAGTCCTTTGCTGCTGCGACCAGGGCCGAAGTGGGTTCCTTCCATCAGCAGCACGTCGATGTTCATGGGGCCGACCTCAGCCACGAGGTCGCGAGCCATGCCGGGTTTACGACCATGTTTGCGGATGTCACCGGAATAGAGGAGCCTCTTTCCTTCGGCCTCGATCAGGTAGGCTACGCTGCCGAAGCTGGAATGATCCACGGCGAACGGCGTAATCGTCATATCCCCGATGGAGAAGGTCTCTTTGGCGGAGACCTCTCGATGCCTCGCTCGCTCCAGTTCCTTCTGCCGACTGAAGACTGCACCAGCCAGCATCATCTTGCTTGTTCCCGACGTTGCGTAGATCGGGATCTCCGGCTTGGTCAGGTGCAATAGTCCCGCGTGATCCAGGTGACTGTGCGAGAGCAGAATCGCATCCGGCGATTTCGCTTCGGTGAAGAGTCCCGGCACGTTGGGAATGACTTTTTCGTCGATCAATGCTGCGGTGGATTTCCCCAGCATGACTTTGGGGTCAAAAGGTTCCCGGTCGGGTTTCACCAACGGGAGCCCGGCGTCCAGGATGATTCGCGTCGATCCCGTGGCGACTTCGACGCAGCTTCCGCCGATTTCCTTCGTTCCCCGGTAGATGGTCAGTTGCACGTAATTCCCTCGTTGGTTTTCTTCTGGGGAACCTCGTCCGTCGTCGGTGATGAGGTCCTCCGGTTTCGTTTTTGTCTTCTGCTATTCGATGCGAACTCCCAGTGATCCGAGAATGAACAGGAACACCAGAAATCCGATGAAAATGATCCAGCTCCAGGCATAGCCCGTCATAAAGTCCTGCTGACTTTGGCCACCGCGGTAGATGGCACCTCGGGCCAGTTCATTGAGCAAGTTGAATTCTTGCGGGTCCTTTTTCGGTTCGTTTTCTTTTCGTAGATTTTCAGCGACTTCGTCATTCCATTCGGCCATCGGGTTTCTCCTGAAAAAGGGGATTGTGTGACATACCGTCTTTTCCAGTGTTACCCGACGCACTGACTCGGGTTGGGTCAGGGCTCGATGGTTTTTTTCTTTTTCGTACTCCGGTTGCTTTCCGATGTCGGGATTCGTTTTCACCACAGTTTGTACAAAAACAGCAGTGCGGCCCATCCGCTTGGACTGGGCTGTTCTTTTCGTGCTTCGTGATAACGACAAGCCATTTCCAGGAAG
>Ga0194131_10010681_pt1 | contig 11163 bp, 9 predicted proteins | sample TA2KigO120mmetaG_FD_148631 | JGI IMG/M metagenome (GOLD analysis project Ga0194131, IMG submission 148631) | Freshwater microbial communities from Lake Tanganyika, Tanzania - TA2015053 Kigoma Offshore 120m | ecosystem: Environmental > Aquatic > Freshwater > Lake | place: Tanzania: Lake... | reverse complement strand
AGCTCCCCGCAGCCGGCGGTGAATAACTTTGCCGCGCCGAAAAAAGGTTCTGGTGAAAAAGTCTTGCCCCTGAGGTACGTTGCCTCCGGTCGCATCGCTCCTGACGTGACACGGTCCACTCACTACCATCCTACGAGGATTGCCCGAAGCAGACCGGTCCGTCTGGCAGCGCCCGTCCCAACGTCTGAGAGAACGACAGCCCACGAGGCTCCTGGTATCAGTTCGACGCAAGACGGCGGTGCGATGCGCTCAAGGAAAGGACTTCTCATGAAAACCTGGAAAGAAATCACGCACTACGGCGGCTTCGACTGGGCTCGGGATCACCACGCGGTCGTGGTCGTCGACTCCCAAGGACAAATCGTCGCCGACTTTGAATTCGAACACACGCAGGGAGGGTGGAAGAGCTTTGGCGAGAAGGTGGCAGCCTGGCCCCATTTGGCGATCGCGGTCGAAACCAATCAAGGAGCCGCCGTTGATCAACTCCTCCAAGGCGGCTACACCGTCTATCCGGTCCACCCGGTGGCCTCGGAAAGTTACCGCAAACGTAAAGCGCCCAGCGGCACCAAAACGGATCACTTCGATGGCTGGGGCTTGGCCGATGCGTTGCGGGTCGACGGCCACGGCTGGAAACCACTCCAATCGATGGATCCACTGATCCATGAATTACGCCTCCTCTGCCGGGATGAGGTGGCTTTGATCCAAGAGCGCACCTTGTTGGTCAATCAACTCCAGCAGGCCCTGCTGGAGTATTACCCGGTGGCTCTGCAAATCTTTGACGACTGGACGTGCCCCTTCACCTGGGATTTCATTATTGAATTCCCGACGCCGGAGCAATTGGTCAAGGCAGGAAAGCGCCGCTGGGAGAAGTTCCTGCACACGCACAAACTTTGGCGACCCGAAACCTCCCAGAAGCGTCTGAATCTCTGCGCACAAGCCGATCAGTTCAAAGGCTCGGCTCCGATCATTCAAGCCAAGTGTCGGCTGGCGCTGAGCTTGTGCAAACTCCTGCGCACCCTTCAGCAGCAGCTCGACCAGTATCGCCAAGCCATCGAGTCCCTCTTCAAGAGCCATCCCGATCACGACCTCTTTGGGAGTTTGCCAGGGGCCAAGAAGGTGTTGGCGCCGCGGCTGCTGGCCGCCATCGGCATCGATCCTCAACGCTACGGCAGCCACAACGTGCTGCAATGTTTGGCGGGCACCGCCCCCCTGAGCTACCAGTCCGGACAGATCGACAAAGTGAGGATCCGCTGGGCTTGCGACAAATTCCTGCGCCACACCTTTCATCTGTGGGCGGATTGCTTCCGCAAGGCCACCGCTTGGGGCCAAACTTACTATGAGAAAAAGCGCCACCAGGGCATGAGTCACGCCTGCGCGCTTCGCTGCCTGGGACAGCGGTTGCTAAAAATCGTGTTCAAAATGATCACGGATAAAAAGCCCTACGACGCCGAGCTGCACGCCCGCAACCAACAAAAGCACGGCTCCTGGGTCCTCCAACTGCTCGACCAAAAACCTGCACCGACTACGGGTGAATAACTCCGATGAAAAAGCCCTTTACAACCGAGAGAACGGCTTCGGGATGCTCGGGAATGGGAGGATTCCTCCAACCCGGCGTGCTGGAAGCTTGCCCTTGGGATCGCCCCACCCTTACTTCGAGAGCACCAGCGCGCGAAACTCGTCGAAAAGCGGCGTCGAATCGTGAGGACCCGGCGACGCTTCAGGATGATACTGCACACAAAACACCGGCTTCCGCTTGTGCCGCATGCCTTCCACCGTCTGGTCATTCAAGTTGATTCGGTTCACCACCACGTCCTCCGGCAGGGAAGCCGCGTCCAACGCGAACCCGTGATTCTGTGAAGTAATCTCCACCCGGCCCGAGTCCAAATCCTTCACCGGCTGGTTGGCTCCACGGTGGCCGAACTTCAACTTGAACGTCTTTCCTCCGAGGGCCAGCCCCAAAATCTGGTGCCCGAGACAAATGCCAAACATGGGAATGCCGGTCTTCAACAAGTCCGCCACGGCTCGCGCCGCATAATGCACGGCCGAAGGGTCACCCGGCCCATTGGAGAGAAAAATACCGGCAGGCTTGGACTTCAACGCTTCCTCCGCCAGTGTGCCCGCCGGAACCACCCTCACTTGGAACCCCCGCTGGCGGAGCCGGCGCAGGATGTTGTACTTCATTCCAAAATCGTAAGCCACGATCGGCACGTCCGCCGGCGGCAGCGGCTGCCGGGCCAGGCGCGGATCCACCCCGGGTTCTTTCTGCACGAGGCGGAAACTCGAGCTCTGCTCATCCCGGGGGTCCCAATCGAACGGCGCGGCATGCGTCACCTCCTTGACGTAGTCTACCCCAACCAATCCCGGCCAACTCTTCGCGCGGTGCCGGGCTTCCTCCACGGAAATGTCCTCCGTGGTCAAAAACCCATTCAACGCCCCGCGCACACGGAGTTTCTTGGTCAGGGCCCTCGTGTCGATACTGTCGATGCCTGGGATGCCGTTTTCCTCCAGATACTTTTCCAAACTCAAATCCGAACGCCAGTTGCTGACCACCGGCGAGAGCTCGCGGATGACGAAACCGGCCACGTGCGGACGGTAAGACTCCACGTCCTGCCGGTTGATGCCATAATTCCCGATCAAAGGGTAGGTCATGGCCACGATCTGCCCCTTGTAGGACGGATCGCTCAAGATCTCTTGATAACCCGTCATGGAGGTGTTGAAGCAAACCTCGCCGATCGCGCTGGCTTTGGCGCCAAACGCCCGTCCGGTAAAAACACTGCCATCTTCAAGAGCCAATAATGCCTTCATGCCTGGTTCGTTCGAATGCGGGCGGATGCTAGAGGGTGCCGGGAGGGTTGGCTACCTTTTCATGCCCTCGATCCCAACTTTTCTCGGAAAGAAATTTTGCATCCCGCCAGGACGGAAGGTAGCGTGGACGCTAAGCCATGAAAACGCATCGTTCACTCTTTGCCATTGTCCTCGGCGCCGCCCTGATTTCTCCCACCCTCCAAGCCGCGCCCCGCCCGCCCGCCGGCTTCACCGCCCTCTATAATGGACGGGATCTCTCCGGGTGGCGAGGAGGAGACACTTTTGACCATCGCAAGTGGCTGGCCATGCCCGAGTCCGAGCGGGCGGCCAAAAACAACGAGTGGACGGCGGACATGAAGAAGCACTGGCGGGCGGATGGCGACGAACTGGTGAACGACGGACACGGCAAGTACGCCACCACGCAGAAGGACTACGGTGATTTCGAGCTGTTCGTGGAATACAAGACCGTGCCCAAGGCGGATTCAGGGATCTACTTGCGGGGCATACCCCAAGTGCAGATTTGGGATTCCACCGAAACCGAGAAGTTCAAACTCGGCGCCGACAAAGGATCGGGCGGCTTGTGGAACAATAGCCCGGGCGCTCCCGGCAAAGACCCGAGCGTCCGCGCCGACAAGCCCTTCGGCAAATGGAACAAATTCCGCATCCTCATGGTCGGTTCACGCGTCAGCATCTGGTTGAACGGAAAACAAGTCGTCGATCACGCCATCCTCGAGAATTTCTACGACCGCAAGACCCCCGTGCCCGCCAAAGGTCCGATCCAACTCCAAACCCACGGCGGCGAAATCCGCTGGCGGAATGTCTACCTCAGGGAAATCGGTTCCGATGAGGCCAACCGGATCCTGCAAAGCCACGCCCAAAAGGGCTTTAAGAAAGTCTTCAACGGCAAGAATTTGGACGGCTGGTCGGGTCCGTTGGACAACTATGTCATTCAGGATGGCGCCATCGTGTGCAAGCCGCAAAAGGGCGGCACCATTTTCACGAAGGAAACCTACGCCAATTTCAAAGCGCGCCTGGAATTCAAAGTGCCTCCCGGCGGGAACAACGGGCTGGCGATCCGCTATCCTGGCCAGGGCGACACCGCCTATGTCGGCATGTGCGAATTGCAAGTCATGGATGACACCGGCGCGGAAAAGAAATATGGCAAGCTCGATCCCCGGCAGTTCCACGGTTCCGCCTACGGCATGGCCGCGGCCCACCGCGGCTACCAACGTCCGGTCGGAGAGTGGAATTTCCAGGAAGTCACCGTGCGCGGTTCCAGCATTCAGGTCGAGCTGAACGGAACGATGATTCTGGACGCCGACCTGTCCAAGATCACGCAATACATGGCGAACTCGCCCCACCCGGGCAAAGACCGCAAGGACGGCCATTTCGGGTTCGCGGGGCACAGCGATCCCGTCGCCTTCCGCAACATCCAAATGCTGCGGCTCCCTTGATCGCCGGCACCTTGAAAAAAGTTGACCCCTCCCGGTGGGCGTGCTTACTTCTGCGCCCATGTTCGTTCCGCTTGCCTCGTGCGTCCGCGTCGTCCCTCGCGGGTGACGCGGCTTGGCGCTCGGTCTAAGCGAGTTCAGGTCGCCCGCAGTTCCGGTTGGAACGCGGGCTTTGCTTTCTCCTGACTCCGCCGGAACGACACAGGCATCAGCGCGAAGCCACACAACACAATCCGATATGCGACACACGATATCCATCCTGGTCGAAAACAAATTCGGGGTGCTCACCCGCGTCGCGGGCCTGTTCTCGGGGCGCGGCTACAATATCGACTCCCTCAACGTCGCGCCCACCGAAACGCCCCACACGTCGCGCATGACCATCGTCACCCGCGGTGACGACGCCACCCTGGACCAAGTCGTCAAGCAGTTGAACAAACTGGTGGACGTTCTCGAAGTACGGGATTTCAGGGAGGGCGAGTACGTGGACCGCGAACTGGTCCTCGTCCGGGTGAAGACGGATTCGCGCTCGCGCGCCGAAGTCATGCAGATCACCGATATTTTCCGGGCCAAAATCGTCAGCGTCGAACCGCGCAGCCTCACCATCGAAGTCACCGGGGAGGAAGGCAAGGTCGAGAAGTTCCTCGAACTCATGCGCCAATTCGGCATCGTCGATCTGACCCGGTCCGGCAAGGTCGCCCTGCCCCGCAAGTGAAGCGGACCCTTTCACGAAACCCAAACTCAATCCCCTCAACCACCCACATTCTCATGCCCTCAAAAGTTTACACGGACCGCGACGCCGACCTCGGCGTGCTGAAGAACAAGACCCTGGCTGTGCTCGGATTCGGTTCCCAAGGCCACGCCCACGCGCTCAATCTCAAGGAAAGCGGCTGCAACGTCATCATCGGACTCTACGAAGGCAGCAAATCGATTCCCGTCGCGCGGGAACGGGGTTTCGAAGTCGTTCCCACCGCCGAAGCCGTGCGGCGGGCGGATGTCATTTTCGTGGCGCTGCCCGATACCAAGCAACCGGCCGCCTACGAGAAGGACATCGCCCCTCAATTGACCAAGGGCAAGACCCTGCTCTTCTCGCACGGCTTCTCCATCCATTTCAAAACCATCGTGCCGCCAAAGAATGTGGACGTCATCCTGGTGGCTCCGAAGGGACCCGGACATATCGTGCGCCGTCAATTCACGGAGGGCAAGGGAGTGCCCTCGCTGATCGCCGTTTATCAAAATGCGAGCAAGAAGGCCAAGAAGGTGGCGCTGGCCTGGGCCAAGGGCATCGGCGGGACTCGCGCCGGGGTCATTGAAACCAGCTTCAAGGAGGAAACGGAAACCGATCTCTTTGGCGAACAGACCGTGCTCTGCGGCGGATGCAGCGCGCTGGTTCAGGCCGGATTCGAAACGCTGGTCGAGGCGGGCTACTCGCCCGAGATGGCTTACTTCGAATGCCTGCATGAACTGAAGCTCATCGTGGATCTGATGAACGAGGCCGGTGTCAGTGGCATGCGTTTCTCCATCTCCGAGACCGCCAAGTGGGGCGACGTCTCCGTCGGCCCCAAAATCATCGACGCCAGCGTCAAGAAACGCATGAAGAAGGCGCTGAAGGATATTCAGTCAGGCAAGTTCGCCAAGGATTGGGTGCGGGAATACCAAACCGGATACAAGCGATACAACGCCCTCCTCAAAGCGGGCGAGAAACACCCGATTGAACAAGTGGGCGAGCGCCTCCGGTCCATGATGCCGTGGATGAAAAAGCGTTCGGTCAAGGGAGTCCAAGCCGCCTATTAGTTTCGAGATGGAGTCTGATCCGGACCTCAAGCCCGCCTCCCAGGCGGGCTTTTTCCATTCAAACGGCCATTCCAGATCGCCATCCCCGCGAAACCGCCCCAACCCCGGGCCCACCCGCCGGTGCATCCAGAGGTTGTCGTGGTAAGGCAGACAACCCTGTCTGCTGTTGCGCTGCGGGGCGACGAAGGGAACCCGGCGCGTGGAGAGCACGGAAAGGCCTCGTTCTTCACCCGCCGGGCCGACGGGCCGTCGGCGATACGGCAGGCTGGGCAGCCTGCGCCACCCTAAAGACAACTCCGGGATGCACGGCCCACCCGCAATGGTGCACAAGTTGTTTTGACAACGACTGGCCTCCTCGCAAGACTCACCCCGCATTTTCCAACTGTAACCGCTCCGGCAGTCCGGTGCTCATTTGATTTGTGGCGTCACGAGACGATTACTTGATCGATACATTGGTGGAAATGGGCGTGGTGACAAACGAACACCTCGACCTGGCCCGACAGGAGGCCGATTCCACAGGCGAAGGAGTGGTGGACACACTCCTGGCCAAGCAATTCATCCGCTCCGGCGACGTGGCCCAGGCCAAGGCGGCTCACTTCGGCACCGAAATGGTCATGCTGGGCGGGATGAAAATCCCGGATAACGTCATCGCCGCCATCCCTCGAAATATCGCCAACAAATTTCGCGTCGTCCCGGTCGATCGGGATGACACCGCGAACACGGTCACCGTGGCCGTCAGCGACCCCTCCGATCTCGACGCCATCGACGGCATCCGGCACGCCCTGAACAAGGACGTCGATCTTCGCATCGCCAGCGACGAGGACATTGATGTCGCGCTCCGCCGTTACTACGGCACCAAGGACGACTCGGTCAGCAAGATGATCCAGGAGATCACCGAGGGCGAAGTCCAGATTTCCACGCTGGCCAACGTCGGTGGCATCGAGGACGGCGCCGCCGTGGACGCCGACGCCCCCATCATCAAGCTGGTGAATCAATTGATCGTGGACGCCTTCAAGATGCGCGCGTCCGACATTCACCTGGAGCCCCTCGCCAAGCATTTCCGGGTCCGTTACCGCATCGACGGCGTGCTCCATGAAATGAAGAGCCCGCCCAAACGGCTTCAGGCTTCCATCATCAGCCGCCTGAAAATCATGTCGAATATGTCCATCGCGGAGAGACGCATTCCGCAGGACGGGCGCATTCAGACGAACGTGGGCAGCAAGACCATCGATCTTCGCGTGTCGTGTCTCCCGACCAATCACGGGGAGAGCATCGTCATGCGTATCCTGGACAAGGAGGGATTGCGGCTCGGCCTGGCCGAGTTGGGCTTTTTCAGCGACGACCAGCAAACCTTCGAACGCCTGATCGGCCTGCCGGATGGGATCTTGCTCGTGACCGGCCCCACCGGCTCCGGCAAGACGACCACGCTTTACTCCTGCCTCAATTACATCAACCGGCCCGATCGCAAGATCATCACGGTCGAAGACCCGGTCGAGTATCAGCTCGCGGGCATCAATCAAGTGCAGGTGAACGAGTCCGTGGGGTTCACCTTCGCCATGGCCCTGCGCTCCATGTTGCGTCAGGCCCCCAACGTCGTGATGCTGGGGGAAATTCGCGACTTGGAAACCGCCTCCATCGCCATCAACGCCTCCCTCACCGGCCATCTGGTTTTCTCCACGCTCCACACCAATGACGCGCCCAGCGCCGTCACCCGTTTGATCGATATCGGCGTCAAACCCTTCCTCGTCGCCTCCTCCTCGCGGGCGCTGATGGCCCAGCGCTTGGTGCGCAAAGTCTGCCGCCGCTGCGCCGCCCCGAGCACACCGAAGGAAACCGAATTGAAGGCACTGGGCATCGACGCCGAAGCCGCCTCGAAGGCGAATTTCATGAAGGGCAAGGGCTGCCCCGAATGCAGCAAAACCGGCCACCGCGGGCGTTTCGGCATCTTCGAGGTCTTCGTCATCGACGATGAAGCTCGCAAACTCATTTACTCCAAAGTGACCTCCTCGGTCCTGCGCCAGCGAGCCCGGGAGATGGGCATGCGCACCCTGCGCCAGGACGGGACCCGCAAAGTCCTCGCAGGACTCACCACCCCTGATGAAGTCATCCGGGCGACCGTCAACGATGCGGAATAGACCCGCCGAGTTCCAGCTCCCACTCTTGGCACCTCAACTGCTTGCCTGCCTGCAAGAATCGAGTTTGAATTAGCCCTATATGTCGTATTCCATGTCCGATCTGTTGCAGCTCGTCGTCTCCGAAGGGGCCGCCGACCTGCATATCCGTGTGGGTTGCCCCCCCGTCATCCGCCTCCACGGCATTCTCCATCGTGTCGATGGCCCCAAGCTGAAGCCCGAGGACACCGAAGAGCTCATGCGGAGCATCACGTCCGAAGAGCACATTCAGCACGTGCGCGAACGCGGCGGAGCGGACTTCGGATTCGCCTTCGGCGAAATGGCGAGATTCCGCGTGAGCATCTTCAAGGAAAAGGGCAATTTCGGGATGGTCTTGCGCCAGATCCCCAGCAAACTCCTGACCTTCGACCAGATCGGGTTGCCGCCCTCCGTCAAGGAACTCCTCTACAAGCCGCGCGGTCTGTGCCTGGTCACCGGTCCGACCGGTTCCGGCAAAACCACCACGCTGGCGTCGATGATCAACATCATCAACGAGGAACGCGACGACGCCCACATCATCACCATCGAGGACCCCATCGAGTATTATCACACCCACCGCAAAGGGGTCATGACCCAGCGAGAAATCCACGTGGATGTGCCCAATTTCGCCGAAGCCTTGCGCCGCGCCCTCCGTCAGGATCCCGACGTCATTCTCGTCGGCGAAATGCGCGACCTCGAAACCATTGATGCCGCCATCACCGCGGCGGAAACCGGCCACTTGGTGTTCGGAACTTTGCACACAACCGGTGCCGCCAAAACCATCGACCGTATCGTCAACGCCTTCCCCACCAACCAGCAGGAGCAAATCCGCATCCAGCTCTCCACCGTGCTGCAAGCCGTCATCTCGCAGCTCCTCGTGCCCCGATCGGACAAGCCGGGGCGCGTCGCCATTTTCGAAATCATGATCAACACCCCCTCCGTGGCCGCTCTCATCCGCGACAACAAAACCTTCCGCATCAATTCCGACATCCAAACCGGCGCCAAATACGGCATGGTCACGCTCGACAGCTTTCTCCTCGAGAAATACCAGCTTGGCATGATCTCCGAGGAGGAAGTCATCACCAAAGCCCAGGATCCCACCACGATCCTCGCCAAACTCCAGGAATTACAGGTCGCCGCGGCCCACAAATCCTAACCCTACCATGTCCGAGATCACCTCCCATCCGCTGCTCGCCCTCATCCAGTCCCGCGGGCTGATCGATGACCTCCAGTTGGATGAGGTGATGCAGGAGCATCAGCGGAGCGGGAAAGATGTCGGCGAATTGCTCCAGGACTTTGGGTTGATGGACACCGGCACCCAGCTCCAAATCATTGCGGAGCACCTCGGCACCGAAGTCGTCGAAGTGGTGCACTCCGAAATCACACCGGAAGTCCTTGCCACCGTGCCGGCGGAAACCGCCCGCATGTATCAGTGCCTCCCCGTCGCGCTCTACGGTGACACGGTGCGGCTGGTCCTGGCCGATCCCCTCAACCCTTCCGCCATCGACGAACTCGGCTTCACCGTCAAGTACGCCATCCAACAGGCCGTGGCTGATCCGGGCCAGATCCAAAAGGCAATCAACAAGTTTTACGGCCAGGAAACCGACAGTATCGCGGACATCCTCAAGGAACTCGGGGCGGACACCGACCTCGCCATGGAGGTCCAGCAAGCCAAGTCCGGGGCCGCCGACCTTGCCGAGGTCGCCAACGAAACGCCGATCATCAAATTCGTGAACTTGGTGCTGATGCAGGCCGTCCAAGACCGTGCGTCGGACATCCACTTCGAACCCTTCGAAGACGAGTTCAAGATTCGTTACCGCGTGGACGGCGCCCTCTACGAGATGTCCCCGCCGCCCAAGCACCTCGCCATGCCGGTCACTTCGCGCATCAAGGTCATGGCCAATCTTGACATCTCGGAGCGTCGGCTTCCTCAAGACGGGCGCATCTCGGTTCCCGTGGCCGGGAAACAGATCGATTTGCGCGTCTCCACGCTTCCGACGCAATTTGGCGAGTCCGTCGTGTTGCGCGTGCTCGACCGCAATGCCGTGACCCTGGAGTTGGAGAACCTCGGTTTTCCCAAATTCGTTTACGATTACGTCAGCGATACCATCCTTCAGCCCAACGGCATTTTCGTCGTCACGGGCCCGACGGGGTGCGGCAAGACCACAACCCTTTATTCGTGCATGCGGCGGATCAATACCATTGATTCAAAGCTGCTCACGGCCGAGGACCCCGTCGAATTCGACATCGAGGGGATCATGCAAGTCGCCATCAACGAAGGCGTCGGCATGACCTTCATGAAAGCGCTGCGCTCGTTTTTGCGCCAAGACCCGGATGTCATCATGCTGGGGGAAATGCGCGACTTGGAAACGTCCCAGATCGCCATCCAGGCCTCACTGACCGGCCACTTGGTGCTCAGCACCTTGCACACCAACGACGCCCCTGGCGCGGTGACCCGCTTGGTCGATATGGGGGTTGAGCCCTTCCTCATTTCTTCAACGCTCATGGCCGTGCTCGCCCAACGGCTCGTCCGCACGATCTGCAAGAAGTGCAAGACCCCCTACGAACCGACCGAAACCCAACTCTCGCACCTGAACCTCTCGCCGCATGACATCGGCGACAAAATGTTCTATCACGGCCGAGGCTGCTCGGCGTGCAACGACACCGGTTACCGGGGCCGCAAAGGCATCTACGAGCTGCTGCAGGTGAGCGACGCGGTCCGGAACCTCATCAATGAGCGCGCTCCCACGGTCGTGATCCGCCAAAAGGCCGTCGAGCTGGGAATGATCACCTTGCGGGAAGACGGTCTGCGTGGTATCTTCGATGCAGAGACCACTGTAGAAGAAGTCCTGAAATACACCTAATCTGGAGGCCAGTTATGCCCAAATTCAACTACATCGCGATGGATGCCCGAGGGAAGGAGACCAAGGGCACTATCGAAGTGGGGAGCCAAAACGAGGCCGTTGGGC